>SXGR01357635.1_pt1 | contig 11611 bp, 13 predicted proteins | sample 3174711 | NCBI WGS metagenome assembly SXGR01 (sample SAMN11356860, study PRJNA531348) | freshwater metagenome | isolation source: freshwater sample F1-60 | place: China: Fuxian Lake, Yuxi | collected 2017-12-25
CGTGACGGACATCAATACGAGGAACGAAAGCAGCAGGATCGCGAAGAACACGCCTTGTGTCCACTTCAGTAGCGGGGTCTCTGGTTCGAGGCTGCCGAAGCTGCCCGCCATACTCCAACAGATCAAGGCGAGGCCCAGGACCTGGGCTGCCGCCGAGCGGAGGGTCACCACCGATTCGGCCAGCTCGTATGAGGCGCGCGCCACCCGGTCCAGGCTACCCAGCATAGGCTCGCCTGCCGGCCAGGACCAAAGCCGTGGCGAGCGCAATTCCCGCGTTCGCACTTGATTCATCTTCGCCACCGCCCACCACGCGCAACCGAACCAGGCCAGTACCCAAGCCGGGAGCGGCGAGACTCCGCTGGCCGGATGGAGCAACCGGTACCGGAAGAAGAACGCCTCCCAACGCGCATCGAGACCCGCCTGCTGAACGCGTATCCAGTAGATCGTCAGAAGCGCCACCAGCGCCACCAGAGCGCATCCAACCGGGACCGCTTGCCAACGCTTGGGCTCCCTGGCGGTATCGAACAGAAAGATAGCGGCCAGCACCGCGCACAGAGGCCAACCTCCCCAAACAGTAAATGGCAACACCGCGACGAAGCCAAAGGCGCACATGATCTGGACATAGAATGTACGTTCCACGCCCGGATCTGGCGGCTCGAAAAGGAAGTGAAACGCGGGATTGAATTGTGGTCTGCCCTGGCCGTGTTCGGCAACGCGGCGTGAGACATAGACGTAGGCTCCATATCCCACCAGCCCCGCGAAGAGGAGGAACAGCAGCCCGTACGCGGCGTCGGGCCGGAGGAGCCATGGCGTCAGGGTACGTTGTTGGCCCGCGTTGACAAGTTGCGAGGCCGCGTCCTGCTCGCCGCTTCCTAGTATCGCTAGGGGAACGACTTGCCCGAGCCCGATCGTGGTCACCCAAAGCGGCGGACGATCCTCGCCGGCTGGCGACCAATAGTCGCGATAATTGGTACCTTCGGTCAGCCGCATGAAGGCGTTGTAGACTCCCTCGGCCGAGCGATTGGCGAAGGTATGCAGATGAGAAGGGCTCGCCGGCAAGTAGTGACTCTGGCTCTCGAGCCACAACGGATAGGGGGATACCATCAGCAAGCCATTGAATGACAGCGAGGCGCTGGCATACGTGAACAATAGGTCGCTATCCATCGTGAACAGCCGCACATCCGGGCACTGACGGTGCAGCAGCAACGTGAGGAAGACGGTGTCGAGAATGTCGGTAGCGTTAATGGCGGCGGCCCGGATTTTGTGGTGTTGGATTGCCTGAACCAGCGCATCCAGTTGCCGCTCCTGCACCACGGTGGCCTGCGGCCCTTGGAACGTTCGCGGCCGGTCTGTGCCTTCCCGGTCGGAACGGACAGACCACTGCACCTTACCGTTCCTGGCGGGAGCGCCCATCCAGATCGCACGCAATTCGGGGTCCTTTTCTTAAGCGTTGCGCAGACGGCTGATCTGATAGAGAAACTCGAGTTTTAGCGACTCTCCCACACCGGCGGCTTCGCGGAAGGTGGCTCCAAACGCCGTACCTCCTTCGGACAGAATCGCCACTTCATGCGGCGCGACGCCGCGCGTCGCCAGCCAATCCAGGAACAGTCTCTGTGTTCTCGCATCGTGCTCCACCGTACCTTCGTAGCGAAACGGCTTCCCGCTCAAGGCGAGCGACTTCAGGTCCGCATGATTGTCTTCGCGGGTGGCCGAGCCAGTTACGAAGTGAACGCCGCCATACTTCGGATCGCTGAGCAAGCCTTCAAGCGCCCGGCGGTAGGAGGGCACCGAGCCGGAGAAACGCGGGCCAAGAATTTTGAGCTCTACCGGCTCGGCCGACCGCGCATAGATGAACCGCGCGGCGTTGAACAGCGCCGTCTTGCTGACTCCGGAAGTGGGAGTTTCACCCACCCGGAAAATCAGCAGGAGCCGGTCGGTTTTGCGAAACAGCAGCATGCCAGGCCGGTCGTCGGTAAGCGCCGGAGACTCCGGCGACGATGCCTTTTTCTCATCGGGCTTGGTCGATCCCCAGGGTACCCAGTTGCGATCGTACGCCCAGTTCTCGGCAGCCGCGGCGCTCATCAGCGCCTCTAGCATCACGTCGAAGGTAGCCGGTATGCTCGTCGATTCCGGATCGGGCACGCCTGCGATCAAATACTCGACTGATAGCGGCAGATCCAGCCTCTTCGGATCTGGACAATAACCCGTCGCTTGCTTTGGATAGAAGTAAGAGCAGACAAACTGATCCCACGCCTCCGGCTTGATGGTTGTGGCCTGTGCCGGCGATTGAATTTGTGCCTGTGAAGGCGGAATCTGGATCTTCGGCTCTTCCTCAAGGGCGTGCCGCAGCGCCGTGGGAGCAAGCAGCGCCGAGATCAGCGCAAGCACGTACGGCCACAATCCCTGGCGGTCCTTCATTCGGAAGATAGTGACCGATGGCCCTGGATCGTTACGACAATAATCTCACCCATGGCGGCAGGACGTCCTTGATCCGGTCCCCACCGAAACGCCTTACGATGGTAGAGGACATGCAGGCACCCTGTCTCCCCGCAATCCTGGCTTTGGCGGCGTGGCCGCTGGCGGCTCAGTACGATGACGATAGCCTGACCTGGTTCGACAACTACCCCAAGGCTCTCCAGGTGGCCAGGGCGACCGGCAAACCGATCTTCCTCGAATATCGCTGCGAGCCTTGAACGGTTGGACGTGTCTTCGACGCACAGGTTGTGTTGTCGCCAAAATCCTCGCCGCGTGGGAAACTGATGTCCCGGTATGTTCTCGTGCGTCTTGTCCGGATGGACAGCGTTGATATCGGTCTGTTCGAACATGACTGGAACAACACGCTCTACTACTACCTGATGAACGCCGGCGAGCAGATCTACATGCGCTACTGCGGCCGCGACTCGGCGGCGCCGGACACCTATCTCAATCTCGCAAGCGTTGAGCTGGCGCTCCAGCTGGGGCTCGACCTCCACGAAAAATACCAGCGGGGCGAACTTGCCAGGACGGCTCGCCCCAAGCCCGCCTTTCCCCGTGAACTGCCGTTGTTAGTGGAGAGGACGTTCGCGCGCAATCAGTGCGTCGAGTGCCACCTGATTGGCGATTTCCAAAACCTCCATCGCGAAAAGGACAAGACGCTTGATAAGATGACGCACCTGTACCGTTCGCCCGACATCAAGACGATTGGCATCCATTTGGATGTGCCAAAAGGCCTGGTGGTGAAAGAGGCGAAAGATGCGGTCGCGGCGGCTGGCATGCAGGCCGCCGATCGCATTGCGGCGGTGAACGGTACGCCGGTGTTCACCTTCGCCGATCTGCAGCATTACTACGATAAGACCGATCGCCGGCTGGCGAAGACCGTTCAATTCACGGTTGACCGCGCAGGCAAGGTTGAGCCGTTGACGGTCACCCTGCCGCCCCGGTGGTGGTGGAGTGACGTGCGTTATCGCCAATCGAGTGTCGAACCGCGCATCTACTTTGACAGCCGTCCGCTCACCCGGGCCGAGAAGGCTGAGCGCAACTTGCCCATCGATGGTTTCGCCTGCGAGGTCACCCGTCTCGACGCCTTCGGCACGATGATGAAGAGCCACTCCTTGCAAGTGGGCGATATTATCTTTGGCGTGGATGGTGTCGAAAAGGATGAATACGCGCACACCGCCGAGCTATACATGAAGTTGAAGCTGACCCCGGGCGACGTCGTCAAACTGGAGGTGCTGCGCGACGGCAAACACCTTCAGAGCACGCTTACCAGTTTTCGTTTGAGTTTCCGCAAATGATCATTCCTCTGTTCCTGTTCTTTGCCAACGCCGGCGATTGGTCGAAGCCGGCCGAAGTTGCGCATGACGGCCAGACCTGCATCGCCTACCGGGCCAAGGTGACGGGCGGATATTTGGTTGTCGAAGCCAGGCTTGAGCCGGGCTGGCACACCTTCACGCTCTACAATGACAAGCGCGCGGCCGAAAAGCTTGCGGGCAGGAGGGCGCTGGGCGTCGATAGGCCGACGACCGTCGTGTTGCGAGGCGTCGCACCGGCGGGCCCGTGGTTGCAGTCCGAGCCGAAGGACTTCTCACATCCTCAGATCCGGATGTTTCCCTGGGGCTTCGAAAAGCAGGCGCGTCTCGCGGTGCCAGTCAAGAAGTGGGCGGGTTCTGCTCGACTACGAATTCGCGGCTAGGCTTGTACGGAAGCGGTCTGTAAGAACATCGACGTGACCTTGGCCGTCGCCGGAGCGCCGGGCGGCGCGTCAGATGATCTGGCAGGACTCACCGCGGTACGTTAAGCAGCGGTTACTCGCCGATTGTGCCAGGCGCATTCACTTGCCGGGCGCTGGCACACGGCCCGGCGCCGCCGAAGCGGCCACGGCCGTGGAGTCGCCCTTGCGCACCTGCTCGAAATACTGCTGCACGTAGTGCTGCAAATGTTGCGGGATCTCGTCGCGGTGGACTTCGCCGCCCGAGTCGCCGTGAGTCGCGCCACGTTGCGTATAGCCAGTGCGTAGCTGCTGCTTGCTGCTGGTTACTTCGACCATCACATCGCCGCGAATGTTCTCGGCGCGCTTGCCAAAAATTTCGCTCAGCTTACCCATGGCCGCTTTTTGTTCGGCATCCTTGATTTCCTTATTGCCGTCCTGCTTGCCCATCCCCGCCTTGGCTTCGTTGGGTGAGCCGCCTTCTTGACCCTTGTCGTTGCTTTGACCCTGGCCGGCCTGCGCCTGCTGGTCACCGGCTTCATCGCCCTTGGCATCGGGATCGTCGCTGGATGAGCCCTCGGTTTGCGGGTTGCCCTGGCCCTTCTCGCCCTTCTTGCCGGCGCCGGAATCCCGTTTGCCGCCCTGCTTCTGACCACCCTTTTGATTGGACGCTTGCTGCTGCTGGCCTGAGCCCTGCTGCTGCGGCATTTTCATCTTGGCCATCAGGTTGGCCATCGCGTCTCTCATCTTGTCCATCAGGCTTGAATTGTCACCGCCGGATTGCTTGGCCGCCTGATCACCCATCTGATCCTTAGCCGCTTTTTGGCCTGTCTTGCCGGATTCGCCATCGCCGCCTTTTTCGTTCGGGTCCGAGGCAGCGGCACGGTCGCCTTCTTCGCCTGAATCCTGCTTGTCTTCGCCCGCTTGATCGCCTGCCGCCGCCTTCACCTGTTTCTGATCCAGCTTGGCCTCGCCTTCGCTGCCCGCGTTCACGTCCGGTGTTTCGACCACCTGTAACGCATCTTCGGTTGCCTGATCCAGTTTCTGCCGCTCCTGATCGGGATTCGTGATATCAATGCCAAGCGGGTCCTGTCCTGGCATCTTCGGAGCTTTGCCATTCTTGGCGAGCGTCTGATCGGGCGCTAGCTGGAAGAAATCGGCCACCGATTCGACAATCGGCTTGCTTAGATCGAGCCGCCCCGAGGTTCCGTAACGAATGGCGAACAACGTGAGTGCGACACCGGCCAGTGCGATCGCCGGCATGATCTGTCGGGGCATGCGCCAGGGAATTGCCGATGCGACGTCAAGGCTCGCCGCCGCCTGCTCGGCCTGCGCGCACTGTGCCGCCGCCAATTCCTGAGATACGGGCCGGGATTCCCGATCCTGCAGAAAGTGGAAAGCGGTGGAGATCGAGTCTTTCAGTTCCAGTCTTCGATCGACGATCTGCGCCACCGAGTAGGGCGATGGCAGGAGTTTTCTGGTGCGCCAAGCGCTCAGCCCGGCTCCCCCGATGAAGAGCGCCACCGGCCACCACCAATCGAGAATCTGCGTGCCGATTAGCAACAACACGACGGCGCCGGCCATGGCGGCCATCAGGCCAACGCTCAACTGCTCGCCAACCAGATTCGTGAAGGTGCGCCGGCGGGCCGCGCCGACCAACTGCAAGACCGAGCTCGAAGTAGCCAAGGTGTTCTCATTATCTCAGCAAATCCACCCGCCAGTATGTCACCATGACCTGATATGGACGAAAGAGCGTTCTTCAACGAGTCCAAGGCAACCAAGCCGATCAGGCTCACGTGCCCGTATTGCCGGGAGACCATTGAGCACGACCTCAGTTGGCTCATCCGGACCAAGAAAGACCGCTTGCCAGGCGGCGGCGATGAGCGTGATCGCGCCCGATTCGCCAAAAGTGCATCCTATATGGTACTTCTGGACGACAAGGCCATGTGTAAGAACATGCGCTGCCGGAAGCGGTTCGACATCAGCGGCATCAAGACGACCGCTTTTTTGTAAGACAACTACCCCGCCGATCACGGTTTTGCCCGGCGAACCTTCAATGATGGCTTCGGCCCGCATATCCAACAATCCAGACCGTTTGTTGTCGGCCCCGCTGCCGGATCTGCTTGGGTGAGCCCCTAGTCCTAACTGGGTCGCCGTTTCTCTTTTTGGCCCTGCTAGTCCTGCTTTTTTTCTCCGTTCCAGCTTCCTCCCGGCCCGCCAACCCTCCGATTCTCCAGCCCCCTTTTACCTTTGGTACCTGTTTGCTGTAATCGATTGAAAACATTGACCAGATTCCAAAAGCAGCCCAACCGCCCAGCACCAAACTGATCGATCTGCGCCAGGACCTAATTCTATCGCGTACTGGTAGAGTACTCCTTCAAGTTCGGTACCGTTTTCCCTTTTGACGTGCACGAAAACTCCGTAGGATCAGCCTAGCTGGTGAGAACAAAAACATCAGTCGGCGAGTAGGGTAAATGCTTAGGCACACTCGGCAAAAGCCTATCTTTTCTAAAGGAACTGTGAAGAAATTTGTTTTTGTAGCGAGCACGCTCCTTGGGCTGTGCTCAATCGGTAGCGCTTCGACGTCCGTAGTGAGCTGCATCCCGTCTCCCTCGGCTTTCTTAGGGCAGGCCAACGGCGGTTCGGTAAGCTGCCCCGGATTCACCACGCCAGGGGGGTCGGTGCTCACCTCGATCACCTTTGAATACACCTTCGATCTCACGATCAACCGTTTCACGGCTGGATCTTCGAACACCAGTTTCAGTTTTGACCTTCCCGGGACCGCGCTTGACGTCTCCGACACGGCCAATGAATCCTCACGCCCCGTTGGCGGAACGATTCAGATCTTGGCGGGCTTCGGGGACTTCACCAGCCCCTTCAATATCGCCCACAGCTACAGCGGAGCCACTGCGCGGGTAACCGGCGCGACGTTCAACGAGACCCTCACCTATGCGTACGAAGCGGTGCCCGAGCCGGCTTCCTACGCCTTGATGGGTTTGGGAATATCGGCCCTCGCCTTCATCCGCCGCCGCCAGCAAGCATAAACAGAAAGCCGCCGGCGCAAGGCGGGACGCGGTACAGCGTTTGGGGTGGAGCTTTAGAAAGCCCCTCCCCGAACGCTTTTTTGTTGGGAATCCCTGAACTCCGCAGCCTCTGAACACGTTATACTGATCGAGCAGCAGTCAAGCTCTCCTGATTAGAAAGCGGAGGTGTGCACGGTGGCACTCGGCGATTTCCTACGCAAACAGTTCATAGACGTCATTCACTGGACCGAACCGGAGGAGGGCATCCTCGCCTACCGGTATCCCATGCAGGACATGGAAATCCAGAACGGCGGGCAACTGACCGTCCGCGAGTCCCAAATGGCTTTGTTCGTGAATGAAGGCCGCGCTGCCGATCTGTTTGGCCCCGGCCGCTACGTGCTGAACACGCAGACCATGCCGATTCTGACCTACCTGATGAATTGAGCCAAGGCGTTCAAGTCGCCTTTCAAAAGCGACGTCTACTACTTCACCACTCGCCAACAGACCAATCAGAAGTGGGGAACACAGCAACCCATTACGATTCGCGATAAGGAATTCTGGGCCGTTCGCCTGCGGGCTTTCGGCATCTATTCCTATCACATCAGCGATCCCCGCACGTTCCACGCCAAGATTTCTGGTACGCAGGAGATCTATCGCGCCGCCGATCTCGAAGGGCAATTGCGCAACACGATCGTCGGCCGCATGTCGGATAGCTTTGCCGAATCGGGCGTGGCTTTCCTCGATATGGCTGCCAATCAGGTGGAACTCGGACAGAAGATCGCCGAGCACATGAAGCCGGTGTTTGCCGAGATGGGTCTGGCGCTCGACACGTTTGTGGTCGAGAACTTGTCGATGCCCGAGGAACTGCAGAAGATCCTGGACCAGCGCATCGGTATGAATATGGTCGGCGACATGGGCAAGTATACGCAGTTCCAGGTGGCGCAATCGATTCCGATCGCCGCCGCGAATGAAGGCGGCGGGGCGGCGGGCATTGGCGCGGGGTTGGGCGCAGGTATGGCGATGGCGCAGACGATGATGGGTGCGATTGGGCAGGCAGCGGCTGCTCCAGCGGCGGCGGCTGTGGCTCCTGCGGCCGTGGGCGCTTCTCCCGACACCAAATTCTGCGTGGAGTGCGGTGGTCGTATCGCGCGCGCCGCCAAGTTCTGCTCCGAATGCGGCAAGCCGCAGGCCTAGCCGGATGACCACAACGCAAGGGAGTTAGGATGCCCGGTCTCGAATGGATGATCGAGGCCTACGATTGCGACGCCCACGCAGTGGCCGATCCCATCAAGCTAGGCGTATTTCTCGACAGGCTGATCGACGAACTCGGATTGCACCCGGTGGGCTAGCCGGTGTGGTGTAAGTTCGGCCCCGAAGCGGGCGTTACGGGGTTGTGCCTGCTCGCCGAGTCTCACTTTGCCTGCCACACGTTCCCGGAGCATCGCTCGATGACCGTGAATCTGTTCTGTTGCAAAGCGCGGCCGGAGTGGGATTTCTCCGGATACCTCAAGCGTGAGTTCGGTGCTGGGCACGTCTGTGTCCGGCGCGTTGAGCGGAACTACGAAAGGCGGCCGGACGCATCATGAAGGCGTTCTGCTCCAACTGCGGTGGCGCGATCGAATTCCGCTTCGACAAGTCCGTGCAGACGACGTGCGGCTACTGCCAGTCGATTATTGTGCGGACCGACGTTGATATGCGGATCGTCGGCAAAGTGGCCGACTTGCCTCCGAGCATGTCGCCGATTCAACTCGGCACCGAAGGCAAGTACAAGGGGAAAGCTTTCGCCGTGGCCGGGCGTATCATCTACGACTGGGACCAGGGCAGTTGGAATGAATGGTACATCGTATTCCAGGATAGCCGTAGCGCTTGGTTGTCGGACGCGCAGGCGGAGTACGCGGTCACGACCTCTGCGCCGTTCCCATCGGCCGGCGTCACGCCGGAGCAGTTTACCGCCGGACGGATCGTGCCCATGGCGGGCAAGGAGTTCACCGTCTCGGTCAAGACTCGCGCGCACTATCGCGGCGTCGAAGGCGAACTGCCGTTCGAGTATTGGGACAAGAACGAGATCCAACTCGTAGACCTGCGTACGACCGGCGCTGAGTTTGCCTCGATCGATTTTAGTGAATCGCCTCCCCTGTTGTTTTTCGGCGAGACGGTGGAGTTTCAGGATCTCGCACTCACAAATTTGAAACGCGAGGATCCGGTGGGTCGTCCGACCGCTTCGGCTGCGGCGTTGTCCTGCCCTCAGTGCGGCGCGGGCGTGGAGATTCGGGCGCAAGGGCAGACGATTTCGGTGGCTTGCTGGTCTTGCTCGTCGATTCTCGACGCCACCAGCCCTGTGCTGCAAATCCTGCAGCAGGTGCAGGCTCAAAAGCGCGTGGAGCCGGCGATTCCGCTCGGAGCCAAGGGTAAGTTTGACGCCGAACTGTGGCAGAACATCGGCTTGCAATGCCGGGCCATTACGGTGGAAGGGGCTTCCTACGAATGGCGCGAGTATGTGCTCTTCAACGAGCATCGCGGATTCCGGTATTTGACTGAGTACGACGGTCATTGGACCGACGTGAAGCCGGTTCGCCACTTGCCCGTGTTGACGACAGAAAGCGGGCGCCCGGCGCTGACCTGGATGGGGCGGACTTACAAACATTTCCAAAAGGCCCAGGCCGAGACGACTTATGTAGTTGGTGAGTTTCCGTGGCGAGCTCACGTCGGCTATAAAGTCATAACAGAGGATTTCGTTTCGCCGCCGTACATGTTATCTTCCGAGCGGACCGACGACGAATTCACGTGGTCGAGCGGCGAATATGTTGCCGGTGGCGACATCTGGCAGCGCTTCAGTTTGAAGACGAAACCGCCCGCCGTCGTTGGCGTCTATTCGAATCAGCCATCGCCCTACCTTGGCAGCAGCCGGAGCGCCTGGACGACGTTCGGGCCGCTCGCCGTTTTGCGCTGCGGCTCCTATTGTTTCTCCTGGATGTTCATGGGCAACCGGATAGTATTTGAGCAGCCGTGCCGTTTCGACGCGTCCAATAGAGGGGAAGCCTCGTTTGTGACGCCCGTGTTTGAGTTGCCCGGACGCGCTTCGAACGTGGAAACGACGATTGCCAGCGACCTGCGGAATAGCTGGCTTTATTTCAACCTGGCGCTCGTCAACGAAGACACCGGCCAGGCCCTCGAATGGGGCAGGGAATTAAGCTACTATTCAGGCCAGGATAGCGACGGCGGTTGGAGCGAAGGTGGCCGAACCGATCGCTCCAAACTCGCGCATGTGCCCGCAGGGCGATACTATCTTCGTGTCGAACCGGAGTGGCAGACCGATAGTTCGGCGGTCGCTTCGGCTCCTCAGGTAAACTATACGATCACCGTCAAACGCGACGTGCCGGTTTTCTGGCCGTATTTGGTTGCCCTGGGCCTGTTGCTGATTCCGGCGATGGCGATATTCGTTCCGGCCTTCGATTTTGAAGCGACGCGCTGGCAGGAAAGCGATTACGCCAGTAGCAGTAGTAGTAGTGGAGGGGACGATGACTAAGCACCCGAAATGTCTCGGCTTCGGCCTGTTACTGGTGACTGGGCTGACGGGCGTGCAATGGTACGGTATGGGCAACGTGAACCCCAACGAGTTGAAGAACGTGCCCAAAACACTTCGCGACAATCCGGGCGCCTGGCGCTCGCACTATGGTTACTCGCCACGATACGTGGGCGGTAAGTGAGAGGATCATTCGACATGGAAACGCACCTGTCCGCAATCGTCAATGCCGCGACCTTCGCCGCGCTCGGCATTGTCTTGTTTATCGTAGCTTTCGTGATCATCGACAAGATGACTCCGTACCCTCTCTGGAAAGAGATCGTCGAAGAGAAGAACCTGGCGCTGGCTGTCATGGTGGGCGCCATGTCGATCGGCATATGTATCATCATCGCCGCGGCCGTGCATTAGAGCGGCGTGTCAACCGCCCTTTTGTCTCCGTTTTCCTTATCGCGGCCTGCGGCCTCATCTATGAGCTGATCGCCAGGACGCTCGCCTCCTGCCTGTTGGGCGACAGCGTACTGCAGTTCTCTACCGTCATTAGCAGTTACCTGTTTGCGATGGGAATCGGCAGTTATCTCTCGCGCTTCATCGGCGGCGGATTGGTGGCGCGCTTCATTCAGATTGAACTGATGGTCGGCCTGGTGGGCGGCTTTTCTTCGAGCCTGTTGTTCCTCGCCTTCGCCTACACCGAGAGCTTCCGATTTGTGCTGTACGCGTTGGTACTGGCGATCGGTACGCTGATGGGGCTCGAGATCCCATTGCTGATGCGGATCCTCAAGGACAAATTGCAGTTTCGGGATCTCGTTGCCAATGTGCTGACGTTCGATTATCTCGGCGCGCTCGGGGCGTCGCTTCTGTTCCCGCTGTTGCTGGTGCCGA
>SXGR01146797.1_pt1 | contig 11606 bp, 7 predicted proteins | sample 3174711 | NCBI WGS metagenome assembly SXGR01 (sample SAMN11356860, study PRJNA531348) | freshwater metagenome | isolation source: freshwater sample F1-60 | place: China: Fuxian Lake, Yuxi | collected 2017-12-25
CTGGCCACCTCTTCAAGACGAAAGCGGTACTTTTTCAGCATGAATTTGGCCCGATCGATCCGCACCCAGCTGATGTAATCGGCAAGGCGCATATGACCCTGCTCGCGGAACAGGTGGGAGAGATGGCTCGCTGAAACGTTGAAGCGGTGGGCAATGGAGTCACGGGTGATGGGACGGTGAAAGTTCTCCTGGATATAGATGCAGATCCCGTGAAAGAGCTCTGCCCCCCGTGGCCGATCCGTGGCGGACTCCAACAACAGCAGACGGGCACTCGCCAGCAGGGCCTGCAGCAGGTGATCATCGGTGGGGGAGCGACCAGGATCCTCGGTCAGTACGTTCAGCGCCGCCAAAATGTGTTCGATCACATGGCCCGCCCGCGCCATGATGCTGTGCTTTTGCACATCGAAAAAGTCCGGATCTTCACGGCGCTTGCTCACCAGGCTGAACCCCAGCTGGCGTTTGCCAAACAGCAGGCTCAGCACCGAGCAGTCGGTGGTCCAGAGCGGCTTGTTCCAGCCGTTGGGGGGAATATAGAGCGCCTGTCCCGGCAATACACTGATCTCTCTGACCCCCTCCTCCCTGTCCCAAATTTGGTTGAGATACTCGCCGCTAAAGACCAGCTCGAGGCGGGGAAAGTTGACCTGATAGCTGAAACTGGGTGGCACCCCCTGTTCACTGGCAAACCAGATTTGGTCAAATGGAACCTGTTCGCTCAGGGCTCCGTAGAGCAGTTGGCTGAAGATGAGAGACATGGTGATCCTGATCAAGAGAGAGGCAAGCGGTTGCGGCGCGCGCGACCGCCCATGTTATAGTCCGGTCCACAGCAGTAATGCCACCCTTTTCTGCACCCGATTTTCTTCAAACTAGACGAGGCGTCCCTTATGAGCAGTAGCGATCTGCCCTCCTTTCTGTTGATGCAAAACCCGATTCAAGGCTATGACTGGGGCAGTCATGACTCCCTCACCACCCTGTTTGGCATTCCCAACCCGCAAGGCAAACCCCAGGCCGAGCTGTGGATGGGGGCTCACCCCAACGGCTGCTCCGAGGTGACGCTGGCGGGCAGTGTGCAAAAGCTCTCTACGGTGATCGACAGTGACCCGGCCGCCGCGCTGGGTGAGGCCACCTTCGCCCGTTTTGGCAGCCTGCCGTTCCTGTTCAAGGTGTTGTGTGCCGAGAAGGCTCTCTCCATTCAGGTGCACCCGAGCAAGGCTCAGGCCGAAGCGGGCTTTGCCAAGGAGGAGGCCGCAGGCATCGATATCAAGGCGAGCAATCGCAACTACAAGGACCCGAACCACAAGCCCGAGCTGGTGTTTGCCCTCACCCCCTATCAGGCGATGAACGGTTTTCGCGCTATCCCCGCCATTCTGGCACTGTTCGAGCGGGTCAATCTGGCGGCCATCGCCGATCTGACCGCAGCCCTTGCCGCCAGCCAGAATGAAGCAGGCCTGCAGCACTTCTTCCACCAGCTGCTGGTACTGGAAGGGGCGTGCAAGGAGGAGGCGCTGGAAGGGCTGCTGACCTATGCCGCCGCCCATCAGGATGAGGAGACGTTTGCCCTCATCACCAGTCTGGCGGCCCAGTATCCGGGAGATGTGGGTCTGTTCTCGCCGCTGCTGCTCAACGTGGTGACGCTTGAGCCAGGTCAGGCGATGTTCCTCGATGCCTGCACCCCGCACGCCTATGTACGCGGCACCGGCCTCGAGATCATGGCCAACTCCGACCACGTGCTGCGCGCCGGCCTCACCCCCAAATACATCGATGTGGCAGAGCTCTTGGATTGCACCCGCTGCTTGCCCAAGCCGGACGACCAGATCCTGCTGGCCCCCCGCTGTGATGGTGCGGTACAGCACTTCGACGTGCCGGTACCTGACTTCACTTTCAGCGTCTACCCGGCTGGCGAGCATCAGCTCACCACTGCCAGCGCCGAGATCCTGTTTGCCATCGATGACACAGTGACCCTCAAGCAAGGCGAACAGTCACTGCGTCTGGAAAAAGGGCAATCAGCCTTTATTCCTGCAGCGACTGGCAGTTATCAACTGCTGGCCGAAGGGCGGGTCGCCCGCGCCGGCAACCGCTGCTAATCAACATAAGAGTCGACTCTTGTTGGAGGGGGAATATGCCTCCCCCTCCCAACAGAGCAATATGGCCTACCAGTCAAGTCCGTCTGTATCTCTACTGCTCTCTTATGCCTACCTTCCTTCAGGCATCTCGCTCTGAAGTCCATCCCTGACTGCAGCCTGCCCACAACCAGCTCCACAGGTTTGTCGCCCAAGCTTGGCGCTCCCCTGATGCAGATGGCTTGGTCTGCTGGAACGAAGAAAATTCCAGCCTGCACAAGCAACGGCGACACTCTGAGTATCCGGCTAAAATGGAGGAAATAAAAATAACAACTCTATCCTCTACTATTTTCACCCCCTGATGAAAACTAAAACAGCACATAGATGCATCGCCATTAAACCTTTCCCAGGCCATCATCATTCGGTCTGTAAACATTTAGCAGCCGTAGTCATACAGAACCATTAATAATGCAAACGAAAGGAATCTCTTTTGATTTTTCGAGATGCAGCCCTATTTTTTAGTCGTTCTATAATTTAATTCCAAGCAGACCATTCGCTCTCTGTCGAAAACAACAACTTAAGAAAAAACCATAAGGTTATGATATATAGCATTTTTTCTTTTGCGCCACACCTTCAGTTGACGTAATCCGTAAAAAGGCCAGGCCGCATGAACTGACAATTCAATCAATTTAAACGCAGGGTAATGAGAGATTTAATATTTATTTTTTGATATGCCAGCCAAACCTCATTGCAGTAAAGAAATAGACCTTAAATACCCTCTGTGATTAAGATCTCTTTTATTTGATTTATTTTTAAGGTATCACATCTATTCGCCGATATAAATTTCACACAAAGATCCCCTGACAAAAAGAGATAAAAGAGGATATATGCTGACAAAAATGACAATTGGGCAAAAGCTGACCATGGCGTTTACCACTCTCGCTTTGTTGATGCTGGGTTTTGCCTGGTTTGCCACTTTACAACTCTCCAATATTTACCGTGACGCCAGTGAGGTCAGCGACAATATCGTTCCCTCCATCCGGGCATCCAGCCAGATGCATGTGTCCTTGCTGGACGCGCGCCGTGCCGAACTGAACATGGTGATAGATGCACTGGGCAAGGATCCCGACTCCCTCAACAGCAGCACACAGTCTTTCGAAGCGGCAAAGAGTCAGTATATGGCCGCCGAGCAACGGTATGGATCGATGCCTTTTGTGTCGGAGCGAGATCGCAACATGTTTGCAGAGCTGAAAACTGCAGCAGCCAAATATTTTTCAGCCCATGGTGACTTGGAAACAGCCATACGGCAGGGAGATATTGCCAAGATGCAGTCGCTGATCAAAAACGAATCCCGCGCTGCCCTCGAGCAGGCAGGACAGGATGGTCTGGAGCTTCGCAAGGAGAACGATCGGGTTGCCAACCTGCTGACCAAGCAGAGTGAGGCTTCCTATGAACGGGCCAAACTGCTGAGCACTACAGTCGGTGCGCTAACCTTGCTGTTCGTCGTTATTATGGCCTGGCTGCTGATCCGGCAGATCCGCAATCCAGTGATGACCCTGCTGGAGCAGACACGCCAGGTAGCGGCAGGCAACCTCACCAGCCAACTCGACATGAAGCAATTCTCCCATGACGAGCTGGGTAAGCTGGCTCAGGGGTTCAACGAGATGCAATCCAATCTGCGCATGCTGGTCAACGAGGTCTCCGGCTCGGTAGTGCAGTTGGGCGCGGCCGCCGAAGAGATCAGCGCGGTGGCACAGCAATCGGCCAACAACATGGGCGCCCAGCAGCATGAGCTCAATCAGCTGGCCACAGCCATGAACGAGATGCAAGCCACGGTACAGGAGGTGGCCCGCAACACCAACGACGCCGCCAGCGCAGCGACGTCGGCCAGCGACACAGCCGCACAAGGCAGTGAGACCGTCAATGACTCAATCGGCAGGATTGAAAAGGTGGCTACCGCCATCGAAGAGACAGCTCTGGTGATCCGCCAGCTGGGTGATGACAGCCGAAATATCGGCATGGTGCTTGAAGTCATTCAGGGGATTGCCGAGCAAACCAACCTGCTGGCACTGAATGCGGCAATCGAGGCAGCCCGAGCCGGTGAACAAGGTCGTGGTTTCGCCGTGGTAGCAGATGAAGTCCGCACTCTGGCCAAACGAACCCAAGACTCCACTTCCCAGATCAACCACATCATCTCCGAACTGCAGCAGCGTGCTAACGAAGCGGGCGTCACCATGCAACAGAGTCAGGATATGATGTCCGAGACGGTCCATACAGCTCGTGAAGCGGGAGCCTCTATTGCCGAAATAAGCAGCTCGGTTAACAGTATCTCCCACATGAATATTCAGATTGCCACCGCAACTGAAGAGCAGGGGGCGGTAAGCGAGGAGCTCAATCGCAATGTAGTCAACATCAGCAATGCCTCGGAAGAGGTGGCGACCGGCGCCAAACAAATGGCTCAGGCTTGCAACGACCTCAACCTGTTGGCAACACAACTGCAGGAGGTTGTACGCAAGTTTCGGACATAGCGCCCGATTGCCCCCCTCATTCATCAGCTCAATAAGGTTGAAGCACTAAACAGCCCGCCATCCATAAAGTGGCGGGCTTTGTTAAATAAGGGCTCATGCAAAACCCAAGAACACCGATGATGAACATAACAAGTGATCAGTAGATGGATTAACTCACATCAAGAGCAGCCCTCCCTCTTTCTGATTGTTCTCTCAACGCGTTTTGCCAGCACCTTCACATTTTCCGCCCTCAAAGCAGCACACAAATCTCCATACCTCCGAAGGCGAAACCTTTTCGTTGCACTCATTCAAGTAGCAAGACGCACTCACAATCCATTGTTTTTATTTAAAAAAATAAAAATTTCGGTATGAGTTGGCTTTCATGATGATATGCGAGCTGGGTCACATGACGACTTGCGAAGCACAAAAATCCAGTAAACGGCACATTTGTCCGATTTCGGCACCGCGCCAACGGGAGAACAATATCCAGGTCAATTGTTCCCCCCATCATGCGGCTCGGCAACGGAGCCAGGAGTGTAATATGTTACCCACCATGACCAACGGCAGACTCATCTGCCTGGAGTTGAAGGCCACCAGCAAGGAGGCTCTGTTCGACGAGATGGCACAGATGCTGGCGCGCGATGGCGCCGTGTCTGATCAACAGCAATTCGTCAAGGATATCTGGGCCCGCGAGCAGCTGGACTGCACCGGCTTCGAGCAGGGTGTCGCCCTGCCCCATGCCAAGAGCAAGGCGGTCAGTCGTCCGGCCATTGCCATCGGTGTCAGCCGTCAGGGTATCGAGTACGGCGCCGAAGATGGCAAGCCAACTCAACTGATCTTCATGATCGCCTCCCCGGATGGCGGCGCCAACCACCACATCGAAGTGCTGGCCGAGCTCTCCACCCGTCTGCTGGAACCGGGCTTTATCGAGCAGATGAAAGCCGCCACCACCGTCGAGCAAGCGCTGACCCTGCTCAAACAAGGCCCGATCGTTGAAAAACCGGCCCCGACCGCCAAACCGGCTGCCACTACACCGGTTGAACCCACCGAGCGCACCTTCAAGGATCGCCTCAACACCATGAAGCAGCACCTGCTGTTTGGTACCTCCCACATGATCCCCTTTATCGTGGCGGGCGGGGTATTGCTCTCTTTGTCGGTGATGATGAGCGGCAAGGGTGCGGTGCCGGAAGCGGGTTTCCTCAAGGATATGGCCACCATGGGTATCGCCGGCCTGACCCTGTTTACTGCCGTATTGGGCGGCTACATCGCCTACTCGCTGGCTGACAAACCGGGTCTGGCGCCTGGCATGATCGGCTCCTGGATTGCCGTTCAGCACTATCAGACCGGTTTTCTCGGCGCCATTCTGGTGGGCTTTATCGCAGGTTTCGTGGTCAATCAGCTCAAACGGATCAAGCTGCCAGACTCCATGACCTCCCTCGGCTCCATCTTCATCTATCCGCTGATCGGTACCTTCCTGGTGTGTGGCATCGTGATGTGGGGGATCGGTGCCCCGATCGCCGCCATGATGGAAGGGATGAACCACTGGCTCTCCAGCATGGCGGGCTCCGGTAAAGTGATGCTGGGTGCCATTCTGGGTGGTATGACTGCCTTCGATATGGGCGGCCCGGTCAACAAGGTTGCCACTCTGTTTGCCCAGACTCAGGTCAACACCCAGCCTTGGCTGATGGGTGGCGTTGGTATCGCCATCTGTGTGCCTCCGCTCGGTATGGCACTGGCCACCTTCATGTCTCCCAAGCGTTACAAAAAGGAAGAGCGTGAATCCGGCAAAGCAGCCGCCATCATGGGCATGATCGGTATCAGTGAAGGCGCCATCCCGTTCGCAGCCGCTGACCCCATGCGTGTTATCCCGGCCATCGTCGCAGGCGGTATCGTCGGCAACATCACCGGCTTTATGATGCACAGCATCAACCACGCCCCCTGGGGTGGCTGGATTGTGCTGCCTGTGGTGGAAGGCAAGATGGGCTATATCCTCGGCACCATCCTCGGCGCTCTGACCACTGCCGTCATCGTCAACATTCTGAAAAAACCGGTGAGCGAAGAGGAAGAGGTCACCACCACAGATAGCGACTATCAGGTGATTGAAGCGGAAGGGGAAGCGGACGTACTGGCCATCACCGCCTGCCCGTCCGGCGTAGCCCACACCTTCCTCGCCGCCAAGAGCCTGCAGAAGGCCGCCGCCAAACAGGGGATCAAGATCAAGGTCGAGACCCAGGGCGCCAACGGCATCATCAACCGCATCACCGCCAAGGATGTCGCCAACGCCCGCTGCGTCATCTTCGCCCACGACGTGGCGATCAAGAACCGCGAGCGCTTCACCGATATCGAGGTCATCGACGTGAAGACCAAGGAGGCGATCCACAACCCGGAAGCACTGCTGGCCCGCACGCTGGCAGACAAGGGAGAGCAGGCTGCCTGAGCCGACTGACCCTCGCAATCTTGTACCAAAACAAGGGGCCCGCTGTGGGCCTCTTGCTTTTAGCCTCAATCAACTCTCCATCATCTCATGGTGAAAGGCGTTGATTTAAAACACATTAGCCATCCACGCGACAGATCTTGGCGAGACGTCACAAATCCGGAAAGTGTCATCAAGCTGCAATTGAAGCTCCTTCGAGATGTGTATCAAATGATGCGGCCTACTAAACTGGAGCATCACAAAAATGATAAAAATCAATAAATTGGTTCTGGCTGTCACCCTCTCCCTCGGCACTGCACCGCTCTTTGCTGCGGGCTTTGTCTGCGGGGAACACATGCGCTTTGGCACCCCCTCCGAAGCGGATCAGAAACTGTGCCGCGACGGCTATGCCGCAGGCTACAACTACGACCACAAGGTCTCCGAGTGGGTGTCTTACCGGATGACCGCCCAGAGCGCACAGGGCAAGATCAAGCGCAAGGATGCCTTTGCCGAGGACAAGGAGGTGCCGGTCGCCTATCGCGCAACCCTGTCGGACTACAAGGGATCTGGCTACGACCGTGGCCATCAGGCTCCCGCGGCCGACATGGCTGCCACCGATATCACCATGAAGCAGAGCTTCCTGCTGACCAACATGACACCCCAGCTGCCAGCCCTCAACCAGAAGGCGTGGCGCATTCTGGAAGAGAAGGCACGCCAATGGGCTATCAGCCGCAAGGATGTGCAGGTCATCACCGGCCCCATCTTTACCGGCTCTGAAGAGTCCATCGGTCAGGGTGTGGCGATCCCGAGCGCCTACTACAAGATCGTGATGGACCCGGCCAGACTGCAGGCCATCGCCTTTATCATGCCGCAGGAAGAGGTGCCCATCAGCCAGATCGCCGACTACCGGGTCTCGGTACGTGAGGTGGAAGAGCAGACCCAGCTCAACTTCTTCAGCGATATGCCCGAAGAGCAGCAAGAGACCCTGGAAGCCCGCATCTCCCCGATGTGGAACTGACCGCGAACACTCGTCAACAGATGGATTGACACCCCATCTGTCTTGCATCGCGATAGATAGAGGAAGGGGCCAGCGCCCCTCCCAGCAGGGGGAGTCACGCTCCCCCTGCCCTTTTCAGATGGCAGCTGATCCGTTGCGGCCACTTTTGCGGCCACAGGTGTGGCATCACCCGACGACCCGCCCCGACTCACAGTTTGCCACGCCGTTAGCTGCTATATTGCCCTCTCTTTGGCACTAACAGACTGAATTGACGCACATTTGCCTCGTCGCATCGGCCCACAAACCGGAGCCCACGGCGCGATTCAGCCCGACAGAGGACCTTTTGATGAAACAGACCCTTCTTGCCCTCACCCTCGGCGGCCTGTTGGCGCTCTCGCCCCTCGCCCTGCAAGCGGCCGAGAGCTCGATGCAAATGGAGCACGACCTCAATACCCTGGTCAGCAAACGCCAGGCGGTGGACATGTTGCTCGGCGAAGCGCTGCAGATCTACAAGTCGCCAGCCAAAATCTCCCACGCCGGTTTTACCGCCAAAATGCCGAGCAATATGGAGCTGGTGACCGAGCGGCTGCTGGCCGCCTACCAGCTTGAGCCCTACCGCACCGACCTGCTCATCTCGGCGGCCAACGCACAGATCTACAACGGCAACCTGAGCCGCGCCATCACCTTGCTGGAGCAGGCGCAGGCCGTCGCCCCCGATGATCTCGACATCAACAGCTATCTCGCCATCTGGCAGCTGGTGAAGGGTAACAAGGAGGCTTCCCGCAGCTATCTGGCGAAAGTGGCGGATCGCAACAGTGGCCGCGCTGCTGATCTGGAGGAGATCATCGCTCGGGTGCAGCGGATCACCGCCGCCCCGCTGCAGACCGAACTAACCGAGGATCAGGTCAAGGCCAGCAGGGAGGGCAAACGCGCCATCGTCACCCTGGGCTACGCCCTCAATCCCGACGGCAGCATGGACAAGATCCTGCTGGGCCGCCTGCAAACCACCCTTGAGCTGGCCAAGGCCGACCCGGAAGCGCTGATCATCCTGACCGGCGGCGTGCCCCAGAACCGCCAGACCGAGGGCAAGCTGATGGCCGACTGGCTGGCCAACCACGGCATCGATCGCAGCCGCCTGATTGAAGAGAACTACGCCACCAGCACGGTGGATAACGCCCTCTACAGCGCCTATGCCCTCGCCCGCCACCAGATTGACTATGCGGTGCTGGTGAGCTCAGCCAGCCATGTGCGCCGCGGTCAGACGGTGCTGGAAATCGCCTGCGACCAGATTGGCCCAGCCAACATCAAGGTGGCGAGCGTCAGCTACCCTGACAAGCCCCTCGAGGAGCTGGCCACCCCGAGCGAGAGCGAGCTGCTCGGCATCTACCGCGACGCCCTGCGCACCTACGGCATGTGGAGCTACCGCTCCGCCCCGCTGATTGAGCGTTGATCGGCCATCAAAACGAAAAAGAGAGGGAGGCGTGATGCCTCCCTCTCTTTTTATTGATCGATGATTGGCCAAGCCGCGCCCGTTAGCTGACGATAAAGCCCTGTGAGGGGGCCGCTTTGGGATCGTCACCGAAGCGGTTCGGCCCCTGCTGGCCGTTGCAAACCATAAAGTAGATAAGCACCAGGGTGCCGATAATGGGGATGAGCCCGAGCAGCAGCCACCAAGCGCTGCGGTCGGTATCGTGCAGGCGACGGGCCGCCACCGCCAGCGAGGGCAGCAGCACAGCCAGCGAATAGATGGAGCTGATCAGCTCATTGTCGCCGCCGATCAGCTTGTCCACCATGCCGAGCAGCAACATGACGATGACGTTGCACAGCACGAACATCCAGTATTCGGTGCGACGGGCCCGTCCGCTGAATACCGCATATTGCTTGAGGACCGAGAGATACCAGTTCATTGCGCCTCCTGAGTGGCCTTTATGCCTATGAATAAAAAAGAGAGTCGATAAAACAAGTAGTTAAGAGCTTAGCGCGATCATCACCCCGAGTCGACAATGATGCCCGAACGCCTCCCAAACTAATCAGCTGCGGCAATCATTGACCGACCGAGCCGGAAGATAATTTGCCCTGCAACAGGGCAAATCACCCCCATCAGCGCATCACTCTCGTCACAAGCAGGAAAATGGTGCTTAATAATCCATTAGCAATCGTATGGACTCAGCGTGAGGATAGCGGTAGATTCGGCGCCCAATCCTGAACAGGATCTGTGTCTCCCTCCCATAATGAATCCACTTATTCATTACTTCTCCTAACACAGGGATAGCCATGAGTATTACACGCAGAGATTTTCTCAACGGCGTTGCCATCACCATTGCGGCAGGCGTCGCTCCCATCAATCTGCTCAAGGCTGCCGAAGGCGGCAGCACGCTGGCGGATAAAACCCTGGCCTACCCGCCCGCCCTCACCGGCCTGCGCGGCAACCACCCGGGCTCTTTCGAACCGGCCCACAGTATCGCCCGTGACGGTAAGCAGTATGACTTTGCCAATATTCCCCTCGAGGGGGAGTACGATCTGGTGATCGTAGGCGCCGGGATCAGCGGCCTGGCCGCTGCCTGCTTCTATCAGCAACTGCTCGGCGCGGATAAGAAGATCCTGCTACTCGACAACCACGATGACTTCGGCGGCCACGCCAAGCGCAACGAGTTCACCACCCCCGATGGCCTGCGTCTGGGTTACGGCGGCAGTGAGTCCCTGCAATCACCGCGTTCGGTCTACAGTCCGGTGGCGCTCGGGCTGCTCAAGGCGCTGGAGGTCAACATCGACGAGCTGGCCGCCGGTTTCCAGCAGACCTTCTATCCGGATCTGGGGCTGAGCCGTGGCGTCTATTTCGACGAGAAGCACTTTGGCGTCAACAAGATAGTGAACGGGGATCCGGGCCACAACGTGGCGGACGATATCCCGCGCGATCGCCTGAACGGCCGGCCGCTGGCTGAGTTTATCGGTGACTTCCCCCTCGATGATGCCGACAAGGCCGCCCTGTTGGCCCTGCACGAATCGAAGATCGACTACCTGAGCGGCATGACCCGCGAGCAGCAGGATGAGTGGGTGACTCACAACAGCTACACCACCTTCCTGCGCGATAAAGTGGGCCTGAGCGAGCGGGCGATCACCTACTTCCAACAGCGCACCAACGACTTCCAGGCGGTCGGCATCGACGCCACCGCCTGCGCTGATGCGCGCCTCTGCGCCTTGCCGGGTTTCGATGGCCTCAATCTGACGCCGCTTGATGCCGAGGAGCAGGCGGAGCTGGACGATCCCTACATCTTCCACTTCCCCGATGGCAACGCCGGTCTCACCCGCCTGATGGTGCGCAAGCTCATTCCGCAGGTGGCGCCAGGTCACACCATGCAGGATGTGGTGCTGGCCAAGTTTGACTACGGCAAGCTCGACCTGCCGGAGCACAAGGTGCAACTGCGCCTTGGCAGCACGGCGTTACAGGCCAAAAACGTGCGTCTCGCCGACGGCAAGCTGGTGGTGGATGTCACCTACATCAAGGAGGGGAAACTGCACCGGGTGCGGGCCAAGCAGTCGATCATGGCGGGCTACAACATGATGATCCCCTACATGGTGCCCGAGATGCCGGAGCCCCAGAAGGAGGCGCTGCGCCAGAATGCCAAGGCGCC
>SXGR01474268.1_pt1 | contig 11606 bp, 11 predicted proteins | sample 3174711 | NCBI WGS metagenome assembly SXGR01 (sample SAMN11356860, study PRJNA531348) | freshwater metagenome | isolation source: freshwater sample F1-60 | place: China: Fuxian Lake, Yuxi | collected 2017-12-25
GACCAGACCATCGAGCTGCTGCTCCGCGAACCCGACTTCACCTCCTCAGCCCGGCTCGCTGCCGCGCTCAACCAAACGTTCACCAACAGCAGCGAGTCCATCGATTCCACGACGGTGCGCGTCCGCGTGCCCGACGCCTCGCGCAGTTCCGTCATCGACTTCATCGCACGCGTCGAAGCCATCGAGCTCGACCCCGACATGCCCGCGCGCATCGTCATCAATGAACGCACCGGAACCATTGTCGCGACTTCGCGCATCCGCATTTCGAGCTGCGCCGTCTCTCACGGCAACATCACCATCACCATCGCGAACACCGCCGACGTCTCGCAGCCCAATCCCCTAAGCCAGACCGGCGAGACCGTCGTCACGCCGCGCACCGACACGAAAGTCACCGAGCAACAAGGCCGGCTCGTTCCGTTCCCGGATCTGCCGACCGTCGAAAAAGTGGCGGCCAACCTCAATTCCCTCGGCGTCACCCCGCGCGACATGATGGCGATCTTTCAGGCGATGAAACAGGCGGGCGCACTCCACGCCGAACTGGTGATGCGTTGAACCAATGAACATCGCCAAGACCAACGTCAACGCTTCTACAGCAGGCCGGAACGCGATTCCGCTCGAACAGATCGCCGGCAACAAGACGCTCTCAAAGTCCGAGAAGCTCGGCGAAGTCAGCCGGCAGTTCGAGTCGATGCTGCTTCGCCAGATTCTCAGCTCCGCCCGCAAGACCGTCATCAAGTCGAATGTCGTCGAGGACTCGCTCTCGTCCGGCATCTACCAGGACATGGTCACAGACCAACTCGCCGATAGCATCAGCCGCAGCGGCGGGTTCGGACTCGCGCGCGGGTTGATGACCCAGTTGCAGGCTCAGAACCGGGTGAGCGACGGCGCTCCGACCCATCAGAATCCCGATCCAAAAACGCCATGAGTGCCAGCTTTGCCAAAGCCGTGATGCCTCGCGTCCGCCGCGAGTCCGACGACCCCAATGCCGAACCAGACTGGTCTCTAGGCTGGATCGTTCCGCTCAAGCTGGACCTCAGCTCCGGCCATCCGCATCCCATGAATCCCACGGCAGCGCGTCCGAACGCGCCGCACGACGAAGCCTCTTCCAACACCGCCCATGACTGAACACATCGAAAACCTTGTGACCGCGCTGCGTGAAGAGTTGCAGCACTACGGCGAGATGCTCGCCCTGCTCGACCAACAGCAGGAGAGCGCCATCAACCGCGTCACCGACGACATGCTCGCCGCGACCACTGCGATCCAAAATCATTCCCAGGTCATCCAGACCGCCCGCCGCGAACGCGAGCAGCGCCAGCGCGAGCTCTCGCGAAAGTTCGGCACCATCGACACCGCGACCTTCGCCGAGCTGACGCCCCTTTTGCCCGAGGTATATCGGCCATTGATCGATTCGCTGGTCGAGGAGAACAATTCACTCCTCCAACGGGTCCAGCAGCGCGCGCGGCAGAATCACCTCGTGCTCTCGCGCTCAGTCGAGCTCATGCAAAACTTTCTGAGCGCCTGGATGCCGGCGCGCGAGACGCAGGTTTACAACGGCCACGGCGCGCGGGAGCGTCACCTCATTCCCACCACGCCGCTCTACGAAGCCATCGGTTAACCCCCTGCCCTCCCCATCTCATGCCCGGCCTATTCGGAGCCCTCAGCCTCGCGAACCGCTCGTTGCAGACGCAACGCAACGGAACCGAAATCGCCGGCCACAACCTCGCCAACGTCAACACGCCCGGATACGCGCGCCAGCGTGTCGCGATCGAAACGTCGCTCACCGTACCGACGGACATGGGGCACCAAGGGACCGGAGCGGACGCCGTCGGCATCTATCAGTTGCGCGATGCGTTGCTCGACCGGCAGATCGTCAACGAAGGCAGCGTGCGCGGTTCCTTCGAGAGCCGCCAACGTGCGCTTCAATTCACCCAGGCCGCCCTCGGACAACAGATCGATCGCCAGGCCACCGGCGCGGAAGGAGCCGCCGCCGCCAGCGGCGTCGGCGGCCAGCACGGCATTGCAGAGGAAATGTCCGATCTCTTCGCGGCCATGCAGAGCCTGTCCACTCAGCCAACTTCCCTCTCCGAGCGGCAAGTGCTGCTCATCAAGGCGCAGAGCCTGGCGACGCAGTTCAATCAGGTCGCCGGCCGTCTCGACTCCCTGCGCACCTCATTGAGCGACTCGCTCGCGAGCGACGCAGGCCAGGCGAACATCGCGCTCACTGACATCGCCAAGTTGAACGAGCAGATCATCGCCGCCGAGCTTGGCACCACGGCAAAGGCGAACGACCTGCGCGACATCCGCCAGAAACGCCTCGAAGACCTCGCCAAGCTGGTGAACATCCAGACCACAAACAACGCGAACGGCAGTGTGGACATCGCCATCGACGGCGTGACCATGGTCTCCGGACCGAACGTCGAGGACACATTGGAAACGTTCGATGCCGGCGGCGGACAGTTCCTCGTCCGCACTGTCACCGGCGCGACTCAGTTGAATCTCACGGGCGGTGCAATGCACGGCACTATCGACGCGCGCGACACCGAACTACTCGCGTTGCGCGGAGATCTCGACACGCTGGCTGCGGCGCTGATCACTGAAGTGAATGCGGTTCACGCCACCGGCTTCGGCCTCGGCGGAACCAGCGGCGAGAATTTCTTCAACGGCGCGAGCGCAGCGGACATTGCCGTGAACCAGAATCTCGTTGGCGATCCCGCGCGCATCCAGGCCAGCGGCGTCTCGGGGAAAGTGGGCGACAACACCGTCATCGTGCGGATGGCGCAGCTCGCCGACTCGCAAAGCGCTTCGCTGGGCAACCAGACCTTCAGCGACAGTTACGGACAGACTGTGGCCGCGCTCGGCCAGTCGCTCAACGGCACCAACACCCAGCTCGCCAACCAGGAGATCGTCGAGAACATGCTTCTGCGCCAGCGCGACGCCGTCAGCGGTGTGTCGCTGGATGAGGAGATGACTGACCTCATCAAGTTTCAGCGCGCGTTCGAGGCTTCGGCGCGGCTCATCGTCACCATCGACGAAATGCTCCAGACCGTCGTGAACCTCAAGCGATGAGCATCCCGACCGATTGAACTGGCAACCTGAAACCTGAATCATGCGCGTCACGGCCAACACCTTCCCAAACACCCTGCTGAACCAGTTGGGCTCCCTCAGCCAGCGCCAGAACAAGCTCCAGAATCAGGCGGCGACCGGGCAATTGATCCAGTTGCCGGAAGACGATCCGGTGACAATGCGGCGCGTCCTCGACATGCAGGCCGAAGGGAAGAGCACCGGGCAATACCAGCGAAACATCAGCCGCCACCAGGAACTGGCCACATAGAGTTTCAATTCCATCAAGGCCCTCAAGAAAATCTCCGACCGCGCGCGGGAGATCGCGACCTCCGCAGACAGCCTCAAGAGCCGCGAGGAGCTGACCGTGTATGCGAAGGAAGTCACCGAGTTGATCAAGACCGCCGTGCAGGCGACCAACGCCAAGAACCGCGGCGACTACATCTTTGCCGGCACCGCGAGCAACCAGCCTCCGTTCGTCCTGGCGACCGACGCGAACAGCAACGTCACCGGCGTCACGTATCAGGGTGACCTCGCGCTCGCCGAAAGCGAGATCGCCAGCGGGATCACCATCAGCGCGCAGACCGTCGGCGAGAATACTTCCGGCGGCGGGCCGCGCGGGCTCGTCACGGACGACCGCGTGGGCGCGGATCTCTTCGGGCACTTGATCGCACTCCAGGACAGCCTGCTCGCCGGCGACGTCGCCACGATTAAATCAACCGTCCGTCCGGGGCTGGCGAGTGATGAGGATAATCTCCTCTATCACATCGGCACCAACGGCGCGATCCAGTCACGTCTCGAAGCCACGGACTCCATCGCGTCGAACCGGACGGACACGCTGGAGGCATTGATCTCGAACGAAGTGGACGCGGACCTCGCGCAATCACTCGTGCGCCTGAACCAGACGCAGACCGCGTATCAAGCGGCGCTCCAAAGCGCGGGCAAGATCCTCAGCAGTTCGCTCCTGGACTACATCCGCTGACGCGACACCGCTTCGCAGCCTTTCGATCCTAATCGCCGATGGATTCGCTGGATGGCGCGCCATCCCGCCATTACCCTCACGGCCATGAAAGTCGGCGTGTTCACCGTCATCCTCGGGTCACAGAATCTCGAAGCCACCCTCGATTACCTCGCCAGCCTCGGCGTTCAGGCGGTTGAATTCGGCGCAGGCGGTTACGCGCGCTCACCCCATTGCCCGCTCGAAGACCTGCTCGCGAGCGAACAGAAATGCCGCGAACTCCGCCGGGCCGTCGAGTCTCGCGGCCTGTCCATCTCCGCGTTGAACGCCGCCGGCAATCCCATCCACCCGGTGCGCGAGGCTGCGACGAAGTTCGACGCGGACTTCCGCAAGGTCATCCAACTCGCCAACACGCTCGAAGTCGGCGTGGTGATCAACTTCAGCGGCTGCCCCGGCGGCGCCCCCGGCGACAAGAGCCCGAACTGGGTCACCTGCCCGTGGCCGCCGGACTATCTCGATATTCTCGACTACCAGTGGAACGAGGTCGTGATCCCGTACTGGCAGGAAGTCGCTCCGCTGCTCACCGCAAACGGCGTGAAGGTCGGTCTCGAAATGCACCCGGGCTTCGTCGTATACAACCCCGAGACGTTGCTGCGCCTGCGCACGGCCGTCGGAGACGTCATCGGAGCGAACTTCGATCCCTCGCACTTGTTCTGGCAGGGCATCGATCCTTGTGCAGCGGTGCGCGCCTTGCAGGGAGCGATCTGGCATTGCCATGCAAAGGACACCGCCATCCACCAGTGGAACGCCGCCACCAACGGCACGCTCGACACCAAGCATTATCGCGACGAACTGCATCGCTCCTGGATCTTCCGCACCGTCGGCTACGGACATCCTCGGCATTTCTGGTGCGACTTCGTCTCCACGCTCCGCATGTGCGGCTACGACGGCGTCCTCTCCATGGAACATGAGGACAGCCTCATGACTCCGCGCGAGGGATTGGAGAAAGGTGTCAGCTTCCTCCAAAGCATCGTCCTCGGCGAAGCAAAAGGTAGCGTCTCCTGGGCCTGAACCACACAGCCTCTTTCTCCCATGCCCGAATTCTTCGACACCCACGCGCACCTCGACTTCCCGGACTTCGCCCATGATGTGCCGCAACTCATCGCACGTGCCCAGGCTGCGGGCATCACCCGTATCATCAGCATCGGCACCGATCTGGAGAGCAGCGTGCGGGCGATTGCCCTGAGCGAAGAGTTCGACTGCGTCTTCGCCGTCGCCGGTTGGCATCCGAACGACGCCCTGGCAGCGCCGGACGACATCCGCCCGCAGCTTCACCAACTCGCGAAGCATCCGAAAGTCGTCGCCATCGGCGAGACCGGTCTCGATTACTATCGCCTCCCGAGCCACAAGGAAGGCGGCACGGTGGAGCAGGACGACCACTTCAAACGCAAGCAGGCTCTTATCTTCCAGCAGCAACTCGAAGTCGCAGCCGAGACCGGGCTGAACTGCGTCATCCACCAGCGCAGCGCCTTCGCCGACACGATGGCGATGATGGAGCCCTTTGCCGGCCAGGTCCGCGGACAATTCCATTGTTTCGTCGATGGTGCGGTGGAGATGCAGCGCGTCCTCGCGATGGGTTCGCTGGTGAGCTTCACGGGAATTCTCACGTTCAAGAACGGGCAGAACATTCGCGACACGCTCGCTCGAACGCCGCCGGGCAAGTTCATGCTCGAAACCGACAGCCCGTTCCTCGCGCCCGTGCCATATCGCGGCAAGCGTTGTGAGCCGGCGTATGTGAAGGAACTCTCCGAAGCGGTGGCGCAGGTGAAAGGTTGTTCGCTCGAGGAACTCAGCGCGACGACGTGCGCAACAGCCCGGGAGTTCTTCCCAAAGCTCAAGTGAAACAGAAGCTGCCCGGTTTCAGATTGTGTTTCCTCGGCGAACGTCCGGCGAACAGCCCTCACTGAGCCACCTCCGTTTCACCAACCGCTCGCGGTACCGTCGCACACGCGCGGATCGGCGGCCCCTGATAAACGTCCGCCAGACGGATCACGGGCAATCATCTGGCACGCACCCATCGCTTCGACTTCCTTCAACCGATGGCCGCGACGAACAAGGTCGGCACGGACAGACTCGGGGAACGCATTCTCGATCCGCAACTCGTCCGGGCTCCACTGCTGATGAAAGCGCGGCTGAGCCAGCGCCTCAGCCGGCCCGCAGCCAAAGTCCACGTGATGCAGGATGGCGAGCAGCGTCTGCGTGATGATCGTCGGGCCACCTGCAGCGCCGAGACTCAGAATTGGTTGGCGATCGCGAAGCACTATCGTTGGCGACATGCTGGAGAGCGGCCGTTTCCCCGGCGCGATGGCGTTCGCCTCCGCTCCGATGAGCCCGAAGAAATTCGCCTGCCCCGGCTGCGCGGAGAAATCATCCATCTCGTTGTTCAACACGACACCCGTGCCCGGCACGACAACCTTCGATCCGAAGCTCGTGTTGATAGTCGCAGTGCAGGCGACCCAGTTCCCGTCGGCGTCAGCGGTGGAGAAGTGCGTCGTGTGCTTGCTGAACACGTCGCTCGTCGCGTTCGGCGGAGTGCCGTGGCCGGATACTTTCATGGCGCGCGTGCGATCGATCTTCATGGCGAGTTCCGCCGCGTAGGCGCGATCCACCAGGCCGCGCGGAACAGGCGCGAAATCCGGATCGCCCAGCCAGTGGGCGCGATCCGCGAAGGCAAGCTTCATCGCTTCGGCGACCACATGGACAAACTCCGCCGTGTTCGCGCCCAGCGCCCGGAGATCGAAGTGTTCGAGGATATTCAGAATCTGCCCGACATGAACCCCGCCCGAACTCGGTGGTGGAAAGCCGATGACTTCATAGCCGCGATACGTCGTTCGCACCGGCTGGCGAAAGCGAACACGGTAGGCGGCAAAGTCCGCAGCGTTGAGCAACCCGCCGTTGGACTTCATCCAACTGGCCGTCGCTGCGGCGAATGAGCCGCGATAAAACCAGTCGGGGCCACCGGCGGCCAATGAACGCAATGTCTGCGCGAGATCCGGCTGCTGAAAGATTTCTCCAGCTATCCACGGCGTGCCGCCGGGCTTCAGCAGCGTGAGGCGTGTCGCCGCAAACTGCTCCAACTCTGGCGCAGTGGCGTTGAGACGTTCGACGAGCCCCGGCGTCAGCTTGAAACCACGTTCGGCGACACGCGCTGCCGCGAAACAATGTTCCCGCCACGGACGCCGGCCATAGCGCGTGATTGCCGTGTGAAACGCCGCCACCTCCCCCGGAACACCCGCCGCCAGCGCCCCAGCTTGACTTAGCCCGGCATCCGCCTTGCCTTTGCGGATGAACATGTCGCGCGTCGCCGCCGCAGGTGCCGTTTCGCGACCGTCGATGGCAACCACTTCGCCGTTCGCGAGACGTATGAGAAGGAAACAACCGCCGCCGATTCCTGAGTTGTGCCCATCCACCACGCCAAGCATCAGCCCGGCGGCGACAGTCGCATCGACAGCGTTGCCCCCTCGACGCATCGCATCGAGCGCAGCCTCGGTGGCCAGTGGATGAACGGTCGCCGCGAAACCACGCCGTGGTGCCGCGTCCGCATCACGAGTCGGAAGCGCAAGGAACAGAAGCGCGGCAAAGCACAGGACAAGCAGCCCACGCAAGTTGTAGCCGACGAGGTGACGTGGCGGACGCGCGTCCGCCCCAGTCGCGGAGCTCCGCCTCGTTACCTCGGCGGCTACGGGATCAGATTGATTCGGTCGCTTCATGCGCAACAAGGGCCATACGATCAACTACCCGACAGCAGCCGCGCGATGGCGGCAGGCTCGGCGGTACCGGTAGTGCCGAGTTGATGAATGACGATGGAGGCTGCGGCCATCGCGCACCGGCACGCCTCGGAAACACTCGCACCGGCAGCGAGAGCGGCAGTGAGATTGGCAGTGACGGAATCGCCCGCGCCAACGATGTCGATCTCGCCGCGCACAGGATGCGCCGGCACGTGGGAAACTTCTCCCGCCGTATCGGCACCGATAATTCCGCGTTCCGCGAGCGTCACGAAGACGGCGCGTTGCTGTTGCCGGGCGAGTATGGCGGCGGTTTTCCCCAGTGCGTCCAGCGGCTGCCCGGGCGCGGCATCGGTCATCGCAGCGAGTTCGGCGGCGTTCATCTTGAACGTGAACGGCGGGAACCCGCGCAGGCCGCGCCGACTGTCCGCGATGACGAGCAACTCCGGGCGCGCCGTATTGGCGGCGCGCAGCGCTTCGAGCACGCGCGCCGTGACGACGCCGGTGCCAGCCGCGTCGACTTGATCCATGACGATGATCGCGTCCACTGCGCGAGTCAGATCAGCGATGTGCGCGGCGAGTTGTTCCTCAATGGCCGGGGGCGTGGGCGTCCAGTTCTTGCTGTCGAGGCGGTTGAGTTCGCGTGGCGGCTGGCCCGGTGTCAGAATGATCGGCTTGCAGTAGGTGAACGTCCGGCGCAATTCCGTTTCGACGAAGCACGAGAGGTTCACGCCCCGGCGGGCGAGCAACGAACGGCGAAGCTCGAATCCTTCGCCATCCACGCCGCAGAACCCGACCGGCAGGATCTCGCCGACGCCGAGCGCGACGAGGTTGTTCAGGATGGTTCCGGCCGCGCCAGGCTGGCTGCGAACGTTGACGACATTATGCACTGGCAAGCTGGTCTCGATGGAAGTCTCGCCGCGTGCGGGATCGATCTCCAGGTAACGATCCAAGCAAAAGTCACCGACAATCGCGACGCGCAGCCGGGTGTAGCGCCCGCGGAGTTCATGGAAGCGCGCGGCGTTCATGCGCGGAGTCGGTGAAGGAGATTGTGAACGAAGGCGACGTTGTCGCACTGGAGGTAATGCATCGCACCGTGCATGCGGGAGAAACTTTTGCAGAAGCGCAGGTAGTAAGCGGGGCTTTCCTTCGGCGGCTCGCCCTTGGTCCAGTCCCAGTTCCCGCCGTCCTGGAGATCGACAACGTAGATGTTGTGGCCGTGAACGATCTTCCGGTCCGCCTGAAGCCGGAGGTTGTTCACGCAGCTCAGGCTCTTCTCGAAGACTTGCGGTGCCATGATGGCGGAACCGACGGAGAGCACCACGCCATCGTCGAGCCCGTCAACCGCAGTGCCGAAGAGGCGGAAGTCCACGCCCGCCGCGCGACCGACAGCCGCGCCGTTGAAGATGGGATGGTTCGCGATGATGTCGTAGCCGATGCCGGGATGAACCGTCATTGGCACCCCGCGCCGCCAGGCGTTCGCGAAGATGGAAGTGTGCTTCCACGGATGGCGAACCTCAATGCGGCCTTCCGGCAACTGGCGTTCGCGCATGGCCACGAGCAGTTCGGCGCGGGCCGGCGCGAGCGGATGGGAAGGCTCCTCACGCAACTGGCGTTCAAGTTCCGACGCGGCGGGCAGCGTGACGCCGTCCTCGTTGATGAAGCGGCCGAGGGCGATGCCGTAGCCTTCGCCGCGCAGCCCGCCTTCAAGAAGGGCGAGGTGGATGCTGCGGCTGGTTTCGTCCCAGGTGCCGAAGGTGCCGGTGGCGACGTTTTGCTCGACGCTTTCGGTGGACCAGTTCTGAAAGGCGAATTCCCAGTCGTGAATCGATCCCGCGCCATTGGTGGCGAGATGAGTGATCCACCCGCCGGCCATGAGCTGATCGACAATTGCTGACGCGCCGTTCTTCACGAGGTGCGCGCCGTAGAGAAACATGACACTCGCGCCGCGCTGCCGGGCAGACTTGATCTGTGCGGCACAGAGCGTCACCCGGTCGCGGAGGAAACCATCGGCGAGCGGCGGCGGCATCGAGGCGGGGTCAACGAGGATGTCTTCGATCGCAGCCATGCTCTTGCGCCGGGCCAGCGGATAAACTTTGACTTGGCTGAGATCCAGCGGTGCGGGAAATTGCGGCATGGCGGCGATTGAAGAAGTGAGGGGGCCATTTTGCAAATGGCAAATTGGACGTGGTCACGGCGAACGCACGAGAGCGACAGCGGGGTTCATCAGTAACCGCCCCGGATAAGCCGAACGGCCGCCAGATTCCGGCGGCCGTTCGTAAAGTCGCAACTGAGAGGCGGTGCTATTCCTTGTCGCCAGGACCGCTGCCACCTGTGTCACCAACACTTTCCATCAGCGTGATGAGCGGCAGGAACAGCGCGATGACGATGCTGCCGACGATGACGGCGAGGAAGACGATCATGATCGGTTCGAGCAACGACGTCATGGCGGCGACCGCGTTGTCCACCTCTTCGTCGAAGTTGTCGGCGATCTTCATCAACATTTCCGGGAGAGCGCCGGTCTGCTCGCCGACATCGACCATGCTGATGACCATCGGCGGAAAGACACCGCACGCCTCCAGCGGCGCGGTGATGGTTTCGCCTTCCTTGACGCTCTCATGCACGTCCATCACGGCGGCGGAAATAATGACGTTGCCAGAGGTTTCCTTCACGATGGTGAGCGCCTGAAGAATCGGCACACCGCTGCTCACAAGGGTGCCGAGCGTGCGCGTGAAGCGCGAGATGGCGACCTTGCTGATGACGGGGCCAAGCGCGGGCATATTGAGCTTGAACTTATCGAAGAGCCGCCGCCCGAACCGCGTGCGAACAAAGGCGACGAACGCCGCCGCGAACACCCCCACCAGGATGATGGTCAGGAAGAAATTCCCGGCGACAAAATCGCTGATGCCCAGGACGAAGTTCGTGAATGCCGGCAAGTCCTTGCCGGGAAGCATGTCCTTGAAGATGTCCTTGAACTTGGGAACGACGAAGATCATCAGCACAGCCAGAATGACGACCGCGACGGTAATAACAGCCGCCGGGTAGAACATCGCCGCGATGACCTTGCCTTTGATCTTCTGCGCCTTCTCCATAAACTCGGAGAGACGTTCCAGAGTGACTTCAAGAACACCGCCAAGCTCGCCGGCCTTCACCATGTTCACGAACAGGCGATTGAAGACTTTCGGATGCTGGGCCAGCGCCTCGGAGAAGGTGCTTCCACCTTCGATGCTCGTGCCAAGTTCGCCAAGGATCTGCTTGAGAGTCGGATGTCTCTCCTGTTTCTCAAGGACACGGAGGCCACGGAGGAGCGGGAGACCGGCGTCCACCAGCGTCGCGAGCTGGCGGGTGAACGTGGTGAGCACCTTGGGTTTCACGCGGCCGCCCATGCCAGGGATGTTGATGTTCATCCCGCCGCCTTTTTTCTTTCCCGGCTTGGCGGGGCCCTTGGCTTTCGGATCGACCTTGTCCTTGGCTTTGTCGGCTTCGACGACTTTCGTCGGGAAGTAGCCCATCTCTTTCAACCGCCCGATGGCTTCGTTTTGGTTGGCGACCTCAAGGGTTCCCTTGGTTTCCTTGCCGCGGGAATCCATCGCCACGTAGTTGAATTTAGGCATAGTGCTCGGTCGGTTAAGTGTATTTCACGACTTCTTCGATCGTGGTCTCGCCATCAAAAATCCCGCGCATGCCATCCTCGCGCAGCGTCACCATACCGAGCTCGACGGCCTTTTGCCGGAGCACGATCGAGGGCGCGCGTTCATTGATGAGGGCACGAATCGCCTCTCCGACCACGAGCAGTTCAAAGA
>SXGR01427315.1_pt1 | contig 11605 bp, 10 predicted proteins | sample 3174711 | NCBI WGS metagenome assembly SXGR01 (sample SAMN11356860, study PRJNA531348) | freshwater metagenome | isolation source: freshwater sample F1-60 | place: China: Fuxian Lake, Yuxi | collected 2017-12-25
GCACGCGCTTATTTGCACGCAAATTGTGCGCACTGCCACGCGAAATATGGCGGCGGAAATGCTTTTTTCTTTTTACCGTATCAATTATCGCTGACTGAAACCAACAGCATCAATATAGATCCGCAACATGGCAATTTAGGCATTCCCGGTGCAAAAATTATTGCGCCTGGTGATCCACAACATTCGCTCATTTATGCACGTATGCTACATCTCGGTCCCGAACGTATGCCACGCATTGCGTCCAGTGTCCTAGATCTGGAGGGCCTCGCCTTAATCGAAGCCTGGATTTCATCATTGAGCAAATAGTTTCCCTTGTCTCCGTACTAAGACACTAAAGCCCGCTGCGTCTCGCTGCTCCCAAACGTATGGTGACCAACTCCAAACCTGCATGGGCGCAAACCTAGCATGCTTAAATCACCACATTTGATACAAAATGACCGTTGATGACATCCGATGAGCACGCACCCTTACATCATGCTTGCGTTTCCAGCGAACAGCTGACATGAATCTGACGCGAATCGACTGAAATTAAAGCGTCATACTGATGTCATCCACTCGTCACAGCTGTGACACGAAGGCGCAAAATTTTCCTACTCTCCGAGAGATTTTAATTTTGCACCTTTGTATCACAGGGTGTGGAGGCGAGAGCCCCCGCAGCAACAGCGAATAGCCCAGCCGAGTCGATACTGAACCATTGGTTCCGGATCGGCTGGGCTGTGTACCACAAGCGTTATGCTGATGGAATAACCTACAGCAATGTTTTGCTGGGTTGTGGGTTATAACTAACAGGATTCTTCGCTATGCACATGGTTTCACGCTTATTGCTACTTCTCGCACTATCAGGCAGCATTTCGTTAAGCGCAGCGCTGGCGACGGACCCCACCAACGCCCAGGCCCTACTAGATAAAGCCACGCCAATATTTCAGGATGATACCAGCGACAAGCAAAAATATATCGATGCAGCGTTATGTTTCGCTGATGCCTTGGGATTTTACGAAACGAGTGGTGATCAAGACACGGTCAGTCATTTACAGGCCACGCTGTATTGGTGTCGCCATCAAATTGACAACGAGACTCTTGCTCGTTTTCAAGCTGAACGCGCACTTGAGCCCGAAACATTAGAATCCTGGAACCGAGTAAATGCAGTTGTTGAGCGTCCTATTTCCACCGACCAAGTTCAGGCCTATGTAGCGCGAGCGGAAAAATTCGCCCAAGCCAATCCCTTACGCATGCAACTGACTGGCTATTTGTACTTTGAGATATCCCAACGTTTTCAAGGATTGCCCGAAGCGCTAATGGCTGAAAAGCGTTTCAAGGATGCCCTAGGTCGTCATAAAAATAATATTGCGAAAGCTCTCATTAGCGGACGAGAACCGTTAATTATTCCTGCTACTGCTGCTCGCCCAGTTGTGCCAATCGTCAAAGTGCCTCCACCGAGTGCTGAAGCACTCAAAGGTGCTCTCGATTCGATTCACGAATTATACAAATCACAATACACGCAAACTAAAAATCGCACGGCGCTCATTCCCACACTAATAAAACAAGCGAACGATACTGATATAGATGCGCTCAGTCGATATGCGCTTTTGCATGAAGCGCGTGAATTATCCGTCGGTGCCAAAGACATTGTTAAGATTATTCAACTATGTGAACAAATAAGTGAATTTTACGTTGACATCGATGTTATCGCAGACAAAAAGATTTATTTACGAAAACTAACTGGCCAAACCGTTATTCCTTCGTTACTCACTTTGCTGGATTCGCCCAATGATCCTAACGCAAATGCGATAGTTGGCCGCTGGTATGCCATCACGGTCGAAGAATGGTCAATAGCATTACCACACTTAGCTAATAGCTCAGATGCCTCGCTTAGCGTAATCGCCAAAGCGGAATTGGCGCCAAAAACCTTAGCGTCAGAATACCTTGCGGTAGCTGATCAATGGTATGAACTTGGCAAGCGTACAGCCACACTAAAAGAACCGCTGTGGCGACATGCTCTGACTATTTATGAAACGTTGCGCCCACAATTATCAAGTTTGCAAGCGGCTTTGACAGATAAACGCATCGCGGAAATCGTCAGCTATCTGCCACTCGGCCCTGATATCAATTATGAAAAATTATCAGCGACTCAATGGGAAAAGCTCAAAGGCACTATGATAATAATTGATGCCGCACGAGGTCATATCGATACCGGCATCGTACTGCGTGATGGACAACAAATGCGAATCGTCCCCCATCCCACAGAAACTTGGCGCATCACCAACGGTAAAGATATCACCATCGACACCACCTACAAAGGTCAATCGATGAAGAATAAATATTCCATTGGCGAATTGGTCTGCGTCGTGGGAAATGGCATGGAACAACAACCCGGTCTGATATCCGGCGTTGGTAATATCACGCTATTTCCCTCTACTCCGAAAGGTAGAGGTATCAGCGCTTCTGGTTCCATTCGCGTTAAATTACTGCCTGTTACTAAATGATAACTCGATCATATTCCTGCGGAATCATCTCAACATCGAGGGGTGATCATACATGAGTAATATCACCCCGCACCCACAAACGTTAACTACCATTATCGCTAGCGAAAAACATTTGCCCGTGGTGGCATCGCTGGCTCGCGATATTTGGCACCTCTATTATCCGTCGATCATTTCACCGGCACAAATTGATTACATGTTGAGTCAACGTTATACGGCTCAAGCCCTGAAACGCAGCCTCGATAAAAAGGGCACCTCTATTTTATTGGCCCAAATTGGGCCAATGGCCATCGGTTACGCGATGTTGACCGTCGCTGACGATTCACCGGATGAAACTTGTATTGATGCTTTTTATCTCCATCCCAATCATCATCGCCGCGGATTCGGCACCAGTTTTATGGATCAAGTCATTGATCATTTATCCGATTCACCCAGACGCATCGTCGAACTCAACGTTAATCGACTTAATATATCCGCGATAAATTTTTACTTCCGTAACGGCTTTGTGATCCGTTCAGTTGTCGATGTCAATCTTGGTCAGGGCTTTGTTGGCAATGATTACATTATGGAACGCCGATTGGATTGATCGCTGTGCAGACAAAACGCCAACACCCTCGTGATTGGCGTCGTCACTAACCGCGTTACGGTTTCAGCTATGCGCACTTATGCGGTCAAAGAAATTTTCGGCCCCACCCTCCAAGGTGAAGGCTTCCATGCCGGAATGCCCTGCGTTTTCGTTCGCCTCGCTGGCTGTAATGCCTGGGATGGTCGTCAGGAAACGCGCGCCGCTTCTGCTTGTCCTTACTGCGATACTGATTTCCGCGGCGGCCAGCTTCGTAATTGCGACCAGATCGTAAGCGAACTGCGAGCGCTAGTTCCCAGCTCCAGTACGAATCGGCTTGGCTGCGTGCTGACTGGCGGCGAACCTTTACTGCAAGCTGATGAAGAATTATTATCGGCACTCGGCGCGGCGTTTGCCTGGGTCGACATTGAAACCAACGGCACTCGTCCATGTCCTAAACGGCCTGATAATGTATTTATCAGTTGCAGTCCCAAACGTTTAAGCGACCAACCCATCGTCGTATCCCCAAATTGGTGGAAAATATTGATTCCTGATCAAGAGCATTTTCTTGCCGCAGCATTGAACAGCGACGTCCCCATTTTCGTACAGCCCACCTGCCCCGATGGTGGTCCAGTCGGCAACGCTTACCAAGCTAACCTCAATCATTGTATCGAACTATGTTATGCTCATGGCTGTCGGTTAAGTCTTCAGCAACATAAATACCTGTCTCTTCGTTAATTCTGCCTACGCTCGCCTCCGAAAAACGGCAACCAAGTGTGCACTTGCTGACAATAGTGCTGATATTCAGCGCCAAATCGCTGGGCAAGATCAGCTTCTTCAGCTGGTCGAACCCAATAATGCCACACCAAAGCTCCCAGCACGACTCCGCCCAGCACCAACCACGAACCAATTATTAATCCAATGCTCGCACCCTGAACTAAGCCCGATATGGCCATGGGATTACGCACCATGCGGTAGGGCCCTTTGATGACCAAATGTCGTGCCGTTGCCATTGGCAATGGCGTTCCAGCACCAACCCAGGCCATCGTTAAACTACTCCATAAACTCAGAATGCTTCCGCTTACCAAGCCAATTAATCCAATTAAAAAGGTTAAGTCGGTGGTCCACGATGATATAGGTAATCCACGTTCTAAGTTCCAAATCGCCCAGGGGAAAAAAACTAAAAACGCCCACCACATCAGCACGGTTTGCACCGTCGTCACGAGAACATGCCGCCAACGTGGCGCGGATCGAGCAACGCGAAAGGTAAATTTCATCCTCTCATGCTCGCGAGTTAATCATGTCGTTAACGCCTCGCTGGTTAATTATCACAACGCCGTGGGTGTACTTTCAATGGTGATGCCTTCATGAGCCAACAAACGCACCTGCGCTGCCCACATCCGGGCGAGTTGTTTCGGCGTGGTGTCATCGAATCCTAATAAATGTAATAATCCATGAAGGCAGTAGAGCGTTAGTTCTTCGCCCGCTGGACGACCACGCAGCTCGGCCAAACGACACGCGACATCAACGCACACCGCCAAATCACCAAGGTGCAACACTTTGGTTGCGGGATTTTCTGAGCCATCAGGAAAAGTCATGACGTCTGTCGTCGTTGGTTCATTGAAGTGTTGACCATGCAACAAAGCCGACTCTTTGTCACCAACCAACAAAATAGTTAGGGTAACCTGATCAAGCCGGGCTTCCTTGACCGCCAACTCAAGAACTCGCTGCAAACGCGCACGGTTATAACGCAGTCGTTTTCCAGAATTATTGATGATACACAGTTTCAAACGTGACATGGAAAAAGCCTCAGATTTTCTAAGCGTTTTTCTAGTGCCAGTTGCGGCCAGCTGCGTTCCCAATTCACCCATGAGCGCTTGCGATCCTTGGATCTGCCCCTTCAATCCCCCGCCCATGCAGATGCCAGCTCACACCTATGTCGACACACCAGAACAATTGCCTGCGGTCGGCGCATTATTGCAAAAAGCACCGTGGGTCGCGTTGGATACCGAAGGCAACTCGATGTTCGCTTACCGCGAACAAGTGTGCTTAATGCAACTCAATATTGCCGGTGAATTATTTGCCATTGATACCATTCGCATCGCCGAATTTGGTGGGCATCTGGATGCCTTGAAAGGACCACTACAAAATCCCAAGCTGCGCTGCTGGTTACATGGAGGAGAATACGATGTCTGTACGCTGAGACGCGATTACGGCATTGAAATTAATAACCTTTGGGACAGCCAACAAGCCGCGAGCCTACTCGGTTGGGAAAAGACCGGCTACGGCAGTGTCGTCGAACGTATTTGCGAAGTAAAATTGGATAAAGCCTTTACTCACTATAATTGGGGCACGCGTCCACTTGATCCAGGTGCATTATTGTATGGATTAGATGACGTCATTCATTTACCCAAAGTGTGCGAATATTTGCAGCAAGCCGTACGTGATGCAGATCTAGAAGAAGAAGTCGACATCGCCAATATAGCCGTGGCAAATACCAGGTGGAGCGGCGGTTTTGATCCCTCTGGGATGTGGAAAATAAAAGGGCTTCGCGAAATTCCTCACCATCGACTGTCGTTACTTTGTGCGCTGTATGTTTGGCGTAATGGTCTTGCCCAAGAAGCCAATCAGCCTCCTGGCCGTATGCTTAATAATGAAGTGCTTTTGGCTTTGACCCGCCAAACACCAACTAATTTTCAGCTGCTCAAACGCATGGGATTAAAAAATTGGTTCGTTTCCACGCATGGCGAAGCGCTGTTAGATACGATTAAAGAGGCGCTATCCAACCCACCAGAGGTTCCCGAACGTCCTCGCCAACGTGAAGTTTTACCAGAAGAAGAACAACGCGAAACCCGCTTAAAAGATTGGCGTCGCAGCGAAGCAGAAAATCGCAGTGTTAGTGAAGGCCGTACCGTTCCACTCCAAGTCGTTTTACCAGCGAAAGCGCTGGAATATCTCAAACAGCATGGTGGCGACAACCTCTCCGCAGTTCCGCAATTAGGCAACAAACGCATGCAACGTTACGGTGATAAATTACGCGCTCTATGCCACGTATAATGTAAACCAATCTGATCCGGCTCTCAACACGATAAATTTCGCTCGCTTAGTTTATTTTTTACGCGGAATGCGCGTCGTTTCACCAGCCACGTTCACTAAATCTTTGATCAGGTGCAGTAAACTATCCGCGTCGCCTGGGCGCTCCTTCGGATCTTTATCGAGACAGCGATCAATGGCGTCCGCAGCAGTACTGGGCAATTCCGTGCAACGACTGCGAATCGACGGAGCGATACTCGTCAAATTTGCTTTCAAGCGACCAGTACGGCTACTCGCATCAAATGGTGGCTCACCAGAAAACATAATAAATGCACAGACACCTAATGCGTACACGTCGCTCGCATAAGATGGTTGTTGGCCTTTCAGTAATTCAGGTGCGAAATAGGTCGGCGTACCGAATACGCGGTCTTTTTTCGCGCCAAATAGTTTGGCGAAAAAACCTTTTTCTTCTTGCTTGCGCGCATTGCCAAAATCAACCAAGGCAACATTGCCGGTGGGACGCAAAATCACATTTTCTAATTTTAAGTCCGCATGCACGACGCGATTATTATGCACATAGGCTACAACTTGCACTAATTCGTGATAGGCTTTAACGCGTTCCCACTGTTGATCCATGCGAATTATTTTGTGCATCGGCTGGCCGCTAAAATAATCCATGGCAAAACAGGCGCGTCCCTTAATTTCACCTTGGCGACGAGCAGCAGGCAGACTCGGATGTTTGAATTGTTGCAACAAAGCATATTCATCGTCAAAACAACTGCGATGATATTTATCCGCCTGTTTTTCACTGCGCATAACTTTAACAGCTACGGATTTACGATCCTCATTGTGTTCAGCACGATACACTTCCGCAATTCCACCTGCGCTAATTAATTCACGTAGCGTGTAGGGTCCGAAGGCGGCGTTGGTGAGTGAGGCATCAGACATAGGTGGGATTCGACTCACAGAAGCGTGGATTGGAATGATAAGCTAATGTGGCAGACAAAATTTGCATCTGGCTGCTAAGAAAAGACGTCTTTTTTCCAAAAAACATGACACCTAATGAGCTCGTTTGACCGCTTTTAGTTTATTATTTTAGTCCGCACACGACCAACCGCTACCTCATAAGCCAGCACCAGCGCATGCGCGGCGGCCCGTTGTTGTACGCGATCACGACCGCCGCGGACACGTATGGTTTTAGTTACCACGCCGTTGGCATCCGCAATCGCCACGCACACGGTACCAACTGGAATCTCTTTGCTCCCACCATCTGGACCAGCCACACCTGTGGTCGCGATAGCATAGTCAGCGGCCGCTAAGCGACGGATACCAACAGCCATCGCCGCAGCGACCGACTCGCTCACAATTCCGTGCCGTTTAATACACGCGGCGGACACTTTAAGTCGTTTGGTTTTTACCTGCTCGTGATAAGCCACCAATGATTCACGCAAAATAGCAGAAGCACCCGCAATTGCTCCAATTTGCCCAACTACCTGACCACAGGTGCAACTTTCTGCCGCCGTAATGGTTTGTTTCCGTCGACCTAATAATTTTACTAAGCTGGCAGCTGGCCCTGGTGCGGGCAATAACCACGGTTTCAACACTCGTTTGAGCGCTTGCATGCGCGCATGCACCTTCGCTGCGGTGCCAACCACACGCATGGTAATATGGCCACGTTCACTGACGGTAATTCCCACTTGAGGATTATGCTCGGTCAACAAACCGCCGATATGTTCTTGCGCGGCGGATTCACCAATGCCAGCAAACCACAGTTCTTTGATGGTCGGTGGACGTAAGCGCGGAAACCATTTGGTTAAGTAGCCTTCAAGCCGCTCCACCATGGCAAACATTTCATGCGGCACCCCTGGCATACAGGCCACCCGACAACGACCAACACGCGCCAAAATTCCTGGGGCAGTACCACGATCATTTTCTAAAATATCTGCGCCCCGTGGCATTAAGGCTTGGCGGCGATTACTTTCTGGTAAGGGGCGTGTCGGTAAATTGGCTTGATACCACGACACAATTTTATCCCACGCTGCTGGCCGCTCTTGCAAAGGGACACCCATCACAGCCGCTAAGGCATGACGCGTACGATCATCATCCGTTGGGCCAAGTCCGCCGGTCACCAGAACCAATGTCGCATCTCGACATGCTGCCGCCAAGGCTTTTTCAATATCTTCCTGGGCATCGCCCACCACCACCGAACGGTCCACATGAAAACCACGATCAGTCAGCCAACGTGCAATATAAGAAGAATTCGTGTCGATGGTACGACCCAACAACAATTCATCACCGACAGCCACGATTCGTGCGCGCATGGCGGGATAATGATGACCGGTGTCTGGTCCGAAAGAGGACAATATACCAAGATGGCCCAGGGCTCTATCACCATCTGCAATAACTACGGCCAAAGAACCACTTTCGCCCAGGCGCACTTGCACTAATCATTCATCCATGCTTTCGGCCTTATTACTGCCAGGTATGATCTGTCTATTAGTCGCTTGGTTAGCGACGCGAATTGGTATTGCCGTAGCACAGCGATTAAATTTTCTTGATCGCCCAGGAGCGGAGCAACACAAACAACAAACGCACGCCGTGCCCTATGGTGGTGGTGTGGCCATGGCAATCGCCTTAGTTTTCGGAGTGGGTGTTGCTGTGGCCATGCCCATGGAACTGGATGCCAATGTGCCCGTGCAGATCTGGTGGCCAGTTGTTGCTGGTGCTCTCGGATTATTTTTAATTGGTCTTTATGACGATCTGCGACAAATGAGTGCAAAGACGAAGTTATTTTTTCAATCCGTCATCGCCGCCATGGCGGTGTATGCGGCAGATTTAAATATCGATTCCTTACGCGACTGGCCAATACTGTCTTACGGCATCGCGTGGGCATGGTTAGTGTTGGTCAGCAATGCCTATAATTTACTCGACCACGATGATGGTCTGTGTGCCAGCATTGCGATAGTGAGCGCCATCGTCTTAGTGAGCGGAGCATTCCTTTCTGGCGACCTGAATACAGCGCGCTTTTATCTCATATTAATTGCCGCCTTGCTCGGTTTCTTTTGGTGGAATCGCCCACCAGCGCGCGTGTACATGGGCGATGCCGGCTCCCTACCGCTCGGATTTCTCATTGGTGTTGGTACTTTATCGGTCACGTTTTGGCCCAGCGGAGAAAGTGGCAGTCCGTTAGCTATTTTGTCTCCGGTATTAATTACCGCGTTACCCATGTTTGATACGGTTTCGGTGGTCATTAAACGCTTACGTAGTGGCCAACCCATCATGCGTGGTGATCGCAATCACATCAGCCATCGCTTACAACGATTAGGAATGACGCCCAAACGGCGTTTATTAACTGCCATTGCCGTACAAATCGCTTTGGCTGCAGGCGCGCTACAATTGCGTACGGAAGACCTGCTCACCGCCTTCGTCATTATTGCTCAGGCCTGCGCGATTTTTGTCGTGGTTATTCTGTTAGAAACCACACGGTCGCGAGATGCTTAATAACGGTTTGCTTGGATCGTCGTTACCTGGACGCCATCACGATATCTTTTTAGTATCACTCATAAGCTTACGCCTACTGATCTGGAGTGGTGATGCCAATGCTTGGGATAATATCGCTTGGTTATTATTCGTGGGCGTTGCATTAACTGCGCTGTTGGTTGATGCGTGGCGAGGTCATTTACGAGCATGGCGATTCGGAATTGGTGGCATGCTTGCGACCGTTTTATTGCTGATCTTATTACCCGCCGCTTTGACTTCACCATTTCCCTCGACGGGCATGAGTTTATGGGGCATGGCCGTCGTGCATTTAGGATTCGCTGCTTATGTCCTGCAAATAATAACTGGTCGCGAACGCTTAGCGTTGGGCGCAATGATGGGTGCTTTAGTGGTGGAATGCACAATCGCACTGGGGCAATGGTGGTGGGTGCTCCCTGGGATGAGCGCCGCATTAACCACTGGCGATGCCAACGTCATGGCATTGGAAAATGCCCATGGTGATTTAGCCGAGCGTCTCGCTAACGGAGGGATTTTTGGCACCTTTACCTTAGCCAATACCTTAGCCGCTTTTTTATTATTAGTTGGTATCCCCTTATTCGGTGTCGTCTGGCACGCACGTCTACACGCTCGAATTATTGCCGCCGCCATCCTCTTACTCGTCATTGTCATAGCGGTTGGAACCGCGAGCAAAGGTGCCGCTGTCGCGTTAATAATCGCCGCAACTATCGTTTGGACCTTACGCAAAACGGGACGTTGGCGATTAGTGCCACTCATTAGTATAGTGCTGTTCGGCATAATCTGCGCCGCAGTTCCGCAACTACATCAGATTGGCGCGGCGAGTGCCCACGTACGACTCGGATATTGGCAAGGAGCAACGACCTTAATCGCAGAAGCGCCGCTGCTCGGCCACGGTCTCCACAGTTTTGCCGCGCACAGTCCGCGTGCGATGCCGATAGATGCGGAGCCAACTCAGCATGTCCATAATGATGTATTGGAAGCCACGGTTGATGGTGGTTTGCTTGCGGGTTTAACCCTGGCGCTATTGCTGCTGTGGTCCGCCAGAACACGACCGCCAGTGATGTTATCTACGGAGATTAATGCTGATACGGTTGAACAAGATAAACGCTCGCTACACGCCAGTTGGCCATTATTAATTATTTTCCCATTCTTTTGTGCACTCGGCATGTTGTTTTCCAATATCGGCTGGTGGCCCGGAGGCGGTGACGATACCTGGTGGTTATGGCCCATCGTCCTAGCGGCCCTGTGCATGGGTATCACGATTCTCTTTACGCGAATGTCGTCCCCACCCCCATGGGCATTTCAAGTCGCACTTGCCGCTTTTGCCCTTCATTGCCTGGTTGATTTTAACCTACAGAGCCCACCGATTTGGGGAGCTTTTATTATTATTTCACTGCTCGCTGGTGGACGCGTGTATGCAGTAGGTGTGTGTCATATCAGTCGCAGCGTGGTAACGGTACTCGTGCTTGGCTTAATCGCCGGTTTATTTTTCAGCCTCACTTTAGACGCAGGTCGAGGCCCCATCCCCCAATCAGCCACAATGAGATCGACGGGCCAGCAACTTTATCACATCACGAATCGATGGCCTGCTCGCGTGGATATGGCCATGAATGTGACTAGCCTTTTACCACCAGGCGCTGATCGATTACCACTCTCCCAAGACCTCCATCAACGTTATTCCTGGAACGGTTCAGCGCTGGAATTTCTCGCACAAGACACCGCCGCGACTGGTGATTATGACCGTGCCCTCAACTATATGGAAAAAGCCATCACTCTGGCACCAGCAAATATTCCACGACGCAAACGATTTATAGACCTCATGACCGTCGTGGCAGAGGTTCAACCCAGTCTGAAAAATCTTTTACAGCAACGAATTTTAGTTGAAGCGAAACGGATTGAGGAATTAAAATTGATGGTTCATCCGAGGAATCGTTAATCCTTAGGACTTCCGGGAGTCCGGGAGTCCGGGAGTCCGGGAGTCCGGGAGTCCGGGAGTCCGGGAGTCCGGGAGTCC
>SXGR01205422.1_pt1 | contig 11603 bp, 13 predicted proteins | sample 3174711 | NCBI WGS metagenome assembly SXGR01 (sample SAMN11356860, study PRJNA531348) | freshwater metagenome | isolation source: freshwater sample F1-60 | place: China: Fuxian Lake, Yuxi | collected 2017-12-25
CAATCTGTGCGGAAATCTTAGGGTTCATTTTGTCTTTGGCGCTGACGAAGATGTTGCGCAAGACTGAGTAGGTTCGGTTGAGCAAACTGATCTTGTCCAGCCGGGTCGAAACGCCTTCCAACTCCTCGCCAATTACATCGCGCCCGCTGGGTCGAGAAGATGCCCGTGCAGCACTAGCAGCCTCTGCAACCTTGTTGGCACGGGTCAGATCATCGATGACGAGCTGGATGTCGGTCAACTGCGCCGGAGTGAAATTCTGAGCACGAAGCACCGGCTCGATGGCGTTCGGGTTTTTGAGCATCGGGTCTTTGCCGGTCTCGATGACCAAGCGAAGCCCCTTAGCGCGATCAGCGAACTCGGTGGCCAGCGTGCGCCCCAGAGCATTTTCGTAGGCAGACTTGAGATTACCGGTGGAACCGGTGATCTCTTTGACAACCGACATCACGCCTGCCTCAGTCAGCGGCTCACCGCCTGGTGTCTGCGTGAGCATCTGATTGAGTCGAGTCTGAACCACTCGGCGGATCGCATCCCTGCCTGCAGCGTCAGATCGATTCAACGCGATGCCCATGCGGTCACCGCTGCTGAGAATGTAGCTCAAAATCTGGTCAGGCGTTTTGTCTCTAAAGCCACCACCGATGGCGGTCAGCCTTGATAGCGCCTCGTTGCCCTGGACGGCATCCTGCTCGAACTGCTGCAAAGCCCTGCGAATACCAAGACCTGCGTTGTCAAGCACCGCGAACTGCTCGGCGTTCTTCTGCAGGAAGTTTGCGGCCTTGCTTGGGTCAACCAAGCCCGTCTGAGCATCGACTGCGGCCAGTCGGAACTGACCCAAGATGCCGTTGCGCAGCGACCCGAACGCCTGCGGGTCACCGGCAAACGTGGTGACAAACTGCCTAGCGGCGTCGGTGTCTTTGGTAAACTGCTGAACGACCTGCGACGGCTCGATCCGCATCTCGCCAAACATGGCGTTCTTGAGGATCCTGCCCGTCTCACCTTGGCGAAAGCGCGGAGCGTAAGCCTCACGATAGGTCCGCAGCGCGTTTCTGTAGAGGTCTTTAACCTGCTGGGGCAGCGTGTCAGAGCCGTCGATAGCCGAATCGATGGTGCGCTGCAGTGCGAGTAGGTTGCGAGCCTCGACGCCGGCCAGCGAGCCAGCGCTACGCCCTGCCGCAACGACGTCGGCGTTGATCGCCTTGCGCAGATCGTCCAGATCGGTGAGTGTGGCCGTGGTGGGCTTAGGCGGTTCCACAAGAGCACTGCGAAGCGGTTGGCCGGTGCTTGATACCAACCCAGCACCCAGAGGTTGCGCTTCTGGTTCCGCAGGCCGCAGGGCGCGGATGCGTCGCACGATTGCCGGTGCCGTGTCAGGAGCAAACTCCGACAGCGCGCGCCCAAGCACGCGCTCGGCCTCAGCAACCACATTGTCGATATTGATCTTTGTGTTACCAGCAGCCTCTTGCGCTCGCTTATACGCCGGCCGAACCTGGGTCTCTCTGAGGTTCTCTGACAACCGCCGTGCTCTGGCGACAATGACGTCACCCGACTCCTGTGGGCCTGGGGGCAACCGACTAGCGGCCATCCGCATCACCGACTCCATCTGCGCCTGCTCACCTTCAAGGTTGCGCAGAATCGCGTCACGAGTCTGTGTCAACTCGTCCAGCGCGCCGGGTTGCAGCGTTGCGCCCTGTTGGTCGATCTGCTGGTTGACGCGAGCTAGTTGAGCCTGCAGCGCACCGACGCGCTGGTTCACCAACCGCTCAATGTCGCGGGCCTGTTCTGGTGTCGCACCTCGAACCCGCTCGGCCAGCACACCAAGGGTAGGGGGAGGCTTACCACCACCGGCCACGACAAGTTCGGGCAGCGTGGGCTGGAAGTCTGGCGTGGTGGGTACTTGCCGACCAGCCTCGATCTCGGAGATGGTGCGCTCGGCAGCGCCGGGTGTTCCGCCGACTGATCGGTAGAGTTGACTCTCCGCTATCCGCGCAGCCCCTTTCTTTGTGAGCGGTTCCACAATCCTTTGCCACAGACCCGTGACGACTTCCTTGCCATACTTGACAACGGGAGGTAACACTCCGCCTGCCACACCACCGATTGCAACATCGGTGGGTGACTCAGCAGGCGGCACAGCGCCGATGGTGCCAGCGGTCATGCCAGCACCGACACGCTGACTCATCGTTGCGCCGCCTGTCGGCCCCATGCCGGCAACTCCCACCGCTTGTGCGATGGGTGTGACGACTGGGGCAGCGCGAGTGCCTTGCGCGATTGCAGCAGCCGTGCGGCCAAATTGTAAAGGCAGCGCGGTGCCGGCGGTGATGCCTGCAGTCATCTGCCCTGCAAATTTCTCAGCGCCAGTGCGAGGCACTGCCACATTCATGCGTGTCAGCAAGTGATTAAGAGCCTCAGACGGCTGCTGGACATTGGTCCCAAAGGTGCGATTGAACAGACTGACCAGAGGATCTGCTACAACAGGTGCGAGTGTGCCTGCGGCAATACCTGCGACACCACCAGGAGGACCGCCGATTATCAGACCAGCAGCGCCCCCTACTGCAGACAGCGCAATAGCACGGCTAATTGCACCAGCGACACCCGTAGCCGTGGTCTCAGGCTCTTGCGGTGCCGCCGCCGGTGCGACTTGACCCGGTGCTGCTCTAGGGATCTGAGCACTCGATTGAGCGCGCAGTCTAACGATCTCGTCGGCAAGCAGGCGGACAGCTTTAGTGTCGCCCGCTTTGTCCGCATTCAGAAGCGCGTTTTCAAGTTCCGCAATCGTTGCCATCACTGGCCTCCGGGCTTGCTTCCGTACATTTTAAGAAGCGCATCTATATCATTTGAACGCTTCTTTGCCGCTGGGTCAGGCGCTGTAGGAGTCTGCACCTCGATTGCGGCATAGAAGTCATTAATCGTTGGCACTCGTCCCGTGTAGCCTTGCAACGAGCCTTTACCAGTCCCCTGCATGTACCTCATCATGGATTCGCGGTCTTTAGCAGACTCTTCCATTTGAGTGACGATTGAACGCAACCTGCGAACATTGTCAGCCTGAGGTGCTCTCGGATCATAGGCTCTAGCAAGGAAGTTTTCACCTTCGACCTTGGTAAACTGAGCACCAAGCGTTGCACGCAATCCTTCTTGAATGACCCGTTCAGCGTTTGCTCGCGCTTCTCTTGATCTAGGATTCACAAAAGAAAGCACGACGTCCGGTGTCAGTCCAACGACAGGGTTAGTGATTCGATTGCCGGATTCAAGGACTTTGGTGACGGCATTGAGTTGGTTAATGCGAGACGCTGCGCTGCTCCTATCACCACTTAACCAATCAACAGCCAGTTGGGCAAACCTCTTGTCCATCTCCAGCTCAAGTGCGGTCGGAGGCTTCGGCTGACCAGGCAGATTGACTTGAACAGCGGGCTGCAATGGCCTGACCAGCGGACGGATGTCGTTCGTTTCCTTATTGATCTGCCATGTGTAACCTTGTATCGGCAAACCACGTTGAGCAGCATCTTGAGGGGTCAGAATCTTAAAACCGGGCTTGGCACCAGTAACGAGCTGCGGTTGCTTACCGGACTCCACAAAGAACGTGCCAGGCAGGGGCTTACCTTCAGCATCGACGATGCCTTCGGTAACCTTGTCAGCGTCAGACGAGATGGTTCGACCCTGCACCTTAGGAGCACCAAACATCGCTTGGGCCGCAAGCTCATAATTCTTACCAAGTGCGACGGTGCTCATGCGCATCGTTTCTAATGCTGCTTCCGGTCCCTTTTCAATGGCCAACATCCACAACTGGTAGCCTTGTTTCTTGAGCGGATCGGTTTCAGCTTCAGCGTACGGACGAACGAGGTTGAGTGCCACATCCGGTTTATTAAGACGCAGCGCAGACCCCACTTGACCCGCCAATAGCACTTTGTTGCGCCGCTCATTTTCCGACAATTGAGAGTCAATGTTGATGAGGTTCCTGACTTGATCGGCCGGCAGAAAACGAATCATCCCACGGGTGTCCTCCAACGTGCGCTCCCCAGAGGGCTTGTTAAAATATGCTGACATCGCATCCTGAGCAATACGCTGCTGCTCAGCCTTGCGCTGTGCTTCTTCTTGCGCCAAGCGGATCTCTGTAACGGCCGTGCCGGTCTTGAATGCCTGTAGGAAAGCCTGCGACGGATCAGGTATATCAATGGAGTAATTTATTGGCTGAACCATTTAAATGTTCCTGAAAAGCAATATTAGAAGTCGTAGGGGTTTGTGATACTGGCAGGCACTATCCCTTGACCGCCAGGCCCATATATATTTTGAGCGCCGTAGACATCGATGTACGGTTGCAAATTGTTTTTAGGAGAACCAAAACTACCGCCGAACGCACGATAAGTTCCCAGAGCGCTACCAATTCCTGCTGGTATTGCACCAAACGCTCTGGCTTGCGCTAGTTCTCCACCGGCTTGCGCTGCACCTTGCTGTGTCAGCAGGTTGCCAACATTTGCGCCAAGTGTTTGGGCCTGCGACGCCTGCCCAGCCGCTGATGCTTGACCGCCACGGTAGAGTTGCTCAGAAACCTTAAGACCAGCGTCTGAAAAACCGCCTAAACGACCATATTGCTTTTCTATGGCTTGCTGGAGCATCTGAGGACGAAATTGTGCAAGAGCCGCTTGGATGTTGCCACCACGTAAGCCACCGGTGGCAGATTGTCTGGAAAGCAGAGCCTCTTCGCCTTGCTGAATTTGACTCTGCAAAAATGGACTTTGCTCAATGCCTGCAATCGCTTGTCGCTGTGCCTCTGGCCCAAGTAAACCAGCAATCGCCTGCTGCTGCTCGAATGCTTGCGCACCAGCCTGCTGGAATGGCTGTAGCTGGCCAATCGCGCCAGTGCCCACCTGAATGTATGGTTGCAAAAGCTGCCTGACGGCTTCAAACTGCCTGCGTTGTTCTGCAATGCCAGACTCTGCCGATCCTGCTTGAGTTTGTGCGGCAGACTCAGCCGCATCTGCTTGCATCGAACCACCTATTATGGAGCCTGCAATCGATGCTATAGGGGCAATAATTGGATCAGGCATTGTTGCTAAACTCCTTTATATAATCTTCAAATTTTTCACCATACAATTTCATAACCAAGTGAGCATTTTTTGTGGCAAAGTTTGGGCCATGCGTAATCGATACGGCCATCAAAATTAAGTCATAATAACCTGCACGCCAGACAAATGATCTGGCATCGGCCTCATTAGCGCGTTCTGCTTGGTCTGAGGCTTGCCATTTCATAATTGCTGTTGCCAGCAATGGCACAAGATGGTGACTATTTGTAATAAAAAATTGGTTTTGATTCATGCCTACCATTGTATTCCAAATGGTCGAATTCAAATCTTTGCGCTCAACTGTGTCGCCATCGGCAACATCGTCAAACACTTGAATGGCGTCGTATACCATAATTAGCCATTCGACGACTGGCGCAGGCAAAAGGAGAACTTTTTGCATGTTCTCTTTGAGCCAATCAATACCAGTCATGTCAATCCTCGTCATCTTCGCGCTCTTCCCATGCCTGGCAAACCCGCATATCGTTACATATGAAGTTTAGCTTTTCGCAGTGGCCACGAAATCCTGCGCCCTTGTCGTAATCGGCCATCGGAATGCGCTCGATCTTTACTTGAGTCATAAAGCTGTTATCGTAGTACTCGCAGTTTGAGCAATGCTTGCGCCGTGCATCCTTTTCATCGCACTGCATGGCATCGGCCAGCGCCACGTAGAACGGCTTGTTTTCATCAGGCTCATTGGTCGGCATCTCAGGGCCGTAGTTCCAGTCCTGCACTGCTACGGCATGATTTTTTTTGTTCTCGGCTTTGGTCAGAAATTCTTCCTCCATCGGCAAACCCATAAAGCCTTTCGGAATGGTCATAAATTCGCGCATGATTTTTTTCCTATGTAATTTCACGGCCTGAGGCCCGAATGGTCAGGGATGTCGCTGCGCTCGCCAATGTGGAAATAAATCCACCAGCTTCTAGCGCCTGACCCACCAATTCGGGACAAGTGTAACATTCGTCGGGAACTATGCTTCGAGCATCAATAATAAGATTTCCCGCACCCGCAGAGCCAGCAAGGGTAACCAGATTGCAGCTGAACGTCACGTTATTTGCGCTCGTGTTTGTCACCGTAAATTTGTCAATGATCGCCTTAGCATTGCTTGCGGTGTATTGAGTGGTTTGAGCGTTTTCAGCCTGCTTTGCAGGTATCAAAACTCGAACTGTAACCGTCATTGGAAACCTCCGATATTATTTGAAACTGTCAGAATTATGCTTGGAATGGCTGGCACAGGTGCGACTGCCGCTACCGCCAAAAGTTGTGTGTCCGTATTACTAACTGAGAACATGATTTCAACATAGTCGCCAGCCTTCAGGTCAAAAAAGTAGTTGTATGAACTGAATATCTCAGCGTTATTGCCTTGTATCCTGATCTGCGCTGCGCTGTCTGGCACGTTTGTGCCATTGAGCCTGAACCAGATAAAAAATTCTGCTATGCCGCCTGATGTTTTGTCAATTTGTATGCTGACTTGGAAATCGTAGATTCCTTCAGTGTCCACCATCACCCGGCTTGTGGTGGACAAAGCCACGCCATTGCTTATATCAGTCGTGTTAAATGTTATTTCCGTTGCTGTGTTGATTGCCGCCGCCACTTGCGTTGTCGTGTCGTAAAACTGCCCGTATCTTGCTCTTTTGAACTCCCGTGGCGGCGGAGTCATCTGCAAGCCTTCGACCAACTTATTCAGTTTGTCAACCAGTGCCAGCGCTTGATTTGCTTTGTTTTCTGCCAGCGCCACGCTGGTAGCCGTTTCTTGTGTTAACAGCGAAATCTTATCGAGCGCCTCTTGTGCCTTTGCGCCCAGCACCGCATCGTCTGTTGCGGTCTGCTGGTTCAATGCTGCAATCTGCGCTAGGGCATCGTTTGCGATAGCCTGCGCTGTTCCTGCGGCAATGTTAATCTCCAATACGATATCGGGCGCAATGGCATCAACAGTCGAAAACAATAATTCAAACTGCCTAATCTGCTGCTGGTCAGTTAAAAATGTGGCAAGCTGATCACGCGTCAGATTCAGTTTGCGGGATACAGGCGCGGTTGCCACTAGTACGCCAGCCTTTCAATCTTTGCTTCAAGGCGCACATACGACACATGAGCATCACTGTCGCCACGGAAGCGCTGGATGCGCCAGTTCCGCATATGCCCCTGCTGAAACCAAGACAGTCGCTTTTTCCTGTTACCAATTGTTCCAACTGAAATAAATCTATCCTGCGAGTAGGTCTGCCCATCCACTGAGTAACTGGTGCTTATTTGCGGGTCTGTCCCAAGCGTTACGCTACCCGTCAGGCTGACCAGCTCAAGCTGCTGCATCAACGCGCCCTGGCCTTTGTTGTACGAGATTGCCGTGCCAAACTCCCAGCGCACTTGCTGTCCCCAGTGACTGCCGATATCTTGCACCAGATAGCCGATGCTGCTTGACTGCGGGTCGCCCACCATCCACTTGTCGTACACCCACACCAGATTGCGTGCGCGGTACTGCGCAAACCCTGCAAGGGTTGTTGTCAGCGTAAACCAGACGGGAGTTTGCAGCGCTTGCGATGCGGCTGCATCGTAAATGACTGTGCGATCTGGCAAATGCACATACAGATGCTGGTGGTTCTTGTCGTTTCGAGCCTCCAGCTTGACCAAGGCCAGCTGCGCCTCGGTGTAGTTCAGCAAAAGGATGTCAATCTCTTGGGTGCTGATTTTCTCAGTTGTTGCAGCGGCCCCAACATAGATGCTAGGCGCTTCATTTCTGCCGCTACCTAAAAAAGCAATGCGCTCAATAAAAACGCAGCAGGCAAATGTGCCAGTAACACCCTTCTGGATTTGTGCGCCATCAATTCTGGCAAACGGAAATACCTGACCACCTACGTTGTCGAATACCTCAATCGTGTTACGGTTAAGCGCGTAAACCTCGTTCCGCAGTTTCAGAAGTGCCACCACAGGATCAGGGTCAATCTCAGAACTCCCGTACTTGAACGGGTCAACTGCCAGCGGATTTGATAGCTCAGTCACCACCAGAAACTCGCCATCAGTGGTCATGAAGTATCCATCCACCCACACAAAATCTAGCACCGTCCCCAAATCAGGATCAGTTACTTGGGTGAGAGTCGTGCCATCCCAGTAGTACAGACGCCCACCCGATGCAATTGCCAACTCGTCGAAGCTGTAATCAAGGGTCACCAATTGGTCAATAGGCCCACCCACATCGCCCAGCACGGTTACTGTGCCGTTGCTGCTGATCTCCACCAGCTTGGTGCCCATGACACGATACAAGTTGCCTTGCCAGTTGATGCCGCCACGGTCAATGCCTGGGCCTGTGCCGTTCGACACAATGCCATCGCCGGGGCGCAAAAACCCACTGCTGATGCCGCTGGATATCGGCACAGGCACCAGATTCACTGGGTATGCAGTCCGCAGCTCAGGCGTGGTGTCGGTGTAGATGCCGTTGAGAATGGATATCTGCATCACTTAGCTTTGTTGCGTTCAGAAATGCGTTTTGCCTTGGCTTTGGCATCTGCTTTGGATGATGCGCCCCAAGCCTTCAGACTAAGCAGCAACCTGGTTGGCTTACCATCTTTATATTCTGGGCCGGGATTGCCAGCCATCCGCGCCAAGAATGATGCCCTGCGCGGGTTGTCGCCAGACTTCACTGGCGCCTTGATGTTCTGCCCAGCGGCACGCAAGCTGGCCCTGCCCTTAGCGTTCAGACCGCCCTTTGGGTTCTGCCCTTCCTTTCTCTGCCATGCTGGAGTTTTCATCTGTAGCCCTTAATCTTCTCGGCAACCTTTTTGGGCTGCTTGACAAACTGCTTGCCAGCCTTCGTGCCCTCGCGCTTTGCTTTGGTGGTAGCCGCGTACTCGGCAGATGTGAGTGCTTTGATTGCCGCCGCAGGCAAATACCTCTCGCCCGTTTCAGACGATGGCTTGCCTGACTTGGTACGCCAGGATTGCTTGCCCCAATCTGACAATGACTTTTGCGGTGCTTTCATTTTTTTGGCTTCGGTGATGTGTGCTTCAGCGTCTTGCTGGCAGGAGTGTGCTTTGCACCCGTCATCACTGTGCTGCCAACCTTGTGTGTCGGGCCTGTGTAGACCTTGCCATCCGGCAAATAATGCACTGTCTTTTTAGTCACGATAACCACCGCCTTTTTTCTTGTACTCTACTGCCAACAGTTGGGCTTTACGGGCTGACCATTCGCCTGGGTCGCCGCCCTTTGTCCCTGCCTTGATACGCTCAAACAGGGTTTTACGCATGGTCGGCTTAGTGTAGTTACCCGCTTTGTTGACGGTAGATTTTTTTGTAGCCATCACGCATCTACCACTTTTATAACTGCAAAACGCAAAACAATGGCCTCGGACAATGACCCAAGGGTTACGTTCCGCACATTGATGTTGGCAGTGCCAATACCCGTAGATGCGTTCAGCGTGTATGCGCCTAACGTGCCGCCAGTGATGTGGTTCATGACAATCACATCGCCAGCCTCGACAGTGCTGTTGGTGAGAGTAAATGTCACGGTTGTCGATGCAGCCAATGCCGCAGCATCCATCGTGATCTGACCGCACGATTTGTTCAGCACCACAGTTGTAGCTTTACTGGTTGCTTGCAACACACCGCCGCCAGCACCGACTGCATATCCTTGCTTGCCAGTGCCTGAGATAACTTGATTTCCCGTGGTCGATAGGCTTGTTCCCGTAGCTGCGCCGATTACTGGAGTCACCAGTGTTGGAGTGTTGGCAAATACTGCTGCCCCTGTGCCTGTTTCGTCTGTTAGAGCAGCCGCTAAGTTTGCGCTAGATGGCGTTGCCAGAAAAGTTGCTACACCAGTGCCAAGACCTGACACACCCGTTGCAACTGGCAAGCCTGTGCAGTTGGTCAGTGTTCCCGATGTTGGTGTGCCAAGAACCGGACTGACCATCACCATGCTGGTGCTGGTGCAAGCTGAAATTACGCCACTTGCCACCGTTCCTAATGCTGGCGTGACCAATGCAGGGCTTGTGAATGTGCCTGTGCTGACAGTTGGGTTTGTGATGACGGGCGTGACCAAAGTTGGGGTTGTGTTAAACACCAGCAGACCCGTACCCGTTTCATCGGTCATTGCCGCCCGTAGGTTGGCGCTGGTTGGGTTAGTCAACCATGCGGCAATACCCGCAGCCAGAACTGTCTCAGCGTTGATGTTGTACCAAGAATTTGTCGGCTGATAAAAACGATAAACAGCAGCGCACCCAGCACCCAAGGCTGTGACTGCACCATAAATAGCAGATGCACCATTAAGCGCGATGGTCAGCGCGGAAATCTCTTGCGTGCTGGTAATCAGCACCGTGGTGCCATCAGGCACACCAGTATTCAAGGGCAGCGTTATCGTGCCGGTGGCCAGCGTTCCAGCAGGTTGCAACAGCATCCATTGTTGTTCGCTGACAGGTGTCGGCACGGTGATGTTGAACCCGTTGCCAGGCACAAATAAATTTACCGCCAGCGTGGGCGATGCAAAATTTTGCTGGAAAAAAGTCAGCAGACTGCCAATCGAAGTGCGCCTTGCGTCCCCATTGTTGGGAGAGTAAACGGGTAACTGATCTCCGCTGGAAATCGTACTCAGTACGGGAAGCTGGTTGATAGTTGGCATGTTTTTCCTTTTTTAGTTGTATTCGATTGGGCCATCAGGCCCAGCATCCACTGGAAAATACGGTGGCCTGACATACGGATTGTCGTACACCCGCCAAGGTTTGTTGCCAGCACCAGCAGGCATTGTTCCGGGAAGTTGTTTCTCAAGCGGGAATGTGGCCCGTTGCAGCAAAATGTCATAGCCTTGTTTTGCAGTGGTCTTGGTCTCTGGCATGACCTGCTTGCCGTAACTCGGTGCAAGCCTGATGCCGAGGCTGCAAATGATGGCCTCGTAAGCCGAGTCAGGCACAAGTGTTTCTTCTGCAAGATTGCTATTTTGTGGGCTGGATGGCAAAGGGTAACCCAAGCGAATTCCTTTGGCGTTCCAGTCTGCCATCATTGCATCAAGACGGCGCAAAGCAGATTGCAACTGCTCTGGCTGCAAATCAAAAACGTAGGACGCTAGGCCGATTTCCTCAAGCGCTGCGCTTACGAATTGCTGCTTTGTGTAGCCCACAATTATAACTCCTCAATGTGTTTTAGCAGTGTTGCATCTGACCAGCGTTTGTCAACCTTCAACCCAATCGCCTCGGCTTGTTGAATCATTTCCTCGCGGGTTGGTGGGCTTTCATCTACTGCATCATCTATCAATACCGGTCTCACCCAGTTAATGGGCGATGGGCGCACTTGCTTGGTTGCCTTGCGCTCAATGGCCTGCGCTTTTTTCAGCTTGCGCTTTTCTAACCTCATCTCCCGCCACGGGGCGAGGTTTCTGGTCTTAACAATTGCGGCTGATCTAATCATTTTTTCATCGGTGCTTTGCTGGGCTTGCCTGCGGCTTTTGCCGACTTAGCTGCCATACCCAAAGCCATTGCAACGGCTTGCTTTTGAGGCTTGCCTGCTTTCATTTCCATTTTGATGTTCTTGGAAACTGTCTTGTCTGAATAACCTTTTCCCATTGGCATGAGCTGCTCC
>SXGR01366135.1_pt1 | contig 11603 bp, 9 predicted proteins | sample 3174711 | NCBI WGS metagenome assembly SXGR01 (sample SAMN11356860, study PRJNA531348) | freshwater metagenome | isolation source: freshwater sample F1-60 | place: China: Fuxian Lake, Yuxi | collected 2017-12-25
AAACTAGACATTTTTTAGTTATGGGTTCTACCGGTTCAGGTAAGACTAACCTTATGCATAACTTATTACCTCAAGTAAAACAAAAAGAACAACCCGCTATTGTTATTGACCAAACAGGGGAGATGATAGCAAGATATTATAACCCGCAGCGTGGAGATATTATCTTCAATCCTTTTGACGGACGAAGCAAAAACTGGGATTTCTGGCAAGACTGTTCTACCTCTGAAGAACTAGAAAGATTTTCTAAAATTCTGTTTAGTTTTAATAGAAAACGAAGTAGATCGCATTCCGACCCTTTCTGGGAACAATCGGCACAATATGTTTTTAATGACTGTGCCGAGTATCTCATCAGAACAGGTAATACCAGCTTAACGGCTTTAAAAAGACTAGCCATTGAAGCTAATCTTGAAGAGTTACAGAAGAAGCTAAAAGGTACAGCAGCAGAGCGATATTTAAATGATGACAGTAAAGGAGTAGCAACTTCAATATTATCAACACTAGCAACAAATGCTAAACCTATAAGCTATTTATCTGACGATAATACAAAAGGTACTTTCTCATTAAAGGAGCATTTTAAAAACATCAAATCGGGTTCTAATGCATGGCTCTTTTTAAGTACAAAACCTAGCAGTAGGGAACTGACTTTGCCGCTAATAGCATGCCTTACCGAACTGGGTTTAAGTGAACTTATGAACATCGGTATTGATCAAAAACGTAAAGTATGGTGCATATTTGATGAACTGGCATCTCTTGGCAACTTACCTGCATTTACGCCTTTAATGGCAGAGGGGAGAAAATACGGAGCTTGTGTTGTTGCCTGTCTGCAAAGCTTAAACCAGATATACGACCATTACGGGGCATATGCAGGATCAAGTATTTTCGGACAATTTGGTACGTGTTTCTTTTTCAGGAACACCGAGCCTGCTATAGCGAAAATGTTTAGCTCAATGTGTGGTAGTGAAACAATTACCAGACAACAGAAAAATACTAGCTTCGGCGCTAATGACTTCAGAGATGGAGTCAGTTATCAGGAAACCGAGAAAAAAAAGGAATTGGTTGAGTATAATCAGCTGGCTTCTTTAGCAGTGGGTGAGTGCTATACTCTGCTACCTGAACCGAAAGTCAGGCTCTCAAAAATACAGATACCACGGGATAAGGGAAAGGATATAACACAAGGATTTATGCAAAAATAATTAATTAAAAGGTAATATTATGAGTGAAGAAAATAAATTAACGACAGAGATTGAAATATTAGCAGAAACTATCGAGGCAAGAACCAATGAATTTAACAGTACATTTGAAAAAATAAAGAAAGAATTGGAAGCTGAGCTAGACAATCTTAAAAAATACAATGTAATGCTCCAGTCCGTTCCTACAAAGATAGCCAAACAAATAGAAGAAACTATACCTAAAATCGCCCTAGAACTGGACGCTATTAACGGCAAGAAAATGGAAGAGTTAAAAAAACAATCTGCCAATATTGAGCAGGAACATCATAACTCGCTTATGCAAACCGAAAGTAAAATCAAAGAAATATTACAGGATATTTATAAGATTGAAAGAAGACGCATTTTTCGTTTTTTGTTAGTGGTTGTTACTGCTACGGGGGTTGCTTCAGGTATAGCGGCTTATACTGCTAAGTATATAACGGATACGTTTTTACGGAGAGTAATGATAGATAAGCCTAATCAAGTAATTCTACAGGATAGCGATGTCATGGTAATAGATACGTCGAACGATAAAATATATAAGCAATCTGCTAAAAAGAAGAAGTAGATTAGCTTTTTAATTGTGTTACAATACAAAATATATTCTGTAACTACATAACATGATACCTACAATATTTTATAACCGAGAATGTCAAAAATGCAGTGCTTATGGTACTATTGTACGTTCAACATTAGAACTTGTTGAAAAGAATACAGGTAACATACAAATTACTTCTCGTTGTCCAGACAATACTAACTGTACCAAAGAACATAAAAGTATATTACAGGCAGAACAAATTGAATATTTTTTGTATGCAGCGTTCTATTATCTAAAAGAGAAAAGTTTTATTGATTCTGTTATTAACTTTGATATAGCACACGAATGCCTGTTGCGTATGGGAACTGAAATTTTAATTAGTAATGCCATAAACAAAGAACAAGATAGAGCAGAGAGAATAAATGGAGCTTTTATTGCGTTATACATGAAAGTTTGTAAAGCTACAGATAAGGATATTAAATCCCTTAATAATACTCTAGAAGCAATAAAAACACTAAGAAACAAGTGTGTGCATAAGGGATTACTACCTAGAGAAAAGGATACTATAGAGCATGGGAAAAAAGTTTATGAAAATATCGTACAAATTTTTAGTAACATCCAAAAAACAGTAGAATATAAAACTTGGCTTTTGAATAATTTGAGCAAAAAAGGTGGTGCTTCTATTACAATATTTAATGAGAAAGTATTTTTTATTGATGCTGAGAACCACAGTTCGTTTGATAAAGCATATAAAAGTTTTTTAGAACATTATCAAGATATAGGTACTACAGTTAAAATAAAATACGAAACAGCTATTACACCAGTGCAAGATGATATTTTAACTAAAGAACAATTAAAAGAATTACTTTAATTAATTTTTTAATGATTTAAAATCTCTTTAGGATAACTTTTCATTCTATTGTATCAGTATTAAACTAGGATAAATAAAATTTATAGACAACATAACCTCATTCATTAATATATTTTAGATTATGGCATTATCGAAGTTTCTAGACCCTAAAAATGATGTAGCGTTTCGTAAAGTCTTCGGTTCTGAGCAACACAAGGATATAGTTATTCATTTTATTAACGATATTCTTGAACTTAAAGGTAATGACCAAATTGAGAGTGTTAAGTTTTTATCACCTATGCAAGACCCCGAAATTGCTTCTAAAAAACAAAGTATAGTAGATGTGCTTTGTAGTGCTAAGGATGGGGTACAAATCATAGTAGAGATGCAGGTAGCACCTACTAAAGGGTTTGAGAAAAGAGCTCAATATTATGCGGCTAAGGCATATTCAAGACAATTAAATAAAGGCAACGAAGAAGACGGCAAGTACTATAACCTAAAAGAAGTTATATTTATTGCCATAGCAAGTTGTGTTATTTTTCCAGATAAAAAGGAATATAAATCAGACCACGTTATCCTTGATAAAAACAGCTATGAGCATAATTTAAAGGATTTTTATTTTACGTTCATTGAACTGCCCAAATTTAAGAAAAATAATATAACCGAGCTTAAAACCATACTAGACAAATGGTGCTATTTTTTTAAACACGCCCCAGAGACCAGCGAAGAAGACTTAATAAATATTATCGGTTCTGACTTAATAATAGAAAAGGCCTATAATGCGTTGAATCAATTTAACTGGAGTGAAACCGAACTTATTGCCTATGACGAAGAAATAAAACGTATTCGAGATAATATTGCGGCTCTGGATTATCAGTACGACAAAGGTAGAGCCGAAGAAAAAACAGAAATCGCCCAAAACTTACTTCGCCAAAACTTACCTCTTGATGTTATTTCCTCTGCTACAGGACTTTCTCACGATGAGCTTAGCGAGCTTAAAGCCAAGCTATAAGCTCATTCCTCCTCTCCCCCTGCTCATATCTTTTGAGTGTTGATTTTGCTTTTCAATTTCCTGTTGTTTAACTTTTTGGCTTTCTATTTTTTGTTCGTTGATAGCATCGCATTTAAACTTAATAACCCTATGAATATTGCGAATATCACCATTATTGCCGTTTATATCATCCCTTATTTTTTGCTCGCTAACAATATTATTTTTAGCGGCATAACCTATTAAACCGACTGCTTTTTGAGTAGTTACGGCAGACTTGATATCGCAAGCATGGGTAGTAGCTAAGGTATATTTTAAATCGCCGTTTATCCGGTCTATTGCACGCACGGCAAAACGATGTTTTTCCCTTATATCAATATGTGCTTGCTGTTCTTTAGCTACTACATTCAAGAATTGCCAGAAATTACCGGCATTTAAGCGCTCACTTTCCAGTTTAATAAATATAGGCTCAAGATGTTTTTTAGCTTCCAAACCTAGTATATTTTGAGCATAAGCTTTCATTTCTTTATAGGTTTTAGCATCTTTCAAATCACGCACCCAGATATCTTTATCATATTTACTGCCAAGTTTATCTAGTTCGTTCATTTCTAAAGAGACATATTGTAAATGCTTCTCTCTACCTGCTAGAACAGACTTATTAAGTTCCGTATTTAGCTTATTTATATCGAACCCAAAAGAAACAAGGGTATTTTTAAGCTCTCCGTAAGGAATTATCCCTTGTTTATGGTTCGCCTCTAGGTTTTCTTTAATTGAGCCTAAAATATTTTTACTCTCACCGCTTTGGCTTAAATCTATCCGCTCTTTTAGGATGCTAGTTAATTGCTCCTTATTTCCTACTTTTAGCTCTGATAAAAACCCGTCTTCTCCCCTGATTATATTATAGATTTGACCTACTTTTACCGCTTCCTGTTTCTCTTTGGTAAATTGCTCAAGGACACGGCTAATACATAATTCTTCGGCACTTTTGCTCAAGTTATGTACTAAATCCTCAAGTAAGACACCTTTATTAATTTCAACTTTATATTGTTTGGCTAAATCTAGTATTTCACTATTTGCTGCTAGATTATGCTCAGCTAACGACACTTTCTTACGCATATCGTCTAGCTCTATTTTGCCCTGTAGCTCCCCTTTACGCCAAGCATTTATTATTGCTTCCTGATCAATAGCTTTGCTTTCTATGTAAGCTAAATTAGCTTTGTCGTTCTCATCAAGAATAATAGGCGCATCTTTTGCTCTGCTACTTACGTATTCCTGTAATGTTTTGGCACTATGAGAGGCTATCGCAGGAGCAAATAAACTATTAATCAGCTTGCTATCCCCGGCTTTTAATAAATCGTTAAAATCGCCTTGCTTATCAGGTTTTACTACCTCTACAAACGCCCCTTTCTCTTCCAATAAGACTTTTACATTTAGGGTTGTCTTGCCTGTTATGGAATTAGGCCCATCGTTATCGGCAGCAATAATTATCTTTTCTCCTTTCTTTGCCCTGTAGTTTTTGATATTACTTATTCCAAGTGAGCATAGTATCTGCACCTCGTTTGTAATACCCTTCTTCTCGCTATGCTCACCCAGTGCCTGCTTAACCGAAAGGGCAGTCTCTAAACCTTCCGCTATTATAGTAATCGTCTTATGACTTTTTAATAACTGACCGCTCAAGTGTTCTGAATTCCACTTGGGATTGCTAACCTCTACAAACGAACCGCTAATATAACCGAATGACTTTTTAGGCACATCAACCTTTGCCTTGCCCCCGCTCTTCCCGTCAAGTAATAACCTTTGACCGCCTGTTACATTGCCGTGCTCATCTCTTGCAAATGCTATCAGAGCAGGAAAACTCTTGCCCGCTTCTCTGTCGTATATGCCCGTTGTTTTAATATCCCCACCAAGCTCACAACTAATATTTCTTACTTCTCTCAAATACCGATAGGCTACGTTTTTATGATTGATTTCCTTGGCACGTAGCAGCAAATCAGATGTTACTTTTACTTTTTGTTTATCTATCTGTTCTTCAAGCCTTTTAGCTTTCAGGTGGTCTATATATTGATTACTGTTATTATGGTCATATACTAATCTCAAGTTACCGGTACTTTCCATACCTACTACCCCACGCAAATACTCTGCTGCCGTCTTAAATTCTCCGCCCCTTACGTGCTGTACAAGGTCAAAAAGGTCTCCTCCTTTATCGCTACTAAAATCATGCCACATACCCGCTTTTTCTCCGCTAATACGCACTGCTATTTTGCCGTGTTCTCCATATCTTAACTCTCTGCCGTTTGACAATCTCTTGTTAGGCTCACCAAGTAAATCTCTTGCCACGATTTCCGACTTAAATCTTAAGTGATTCCTTAATTCCTCTGCTTCCTTGTTCCACTCGGCTTTTAAGTCAACTCTACTTTTTTGACCACGTACATAATCAGCATTTGTATAAAACTTCTCTTTAGCAGTCATCTTTGGCTTGTTAGTAGTACTTATTCCGCTAAGTGCATCACTTATCCTGTTTCCTCCATTCTCACCTACGGCTATTTTATGTTCAGCGCTGAATCCAGTTGCTTCTTCCTCCAAAGAAAAGTTATCAATGACTTTTTCCACGCTGGCACTAGCACGGGTGGGCTCTTTGTAATTATAATATTCTGATTTCGGAATGTATTTATCGGTTACTTTTTCCAGTACGTTTAGCACTCCGCCTAATAATTTACCCGTTATAGTTTTCCGAGATTCCGCTTTATTATCTCTGTGCCTTAACTCTTCTTCAGTTAAATATTGTAAACTGCTCCCCTTATCAAAATCCCTGCTTAACTGAGATACAAGGGTTTTCATATCGCTAGTAGACTCCCTGTTTGTATACAATTTTAACTCGTCTATATGCCTTGACAGCGATACATAACTGTTACGAATGCCCGAGAACTTATCATGGAATACATAAACGTCTTTAATTGACGCTCCTTGCGCTTTAAATATCGTAGTTGCGTATCCGTGCCTAAACCCGTCATATTCACTGGGATTAAATTCAATTGTCTTCTCTCCTCCCGATACTGACATAACAAATCTATCCGTTGATGCGTGCAATACTTCTCCTAAATCCCCGTTAATTACTCCAAGTTCCTTATTAGTGCCGGTAATTAGTACCCTATCACCTTTCATATAGTAATTACCGCTTACCGATATTTCTTCCCCTTCTAGTTTGCCATTGGCTTTTAGATACTGCCTTGCTCCCGCATTTAAGGCATTTACGTGCTTGTTCTCTACGGCTAATATAATTCTATTACCTATATCGTATTTGCTACTATTCCAGTTGTTAAGTAATTCCTGCATTGACTTATCAACATTACCGCTCCACTTAATGCGCTCATTACCCTCTAATATGCTAAGACCTTCTAACACTCTGCTACCGGCAAAACAGCTAGCTACCTCCTTGCCCCAATTGCTACTTTGCCTCTTGATATTAAATACGGTACTACTGCCCTGTTTCTCTGCTAGGACTTCAAACATCCCCCCGCGCTGAACCGAAGATAATTGCCTCTCATCGCCGCTAAGAATTACATTACATTTGCGAGTAGCCGCCACCCGTAGTAATTCCTGATAATCATCGTTGCCTACCATTCCCGCTTCATCTACTACGATTAAACTAGCTTTAGGTAGACTAAACCTTCCATTTGCTAGCTTAAATAACATACCTTTAACAGTATCGTTTTGCTCGTATCCAACCTTTGCTAGCTCAACCCTTGCTTTGTGGGTCGGTGCTAGTCCTATGACATTTACCCCTACACTTTGGCTAACCTTACAAACCTGACCGAGTACGTAAGATTTACCGCTTCCCGCTCTACCTCTTAATATCCTAACTCCTCCATCCCCAAGTAGCAGCTCTGATAATGCCTTTTCTTGTTCACCTGAAAATCTGCTATTAGTATTTTTTTCCTTCGCTATTAATTCATTTACTCTACCCGCGGCTTTACTACCTCCAAGCGATATAACATTCTTTTCGCTTGCCACATAACCCGCTAATCTCATTATCTTTTCTTCTTCGGCCCTAATACCGGTAGTAGTGTAAAGGTTTGTTTTCCTACCCTCTGAATCAAATAAATTAATCACAGATTTACCTGCTAACGCCTCTTCTATCAGTCTTTCTTGAACTTCCTTATCGGGAATACATTTAACGGCTTGTTTTAGATCACTACCGCTAAATACGCTCATATTACGAGTTACTTTATCAAGAACCGCTGCCCCGTTACTTAAATGCTCTATCTCGGCAATTTTTCTTTCCTCGTTACGGGCAACCGCAGCATTCATTACGCTTCTCATACGAACAGGCCCTATATGTTCCTGTGGATTAACACTTATGCTATCAACTCTCTTGTCTAAACCCAGCATTTTAAAGTAATCGTTTATGATATCTCTTAAATCCTCATGTATTTGCTCAGGTTCAGGTATAACAAAGGCTTTGTTACCAGCTTTCTTAAATTCTGGGTTTAAGTCAGTAGCTTTCGCTCCAAAACCTAAACCATTCTCATTAAATCTACGGGTAGTAACAAGTAAATGTGCGTGCCAGTTCTTCTCTCCGTCATGGGGTTTATGAATATCAACTTGTACTCCTAGCCCCTCTTTTACCCATCCTCTTTTTTCTATAAGTAGGTGCGTAATATTTATTCTATCCTGCAAACTTAATTCTTTATCATCAGGTAGAGCAACTACTATATCTTTTAGTAATTGGCTATCTTTTCTCTTCTCATAAGCCTCTACTAAATTCATGAATTCCGAAACGGAAGAAAACTTTTTATTTACATATTCAGGAAGCAAAATAGCATGATATACATTATCACCTTTATGAGAAAAGTTATAAGTTACGTTTGTTTTTTCATCTTTGACTTTAGTACGAGCGTTATATGCTCCCTTACAACAGGCACTACCGCCTGAGCTTCTAGTAACTATTTCTATTCTTGCGAATTGAATTGCCATTTATAAATTACTAATTTAGTACTAAGTTTTGATAACATTATTTTAAATTACCCTACTATAAGCACATGTTGTTTACAACATATATTGCGTATACTTCTTTTTTGCGAGAAAAATATTATATAAATATTACAGATTAGAGAAAACCATAGTTTATAATAAATAATAAGTTTTACTTTATTAAATTAGGTTTGGTAGGCTACGGGGTTTGATATTGTATTAAAGTGATATTTAAATGAAATAACCTGTTTGTTTTTAAGTTATTATTTGATACTTAACATATTTTTTGTTATTAGCTAGTACATTAAACCTTAAAATAGCAATTATTATTTATGCCAGATATTGAAGAACAAAAAGTAAAACTTGAGCAAAAGAAAAACAGATTAATGCTTGAGGAAACTAGATTAAGACTTAAAGAACAAAAGATGCGTACCCGTCATTTAATTGAAATTGGCGGACTTGTAGTTAAAGCTGGTCTTGATCATTTACCAGCTAATACTTTATATGGCGCTTTGATTTCTTTAAATGATGAGTTAAAAAGCAACGATAATATAAGAAGTGCTTGGAACTCAAAAGGTAACGCTGCTTTTAACAAAGAAAAGCAAGATAAAACGCCAGTTATCCTGAAATTTGAAACCGAGCCAAATAGCGATATTAGAGACTTTATACGTTCCTGTGGTCTACATTATAATCGCTTCCGTCAGGAATGGTACGGCTTTGTTAATAATCTTAAAAACCTCAAGTCAAAACTCCAAACATCTTCTTGTAAATACAATATTGAAGTTATAGAAGAACAAAGCAAAAATAATACGGAAAGATAATGGTGGGATGGTTTTGCTACAATTTAAAAAGTTAAACAGATACTATCACCTCTATCAGCAAAATGATCTATTTGGCGGGATTACTCTAATTTGTGCGTGGGGTGCTTTTGATAGTAAAAGAGGAGGACACAAATTTATTGCTTGTAAAAATCAGTTAGAACTATACTCTTGGCTCAGCAAAATAACAAAAATCAGACTTAGCAGAAAATATTGCCTGTATTAGCTGTTAAAATATTTGCGAACATTCCAATAAATTAAATATGGATAAAAATTGTATAACACAATAACAGAGTGGGTTTCGTTAAATAAGCTGTGCCTTTCCGAATTAATAGGATATGCCGCTGCATTTTGCGGCACTGTGTCGCTTATTCCTCAAATAGTAAAATTACGGAAAGAACGCTCGGCAAAAGCTATATCCGCTACTATGTATTTAATTTATACTTTTGGAGTAGTACTTTGGCTAATTTATGGCATCATGATTAACTCAATTCCGTTAATTATTGCAGAAATAATCACTCTCGGTTTATCTATTACTATTCTGATAATGAAATATTTATGGCAATAATATTAACTTTTATCACTGCTTAAAATACAGGCACTCCTATTACCCCTTATCTCTTTTGCCTTAATCCGCTTTTTTAACAATATTATACACAGTTTTTGTTGATAACCTAGATAGGACTTATGCAAATAGCTTGAAAATAATACGGGCGGACAGTATAAGCTTGTAAAGAATAATATAAAGGCAGAGTCCGAATGAGCAAAAAATCTACGTTAAGTCTTAACGGTAAGTTATCACCCGAGATGCAAAATAAATTACAGAAGCGAGTAGGCAAACCTAGTGCAACAAAAAGTGAAGCACCTAAGTTCAATAACACCAATACAAAAGGCAGTAATAGTAATAACAACAAATCACAGAAGCCTAAACTTGACCAAGAAGAATTAGAGAAAAAACACAAAGCGATCGAATTACACAAACAACAGAAAGAGCAGGCTATCGCACTCTACAACCAGCATTTCTCTTATTTTAGTCAGTTATACCCGAATTGTTTTAGCCAAACACCTAAACCGCTTGCTATCGGTATTGACAAGGAGATAATCGCAGAAGAAGTTAAAAACCCAGAAGAAGAGCAAATAAGTCAAAAGGTACTAAGGCGTTTCCTTGGTAAGTATACTCGCAGCGTAGCATATAAAGAAGCTATGCAATCGGGTAGTGCTAGAATTAACTTACAAGGCGAAGAAGTTGACAAGGTTACTCCCGAACACGCAGAAATAGCTAGAAAATCACTTGAAGAGTGGCGGAATAAACGAGCTGCAAAGCAAAATGAGAAACAAAAACCCAGAAAATAAAGGGAAAAGGTTACCAATCTCAACTAAATGAGGTATGCTACAAAAGTTATAGCCTAGCTTTTAGCCTTGGTTAGGTCGCCAATTAATGAACTAAAGAGGAAATTATCCATGAACAAACAAGAATTTATAGATCATATAGCAAAACAGCATAACTGTACCAAGGTAGAAGCAGAGAAAACAATCGACATGTTTACATCTTCGGTAATTGATGCTCTAGGAGAGGGAAAGGAAATATCCCTTGTTGGTTTTGGTAATTTTAGCGTCAGTAAAATAGCAGCAAGGTCAGGTCGTAATCCCAAAACTCAAGAACCTCTACAAATACCAGCTTACAACCAACCAAAGTTCAAGGTCGGTCAGAAGCTAAAGGATGCTTGTAACAAGTAGAATTTTATAAGGTATATTAATTATGCAAACTGGGACTATCAAATGGTTCAATTCTACTAAGGGTTACGGCTTTATAGAGCCTAGCGATAAATCAAGAGACGTGTTTGTTCATATCTCGGCAGTACAACACCTTGACATTAGAAAACTTGATCCCGGCACAAAAGTTAGTTTTGAAACAGAAAAGCAGTATGGTAAGTTATCGGCTACTAATATTAAATTGATATAGATATAATACAGACTACCCAACACTACTTTGTAAATAGCGGTAGATAGTGGCTTTAGATAGTTTGTATTCCCGCATTAAATCTTTTATCATTATGCCGTCTTGGCGTTTCTGGTGTAGACTAACGATATCAGTTTGCTTGAGTTGCTGTTTTCTACCAACGCCGACGCCATTTTCTTTAGCTTTGATAATACCTTCCATTTGACGCTCGGTGCGTATTTCATTTTCAAACTGACTGATAGCAGCTAGCATATTGAAAAGAAGACGACC
>SXGR01044638.1_pt1 | contig 11601 bp, 8 predicted proteins | sample 3174711 | NCBI WGS metagenome assembly SXGR01 (sample SAMN11356860, study PRJNA531348) | freshwater metagenome | isolation source: freshwater sample F1-60 | place: China: Fuxian Lake, Yuxi | collected 2017-12-25
AGCGGGGAATTCGCCCGCGCGTGGATGGAAGAGAATCGCAGTGGGCGTGGTAATTTTCTGGCCATGCGCAAGACCAACAACATCCACCAGATCGAAGTCGTGGGCCGTGAACTGCGCTCCATGATGACGTTCCTGAAGAAAAAGAAGGAAGCCGGCATACCGACGGCGTAACAAATCAATGCGGATTTTTACCTTCGATACGACCCTTCGCGATGGCACGCAGGGCGAGTCTGTCTCCTTTTCGGTGGATGACAAGGTCGCTATTGCGCACAAGCTGGACGAGTTGGGGATTGACTATATCGAAGGCGGCTGGCCCGGGTCCAACCCGAAGGACAAGGAGTTCTTCGCCCGGGCCCGGACCCTGAAGTTCCAGCATGCGCGGCTGACGGCGTTTGGGGCTACGCGATTTGCCAGGAACCCGGTCGACAAAGATCCCTCCGTACTGGCCCTCGTGGAGGCCGCCACGCCAGCGGTTGCCATCTTCGGCAAGAGCTGGGATCTGCACGTTCACCGGGCACTCAACATCACCGAGGAAGAGAATCACAAGCTGATTTTTGAGACGGTGAAATTCCTCAAAGATCATGGCCGGGAAGTAATCTACGATGCGGAGCACTTCTTCGACGGCTACCTGTCCAATCGGGACTTCGCGTTGCGCACGCTTGAGCAGGCCAAGCTGGCGGGGGCCGATGTTTTGTGTTTGTGCGACACCAACGGCGGTACGATCACCCCGCGCTTGGCCGAGATCGTGGCCGATGTGCGCTCACGATTTGACGGCGTCATCGGCATCCATCCGCACAATGATTCCGACGTTGCCGTTGCGAACGCCTTGGCCGGGATTGAAGCGGGCGCTACCCATGTCCAAGGTTGTATGAATGGGTATGGCGAACGCTGTGGCAACGCCAATCTCGCTTCGATCATCGCCAATCTCGAGATCAAGCTGGGGCACACTACCATCGGCGTCGAGAAGCTTACCCACTTGACGCAGGTCTCACGTTACATCGCCGAACTGGCGAACCTTCCCTTGCGGAACGACCAACCCTATGTCGGTCAAAGCGCGTTTGCTCACAAGGGCGGCGTGCATGTAGCGGCGGTGCTCAAGGACTCGGCGACTTATGAGCACATCCAGCCAACTCGCGTGGGTAATCACCAGCGCGTGCTGATTTCCGATCTTTCTGGCCGTGGCAACGTGCTCTACAAGCTCAAGGAACAGGGGCTCGACGAGCGTTTGAGCGAAGAGGCGCGGCGCGGACTACTGGAACGGATCAAGCAACTCGAATATATGGGCTACGAACTCGAAGCGGCCGAAGGCACCTTCGAGCTCCTCGTTCGTGAGGCTTTGCATCCGGGGCAACAGTTTTTCGAGGTGATCAATTTCGAAGTCATCACCAAGGTGACAGGTTCGCGCCCTTCGACCACGACCGGCACGGTCAACATCAGGGCTCAGGATGGCATCCACTCGGCCACCGCTTCAGGCCATGGGCCGGTCCATGCGCTCGACCTTTGTCTGCGGCAGTGCCTCTCGGCACTGTATCCGGGCATCGCCAACGTGCGGCTGACCGACTACAAAGTACGGGTGCTCGAGCCGAAGAAAGGCACCGCGGCCAAGGTGCGCGTGCTGGTGGAATGGTCCGACCACGCACGCTCGTGGACTACCGTCGGTGTTTCCGACAACGTGATCGAAGCTTCGTGGCTCGCGCTGCTGGATGCGATCCGCCTGGAACTGATGCGGCTTACAGAACAGGATCTGGCGCTTGAGCGCGCGTTGGAATCCTACGGCTGGGGCGTGTAGGCGCGCTCAGGTTGTAGACCATGGACGACATTCGCCGGGCATGCTACCAAAGCGTCCCGTGGCAATAAGACCGTCGCGAGTCGTTTGCGGATTTCCAGCGTCTAGTAAACTTGAGGCATGACACTTCTCCGCCCTCCGCACTGGGCGGTCCTCCTTTGTTGCTCTGCACCCGCTTTCGGCGCTGCGGGTAACCCCCTCACTAGCCTGACCAAAGCTGTCACGGCTTTCAAACTTGAAAACGGCCCGCAATTCTTCGTCGTCGAGCGTCCCCATTCGCCGCTGGTGGCCTTCCACCTTTGAGTCAAGGCCGGGGTGGCCGACGAGCCTTCCGGCCGCGGTGGGTTAGCGACGCTTGCGCTGCTGAATTTCCTCGAAGGGTCCGAAGCATTCGGGACTCGCAACCAAACCTAGGAAAAAGCGGCGTTGGCTCAGGCGGAGAAGCTCCTGGATCTTGCGCGGGCCGATCAGTCCAAGGGCGACGAGATCGGGGAGACCGAGAAGGGGCGAAGCGACTTCCGGGCTCGCTCGGCTTTCAACGAGGCCGCTCAGTTCGCGGTCCGTCCCCGGTATTTCGACGGCGTGTTGAGCCAAAACGGCGTGACGGGATTCGACCTTCGCCCATCGGCGGACTTTTCTGACTTGTCGATGAATCTACCCAGCAACCGGTCGGAATTGTGGTTCCGAGTGGTGGCCTCGTGGCTGCAGGCGCCTTCGGCCAGATTCTTTCCTCAAAGCCGTGAACTGGTGCTTCAGCAGCGTGAGCGGGTCGCCAACAGTGGCCCAATGCTTCGGGAGCGGGCATGTGGGGCGCCCTTTACTCTGCATCCTTATCAGGCGATCACCTCCGGGGACGGGGAACTAAGCGGTGCCACTCCCGGCGAGATGCTGGCGTTTGTCAAAACCCACTTTGTGCCTGCGAACCTGATTATCGCGTTGGTAGGCGATATTACCCCTGCCGATGCGCGCCGTCTGGCAGACACGTATTTCGGAAAACTGCCGGCGTCCTCGCCGCCCCCACCGAAGAGTGCTGTGCCGGTGAAGGCTGAATTCGCCCAGCAGGTTCGGCTGGCCACGGGCGAAGCTGCTGTCTTTGCGGCAGGTTGACCCAGGCCCTCGGCCAGCGATCCTTCTGATCCGGTGTTCGAGGTCCTCATGCCCTCTTGGCGGCGGGGTCTGGAAGCCGACTCTATAGCGAAATGGTCGTGGAATCCAGGCTGGTCAGCCGGATGGCGATCACCAGCCGGTTTCCTGGCGGTCGTTACCCGGGGTTATTCGTTCTGGAAGCCGAGCCTCTGCCGCCTATGTCGCACGACGATGTTGAGAATGGGATCGCCAAAGGATTGAACACCGCAGCCAAAGGCGGGTTCACCGTCGAAGAAATGGAGCGAGCCCGGAACTTCTGGCGAAACCGGTTGTTGGCCGAATCGCAATCGTTGGCCGGTCGGGCGACCCAACTGGTTCGAACGTATTCTGAGCAGGGAACGTATCGGCTGGAAGAACTGATGACCAGCCTGGAGGCGGTGACAGCCGCCGATTGTCAGCGCGTCTTGACAGAGTATTTGGCCGGTAGACCTTATTTTTCGATCTCGCAGTTCACCGTAGTTGTGGGGAGTGTGGAATGAGAGCTCCCTCGGCGGTGGGGCCTCTCTTTTGCGGTTTGGCCCTGGTGCTCGCAGCGCAACAGTCGCAGCGCCCTCCGGCCATTGCCCGCGGCGCAGCGGGGAAAGCCGCTGCTAAGGCTATCTCCCATACACCGGAGACGAGGGGCGAGTCCACGACTACGGGCACTGGGCCGGAATCGTCCCTGGGTTTGCGGCTTGGCCCAAGCCGTCCGCTGCGAATGCCGTCGGACGACGAAACAAAGCTGGCGAACGGTGTACGAATATTCGTATCGGAGAACCGTGAAATTCCAATCGTGAACGTGTTTGCGCTCGTCGCAGGCGGCTCGGCTTCGGACCAGGCCGGCAAGGAGGGGCTGGCTGAAATCACCGCGCAGGTGGTGCGGCTTGGAGGGACGGCCTCCCTGTCGGCGTCTGAGTTGGAAGAGCGACTGGGTCAACTAGGGGCGATCTTCGAGTCTTCGGTTACCGCATCCAACGCGCAATTCTCCCTGAAGATTCCAAGCCAGTCGTTGGCAGCCGCGTTGCCTATCCTTGGTCAACTGCTTGCTACGCCACGGCTCGATCCGGAAGCGGTAGATACAGTTCTTGGTCAAATGCACGAAGCAATCTGGCGGCGCAACCAGAGTCCGGCCATCGCCCTGATGCGCCTGTTTCGGCGACGGCTGTACAATCCAGCCACACCCTGGGGCCGGACGCCTGACTACGACACCTTGGACGCAGTTACCCGCGCCAACATAGAGAGTTTTCACCGCCAATATTATCGACCTTCGCAGGCCATCATCGCCATAGAGGGCGACATAGCGGTCGCCGAAGCCAAGGCGAAGGCTCAGGAATCGTTTGAAGCGTGGCGGCCTGCGGCGGATGCTGTCTCTGCCGACGCTCATGCTCCGCCGGCGCCCTCCGTGGGTGGATTGCTGTTTGCTGACCGGGAGGACTTGCGCCAGTCTGGCATTGTCGTGGGACATCTGGGCGGGCGGATTGGCGACGCCGACTTTGCCGCCATGCAGCTTCTTTGCGACATCTTGGTGGCTGTCCCCGACGGGCGTCTGCCGGCCCGGGTTCGCGCCAATGGGGGGTGGCGAGCCGACTGGAGCGCTTCGTGGGATGCCGGTCACCATCGTCCTGGTGAGCTTACCGTTCTTGCCACGCTGGATTCACCTTTCACCACACAGGCCGTCACCTTCGTCAAGGAGGAATTATCAAGACTCCGCCAGAGCGGAGTCACCGAGCAGGAAGTTGAGCGGACGCGCACGCGGTTGCTGACCCGCTTGGCAGTCCGGTATCAATCGAGCGCCGAACAGGCTCGCGAGCGTGCCGTCGCGCGATTCCACGGGTTGCCGCCGGATCTGCTGGCTCGCACCTACCAGTCACTCGCCACGCTTACGGCCGCCGAAGTGGGGCGGGCAGCGGCACGGAATCTGTTGACCGAACAGGTTGTCGTCGTGGCCGGGAACTCAAAGCTCTTCGACAAGCAGCTTGCCACGCTGGGGGGCAAGGTCGAACCGGTGGAGATGGTGTCCCGGTCGGCTCGTCCCCTGAGTCCGCGTGCCGACGCCGCCAGCCTCGAAAAGGGCCGGCTGGTGTTGGCCAGGATGCAGGAAGCCCTAGGCGGGCTTGCCCGGCTGGAGGCGATCCGCAATGCGTCTATCCGCCTGGAAGGGGCGACGCTAATTGGGGATCGGATGTCGAACGTCAAGTTATGGGATCGCTGGGTACAGGGAGACGTCTATCGCCAGGATCAGGAATTCGGTGCCGCGCGCCGCGCCATTTTCTACAATTGGAAAATCGCGTGGATTGGCGTGCCCGGCTCGGTGAGCCCGCTTCCGGCGGCCCTGGTGCCGGTCGTTCGCTCGGAAATGTTTCGAATCCTCTTCCGCTTGGCCTTGAGCGACAAGGTGCCCTCGAGACAGGTTGCCGACCTGGGTGGCGGCGTCCTCCAGATCACCGAAGGAGACTCGCAGGGCGTACGTATTTACCTGGACGCCTCCACGGGTTTGCCGCAGCGTATCTTGTATCGCCTCGATATCGGGAACGGAGCATCGGTTTCCGCCGAGGAGTCTCTTTCGGAGTGGAAAGATTTTGATAGCATCAAGTGGCCCACCAAACTTGTCGCAAAAAAGAACGGCCGGCGTTCGGACGAATTGACCGTGACCGAGGCCAAGTTTAATGGGGCTATGAGCGCCGCGGACCTGGAGAAGAAACCGTGACCAGACGGGAAATCATACCTTTGGTGTTCACTGGCGCCAGGGCGCTGAGCCAGACAAGCGAGTCGAAGCAAGCCCGCGCCAAGCGGATCGTGGACGAAGCAATCGCGGCCCTTGGCGGTGACAAATTTGCGGCGATGCGCGACCGCCTCGAAACCGGGCGCGCCTATTCGTTCTACCGCGATCGCCTCACCGGGCTTTCTCGGGCCGCTATCTATACCCGCTACGTCCGGCGGCCCGATCCGATTCCGGTTCCGCCTGGAATCTATGTGCGTGAGCGTCAGGCATTCCTGGACAAAAAGAACAAGGAAGAGTACGCCCTGCTCTTTGACGAGACGGACTGTTGGCAAATCGGATTTCGTGGCGCGCGTCCGGCGTCCAAGGAGAACCTGACCCGTTGGCGGGACTCGACGCGGCGTAACATCTTTTACACACTTCGGCAGCGCCTGGGAGAGCCCGGCTTACTCGTCGAGTCCACGGGGTCGGAGATCTTTGAAAATCAGGCGGTCGAACTGGTTGAATTCGTTGACGACGACAACGCATCGGTCACTGTCTACTTCAGCCGGAGCACGAAGCTCCCGGTGCGGCAGGTTTTTTTCTGGCGCGATCCGATCTCCAGGGAACGCCATGAAGAGGTGACGATTTTTTCCAAGTACCGGTCTTCGAGCGGCGTAATGTGGCCTTGGGCTATCACGCGCACTCGCGACGGCGACAAGATCTTCGAGATTGTTTCAGACTCTGTCCGGGTCAACCAAGACCTAGACGACAGCAGATTTACCTTGCCAGCCAACGTGAAGATCCTGCCGGAAGGCAAATGATCGGAGGGCGCCGTTGGCCGTCTCGCCGCCAATCAGGCTAATCCCTTAGATCTGCAGCCGGGTAATCTCCTCATCTAACAGAGGAAGGCCGATTGCCGGCATCAAATTTACGCACCGGCGAGAACCCACAACTCACTTCGTGTCAACAGTTTTATAGCTTCGGCCCCGGACTATCAGGGCTAGGGGTACAGTACCGCTAACGCTAAACCTCTCAGCAGCCGATTATTGTCGTGAGTGGCTGCCCCGTCAAGCCTTTGATTGACTCGGCTTTAGGTGAACTGAAGATGAAGAGACTCGTCCTACTGACTGCAATTCTGTTCGTGATAGCGCTGGTGTGGACAGACTCCACAAAGGCTCAAACCACCGCATCTGGCGTGACCAATACGGTCGTGGAGCTTAGTAACAAACAGGCCAGGTTCTTTGTTGATGGGACACGTTACAGTGGCGCGGCTTCATTTCTTTGGCCAAACGGGTCAAAACACATAATCCAGTTCGCGCAGGTAAACGATGACCACTTCCAATATAACGGCATACGCACCACCCGGTTCCTTTTCGGCTCCTGGCGGACGGACCAGAACGGGCTCTTAACGGGTGCTGCCAACGATATCCGCACCGTCACCGCCGGCCCAAACCTGACCAAGATCACCGGTGACTTGGTGGTCCAGCACCTGGTCCAGATCAGGTTCTTCGACGCTGGTCCGGTATTTCCGTCAAGTGTGGCTAGATTTAGCAGTCAGGCCGATCCAAATTATTTCACTCCTGGTGTTATTACGTTTGCCGCCCTTTGCTACAACCAGAACACTGAGCTTTGGATCGGTGAGGGCAAGTTCCACTTGCAGGCCATACCGTACCCGGGTTTTGTATTTTTGGGTTGGAAGGCCAACGGTACCTTTATCGACAACACTGCGGGTACCGACTTCGAACTGACGGGGCCGGCAACGGTGGCGGCGCGATTCAACTCGGACAAACGGGTCAATTTTCGCACTGAACCGGCCGGCCTTCGAGTCAGGGTAGACCGGGCTGAGGTCAGGACCACCGCAGTTGAGCCTTGTGAGCCGAACAATTACCTTGTGCCGTTTGTTCCGAAGTCCATCCGTATCCCATGTATAGGGGAATTCGATTTCGCTCCAGGGTCGAAACACGTTATCGCCGGTGTTTCCCCGCAACTGGATCAGTTCGGCAAGTCTTGGGTGCTCGAACGCTTCAACACAGGGCAAACGGAGGAATGGGTCTATACGACTCCTAGTGAGATTTATCCTGAAGAGCGGTTGATTGCAAAGTACACCCGAGGCGTAGCGCTGAGCTTTCCAACTCGGCCGGCAGGTCTCAAGATCCGCGTCGACGGACGGGACAATTGGCCGGAGAATTACTTCATAGCGGCCGTCGGCACTAAGCACCAGCTGGTGGCGCCGATCGAGCAGACCGATGCGCGAGGGCGCAGATGGGCGTTCAAACAGTGGTCCAACGGTGGCGCGGCCAGCCAGGAGGTTACAGTCCCCGAAGGTGCAGTCGATACCGGAGTGACTGTGACGGCTGAGTACGAACTGCTCAGTCAGATCACGATCCGGTCGAACCCGTCTGGCGCAAGAGTGAGCGTGGACGGAGTTGCCTGTGCAACACCCTGCAAGGTGGATCGGAAGAACGGTACCGAAGTGGCTATTGAGGCCGAGCAGGCTTCCGACTTATCCGACGCGCACCGGCTCGAGTTTACCTCCTGGTCCAATGGCGGTGAACGAGTTCAGTCGGTTAAGGTTGCAGGCGTTGATCCGGCGGTGTTGACCGTCAACTACGTCCCAGCTTATAAACTCATCATGGCCGGAGATCCGCCCGCTGGAGTTCGTTTCCGCGTCAATCCTTCATCGCCGGACAACTACTACGCGGCCGACAGCACGATCTCGGTGACAGCCGAAGATCTTCCCGGTTACCGTTTCAGACGTTGGGATGTTGATGCCTCCGGGACCAGCCGCACGGTTTCGGTCAATATGGCCCGCCCGAGAACGTTGCTGGCCCGCATGGACAAATCGCTCACGCAGCCGATTGCGGCGATTCGCAACGCTGCCGGTGTAACGCCGGAGGAAGTGGTTGCGGCCGGCTCGTTGATTTCCATCTTTGGCGAGAATCTCGCCGGTTACCTCGAGTCCGGCCCGACTGGCCCAATCCTGGCGCAACAGTTGGCCGGTGTGGCTGTGACGGTGGGCAACCGGATCCTTCCGTTGCTCTTCGTTTCACCCGAACAAATTAACGCGCAACTGCCTAGGGACTTGGCTCCCGGAGAGTACGAATTGCGCGTTATTCGTGCCGGCCACTTGGACTCCACCGGCGGGCTCAGGCTCGTCATTCGCGCACCTGGCCTATTCAGTCAGATGATCGAAGGCCAGCCTTTCGCACTGGCTCGCCATGAAGACGGGACGCTGGTAACCTTAGAGAGTCCTGCGCGGGCTGGTGAGATTGTAACGGTGATCGGGACTGGTTTCGGACCCTACCAGACTCCTGCCACCGAGGGCTTTGTTCTGCCGCCTGGAGTTGGCTTCCGGGTTAACGAAGAACTCGTCCTGGAATTCGGTGGCGTGCAGCCTGAGGTTCTCTACGCGGGGGGGAGTTAGTGGTCAGGTCGGCCTCGACGAGGTGCGGTTCCGATTGCCTGACACCCTCCCGGAAGGGTCTGCCAGCAACTTCCGCTTGAAGGGGCGCTTGGATTCTCGCGATAGCAACGAAGTTATCCTTCCCGTTGCTCGTTAGAGTCACGGCGTAATGTAATGGGTCGATCTTCACCCTCGTGAAGATCAACGATAAAAAGATGGTGGAGGCGGCGGGAGTCGAACCCGCGTCCGAGAAAGCTCACCTGCGAAGACTACGTGCGTAGCCGACTCGTTGTTTCGACCGCCACATAAGAACCGGCAAGAGGCAGCGGCCTAGCTCGATTGATCTCAGCCTTTGGCTACAAGCGGAAGCCTACGGCCCAGTCCGCCATAAGACGCCCTGAGAGTAACATGCGGACCTGCGACCCGGAGCGCGCTAACCTAAATTAGGCAGCGTATGCAAACTGCGTGTTATTGGCAGTTTTTGTTTTCCGATCGTTTAACGGGAGCTCGGAACCCGGCACGCCTTCGTCAGATGGATTCAATCCCGTCGAATCCGTTACGCCCCCCTTCCCTTTCCAGTGTAGCGCGGAACGGAGGATGCTACGGTAACGCTACCGCACTCAACCACTCAAACAGCTGGCTTCGCCCGTTCAACTGGTTGGCCAGCGCCTCGTTTTGAACTGTCGCCCTGCGAACCGCAACCAGGAAGGCCCGCAATCCCAATTTATCGCGGGCGGCCTCACCTGTGGGCTACCATACGAGGAGCGCCCGCTCTTTCGTGACCGGGCACCTTCGTAACGACTGCCCATGCCAGCTACTCTGACCCCGCCGGATATCGACACCGAAAAACAAACGGGTGCCGGATCCGAAGACCACCTCACGCCGCTGTTCCACGTCGTGCTTCTTGACGATGATGCGCACACCTATGACTACGTGATCGAGATGCTTTGCAAACTGCTGATGAAATCCAAGGCGGAGGCGTTCCGCCACGCCGTCGAGGTGGACACCGACGGACGCACGATCGTTCTCACGTGCGAATTGCCCCAGGCTGAGTTTGCCCGCGATCAGATTCATGCCTACGGCGCCGACCCGCGCATGCCAGAACGTAGCCAGGGCTCGATGAGTGCGACGGTGGAGCCCGCCACCGGCGGTGCTTAGGAACTGCTGATCACCGCCGCGACCGGCTCGCCACGTGCGACCCGGTGGATCGCGTTCACCAGCTTGCGGTATGGAACTGTTCCGAAATCGTCGATGCCGAGCCACTCACCATCGCGCCAACTCGAGTAGAACCACTTGGACAGCAGCGCCAAGTGCTGTTCGCGCTCCCCGATCGAAGCTCTGGGCGTTTCTAACGACGCAATGTGTTCGCGCAAGCGCGAATCGAGTGACGCAGGTTTATCCACGACCGGTGCCAGACTGAAAACGACGGGAGGCAGCCACGAGCCATTACGCACGAACCAGAGCATGACCGACTGCGGCTTGGTGGAAGGCGTAACCGCAACACCGCCCAGCTTGGCTGCGCTCCCCGGCATTTCTCCAGGTTGGCGCGCGAGTGCCTCCAGTTTTTCGTGCCTCGCGTGTAGTTGAGCGGCCAGTTCGAACTCCAGCTTCTGGCTGGCGCTGTCGCGTTGCACGCATGTACGTTCGAGTGTGCCGCGCCCGCGGGTTGATAGAAAGTCCGCCATGCGATCCGCTTCGGAGGCATACTCTTCGGAGCTGACAGCCAGTTGGCACGGCCGCAGGCAGCGCCGCATTTCACCATAGATGCAGCCGGCATGGTCGATGGCCGGCTCGAGATCCTCCTGGCAGCGCCGGAGTTGAAACAGATCGAGCAACTGGGCTTCGAACTGATCGGCCGTGGCGCGGGTGGAGAAAGGCCCGAAGAATATGTTCTGCGCGCCACTGAGCCTTGTTGTCACCTGCGTGCGGGCGAATGGATTGGCCATCAGTAACTTCACGTACGCCGGTTTGGGCAGCCGCAACGCGCGGGTCGGATCGTCCGGGAACAACGCGAGTCCAAGCTGATGGGAGAGGATCCATTGCTCGAGGCGCGAAGCGGTCGGCCAATACTCGATCCGCGAGGCGATCTCGGCTAGTTTCCATTTGGCGAACATGCGAGTCAGGCGCCGCCGCAGGATGTTCGTCCGCCCCAAGTGGGGCTGCCCATTGCGCGCGTGGATCAGGTAGACGGCTTGGCCGTCCGGCAACGCCGACAGATCGCCGGTGACTGGGAACGTTACCGGCTGCTTGAAAACCATGCCGACAGATCCGCGGGCGCCACGGCGGCGACTCCGAGATTCTCATTCACATGTGCGGGATTCGACATGCCGGTCAGAGCCGACACGATGCCAGGGGCCGAGCGTGCGAATTGAATGGCGCGCTGGGCGTCGGTGGAAAGCCCCGGTAGATTCGTTGCCACTTGTTCAAGAAGCCCTCGCGAGAGCTTGGCCTGAAGCAGGCTGGCACTCGCGATCGCGCTGATGCCGAGCGACTGTGCCACCGCGAGTGTGGAAGCTGGTTTCCCACTCAGGCTCTCGCGCTGCAAGGTGGCTCCCTCCGTCATGGACAGATTGAACGGAAGTTGAA
>SXGR01185423.1_pt1 | contig 11601 bp, 11 predicted proteins | sample 3174711 | NCBI WGS metagenome assembly SXGR01 (sample SAMN11356860, study PRJNA531348) | freshwater metagenome | isolation source: freshwater sample F1-60 | place: China: Fuxian Lake, Yuxi | collected 2017-12-25
CGTTAATTTTCCTTGTTCCTCAATCGAGGCCAAGATGGCGACACGCCGCGCCTCCAACTCGCGAAGATAGAGCAGACGCTCTTCCAGAGTACGCAACTGCGTATCGTCCAGATTGCCGGTTGCCTCCTTGCGATAACGCGCGATGAACGGAACGGTCGAACCCTCATCAAGTAGCGCCACCGCTGCCGCGACCTGATGGGCCCCGGCATCCAGTTCCTTGGCGATGAGGGAAACAATCTTGAGCTGAGCCACGTCTGAAAGAGTGTGAGTCGTTGGAGCTATCATCGGTACATCATATGTCCCTGGGGCTTAGGTTGAAGTTCCAAACGGCCTATCCGCCCGCACTCCCCACCGGCCCGCCTGGTTCGGTCATGCGCCAGGGATCGAGCAACTCCGTGAGCTTCTTCTCCGGGAGGACTTTTTGTTCCTTCGCCATCTGACGAACGGTCTTACCGGACTTGTAGGCATCCTTGGCCAGTTTCGCCGCCGCTTCGTAACCAATCGCCGGCGCCAGGGCCGTGCACATGGCGAGACTCTCTTCGATCAAGCTCTTGCAGCGTTCCTCGTTGGCTTTGATCCCTTCGATACATTTCGCCGCAAAGTTGTTGGAGGCGGAGGCGAGCAATTCAATCGACTGGAGCAGGTTATAGGCCATCACCGGCATCATGACGATCAGCTCGAAGTTGGCTGCCTGCCCGCCCACCGTGACGGTCACGTCATTGCCGACCACCTGCGCACAGACCATCGTGACCGATTCGGCAATGACCGGATTAACCTTCCCCGGCATAATCGAGGAGCCGGGCTGCGTTTCCGGCAGGTTGATTTCTCCCAATCCGCAGCGCGGCCCGGAGCCAAGCCAGCGAATATCGTTGGCAATCTTCATCAAGCTCACAGCGATCGTTCGTAACTCGCCGCTCGCTTCGACCAGGGAATCCTGCGCCGATTGCGCTTCGAAATGATTCTTGGCTTCCTTCAACGTACAACCGGTCTCTTTTGAAACGATCGCCATGACCTTCGCGGAAAATTTCGGGTGGCAGTTCAAACCAGTGCCGACGGCAGTCCCGCCAAGCGCCACTTCGCTCAAGGCCTCTTGCGCTCGCTTGACCCGCTGGATGCCGAGCTCGATCTGGCGCGCATAGCCGCCGAATTCCTGTCCCAACCGCACCGGCGTGGCATCCTGTAAATGTGTCCGGCCGATTTTCACGATCTTGTCGAATTCTTTGGCTTTCCGATCCAGCGCCTTGCGCAGGCGGGTCAACGCCGGCAGGAGCTGCTGCTGCATCAGCTCCGACGCGGCAATATGAATGGCCGTGGGAATTACGTCGTTGCTGGATTGTCCCAAGTTCACATGGTCGTTCGGATGCACGAGCTTGCTGCCGCGCGCGCCTCCGAGGATCTCGGTTGCGCGATTAGAGATGACCTCATTGGTATTCATGTTCGTAGAGGTGCCGGAGCCGGTTTGAAAAATATCGACCGGAAATTCTTCGTCAAGTTTGCCCTCCACGACTTCAGTGGCGGCTCGCCTGATCGCATCGGCGGACTTCTTGTCCAAGAGGCCCAGCGACTGATTCACGCCGGCCGCCGCCCGTTTGATCATGCCCATCGCCCTTATGACCGAACGCGGCATGCGCAGCGGGCTGATCGGAAAATTCTCGATCGCGCGCGCCGTCTGCACCCCATAGTACGCGTCGGCGGGAACAGCCAATTCTCCCATCGTATCCCGTTCGATTCGCGTCGCGACTGACGGCTTACTCTGGTCCTTTTTCATGCGCAGTGCTCCATCTGTTGGATGTAAAAAGTTCTCATGACGTACGAGCCTTAGTATGAGTCCTTCTTGCGAAGAGGGTTCTGCCATTGCAGCTGAGGAAATCGAGCAAAATCTCCGTCCGTACTCTGGAGTGTCAATCCATGCTCAATAGCAAGCGCGGCGAGATGTGCATCGGGAACGAGGTTCGCTACCGCCTCGGTGTCCTGGAGCAGTTCACCTAAAATAGCCGCATGACGATCTGTCGGCAATGGAATCCACACCGTCGGAATCGCCAGCCACTCCTTCACCTGAGACCATGCTCCTCTGACGCTAAGTGGGCGATTGAAGGCTTTAGGATTGGTTCCTATCCGGATGAACGCGAGGAGGGTCGGCCAAGGCAGGCCGACTCGGTTCCCGCTATTCAGTTGATCTTCCAACCAGTGACGCGCGTGCTGATGGTGCGGATAATCTTTGACTTTTGCGTAGAGTAACAGATTGGCATCAATCAAGATCACTTGGCCTGCTCATCTTCGATGGCAGTAAGCACATCGGCAATATTATCAAGGTTTGGCAAACGCGGGCCAAGGGAAGCCGTATGAAGTGTGTAGCGTTTCGCCGGTTTCTTTGCCGGAGCCTCTAAGTGATCAAGCCCGGCACGCAGGGCCGTATTGACCGTCTCTTTAAAGGTCTGGTCTCGTCGTTTACGTAATCCCTCGAGCCGCGCGGCGATATCGCTGTCAAGGGTGACCGTGGTGCGCATGCAGCAAATTATACGCATCATGATGACATGACGCAACATGGTTTGCAGTCGCAGGGCATGACGCCGCCGCATCTGATCGTCGATGCCCTGCCGGAGGCCCACTCTCAACAAGATATTTCAGGGGACTGTCGCAGGATTGCTGACCGCATCGACCGGCTCGGGATTGAGACGAAACACTCCATCGGCAATGACCAGCCGATGCATGGGTTGCCAGATTGGAGCGGACGGTGACTCCGTCTAATTCATGCCAATTCGTTTCAAAATCACTTAGACAATCATACCTCGTGAAGCGTATCTCGTATCTCGCAACAAAGATGCGGCTATACCCTTTCCGTCCTGCGCTCGCCTTGCATCGTCGGCGATGCAGGCTAACGCTGTGCCAGCGGTACATAGGGACGATTGTGCTCGCCGGAGTAGATTTGATCCGGACGGAACAATTTGTTTTCCCGCAACTGTTCGAGCCAATGGGCAAGCCAGCCGGACACCCGCGCCATGGCAAAAAGCGGGGTGAAAAGATCAACCTCGATACCCATCTTGTCGTAGATGATCCCCGAATAGAAATCAACGTTGGGATGGATGCCCTTCCCCTTGAGCAACTCCCCTGCCGCTCGTTCGACCTCTAGGGCGACTTCATAGAGCGGTGAACTCCCGCATTCCTTGAAGAGACTCTGACAGAGACCTTGGAGCACAGTCGCGCGCGGATCTTTCACCTTGTACACGCGATGCCCGAATCCCATAAGCTTCTTCTTGTTGCTCAACGAGCCTTCGACATAGGCCCGCGCCTTGTTCGCTGTGCCGATCTCTTTGAGCATCACAACCACTTCTTCGTTCGCGCCCCCGTGCAGAGGGCCCTTGAGCGCCCCGATGGACGAGGCGACGACCGTATAGGGATCGGCCAACGTCGAGGCCGTTACCAATCCAGTAAACGTGGAGGCGTTCATCGTATGCTCGGCATGGAGAATGAGGCAATCATCGAACATCTCCGCCCACAATGGATGGGGCGCCGACTCGGTGAGCATGTAGAAAAAATTCTCGCTGAATCCCAGGTCGTCTCGCGGAGAAATCGGCGCATCGCCATGCCGCAGCCTGGCCCAGGCTGCCACAATGGTCGGCAGCTTCGCGACCAACCGCACGGCGCTCCAATAGTTATTCTCGACATCTTTCACGTTTCGGCCCGGATAGAACATACCCAGCGCCGCCACTGCTGCTTGCAGCGCGTCCATGGCATGCCCCTGTTCCGGTAGACATTTCATCAAGTCGGTGATACGGAATTTGATGCGCCGATGATGCGTGACGTCGTTCGTCCATCGTTGATACTCACTCGCAGTCGGCAAGTACCCGAAGAGCAGCAGATAGGCAGTTTCGAGATAGGATGACTTCGCGCAAAGTTCCTCCACCCTGATGCCACGATACTCAAGAATGCCTCGTTGCCCGTCGACGTCGCTGATCGACGACGTGGCAGCAGGAACGCCGGCTAATCCGGGCATGAAATCATGGGGCATGATCGTACCTCTCGATGAAGTGGGATGATAGCTGTTGTCCTACTGGTGAGAGCCTATCATGAACGGAAGAACAATGGCTGCGCCATCCTTGAAATGAACCATCCTGCTTGGCATACTCATCCGCGACAATGAGGGAACCATGCATGCGCCGCCGACCTCTACGGCTTTACATCATTGGACAATACGAGCAGCCATCAGCCTGTGCTGTCTGCTCGCGCCAATCACCGGGATGGATAGGCCGCCGTTTGCCTTGGCTGATGAGGAAACCCTGGCATTCGCCGTCGTCAGTGAGCCGCCGAAAGATACGTCGCGGATACCGGCGAAGGTGGCAATCGAAGGAACGGTGACGGACATGACACTGCTGGCAACAGAGCAAATTCTAGCCAATCTGATCTGGAAAAAGCTGGAAGTCTGCCACGCGTTGAAGCTGGAGGGACAGAAAGTCCCGGAGGGGTTCCGCGTTATTTCAGTACGCGTCATCGATAGCGCCATGCTGCCAATGGCACTGCAGGGCTTTGCGGGAGATTGCTTGCTGAGAAAAGCGTTGGACCTGGCCCCGCTTGTCGACTAGTTTCGGCAGTCCAGGCATTGCGACGGCTCTTCCTCCGCCTCTGCCTCTTCGAGGGTCAGTGGGAACAGGAGCGCACAGGTGCGGCAGGGACGGATTTCAAAATAAGCGATGCCCTTGTCGTCGATCTCGGTAGGGAGCAAGAGTTCGATCGGGTCGTAGCCCAACAGTCCGCCGTCGCTGAACTTGACAAGGGCGATCCGGTCGTTGAAGACTTCGAAAGCCGCTTCCTGGCCTTTGCGATCCAGCAGATGGCCAAGGACCACGACCGGCTGGCCCTTGCGTTTGATGCGAAGATCTTTCAGCGTATGCTGGAACGCAGTGGCGCAAGAATACTGACCGGACGAACTTGTTCCTGCTAACGGCATACAGCGCTCCAGCGAAGACACATGATGATAAGACCTAGCACAGCGTGAAAAAAATCGTCAAGGCAGACCGATCACCAAGGAGTCTCTATGGCCGACATTACGATCTATCAGAAGCCCACCTGTTCTACCTGCCGTGAGGCAGTGCGGCGGTTGAAGGACAGTGGACAACCCTTCAAGGCAGTCAACTATTATGAGCAACCCTTCACCAAAGGGCAGCTGAAAAGCCTCTTGAAAAAGGCCGGGCTATCTCCAAAAGACGTACTGCGCACGAAGGAAGACATCTACAAAGAACTAGGACTGGCGAAGAAATCCTTATCGGACGAGGAGCTGCTCGACCTGATGGTGAAACACCCGGATTTGATTCAACGGCCGATTGTAGAAAAGGGCGAGCAGGCCATGCTGGCCAGACCGGCAGAATCTCTTGAGACATTGTTGTAGCGCCCCTCTACAATGATCCCGCCAGGGATCAAGAAAAGGGCGGTGCCCAGGTAATGGTCCCGGACTTAGGGTCAACCATGAGGGCACGTTTTCCTTCCAGCACATCAAGGAGCAGCTCTCCTAACAACAGACGCCGCCACCCTTTCAAAATCGGAAGATCGAGCGCCTCACGATTCGCCTTGGCATCGACCAATGCCTGTAGATCAGCCGTCGTGGCCAACAGGGTCGGCGCAATCTCCGCTTCTGTGGCGCGCGCCTTCAGCACCGCCTGCAGCAGTTCGGCCAGGCCGACGGACTCCGGTTCAGGCTTCCGGTCTTTCGGAACCTCAGGCCAGGCCGATGGAGGGAGCGCGAGCGCAGTGCGGATCATCTCCAGCAGTGATTCACCGTTGCGATCAGCTTCCGATCCATGCAGACCGCGCACCGCGCGCAACTCTTGGATGTGGCGCGGAGGATGCCGCGCCAACTGAAGCAACACTTCGTCCCGCATCACCCGGCCTCGCGGAACATTGCGGCGCTTAGCCTCTCCTTCACGCCAGGCAGCCAACTCCCGAAGGACGGCGGCCGATTTTGGCTTGAGCTGGTCCCACCCTCGCACGCGCTGGTAGCGTTCCTGGGGCTCACGGCGTGTGTCCCCCACCGCCTCTTCCAAACGAGCAAACTCCTCACCGACCCAATCGAGCCTGCCGAACTTTGACAGGCGCGCATGCAGATGGTCATGAATGGCGAGCAGAAAGGTCACATCTTCGAGCGCGTAGGCCAATTGCTCCTGCGACAGCGGGCGGGCACTCCAGTTGGTGAAGGTATGGGCCTTGTCCAACCGCATGCCATGGACCCGCAGAACCAAATTGGCATACGCCACTTGTGGCCCATATCCGACCATAGCCGCGGCAATCTGCGTATCGAAAAACGGCTTAGGAATTCGCCCGGCATGGACCGCGCAGAGATCCAAGTCCTGCCGGCCTGCATGCACGATTTTTTGAATGGCCTGGTTGCATACCACTTCCCAGAAACCATCCAGCGAGCCGGCTGCCTGTACCGCCGGAAAATCGATGACCGCCGCCGCATTGTCTGTAGCCACCTGAATAAGTTCGAGTTTGGGAACGAAGCTGTCTTCGCCGACGAACTCGGTGTCGATCGCCAAACGCGGGCTATCTTTGAGCCGCTCACAGAATTCACCGAGCGCTGTGGGATTCGTAATATAGTGCAGCGGTGTCGTCATGAATCTCCAGATTTATTCTGCGGGACTGTAGGGCCGGTCAGGCGGGCGCATCGGTTCGGTATTGCTCAAACTGAGATATTCTTTGAGAAACTGATAGGCCTCCAGCATACGCCGGAGTTCCGGTTCAGCGCTGCGGTCGCCGTTATTGGCGTCTGGATGCAGTTGTTTGGCCTTGATCCGAAAGGCGGCCGTCACATCGGCGAGGGAACTGCCGAACTCCACGCCCATAATCGCATAGGCATCCATGGCGTTGTTCACCCCGCTTGGATTATCCGAGAGGGCCCCGCCTCCCCCGCTGGCAGCCTTCAACATGTCGGCAAGACTGATCTTCTTGCGCCTCCGTCTGGGCCGTTCACGGATCTCACTATCGAACTCGTCCCAGCGATCTTCAACGAACTCCAGCCGGGATTCGAGACGCATCGCGCCGGACAAGTCGCGAATCACTTCCAGTTCTTCTTCAATTTCAACAAGCGAATGGATAATCTCTTCGAGCCCCTGTTCGACGCGAAAGAAACTGTCCACCCGTTCTTCCATCATCACATCAACGGCAAGGTCCAGACTGTCTTCCGTCTTGGACCGCAGCGATCCGATGCGTTTCTGCATCCCCTGGCGGAACTTGATGTACTTGCTCGTAGAAAAAGGCATGGCCAATCCACTGATAAAAGGCGCACATTGTACCACAGTCTACTCACCCCTTACATTTCAGTCACTTGCTTTGTTCCGCCGTCGCGCCACGCCTGTGTCTCGAGCAGCGGCAGCGACGGCTTGCGCCACATTTGGAACGACTGTTTTGTCGAAGAGGCTGGGAATAATGTAGTCTTCACTCACCGCGCCTTCAGGGATCGTATGAGCCAGGGCATTGGCAGCAGCCAACTTCATCGCTTCATTGATTTCTGCAGCTTGTACGTCAAGCGCTCCGCGGAAGATACCAGGAAACGCGAGTGCATTATTGATCTGATTGGGATAATCCGAGCGTCCGGTGGCAAAGACGCGGCAGTGCGACGCGGCCAGCTCCAGCGAGACCTCCGGGTCCGGATTCGCCATCGCGAAGACGATCCGGTCCGTCGCCATCGCGTCGAGATCCTCCGCGCTCAGAATATTTCCAACAGACAGGCCGATGAAAACATCCGCGCCTTTCAGCGCATCACGCAGCGTCCCCCTCGGATGATCCGGGGTGAGACAGGCAGCCAGATCGGCTCGACAGGCCCGCAATTGCTCAGCCTCACCGTACAAGATGATGCCTTCCTTATCGCAGCCCAGCAGATGCGACAGGCCAGCCGCCAGCAACATTCTGCAGCAGGCCGTCCCCGCCGCGCCAAGCCCGTTCACGACGACACGCACCTGCTCCATCTGCTTCCCAACCACTCGTAGCGCATTCGTGAGGGCCGCCAGGATGACGACGGCCGTCCCATGTTGATCGTCATGCATGACGGGGATGCTAAGCGATTGTTTCAGCCGCCGCTCGATCTCAAAACAGCGAGGCGCGCCGATATCTTCCAGATTGATGGCGCCGAATCCCGGCGCAATCCCTTGCACGATCTGCACGATCGCGTCCGGGTCCTGCGTATTGAGACAGAGCGGCCAGGCGTCGATGCCGGCCAGTTCTTTGAACAGCATGGCCTTGCCTTCCATCACAGGCAGCGCCGCTTCCGGGCCGAGATTGCCCAACCCCAACACCGCCGACCCGTCCGTGACGATCGCCACACTGTTGCTTTTACTGGTGAACACATAGGCTTTGGACTTGTCCTGCGCGATGGCTTGGGCGACACGTCCGACGCCGGGCGTGTAGACCATCGAGAGGACGTTCCGCGTACTGATCGCAATCTTCCCCTCCACCCGAATCTTGCCGCCGAGATGCAGCAGAAAAATACGATCGGAAGCCGAGATCACTATGACATCGGGCAACGCGCCAAGCCGAGCCAGCACCTGCTTGCCATGCGTCTCGCTCTGCGCATCGAAGGTCACGTCCCTGACCATGCAGGTTTTCGTCGCTGAGACGATATCGACGGCGCCGAGATTGGCTTGTTCTTCGGCCAGCAGGGCTGCTACGCGGGCAAAGACACCGGGCTTATTCGCGAGTTCCAGCCGGACAGTCCGGCGGTAATTGGAATAGGGACCGGTGTCGTTCATGTGTGCCGTCGTCCTCTCCTATCCTATGGCCAAGCCTACCACATTGGTACGTGGTAAGTAGCCAGTGGCGAGTGGTCAGTGGCGGAGAGCAACCACTCACCACTTGCCGCTCGCCACTCGCTTTTTATGAAATACGCTCCGTTGACGCTGTTCTTGCTTCGATGCTAGGGTGCCTCCTTATGTCATCATCGGCAAGTACCAGGCCCCCGAACCGGCTGATCCACGAAACCAGCCCCTACCTGCTTCAGCATGCCTATAACCCCGTTGATTGGTATCCCTGGGGACCGGAAGCATTGCAGGCGGCCAAGGACAAGAACCGGCCTATTCTGCTTTCGATAGGCTATTCAGCCTGCCACTGGTGCCACGTCATGGAACGGGAATCGTTTGAGAACGACGCGACCGCCGAATTGATGAACCGTGACTTCGTCTGCATCAAGGTCGATCGGGAAGAACGGCCTGACCTGGATGAAATCTACATGCAGGCCACAGTAGCCATGAACCACGGCCAGGGCGGCTGGCCCATGACCGTCTTCCTGACGCCCGATCAAAAACCGTTTTTCGCCGGCACCTACTTTCCCCCTGAAGACCGGTGGGGCAGACCGGGGTTCGGCACATTGCTGAAGAAAATCGCCGCCTATTGGCACACTGACGCCGCAGGCATTCACGCCCAGGCAAAGGACATGACGGCGCGGTTGAAAGATGCCGGCCGTATCCCTTCTCCGATCTCGGTCAGCGAATCGGCGCTGGAGGAGGCCGTCACACAGTTCAAGAGCGAATTCGATAAGACCCACGGCGGCTTCGGCGCCGCGCCCAAGTTTCCGCCGGCAGCCGGACTGTCGTTGCTACTTCGCTGTCACCGGCGATCGGGGGACAAACAGGCCCTCGCCATGGTCACCAAAACCCTCGACATGATGGCGGCAGGAGGAATCTACGACCATATCGGCGGAGGATTCGCCCGCTATTCGACCGATGCGCGCTGGCTCGTGCCGCATTTCGAGAAGATGCTCTACGATAATGCGCTCCTGGCCCGCGTCTATGTGGAGGCCTATCAAGTCACGAAGAACCCCCTCTACCGGCAAGTGGCAACCGAAACATTGGATTATGTGCTCCGGGAGATGACCGGACCGGCAGGCGGATTTTATTCCGCGACAGATGCCGACTCCGAAGGCGTCGAGGGCAAATTCTTCGTCTGGACAACGGCCGACGTGCGAGCCGCGCTGAACGACGAGGAAGCAGCCAGGCGATTCTGCGCACTCTACGACATCACCGATGCCGGCAACTGGGAACATACGAACATTCCGAATCGCCTGCGTCCTCTCGAAGAGGTCGCCCGACATATCGATCTGACCACCGATGAACTCTTGGACACAGCCGCCCGTGCAAAACCTGTTCTATATTGGACGAGGCAGCAGCGCATCCCGCCTGGATTGGATGACAAGGTCATCACGGCGTGGAACGGCATGCTGCTGTCGGCCATGGCCGAAGCCGCCAGGGTATTCGGAGAAGATCGCTACCGCCAGGCGGCTCAACAAACCGCCGATTTCCTGCTTCAGACCCATGCGTTGCCTGATGGCCGGTTATTGCGGACATCGCGGGCCGGACGCGCGCATCTCGCGGCCTACCTCGAAGACTACGCCTTCCTGGCAGAGGGACTGCTGGATCTGTACGAGGCCGGAGCCTCCGAAACCTACCTCCATGCAGCGGCGCGGCTGGCTGAATTCCTCATGAGCGATTTCTTGGATGAAACGCAAGGCGGCTTCTTTACCACGGCGACACAGCATGAATCGCTCATTCTCCGCGCCCGCGAAGGCGCCGATGGCGCCACCCCCAGCGCCAATGCCGTGGCCGCATCAGCCTTGGCCCGGCTGTCTTTTCACTTCGACCGGCAAGACTGGCGTGACGCGGCGATCGGTGCAGTACGGGCCTACGGGCGGCAGATCGCCCGGTACCCGAGAGCCTTTGCCAAAACCCTGGCGCTGGTTGATTTTCTGACGGAGGGGCCGCTTGAACTGGCCTTTGTCGGCGAGGACACAGAGGAAGGGCTCCGCGCCCTTCGTCGAGCAGTCGCAGACCAGTACCTTCCCAATCGCATCCTAGCGACGGTCACGCCCGGCAAGCCGTCATCCTTACCCCTCTTGGAAGAGAAGCAACCGGTTGACGGGCAACCGGCACTCTACATCTGTCGAAACTTCAGCTGTAGACAGCCGATTACCGACCCCCGCGCGATACCGGCCGCCTTGCAGGCTGGCGCGCTGCGCGCCCCACAGCAAGGCGGCGAACCGAAGATGCTGCGAGGCACGCAGATCTCCGGCCATGCGACAGTCCAAGGAACCGCCGCCTATGCGGCGCGCATGATCGGCCTGTCCGGCGATGCTGCGCTGGCGACCGGCTTCACCTCGTTCGGCGCCACCGGACTCACCACCACGCGCGTGGGATTCGGCACCTATCGTGTACATACTCAAGAAGCCGACCATCGAAACGCGCTCAAGAAAGCCTTGCAGGCCTCTTGCAACGTGATCGATACCTCAACGAATTACATGGATGGTGACAGCGAACGTGCCGTCGGGACTGTGCTCGCAGATCTGATCGCCTCGGGCGAATTACGGCGCGAAGAGGTCGTCGTCATATCCAAGATCGGCTACGTGCAGGGGGAGAATTTGAAACTGGCCGAAGCCAGAGAACAGTCCGGACGTCCCTATCCTGACATGGTCAAGTACGGAGAGGACATCTGGCACTGCATCCATCCGGAATTCCTGGCGGATCAATTGGCGCTATCCTTGGATCGCCTCGGTCTGCTCACGTTGGATGTCTGTCTTCTGCACAACCCGGAATACTTTTTCTCGGAAGCCACGCACCGCGGCGAGCA
>SXGR01084475.1_pt1 | contig 11599 bp, 12 predicted proteins | sample 3174711 | NCBI WGS metagenome assembly SXGR01 (sample SAMN11356860, study PRJNA531348) | freshwater metagenome | isolation source: freshwater sample F1-60 | place: China: Fuxian Lake, Yuxi | collected 2017-12-25
ACGGTTTTCTTTTGGGCTTAAGCCTTTTAGCCAAGCTTTGCGGGCATGCACTATAAAAGTCTTACAGCCGGTATCCGCTACTGTGCGTACAAAATCCAGCATGCCCTCATAATCTTCCATATCGTCTATGCCGATACGATGTTTGATGGTCACAGGAATCTTCACTGCCGCTTGCATGGCGGCTATGCACTCTGCGACCAGCTTTGGCTCCGCCATTAAGCAGGCGCCAATCATGTTGTTTTGAACGCGGTCACTAGGGCAGCCGCAGTTCAAATTTACCTCGTTATAACCCCAGTCTTCTGCGATGCGGGCGCATTCAGCCAAGGCTTTAGGGTCGCTGCCCCCCAATTGCAATGCGAGCGGATGTTCACAGGCGTTAAACTCCAAAAAGCGTTTGCGGTCGCCGTGAATCAGCGCGCCAGTCGTTACCATTTCGCTGTAGAGCACGGCTTCTTTGGTGAGTAAACGCCAAAAGCTGCGGCAATGGGTATCCGACCACTCCATCATGGGGGCGGCGGTAAAACGGCGGTTAATTTTCGCTAAGGTCATCGGTCGGGTCGATTTATATAAGTTGATTAGTAAAGGAGTTGCGTAAAATGATTGCTGACGTGGTCTTAAGGGGCGCTTATGATACCACTTAATATAGTTGTTAATAATTTGAGATTTTTATGTCACTAACCCATATCGACGAACAAGGCAAAGCCAGCATGGTGGATGTGAGCGAAAAGCCCTCTACCGTACGTGAAGCGCGTGCCTTTGCGCGCGTAATTATGCAGCCCGAAACCCTCGCACAAATTCAGGCGAATAATTTGAAAAAAGGCGATGTGCTTGCCGTTGCGCGCATTGCGGGCATTCAAGCCGCAAAAAAATGCGCCGATTTAATTCCGCTTTGTCACCCCTTAATGCTGAGCAAGGTGGCGGTAGATTTTAAAATTAATCCGCAAGACCATTCAGTAGAAATTTACACCTTGTGCAAGCTCACTGGCCAAACCGGCGTAGAGATGGAAGCGCTTACCGCTGCGAGTGTGGCAGCGCTAACGATTTACGATATGTGCAAAGCGGTAGATATGGGCATGGTTATTGACAATATGTGCCTGCTTGAAAAATCTGGTGGCCGCCGCGGCCATTATCAAAGAGAGGCGTAGCTTGTGATTACCGTTTTATTTTTTGCGCAACTGCGCGAGCAATTGCAATGTGAAAAGTTAAGTGTAGAACTACCTGCAGATTCGAGTGTGACAGGTTTACGCGAAAAGCTAATAGAGCTTCACCCCACTTGGTTAGAGTTTTTAGCGAGCGATAAATTATTGTTCTCGGTAAACCAAACTTTGGTAAAGGCGTCTCACGTTATTCAAAATGGCGATGAAGTTGCTTTCTTTCCGCCAGTAACGGGCGGTTAGTGAAGCTTTTATGTAGGCGGTTAAGATGATTGTAATTCAACAAAATGATTTTGATGTAGGCGAAGAATACAAAGCACTTGTCGCAGACGATACAGCCGCAGGCGCCGTTGTCACCTTCGTAGGCCGCGTGCGCGATTTAAATTTGGGCCGCGATGTGTTGGGTTTGCATTTAGAGCATTACCCCGGTATGACAGAGAAATCTCTGCAAGCGATTGTGGATGAAGCACAATCTCGCTGGAAAATTCTGCGATGGAAAATTATTCACCGCATCGGCGATTTACACCTCGGCGACAATATCGTGTTTGTCGGCGTCAGCAGTGCCCACCGCGAAGATGCTTTTCATGCCGCAGAATTTCTAATGGACTACTTAAAAACCCGCGCACCCTTTTGGAAAAAAGAGTTAACCAAAGCGGGCAGTGTATGGGTGGAGTCGCAAGAAAAAGATTTACAGGCCGCTAAGCGTTGGGAATAAATTAAGATTGCTTCACACCACTAATGAAAAAGACCAGCAAGTCGCTGGCCTTTGTCGTTTTCGTTTCTCAATAAAACCCTACGGGCTAACGCACTCCAAACAACTCGCATAAATACCTTGCGGGTCGGTCATTTTTTGCAGAGCCATTAACGGTTTTAGCAGGGGTGATAATTCCTGCTGCACATTCTGTAAATCCACCAAAGGTTTTAATAAGGATTTTGGAATAAAACCTTTTGCGTCTTCACCCACTAGTTTGCGAATCAATTCTTCTTTGGGTGAAAGTTTTTGGGTGATGAGTTTTACGCTGTAATTATCTAGAGCTGCTTTGGTGGCGGCGGCGGCGATTACATCGTTTAAAGTGCCAAGATTATCCACCAAGCCAAGTTCTTTGGCTTTTGCACCAGTCCATACATGGCCTTGGGCGACTTCGTGAATTTCGGCTACTTCTTTTTTGCGCGCATCTGCTACTAACTTAATAAAGTTTTGATAAGTGTGGTCTACACCGGACTGAATAACGCTATTCATTTTGGGCGCGAGTGGGCGATCAATGCTGGGGGCGCCGCCTAATTCGGTGGTGCTTATGCCATCGGTATTTAAACCGATTTTTGGCAAACTGTTTTCAAGAGTGGGGAATGCGCCAAACACACCTATGGAACCAGTGATGGTGGTTGGGCTTGCCCAAATTTCATCGCCTGCGGTTGCCAGCCAATAACCGCCAGATGCGGCAACACTACCCATAGAAATAAATATGGGGATTTTCTTCTTGCGAATTGCCTCTATCTCGGCGCGAATAATTTCTGACGCGAAAGCGCTGCCGCCGCCGCTATCCACACGAATTACCAAAGCTTTAATCGAATCGTCTTCTTGTACGCTGCGCAATATGTCTACAAAGTTTTCGCTGCCAATTGATCCTTCTGGGTGAAATCCATCTTGAATTGTACCTGAGGCAACAATCAACCCGACTTGTTGCGCTTTGGGGAACTTATGCAATTTGGCTTCGGCTAAATAGGCGTGCACACCAACGGCGTTGTAATAATTGTCTTCTTCATTTTTGCCAAATTTTTCTACAAGGAGTTCATCTATTTCGCTGCGCGATACTAATTTATCCACCAGTTTTTCATTGAGTGCAAGTTGCGCGCTATCGCCTTTCACTTCAGCTAATTTGGTGTCTAGGTTGTTGATCAATGTATTCAAGCTGCCAGTGGGCAATTTGCGCTGGGTTTCAATTGCAGATGTGTATTGCGACCAAAGCGCATTGAGCCATTGCGCGTTGTGCTCACGGGATTCGTCCGACATGTTGTCGCGCAAATAGGGCTCAACATAGTCTTTGTATTTGCCAGAGCGGAATACATGCATATTTACGCCGAGTTTTTCTAACGCCGTTTTGTAATAAGTAATATAGCGGCCAAAACCAGTTAGCTGCACTTCGCCCATTTTGTGTAAGTAAATTTCATCGGCAAAGCTGGCAAGAAAGTATTGGTCTTGGGTGTAATTATCGCTCACTGCAATAATATTTTTTTCTTTGGCTTTAAAGGCCTGTAGCGCTTGGCCTATTTCACTCATTTTGGTAATGCCGCCGCCGTCCAATCCGCCAAGTTCTAATACAATGCTATCAATGCGCTTGTCATCGGCTGCGTGGTTAATCGCATCCACCACATCACGCACCAGTGTTTCGCTTTCTTCATTTTCATCTTTTAACAGTAGGCTGGCGGTATCCATATAGCTGCGCTGGTCTACCAAAATTCCGTTGGGTGCAATTTGCAATGCAAATTTTTCGGGTAGAGGTTTGGGCGCGCTGCTACCAATGGCTACGAGCAAAATAATTAAAAATAAAATGAAAATAGTATTCATCACTAAGTTGCGCGAGAAAGTAATCACAGAGCCTAATCCGCTAAAGAGTCGGCGAAAGAAGCCACGGGGTTTTTGTTGGGGATAATTCACAAGTCCGTCCTGTAAAATTTAGTTTGCTGTGGAGTGTGTTGGTGTATTTGATATTTGCCAACCTAAGTAGGATTGCTGTTGCATCCAACGGCTGGTCATCATGGCGGCGATAAATATTACAACGGTTAGCAGTGTCATTGCCCAATCGCTCCAGTTGCCGCGCCCCATAAGGTAGGGTGTCATCCACACAAAATAAGGCAAAATGGCAAAGCACAACCAACTGTAAGTACGGTATTTCTTCTGAATAAAACCGGGCATAAAAATAATCAGTGGAAAGAGTTTTACTAACAACAAGGTAAAGCTGCTATCCACTTGTTGAAAATTCAGCCAGCTCATTAATACTAAAAACACACCATAGCTAATATGAGTTAGGTTATACCCAAATTTTAATTTTTGATTCACTTTCACCAGCGCTGCATGTAAATCGGTGCGGCTGGGCATTGTGGCTGCAGTCTTGGATTCGGCGGTTACTGTCGCTTCTGCATCCGCAGTTTCTTTTTTACTTAGTTCAATCACTATTCAACTCCTAATTAGTCAGCTTGCAATTGCAACGCAATTTTTGCTACACGCTTACCCAATGCTTGGCAGAGCGTAATTTCATCGGCGCTTAATTCTTGCGGATTATTTCCAGTGGCTAAATGCGATGCTCCATAGGGCGAGCCGCCCGTTTTGGTGGATGATAATGCAGCTTCGCTGTAGGGGATTCCGGTAATTAACATGCCTTGATGAATCAGCGGTAACATCATAGAAAGCAATGTGCTTTCTTGCCCGCCATGCAAGGTGGATGTTGAGGTAAATACCGCAGCGGGTTTATCAATTAAATCGCCATTCACCCACGCGTTGCTGGTGCCATCTAAAAAATATTTGAGTGGCGCGGCCATATTGCCAAAGCGCGTGGGGCTACCCAATATTAAACCTGCGCAATTTTTTAAATCGTTCTCGCTGCAATAGATTGCGCCTTCGCTTGGAACGTTTGGTTCAGTAGCTTCGGTCACGGGCGATACAGCGGGCACTGTGCGCAAGCGTGCTTCAATATTGCCCGCTTGCTCAATGCCGCGTGCAATTTGTTTAGCCATTTCGAGTGTGGCACCGTAACGGCTGTAATATAAAACTAAAATATAGGGCGTCATGCTGTGCTCGATAAAGTGTGCTTAATAAGGCGTTAAAGAATGCTTAAAACAGTCTCTGGTGGGCGACCAATCACGGCTTTATCACCGTTTATAAAAATAGGGCGCTCAATTAACTTGGGGTTGGCGATCATGGCTTTGATTAGCGCTGCTTCAGTAAGTTTCTCATCGGCAAGATTTAACGCTTTATAAGCATCTTCCGTTTTGCGCAATAATTGGCGCGCGCTTATGCCTAAATTGGCGAGCAATTCTTTAACTTGTTTAGTACCCGGCGGTGTTTCTAAATAAAGTACAAGCTCCGGTGCGCAACCTTGGGCTTGTAAGAGTGCGAGAGCCTCACGGGATTTGGAGCAGCGGGGATTGTGATAAAGTGTCGGCATAGTTGTTTGTATCTATTAAAAAGTCATATGGTCTATAAAAAAATCGCATTATAGCCCCTATTCTTGCTGGGGCGCGTAGGAGGGTATCCGCTTTGTTGGCTGAATTAAATCACTTTTACCGCTTATGTACGCGCGTTGTGCTCTTGGGGTTCAAGCTCTACCAAGAAAAATCCTGCCAAAAAAGTGCAGGCGCGCTCACTTATATGACACTGTTTGCGATAGTGCCGCTCTTAACGGTTAGCTATTCCATGTTTTCTATTATCCCTGCGTTTGAATCTGCAGGTGATCAATTCCAGTCGTTGATTTTTTCTCAACTGTTGCCAGGTAACGAGCAAATCATTGCCAAGTACTTGAGCGATTTCTCTGAGCAAGCGCGCAAGTTAACGGTTGTGGGTGTGCTGTTTTTAATGGCGTCTGCCTATTTTATGCTCAAAAACATTGAGCAAAATTTCAACTCTATTTGGAATGTGGAGCGCGAGCGCAAAGGCGTTGCTAACTTCCTGCTCTATTGGGCCATTCTCAGTCTTGGCCCCTTGTTGCTAGGGCTTGCGCTCTTTATGAAAACCTACTTGATTGCGCTGCGTAGCTTTGTGGGCAATTATCAAGGGTTGGGTTTTGTGGATTACGTGTTTGAATGGGTGCCTTGGCTGCTCACTGCAGCGGCGTTTACGCTCTTATTTGTGGCTGTGCCCAATTGTAAGGTTCGTTTTAGGCACGCGCTTATTGGCGGTGTTTCAACGCTCTTGGTCTTTGAGCTGATTAAGTTTGGTTTTGGCCGTATGGTCGCACATTCAGATCTCAAACTGATTTATGGTGCCTTCGCGGTGGTTCCCTTATTTCTATTGTGGATTAACGTAAGTTGGATGGTGATTTTGGGCGGTGCTGTTTTAGTGCGTAGTATTAGCCTTATTCAGGTAGATATGAAAGACCGTCGATACCCCGATTTCTTTGGCTGCTTGTTGGTACTTTGGCAGTTTCATCAGGCTTCCTTCAAGGGCGATAGCATTGCCAATCATCATTTATTACGACTAGGGCTTTCAACGGATCAGTGGCAGCGTATTCGAGAGGTTTTGCTCAACAACAATGTGATCGCCACTACCCAGCAAAACGAATTTGTACTTAGCCGCGATCTTGCCCGCCTTACGTTACGAGAAGTGAGAGCGTTACTGGGGGCTAGCAATCGTATGCCTGAAAACCAACTGGAGCTTGAATGTTTACCTTGGTTTGCCAATGCCAAACAGCACTTAGGTGAGTTAGATACCTTAGAAACAGAGCGATTAAACCTGTCGGTAGAGGCGTTTTTTGATGCCCGTTAGAGTGTTTTTATCTGTCAGCGTTGGGAATTTATCGCCTAAATTAAAAATATTTCGGCGAACTGTGAATGCCTGTCTATACTCAGGTTATTCCACTAACAGCACGCACAAAGCATGATTTATGACCATACCTCTTCTTATTTGTGATGATTCCAACATGGCTCGCAAGCAGGTTGCCAAGGCGCTACCTGTAGGTTGGGATGTTGAAATTACCTTTGCAACCAATGGATTGGAAGGCATTCAAGCGATTCGCGATGGTAAAGGCGAGATGGTCTTTCTCGATTTAACCATGCCAGAAATGGATGGCTATCAAGTCCTAGAGGCCGTTAAAGCCGAAGGTTTGGATGCCATGATTATCGTGATTTCTGGTGATATTCAGCCCGATGCACTTGCACGTGTGACCAAAATGGGCGCAATGGATTTTATCCAGAAGCCGGTTAGCCCAGAAAAACTTCATGAAGTGCTGCGTAAATTTGGTTTGATGTAGTGCCAGCCTGCGCGAGTACCGCTCGCGCACATAAGTTTTTCACATCCCTATTCATTCCCATTCTGCTCATTCCGCGTTAGATTGCCGCTTTCGTTTTAAAGCGCGGATACTCACATGCAATTTTCTCGGTTTGGCACCAAGCTCAGCGGTAATGCGGGCATAGTTCCCGGTATAGTTCAATTAATGGATGACTTGGGCGATGCCCTGCGTACCAATCCCAATATGATTTTTATGGGTGGCGGCAATCCCGCGCGTATTCCGGCGATGGAAGAAGCCTTTGCCGAAGCACTTGAGCAAACCCTGCAAGACCCGCAACAAGCCCACCAATTGCTTGGCGTTTACCAACCCCCGCAAGGTGACCAAGAAGTCTTGGATGCAATCGCCACACTGCTCAGCAACGAATACGGCTGGCCACTCACCCGCGACAATATCGCGCTCAGCAACGGCAGCCAATCCGCGTTTTTCGTGCTCTTTAATATGTTCGCAGGCGATTACGAAAACGGCGTAAAAAAACAAATTCAATTCCCGCTCGCCCCAGAGTATTTGGGCTACAACGACCTAGGTATTAGCGATGACTTTTTCACCGCCACACGCCCCAGCATAGAATTATTAGACGATGGCTTTTTTAAGTACCACGTGGATTTCTCGCAATTGCATATCACCGAAAACACTGGCGCTATTTGCGTATCGCGCCCCACCAATCCCACCGGTAATGTACTGAGCGATGAAGAGTTAGATCACCTTGATCAGCTCGCACAAGAACACAATGTTCCGCTGATTGTGGATGGCGCTTACGGCACACCTTTCCCCAATATTTTATTTGCGGATATAAAACCCCACTGGAATCTCAATACGATTTTAGTGCTGAGCCTTTCCAAATTAGGTTTGCCCGGTGCTCGCACCGGTATTGTGATTGCGAATCCCACACTGATAAACGCTTTTTCAAAAGCCAACACCATTTTAAATTTAGCCTGCGGAAACTTTGGTCCCGCACTCGCTAAACATTTATTGGTAGATGGAAAAATCCTGAAACTCAGCCGCGAAATAGTTGCACCTTTCTATCGCGATAAAATGGAAAATGCAGTTCGTATTTTTAAGCGGTACTTGGGTGATTTACCTTATCGAATTCATAAGCCCGAAGGCGCGATATTTTTGTGGTTGTGGTTTAAAGATTTACCGATTACGAGTGAAGAACTTTACCAACGCTTAAAGGCGCGTGGCGTCTTGGTGATTTCTGGCCATCACTTTTTCCCAGGGTTGGAAGAAGAATGGCAGCATAGTCATGAGTGTATAAGAGTGACTTATTGTCAGGATGCGAGCGTGGTGGAAGCGGGGGCGAGGATTATTGCGGAGGAGGTGGGTAGGGTGTTTGGTGGGGTTTGATAAATAGTTGGGTGGGTGTTATATGGTTGGGACTTTTTCTTAAATTGTTAAGGGCATAGAAGATGACTGAAATTAGAATTAATAGTCCATTGCAGGTGACAGAGGATGGTTCTATCGTATTTAGAGGGGTTATGGAAAATCCGATAAAAAAGCATCCTGATGGTTCTATAGAAGGTCTAACTGTTACTGGCCAAAAAATTATTTGTGACTATGATCTTAATGGCTCATTTGAGCTGCTTTTTAGAAATAAATTGGCTTTGCTTCAAGAACATCAAAAATATCTTAGTCCACAGTTGAGAGAATCTATAGGATATTTCTGTAACGCCTTACGACAAATTGCAAACTTAAATAGAAATTCTCACAAGCATACAAGAAAAACTGACAACTTATTGCGAACTATTTTGTACGCAAATGTAATAACTGCGCTTGAGTCATTCTTTTCTGATTATCTAATTGGTTATATATTGATTGATGATATTGTTCTAAATAACCTAGGAAAAAATTATGAATCCTTTAAAAGTGAAAAGTACTCATTAAGAGAGCTTATTGCAGAATCAAAGAATGCAAAAGAATTGGCAATTGAAAAACTAAAGGAAACTGTATTTCATAACTTAAATACTGTGAAGTCAATTTACACCGCTGCATTTGGAATATATTTCCCCAAGTTTTCTGGTCTTGCAAAAGCTATCGAAAACAGACACGATATTGTGCATCGTAATGGGTACAAAAAAGACGCCAAAGAAGTAGAGGAATACAGTAAAGATGATGTTTTAACTTTACTTATTGAGGCTGAAACTTTTGTTCTTGGCGTTCTTGAAGAAATTAAAAAAACAATGCCCAAGGCAGCAAATGAGCTAGGCTAAGATGGCACAGCCCAATACGTCTGCTTATCAACGGCCATTTATTTGAAATTTGAAAATTCTTATTGAGCTTTATCGCACCTTTATTGTTAGTTTGTTTTGCGAGATGGTCATGTTGGGCTGCGTTGGTCACTCGTACCATCCATGGTACTCGCGCTACGGGCAACCTTCGGTTGTGCAAAAATACATTCCTGTATTTTTGTCGCAAGCTCACGACTTAGCCGCAACCTACAAAAGCAATTTATATATTTGTCGTCATGCCCGCGAAGGCGGGTATCCAGCTGTTGAGTTACAAAGAATACAAAGAGCTGGATCCTCGCCTTCGCGAGGATGACGACTCCCTGAATTATGATTAAATTGTTTTAATCAGAGGTATACGTGAATAAGTTACTTGTCGGTTTGTCATTAATGTTGCTAAGCAGTTTTTCATTCGCCCAAGAAAAAGCCGATTTCGTATTGGTAGAAAAATCTAAAAACCTGCTTACGCTTTTTAAAAATCAAAAGGTAATCGGAACCTATCATGTTGTTTTTGGTGGAAACCCTATTGGGCATAAAGAGCAAGAAGGCGATAACAAAACGCCAGAAGGACGCTATATTCTCGATTCCAAAAATGTGAATAGCGCCTATTACAAATCTATCCACATTTCATATCCAAATGCTAAAGATATCGCTAATGCAAAAGCCAAAGGTGTTTCGCCCGGCGGCGCGATTATGATTCACGGTCAAAAGAATGGTTTTGGTTGGGCGGCGGCTGCAACGCAAAAGACGAATTGGACGTTGGGTTGTATTGCATTAAGGAATGAAGATATGGAGGTTATTTGGAAAAGTGTAAAGGTTCCCGTTCCTATAGAGATAAAGCCGTAATTACATGTGCATAGGTAGGGCGGGTTAGTCGCGGTTAAGATATAAAAAATTTCATCACGACAAAAAACCAAATTCCCCTAACCCCCCTTTTTCTAAGGGGCAAAAGAAGACATGGTGCCTATAAAGTCCCCCCTTTGAAAAGGCTCTGTTCGCGTTAGCTGTTGATATTCTCAACCATATATTCATCGTCATCCCCGCGCAGGCGGGGATCCAGCCGTTAATAGGCAATAATCAAGAACTGGATCCTCGCGTGTGCTGCGCCGCTCTAGCGAGTCGCGAGGATGACGATTCCCTTTTTAATTTAGATCCCTGCATAAGACCAACAGCTAACGCGAGTAGAGCTTTTGAAAAAGGGGGTTGGGGGATTTAACAGCTTTTCATTAAATCACTTCCGCCAAAATCACTTCTTAGGTGGCGTTGTTAATTCTTCAATCTGCGCTTGCTTGTGCTCATCACCGGTCAACCAATAATAGTCTTGTTTGATTTTGGGTTTTATCCAGCCTTTGTAAGGCGCTATATGTGTAGATTAGTTGATTAGTGGGACAGTGTGGCTTGCAAAAAAATAGAAATGCCCTCTTTTGTAGCTATACTTACGAAAAGCTATTCAGGAGCGCTTCGGTATGAAAATAAAAATTGGTAAATTGAATCGCTCACTAGTCATGACGATTACCTTAGCTGCTATGAGTGTGTGTACTTCAGCGGAAACACTCAAGTACAACCAATCAGAGTCTGATCCCAATGGCTACTATGCAGCAAAAATGATCAAGCTGGCCTTGGAGCACATAGATTCCAAGTATGAGTTACAAATAGTACCTGGGAGCATGACTCAAGCGCGTTTGATTGAAGGCGCACTCAATAGCTCGCTTGATATTATTTGGGCTGGCACCAGTAAGGATCTTGAAGAGCAGCTCGAACCAGTAAGAATACCGCTTTATAAGGGGTTATTAGGGCATCGATTTCTTATAATCCGCAAAGGTGATCAAGCTAAATTTGATGGCATCAATACCTTGGAAGACCTGAAAAAGCTAAAGCTTGGGCAGGGTAGTGCTTGGGTTGACACAAAGATATTGGAGGCCAATGGTCTTAATGTTGTCAAAACCATGAAATACCAAAACCTGTTTTTCATGCTGGATGGTGGCCGTTTTGATGCCTTCCCGCGCGCGGTTTTTGAACCTTTCAGTGAGGTAGATAAGCGCCCCAATTTGAACCTGACTGTTGAGAAACGTTTAATGCTGGTTTACAAAATGGACTTTTATTTATTTGTGAATAAAAACAACAAAAAATTGGCTAGAGAATTAGAATTGGGATTGAATCGCGCGATTGCAGATGGTTCTTTTGAAAAAGTTTTTTTAAGTTCAGAAAGTGTACAAGAAGC
>SXGR01502391.1_pt1 | contig 11597 bp, 13 predicted proteins | sample 3174711 | NCBI WGS metagenome assembly SXGR01 (sample SAMN11356860, study PRJNA531348) | freshwater metagenome | isolation source: freshwater sample F1-60 | place: China: Fuxian Lake, Yuxi | collected 2017-12-25
CCCCCGAGCCATTTCCAGCACCGACCGGCGGAAGCCGACACCCTGTACCCGACCGGCGAACACTGCTTCCATGCGTTCTGACATCGGCGTGCGGATGAAAGCGGGCAAAGGGACTCGAACCCTCGACATTCAGCTTGGGAACGGCCGGGCTGGGAGTCGAAAGCCCCGTGAAACTGGCCCTTTCCGTCGCGCCGCCCGCCCGCTTGCACACGCGCTTGCACGAGGCCGCGCGGTCGGGCTTCCCGGTGCCCCGCCGGCCCCGCGACGTTCGCGCACGGGCGTCCGGGCGGGGCGCCGCCCCGAACCCCCGGGCCTCAAGGACCGGCGGCCCGTCGGGCCAACGTCGCGGGACGGAGGCGGGCCGGACGGCCCGGCCGGGTCGCGGCGTCTACGCGTCTACGCCTACGGAACCCGCTGCCGCGGCGTCGCGGGCGGGAGTTCTGTAGACGTAGACGCCCCCCGGGCCGGGCGTAGGTACTTGGCGGGCGACGGTCGGAGGCGATGCCCGCGGGAACAGCCGCGCGGGGAGACAGAGTTTGTTTCGCGCGGAGATGGGCGATTCCCGGCCGAATCCGCCCGTTTGCCCACATGGGGCGAACTTGCCCACATGTCGCGGAATGACCGCGAATCCGCTCCGGTTTGCCTTGCCTGTTCCCGAATGTCATGGCTTCATGTGTCACAACGCGGGGTGGAACCCCGCGACGGAGAACACGAACATGAACGCCACCACGAAGAGCACGATCGAGATGGCCACGATGCTGGGACGCCGCGGATTCGCGGTGCGGAGCGTCGAGGTCCAGACGCCCGACGGCCGCTGCTGGTCGATTGACACGATCCCCGCCGGACGCGGCCGCCACGCCGACGGGCACTGGGGGCCGAAGGCCGGAGCGCCGGGCGGGTTCCGCCTCTTCGAGATCGACCGCGATCGCGACGACGCGCCGACCGAGCACGACCCGGTGGATTACGACACCTGGGACGCTGGCGACCTGATCGACTACCTGAATGCGGTTGGGCAACCCAAAGCCCGGCCGAGCACGACTCGCACAACCGACCCGACGACCTGAAGCCCGCGTGATGCGGGCTTCGCTGTTTACCAGAGAACCACAACCCCGAGGAGCACGACCATGACGAAGCGCACGACCAAGCCCGAACCGACCGCCGCCGAGACCTACGCCGCTCGCCGCAACGACATCGCCCGCCTGATGGACGTGCTGCAGATGGAACTCGACAAGCACGACGCCGAGCAGAAGACCGACCCGCGGAACCGGGGCCACGCGGGCGATCTCGGGAAGGTCCGTGAGGACCTGATCAACCTCGTTGGGTTCATGAGCAACATGGACCCCGAGCACGTCGTGTCCTTTCTGAACGACGCCGAGTGATCACAACGCGGCGTCGGAACCGCGATGGCCACACTTCCCCGCCGCGATGTGCGGCGGGATTCCGCACCCGACAGAAGGAGTCCGACATGGCACGCAAAGGCACGATCGAGAACATGGGCAAAGTGCAGCGCGAATTGAGCGATGCGCGAAAGTCCCGAAAGGCGGCGAAGGCCGCGCCGCCCGCCATGGAGATGACGCCCGGCACCCCCAAGCGCTTGAGCGCCCTCGACGTCGCCGCGCAGGTGCTCGCCGCGAGCGGAGTACCGATGCGGGCCAAGGAGATGATCGCCGCGATGGAGGCGAAGGGTCTGTGGACGAGCCGCGGGGGCAAGACGCCCGAGGCCACGCTCTACGCCGCCATCATCCGGGAGATCGCCGCCAAGGGAACGGCCGCACGGTTCAAGAAGCACGAGCGCGGCGTGTTCGTCGCGGGAAAGGGGGCCTGAGCCATTACCGCGACGCCTGCCCCCAACCGCGACGCGCAACTCGAAGGCGTGCTGCAGGCAGCGCTCTATCTGCTCGGCGCACGCCAGGACCAGATGCTCACCATCGAGGAGTGGACCAATCTTGCGCGGGCGGTGGCCGCCTGCCAAGAGCGGAAGACCGCCGACTATCTGACCGAGCTTGACCTCGATGACATCGCCGAGCGATACGCCCCTGAGTGGGACGAAGCCACCGACGGCCCGCTGCCCAACCTCGACGAGTGAGGCGTTCATCACGCCTTGCTCCCAGCCGCGACGCTCGTTGCGGCTTTCTCGTCGGCCGGGCGTGGCGGTGAACACTGCTGCTGCCGCCGATCACTTCAGTCGACCGCTGGCCTGCTCCATGATCTCAGTGGCCACCCGCTCGGGGTTGTAGCCGCCCGAGAGCATGACGCACGGCTTACTTGCCGAGGCGGCATAGTCCCTCGCTTCCTCCGAGTGCAGATGCCCGGTGAGCTTGATACTGACGATGACGACGGCCGTGTCCGGCCGGTAGATCGGTGCACGCATGGGCGTACCAGGACCGTGCTCGGTCAGCCCAACCCACTCGGCATCCTTCAACTCGAACGCCTCCGTCAGGCGTTGCACCGCCTCCGCGTTCCGCTCGCCGCCGACGCTTGACGGCATCGGCGATCTTGTTCCAGTGGGCCAGCGCTTCTTCCCGGCGGCCCTTGGAGAGATGCCCGGCGTGAAACCTGATCTGACCCAATGCGTTCTTGACCTTCTTCGCCGCGGCTTCGCGCTCGTCCAGCCGCTTGCTCAGCGCCTTGATCCGCGCCCTCAGATCGGCCGCGTTGGCAGGGTCTGCCGGATCATCGGCAGTCACGTGGCGTTCGATGAACACGCGCCGCTCGGCGGTCTCGCGGCGCAGCCAAACGTGTGTCTCGGCTTGATTCCGATCATCGTCGCTGAGCCACGTGTCCGCGAGCGCGACCCGCAGGGCCGAGTTGGCCTCAGCCAACAGGTGAAATGCAGACTCCTCATCTTCTGCACGTCGCCCGTCCGAGACGGCGTCGACTCGCCGAAGTAGTGCGACCGCGTCCGCCTGGGCCCCGTAGCAATCGGCGATGCGAGCGAGAATCGCATCGTCGGGCTGCGCCTGGTTGCGCCCGAAGACCCACAGAAAGCAGCTCTCCATCCCCTTGGCCTCGGCGATCATGTCGTTGAGGCGGTCGGGAACCTCTCGCTCAGCGTCCAGAACGGCGGCGGCCGCACGCCGCTCAATGAACAGCCGACATGACGCGGCCTTGAGGCGGCATCTTCTCTCGACGAGCGAGAGATCGATGTCGGATGGGGCGCTGGACCGTGCGCCGTCCTCCTCAGCATCGACCGACAGATCCGAAGCCGATGCACGGGCACGTCCCAGTTCCTCGGTCGTCCCGGTGAGCGGGAGATGCACAACGGCATTCCCGAGCTTGAGCGGCACGATCGCCGAGGACACCGGCAGTGCCCTTTGGATTGTCGCCAGATGCATCTTCGGCTCGATACTCGGAGTGGGCGATGGGATCGGAGGTATCGATGGCGAGACTGGTTCCTGCTGGGCGGTCGCGGTTGGGCTTGCCGCAATCGGCGTTTCTGTCGAAACTATCTGCTCCGCGGCGGCCGGCGATGGGCCTGCCACTCGGACGGCCGCTTCGCAGAGCCATTTCCCTATCAGCGCAACGGCCCGCCGAAGCGGTTCGGATATCTCTACGTGCGGTCGAACTACTTGCGACGCGGCGTGCGCCAGATGGAGGAGTTCCGATTCGGTCATTTGGGTAACCTCCGTTCATGATGCACGCGATGCTGGGCAGCCACACATCTGCGCCGTGCCGCCCGAGCCGCTAAATGCCCTGGACAGCACATTGATAGGCCAAGAGATGGGTCCTGGGGTTTCCTGTGTCTAGCACGGGAACCGTGGAGATAGATCGCTTCGTGGCTGCAGCACGCCGGCTCCGCAGCTTCTGGCAATCCCCTCCCAGAGGCGGTGACAAAGGGTCCAGAAACACCTCAGGCTCTACGCTTGACTTCTGATGCAACCTGCATCACAATGCTGCATCCAGCATCATGAGGCTGCCATGCCAAAGAAACGACAATCGCCGGAATCTGATCGCGTCACCGTGACGCTGGCACCAGGACAGCGTGCCGTGCTCGGCCGAATCGCCGAGCAGAACGAGACCACGCTGGCGTTCGTGGTGCGATATGCGTTGAAGCAGTTCATTCAGGAATCAGAGAGTGGCCAGCTGAAGCTGGAATTTCCGATCGGTCCAGCAAGCCAGTGAGAAGTCGAATGCCCACCAAGTCCCCGATCAACACTTCCGGTCAACGAGCGACCATCGCGTACAAACGGCCTCGCGGCACGCTCTACGTCGGCGATTCTCTGCGCGCGCTCGCTCATGCACCACTGACGAAGTACCGCGGCAAGGTGCAGCTGGTGTTCACGTCGCCCCCTTTTCCTCTCAATCGCAAGAAGAAGTACGGCAACCTTCAGGGCAAGGAGTACATTGAATGGCTCGCGGCATATGCACCACGACTGACGGAATACCTGACCGCTGATGGATCGATCGTGATCGAAGTCGGAAACGGCTGGGACGCGGGACAGCCAACGGTTTCAACGCTCGCCATCGAAGCCCTGCTGGCATTCAAGAAGAAGGCGGGCCTCCACCTCTGCCAGGAGTTCATCTGTTTCAACCCGGCACGACTACCAAGCCCTGCACAATGGGTGACAATCGAGCGGTGCCGAGTGAAGGACGCATTCACGCGGGTTTGGTGGATGTCACCAACGCCGCGCCCCAAAGCTGACAACAGCCGCATCTTGACCGAGTACAGCGACGCGATGCGCAAACTACTAGAGCGTGGCACGTATAACCCAGGTACCCGCCCATCGGAACATCAAATCGGGGAGACCTCATTCCTCTCGGACAACGGTGGCGCGATCCCGCCAAACGTGCTCATGCCGTCAGCTGCCGCCATCCTCCAGGAGATCCTGGCCGCGGGCAATGAAACAACAGATGTCCTTTCGATCGCCAACACCTCAACCGCCGACCCCTATCAGCGATATTGCCGGGAAAACGACCTACATCAGCATCCTGCCAGAATGCCGATGAAGCTCGTCCAGTTCTTTGTGGACTTTCTGACCGAGCCCGGCGACCTAGTGCTGGACCCGTTTGCTGGAAGCAACTCGACGGGCTTCGTCGCCGACGTGCGAGAACGCCGATGGGTGGGCATCGAGGCTGACGAGCACTACGCACACACGTCAGAGGAGCGGTTCAAGCAATACGAGATGACTGGCGTCAGCCCTCTTGTTGGCGAATCGCCTCGATCTGCCGGGAAAAACGGGACCGCAGCACGTCTAGGAACGCCTGTAGTTGTTCGATCTCAGCCAGCGGTATCGGGCGCGAGCCGCCGTGTACCCCGCGGGTGATGTCAGTTCGCTCCGCCTGGGAACACCACTCCTTAGCGCGTCGGACCGCTGTCTCGATGGCCCTCATGCGGTCGTTGAGCTCGTTGGCCGTGTTTCGGGACAGTCCAAGAAATGCCGCCGCGCCGAGCCAGCTCCGTGGCTCATCCTTATCCTTGAGCCACGCGCGAAACGGCGGGCTCTCCACGAATGGCTCGATGACGACATAGATCGGGCCGGGGGATCTTGAGGAAGTGACCTCCGCCTCCGGACCGCGCTGGATGGCGGCGACTTCTGCGGCTCCGAGATCGGTCAATCGGTAGTAATTCGGCTTCGTCTTCTCCATGAAGCGCCGCCGGATGGGATTGTCCTTCTTGGTCTGCCCCATGATCTCCATCATCACGCGTTTGTGATCGGGATGAGCCGCCTCAAAGCCGCGCAACCCCAAGCGGTTGTTGTCGCGACGCCACGCTGCGACGGTCAACTCCCACTCAGTGAATTCACGCTTGCCCGCGTTCGCTAGGTCGGCAGCTGCCAGTAGGATCACCTGGGCCGCCGTTCGTCGGTTGGTTGGTCCACTCATGCCGGTCGGCCTCCTGCCTCGGCGATGGCCTCGGCGATCTTGTAAGCGGCTTCGATGAACGGCGCACACTCCATTTCGGCACTGGCGAACCGCTCGCGGTACTGAACCCCTGTGAGCGGTGCCTCGCGCACCGGCTCGAATACCCAGAGGCGTTTGAGAATCTCGAAGCACTTCATCGCGATGAACTGGCAGTAGGTCTCCGTCGCGATGCCCGCCATCCCCTTCCGCCCGCCCTTCCCACGGCGGGCCTGAACAGATTCCTTGCTATCGGGATTGATAAAGATCACGTTGGCGTTCTCGAAGACCGGGTCGAAGTCGATGATCGTGGGCTGATGCTCGGACGGCGGGATGGTGCGTTGCTCCACGGGGTAATGCTCCATTCCCGGCACGGACGTACCACATAGCAGAATCAGAGGGATCTCTCCCCCAGCATCGCCGCCGGTGCCCTGCCGCGGTGGCACTCGTTCTGGGCCGATCCGGGTCGCCGCCGATGCGGTGTCGATCTGGTTGCCTCCCCAGCGCACCCGAAGCGTGGCGGTGCCTTCCTGAGACCCCGCGACACAAACGCCGTTGCGACTGATCCGGCCCATGCCGATCTCGTCCATCGACGCGTCGTGGAGCAGGTCGTCCCGACTTCCACACCTCGTGGTGTATGTCACCTTGATGGGCAAGTGCTCGCCCTGGAGCAGCAGACGATCGGGGATGCCGGTGATAATGGCCCCGGTGCACGTGACCGACTCGACAGTAACGTTGTTTGACTTGACACCTCCATCCTCGGATTCAAACCACACGATTGTCGTACCGCCGCCTGAAGCCGTCGCTTGGTTCGCCGCGTCGACTTGCAGCAGATCCGCCCGGTCCATCTTGATGACCAGCCTTGGCGACGGCACCGGAAGGAGCTCTCCGGCGGGAGTCTGCTCGAACGCCTTCACACGCAGCGGCACCGTCGCGCCGACGGCAATCGCGATGGAGGCGGACTTCCCCTCCAACTCGATGACGTTCACCACCTCGCCCTTCGGGGTCGGTGGTGGAGCAGGGGGCTTCGTACCGCCGGGCCCGTCGCCCTGCTGTCCCTTCCCCGCGCCCTGTTCGCCTCTATCGCGCTCGGTGAGGAAGTCCCGCATCAGGTCGCGGAGCTTCTTCAAGCTCTGATTCACCTTGTCTCGATCTTCCGATCGGTGTTCCTTCGCCGTGGCCTGCTGGATTTTGTCGACGAGCTCCTGGACGTGGTTGGCGGTCCAAGCCTGCAGCCCGCGGACGAGCGGAGTGTCGTTGAGCGACCTGCGGTCGGCACCAGCAAGGTGCTCCCCCTCGAGAGAAGGCACACGGATCTCGCCAAAGACGAATCCGGAGGTAGCACCGGGGCTCAGGTCTGCAACACTCCAGAGGCCGACGACGTTCCGGTTGTTCCTGATTCGGATCAGGTGCAGAGGCCGCATCTCCCCCGTGCGCAAGGAGCGAGAGCTGGTGCGGAGCGTGAGCACGCGCGTTCGCTCGTCGCCGGCACCGGTGCTCACCTGTTCCCCGGTCTGCGGATCCTTTACCTCGTCCGGCACGGGGATGACGAGCGGGTCGACGAAGCCCGGGAAAGCCTCCGGATACTCGACCTTGGCCGGGGAATCTCCAACGACTTGGCCATCCACGACAAACCACACGGCGCAGGACTCGAGTGTGAGCGCCGCCTGCGGATGAGTCTCGACAGAGCGGCGCATTTCAGAGACGGCGCGCCGCACGGTCTCTTCCCTGGCACCCGTCCAGTCCTTGACCCCGTTGACCTGCGCGATCGTGTACGACTGCCGAGCCGCGAACGTCTCCTGCGCCGGTTTCGGCAACCGGTCGAAGCTGAGGCCCAGATCGGCCAGCGCTTTGTCGAACTGCTGGCGGCTCGATTCGACGGTCAGATCCTCCACGGGCTTTCCGCCTTCGATCGCAAGCCCAGGCTTGAAGTGCGTCTGCTCTCGCTCGTTCTCGTACCCCATTCGTGTGCGGCGACCGTCGTGGCAGGATTCGAATGACGAGTCGGTGCTTGAGCCGACGACCATGAACCCCTTGCCACCGTTGCCGTGACCACCCTCGATGTCCGAGGCCTTGTCGCGGGCGTTGGCGGTGGGGTCCGACCACGTTTCCCATCGCTTGAACTGATCCGCAGTAGCGCCGGCAAAATCGATCACTCCGATCGATTTGTCGGCCGTGTTGACGGCGACCACGATCGTGCGCAGAGCCGGTTCGGTTACCCCCAGGCGGCTGTATTGGTCCTTGGAGTTCTTGATCAGCTCAGGGAGCCCATCCCTCACACCGCGGAATCGCGACAAGAGCTGCCTCAGGGTGTGCGGCACGTCGATCGGGATTCGATCTCGGAACTGATACTTTGCCATTGATGGGCCTCTGGTTCGATGTGCTGGTTAGCGTTGTGGCAGCGACTGCCATGCCGTCTCGATGGATGATGCGAACGTCTGCGGCCGGACAACGGTGTAGCCCTGCCGACCGTGCTGCAGGACCATGCCCGCCCACTTCAGCCAGGAGACCACTGCATACGTCTGGTAGCTCGGAACCTGCTCGGCGCTCTTTGCGCTTGCCACCGCCTTGAAGATCTCGTCCATCGTGAAACGGTGGCCCGACTTGCCCTTCGAAGCGACCGCGGACGCGACCGCGTCCACCCCGGCTTTGGGCACGCGGTGCTCATACGGCCCTTGTTCGCGCGAAGACCATCCCAGCTTCACGAGATCGAGTTTCTGACGGAGGAACTGCGGGTAGTCGGTCTTCCTGAGCTTGGCGGATGCGTTTGGGGCCGCCTCGCCTCCGGGCGCCGTTGGCACGGGGGGATCCTCTGGGGCTTCCGTCCGCGCCGGTGCCGATGGCGCTTGAGAAGCTTTGAATGGCCAGTGTGCAGCCAATCCAGCGATCTCTTTCGCCATTGGGGTCAGCTGCGGCAACTCGTCGAATCGGCCTTCACCAGCAGCGAGGGCGATCTCGCTCCGAGCAGCATCGTCGAGGTCCCAGATCAGCTTTCTCAATCGCAGTTCGCCATCCATGCACGTAGAATATATCTACGGCACAGGTATGTCAATGCTGCGGACAGAAAGTGGGCTCGCAAGCATGAGCGAGTTTAGATTGGGTCGCACAGCGCTCGCTGTCCGGCTGCTCAGCCGATCTGTCTGCGTTTGCCGGGACTCGGTGACGCCGATCGGACCTCTCGCCAGCACTGACCTCGCTGACGTCGTGAATTCGTGCGTTTGAGGGCGAGATGCCAGGTGGGCTTCTGACAGGGTCGCTCTCATCGGTCCACCCCGTATGACAGTTGTTTCATCGTAGCCGCCCCCTCCATGCCTAGCGGTGCCGCAACGCATGCGAGCGGAGCGAGCCGGAGCGGAGGCAGCGCCAGGCATGCCGCCGCGAAGGCCGCCGGGGTCAGCTTGCCCAGCGCCCGCTGGATCCGCCCGTGGTTGTAGTGCAGCCTCCACCGGTCCACCAGCAGCCTCGCCTCGTCCAGCGTGGCGAAGCTCTCCGATGAGAGCAGCTCGTCCCGCGGCCGGCCGTTGAAGCTCTCGACGATCCCGTTCTGCCACGGCGACCCCGGATCGATGTAGAGCGCATCCGTGCCGCTCTCCTCGCACCACTCCTTCACCGCCTTCGAGATCATCTCTGGCCCGTTGTCCGCCCGCAGGTGCACCGGCGCGCCACGGATCGCCGTCAGCTCGTCGAGCACCGCCACCACGTCCTTCCCGCGCAGGTGCCGCCGCACCTCGATTGCCAAGCACTCCCGCGTGTACTCGTCCAGCACCACCAGCATCCGCAGCGGTCGGCCATCAGCGGTCCAGTGCTGCACGAAGTCCATGCCCCACACCTCGTTCCTCCGCGTCGCACGGCGACGCACGATCCCGTTCGCGCCTGTGCCGATCCGCCTGCGTTTCACGCGCTTCTGTGGCACCAGCAGGCCCTCCTGGCGCCACAGGCGCTTCTTCAGCCGGACACCGACCGACCAGCGCTCCTTCCGCAGCAAATCCATGACGTAGCGACGCCCGCGGCGTGGGTTCGCCACGGCCAGTTCGCGCATCCGGGTGACCAGCTTGTCCCGGTACGGGTTCGGCGGCGCCGTGCGGCGCTGCGTGCTCCGGTGCTGGCCCGCGACACGGCAGAAACGCCGCTCGGACACATCCATCACCATCGTCACGTGCTCCATCGCCCGGCGCCGCCGCGCCGGGCGAAGAATTCCCACTTGGCGATCTCCTTCAGGATCGGGATGTCCAGCTGCTGGTCCGCCACCAGGCGCTTCAGCCGGGCGTTCTCCTTCTCTAGGTCCTTCATCCGGCGCACCGCATCCCGGTCCACCGCGCCGTACTCGGCCCGCCAGCGGTGCGGCGTCACCTCGGACACGCCGAGCGACCTCGCTACCTCGGCAAGCGGCGTGCCCTTGGCCAGGGCCTCGTCAGCCTGCCTGAGCTTGGCAACCACCTCTTCGGGACGGTGACGCTTCCTGTTCGAACGCTTCATCGGAGACTCAACTCGGCCCATTGGCCCGCGAAAGTCTCTCATAAGGGGGGGACCTGTTCAGCCCACCCCTGTCATGAACGGTGGCCGCTCGCTGATGGGCCCACACGGGATGCCCTATCTGGTCACGCTGGCGTACTTGATCGGGTTCGCCGCGCCCCGCTTCCGAAATTCGTCTGGCACGCGCTTGCCCAAGTACATCTTCTGGACCTGCTCAGGTGCCTCGCGGCCGACGAACCCGTAGCGCCCCGGCCGGTCCTGTCTGCCGGGGAAGTTGGTCGCCGTCGCCTCGAGCCAGTCATCAGCGATGAACGCCCCCTTGATCACGCCTTGGACCGTGGCGAGGATCACCTCCGCCTTCTTCGCCTTCGATGGGCTGATCTTCCACGCGTACCGCGTCGCCTCGTACAGAGAAGATTCCGCGAGAGCGCTGCGGTTGACGCTGATGAGCACGGCGCTGTGCCGGAACTTCGCTGGCTGTGCGGAGCACTCGCGGATGATCTCCATCGCGTGCATCGCGCCGAACTCGTTCCCGCCCTCGCCACCCGCCTCGTTGGTGAGACCGGGAAAAGCGTCCATCAGTGCGGACTCGACCTCGAAGGCCGTCGCCTCATCCATCCCGTGCCGGTGGATGACGTGGGCCACGTCGAACCCCGCTAGCCGGATCTGCCGGATGCGCTTCATCTTGCTGTCGAGGTCGTCCCCCTCGATGCCCTGCTCGCCGCGGATATGGGCGAAGACACGGTTGCCCTTGCCCTTCCCGACATAGAACGTCTCGCCGTTGCGCGGGTCGATCAGGCGGTAGACGTACGTCTTGAGTCTCTCGATGACCTCGGGGGGAAACGCTTCGGCGTGCTGGTGGTCCATAGTGACCATGATTGTCCGCGATTGGGGACGGCGTCTTTGGCACCGTCCGGAAGTAACCCTTGCGCCGCCCACCGATCGGCGGCCTCATCCCCGTCACACCTTGCACACCCGCTTGCACCTGCGCTTGCGCAAGCGAGCGTCCACCCAGGTCATTCCCTGCCATCGTTCGGCTGTTGGCCCCGATCGCGCCGCTCCCGCCCGCGTCGCCAAACATCGTGGAATCTGCGGAGTTTGTCAACGAACAGCCGCCGCTGCAATCGTCTGACATCGGCGGCAGACAAAGCGGGCAAAGGGACTCGAACCCTCGACATTCAGCTTGGGAAGCGGACAACATAGCGCGGAAACCCCTGTAAATACAGAGGTTTCAGAGGGGGGTAGCGCGGCCCCCAGCTATTCTGCCAGCTATTCGACACCGAAAC
>SXGR01119818.1_pt1 | contig 11594 bp, 9 predicted proteins | sample 3174711 | NCBI WGS metagenome assembly SXGR01 (sample SAMN11356860, study PRJNA531348) | freshwater metagenome | isolation source: freshwater sample F1-60 | place: China: Fuxian Lake, Yuxi | collected 2017-12-25
GGTTTGAGGGGCATGCTCTGCAAAAGACCTACGAGGCGATCACCCTTCCTCACGATGATTCTAGTGAACATGACAAGGAAGCTGCAAACGCCCGGCGCTTCCCGACGCCTTTGGATCAGCCTCTCATTTGGGAAGCTCTTATAGTTCGCGGTAAAAAACGAACTTTCGAGGCGTCCCATGGCAAGAAATCGTTGACCCGCGCCTGGTTTGTCGGGGACGTCGAAATTGGTGGAACGCAGGCCGCTAAAAAACATCAACTATGGCGCCTCGAGCCAGTGACCGGGAGATCGCACCAGCTGCGCTGGGAAATGTCCCGTCACGGAATGCCAATCCTTGGCGATATTCTTTATGGCGGTGCCCCGATGTATCCGCCTGTTGCCGATGCCATAGCCTTGAGGGCTGTTCAACTTTCGTTCGGCGAACAGGTTGATGTATCCTCGTTTTGCTTGCCCCCGGCAGGGTTTGCCTGCGAATCTGTTGTGCATTGGATGGGGAAACTGAATTTGTGATTTGCCGAGCGGAGTTCTGTGGTGTTCAGCAAGAAAATCCTTTCATTTGTCATCATTGGCTTGTTCTCAATCGCTGCGGATGCGCTGGCTCAGGGCGTGAAAATCACCGTACGCTTTAGGAAAAAGGGCACCGGGGAGACAATTTCGCGAACTGAAGCCGCAATCACTGAGGGGAACGCAGAGAATGGCAGTGACACTATCCAGTCTGCTCCCGATGGTACAGTGACTCTTGAGGCTGCTGAATCAGCAAATTTGCGCTTCACCAGATTTGGATTCAAGCCTTTTGATATTAAGGTGGTCGATCTCATTGAGAAGGCAAAGTCGAGACTCCAGGCTGAGCCCGGCGAGGGTCAATTACAGCTGAGGGTTGATGTTTTTCTGGAGCCGTCGATTGGCGGCGATGACACAGTCATTGTGCAGGGAAAAAAACGGCCCGGTGTATCCAAGCAAGTCATTTCCGTCGAAGAGGCGCGTCGCGTGGCACCGGGTGGAGATCCTGGTCAGGTCACAAAATTGATGCCAGGTGTTCAGTCTCAGGCCTTCGGTAGTCAGGTTGTGATTCGTGGGTCGGCACCAGGAGATAGCAAATACTATATAGACGACCTTGAGGTTCCATTTGTTTACCACGGCGTCGGTCAGTATACGGTGCTTCCCACTCCACTGATCGAAGATGTGGAGTTTTCGGCGGGTGGCTTTGGGGCAGAGTATGGAGATGCGACTGGTGGAGTCGTCAAGATTCGCTCAAAGACAAATCAGGTAGAGCGGGCGACTAGCATTTACAACGTCAATTTCCCTATTTTTTCGAGTGCGTATCATGAACGCCCGCTTGGACAAGACGCCAGCTTGTCGCTCTCCATTCGCCGGAGTTACCTAGATATTATTTTGCCAAAGGTCCTTCCCAAAGATTCCGGTATGACTATTGTTCCGTACTTTTCTGATTATGTTGTTTTGTATAATCAAGATTTCGAGGACGGCAAAGGCCGATTGATCTCAATTGCATCGACGGACGGCATTCGGGCCGTATTTCCAGGTGATTTTGCGCAAAGCGAAGAAGGCACTGCCGCTTTTAGTGTTTTTAATTATTATGGGATTCTTGGTTACGAACGGACGAAGCGTTTGAGTAGTGAATGGTCGCTAACGACGACGCCTCAGATTCAGTTCTTTAATTTGAATCTGAGCATTATAGACAGCAAGGTCAAATTGAAGGTCTGGTCAACCCGCCTTCCGACAGAATTAACTTACCGCCCAAATGAGAGGGATAAAATTTACATTGGCGCTGATTTACGTGCGGACAAGGCGACTGTTTATGTTGATGCCATTCGTTTTGACCAGAACGATCCCTTTTTCGACCCTGAAGAAGCTCCGCGGGAGGAAGGTTCCGAGGAGACCACCACCAAAGGTGGTGCGGTTTGGATAGCGATGGAAAAAAACATAGGCACCTTGCTTTTGATTCCCGGCCTTCGCGGCTACTACAACGATCAAATAAAAAAGGGGACTGCGGACCCCAGGTTGAATATGCGCCTCGAATTGAATGACGTTCATGCTTTAAAATTTGCGACGGGACAGTTCAGTAAGAATCCGGAGCCGGGAGCGGCTTCATCGTCTGCTGGAAATCCAAATTTGAAGTTTGAGAGATCCATCCACTATGTAGCCGGAGTTGAGTCTCGCTGGGGTGAGCGTTGGAATTCTGACCTTCAATTATTCAAGAAAAAGTCGTGGAATTTAGTTCGAGCAGACTCTGAAAAGCGATACGTCAATTCGGCTGAGTTAGATAGCGTCGGTGCTGAGATTCTGATCCGCCGAAATATGACGGAGCGATTATTTGGATGGTTATCCTATACCTGGTCCCAAAACCGCTCGCGACAGTCATCGGGCAATCCTTGGCATAATGCGGAATATGATCAGACGCATGTCGCAAATCTTGCCGGAAATTACCGGTTGACGGAAATTTGGGAACTAGGTGGGCGGATCAATTACCATACAGGAGATACTTTTACCCAAAAGGGTAATGCGGTCTACAATGCGAATCTGGACAAGTACCAGCCGCGCGCTGGGAATATTGATTTGTTCGCTGGGCGATTGCCAGACTACAATGAACTCAGTGTATTTGCGGGCCGCGATTTCTTGTGGGATACATGGAAGATGAATGCACGCTTCGGCATTGAGTACTTCTGGTTCAAGCGCGCTGCTTTGGGCGTTGATTACAACTACGACTATACGAAAGAGTCATATTTCAGAGGTGTGCCAGGGATTCCCTATCTGGAAGTTCAGGCGACGCTTTAATTGCGTTCCATAGCAGAAAAGTCGTCCAGTGTGATTTTGCTCAAGTTGATCCTATTGGCGAAAGAGGCATAGGCCAAATAGGCGGCCAGGCACTCACGATTTGACAGCCATTCGGGTTGATATAGTGGCGGTGCGATCCAGCCAGAGTCGATGAATGGCTCCAACGCGACGACGTCGCCAAGGGTCAATCGCCCCACAAATAAGTACATCGGGTAGTGGACTTTATTAGACTGGATCGCCTTGCGGAGGAATGTATGCACAAAGATCAGGCCTTCGAGGTAGACGCCGTCTTTGGTGAAGGCAATGCGGCCATTGGGATCCCCTCCGCGAAATACCCGCGCTGCTGAGGCAAAGCTTTCTTTCTCCGTCTGACCTTCGCTTAAGAAAAATTTGAAGACGTCAATGAAGTTGGCGCCGTTTAGTGCCAGATCGACGGCTTTAATGCGCAATGCGATCCGTTTTAGTCGCCAGACATCCATGGCGTCGGTGATGAACTCGGCGAAAGTGGCAATCCCTTCCTGGGTCAGCGTGGTTCGGGGCGATCCCAAGCCAAGGCTTTTCAAGTGAGGCTGCTCGCGGCCATTCAGCATTGTTGCGGCATGAACTAGGCCTTCGTGTTCGGCAAGTTGTTTGACGTCGTGTTTGGTGAACTTGGTGTTGCCCCGGATCCGCAGGCGCCTAGCACTGGCGGCAGCCTTGGAGGCCAAGTCAGGATCCACAACAATTTCCAATGGATGAGCATGAAAAACTGGTTCAAACCGCAAGCGAAGCATGTCGGTCAATTGCTCTGAAGTAATAGTTGGATCGGGTTCCGGCGTATTCAGGATGTGGCTATATTCATCGATTGACTTGATGAAGTGCTCGGCGGCCGACAGGTTTGTGACCTCGGTCTTGCCGATTGAATCGGCAGGCTGTCCGTACAGTTCGATGGACAGTTGTGTGAATTCTGGTTTTGCGATGCATTCCAGCATGCGGGCCGCACGGATATAGCTGAGGGCGGTCCGGGAGATGTATCCGCCGACGGGATGATCCGTCCCTGCGGCCTTCATGATTTCTTCCAGTTTTTTTACATGGTCTGGATAACTGTGTTTTTTATAGGTGGGCTGGGGAATTTCCGGTTTCCCGGATTTCCAGGAAGCAATAAAATTATGGCCAAGCTCTTCTGGCCAAGCCAGGTTGCTCAGGACTTTGATTTCTTTTGCGCAGTCGACGAGTTGCTGGTCGAGTTGGGCAAAGTATGAGAGATCTTTGTTCATGGCTTTTATTGTACTCCATCACCCTTGGGGAGCGGCATGATCCGCTGGTTCAATCATACAAAAGATGAATTGTTGCGGGATCTTGCCGTGCCCGCAGTGGGGACGCCCTGCACCCCAGTGGCGGGCCAGAACCTGGCCTTGGCGGTCGCATTGCGGGGATTGGGTTCCGTTTCACCAAATCCCTTGGTTGGAGCCGTGCTTTTGGACAGCGCACATCGTTTTGTGGGAGCCGCGGCCCATGAACGCGTTGGGGGCCTTCATGCTGAAGCAAGCCTGTTGGCTGAGCTTACCCAGTCATTGGGTGCGAAAGCCCTGCAACAAAGACTCAAAGGGGGACGGCTTTTTGTCACTCTGGAGCCCTGCGCCCATGAAGGGCGTACACCGTCTTGCGCCAGAGCCCTTACCGGGAGCGGTCTTAAAGAAGTAATTTTTGGCGTGATCGATCCCAATCCACTGGTGCGGGGAAAGGGCGCTGCGATCCTGCGCGAGGCCGGGATTGATGTCGTAGATGCCTCATTACACAGTGATTTTAGGCCGTGGTCGGCGGCTTGTGAAGATCTTGCTGGAGTGTTTCTACACAACATATCCACAGGCCGTATGTTCACAGGGATCAAGATTGCCTCCAGCATGGACGGAGTCGTGGCATTTGAAGGCGACCGTCGCATGTGGATTACGGGCGAGAGGGCGCGCGCCTACGGCCATTTTTTGCGTATGGCATATGACGCGATTGGTGTAGGCGCAGGGACGGTTTTGGCGGATCATCCGCGCCTTAACGTCCGGCATCCTTTTTTGAAGGACCCCTTGATGTGCCGGACTCCGCGTCGCGTGGTTTTTGATCCGCGCGCCAGAGCCTTGGAATTTGCTCTTGGAGGTAACGTGGTCCCTCTGGTGACGGAGGAATCTGAAACTACGGTTTGGTTGATTGCGGATCGAGGTGTCGAATTGGATCTGGTCCATCGCGCAGAAGTTCGCGGCCTTAAAGTTTTGGCCGTTCCAGTTGAGGCAGAATCTGGACGATTTTTATGGAGTGAAGTGGACGGAGCCTTGCAAGGTCTCGGTATCAGAAGTTTGCTTCTTGAAGGGGGGCCGGGACTTTACGCGACCGCTCTGGGGTCTGGCGACGTTCGGACCAGATCTTTTGTAAACAAGATTCACCTGTTTCAGTCCCCCCAAATTCTTGGTGACCACTCCCCGGCGGGCGCGAAGGCCCTTCGATGGAATACTTCTGCATCCCTGCAACAGTCCATTCGACAAGATCGCGTTCAGCTGTTTCAATTAGATGGCGATTGGGGTTTTGAAATTCCCTTGAATTTCGGTGCAGGAGGATAATTGATGTCCACGTTTGAGTTGCAGGACAAAGTCTCAGCCGCAGCGCGGCCTGGTTTTCCGGAGATTTATTTGTCCCTGGCCTTTGCTCTGGCAGAACGGTCTACCTGCAAAAGGCTCAAGGTCGGAACAGTAATCACCAGTGTCGACTACCGCAAGGTTCTTGCGGTTGGATACAACGGCAATGCTTCAGGCCTGCCGAATTGTTGTGACCGTGACGAACCCGGGCTTTGCGGCTGCCTTCATTCTGAAGAAAATGCCGTGATCAATTGTGATAGTCCCCGCCACATTGAAAAGTATGCTTTCGTGACTCATCTGCCATGTGTCATGTGCGCGAAACGCCTGATCAACCTTGGCAACGTCAAAACTGTCTACTACTGCCGTGAATATCGTTCACAGGATTCGATGAACCTTTTCAAAGCCGTTGGAATCGATGTTTGCAAACTTGAGTTCCAAATGATCGGCGGACTGGTCATGGATGGGGCTCAACTCTGATGGCGACGCAAGGGCACCATGCCCATCAACATTGTGGCAATCACGTTCATCATCATGGTCATCATCATGTTGCAGGCGCGAGCCGCAAAAACATTTTGATCGCCATGCTGATGAACTTTTCGTTTTCGGCGCTTGAACTAGTTGGTGGTCTGTACGCAGGCTCAGTTGCAGTGGTGGCGGATGCCGTTCACGACTTCGGCGATGGGCTTTCTCTGTTTATGGCTTGGGTTATGGAAGGGGTTGCTGACAAGCAGCGTGATTCCAAGTTTTCATATGGTTACCGCCGTGTTTCGTTACTTTCGGCGTTGATCACATCGTTACTTTTGGTGGCATCATCTGTTTTTGTGATCACTCAGGCCGTGCCTCGCTTGTTTCATCCTGTTCAACCGAAAACTGGGTGGATGCTCGTCATCGCCGTCGGTGGAATCGCCGTTAACGCCTTTGCTGCTTGGCGTTTAAAGTCTGGGTCCACATTGAATGAAAAGGTTCTGTCTTGGCATTTGGTCGAGGATTTGCTCGGATGGCTTGTGGTGGCGATTTCCAGCGTCGTAATGATGGTTATCGATCTGCCCATACTTGATCCGGTTTTGTCGCTCCTATTTGTCGGATTTATTCTTTTCAATGTTTTAAAAAACCTTCGTTCAACCCTGGTGCTTTTTCTTCAGGGCGTCCCTGAACACTTGAAGATCGATGCCCTTAGGGCTTCAATCGAGGATGTTTCAGGTGTGGCTGGAGTCCACGATTTGCATTTATGGTCGCTGGATGGCGCTCATCATATACTGACGATGCATCTTGTCGTCGATGCTTCAGACCTTGGTGCCATTGAGGCGATCAAGGTTCAGGTCAAAGCAATTGTTCACTCCGCCGGTGATCATATTCTGCCGACTATCGAGGTTGAAGCGGTGCCTGGGAGCTGTTCCAGCAAGTCTTCTTGAGTTACCCTGTCAGAGAATTTGACCCGTCTGAGGCGGCAACCCCGTCATTCTGAGGCGCAGCCGAAGAATCCTTTCTTCAACCGCCCAAACACACTTTCCGCGGAAAGTCGGATGGTCATCCTGACCCTGAGTAAAACGAAGGGGAAGGATCCTTTCTTTTTTGAAATTTTGAGCCACTCGTACTGCCTAAATTTTCACCGTCACTGTGACGGTATAAAAATAGGCAATTGGTGGCGATTTATCACAATTTAGGGAAATTACGGAAAGCCAGGGCCTGATCTGCGAATTTGGTCGCGAATAGCTCTAAGATTTCTTCCATGAACCGACTGGATGCGATGGAAAAAAAATTGAAGAAAGGATCCTTCCCCTTCGTTTTACTCAGGGTCAGGATGACCGTTGAAGAAAGGATTCTTCGGCCTGCGGCCTCAGAATGACGGGTCTATTTCTCCGACAGGCTGGCTCAGGATGGCCGTTGAAGAAAGGATCCTTCGGCTTGCAGCCTTGGATTATGATGTTTAGTCGATGAATTGTCGAACAAGGTCGATGGCCTTTTGGTAGTAAGCCGGCGTTTCAGAAAAAAGTTCATGCCGCGCGCCGTGAATCACATCAAATTCGATTTTTGTTTTCGTGTGGCTCACTGCATTTTGAATCCATGATTGAATGGCAGCGGGATCGACCACGCGTTCGTCTGATCCACTCAGGATCAAAACTGGAGTGGTTAACTTTATTAAATTTTCTGGATCGTTTACAAAATCGATCGCGTCGAGGGTTGCCCTTAGCCACCCAAACTTCACCCCTCCCAATGGATAGGGTGTGGCCTTGATGAATTCGTAGCGATCGTGATCGTGGGTCAGGGAATTGCCCTCGAATGGCCCTTTGGTGAACGCTCCAGCTCCGCTAGACAGTCGCATCGCGGCAGGGATTCGCCCAAGAACATTGGCGATTGGGCGGGCCAGTATTCGTGGCACCGGTCTGTTGGGAAGCCCCAAAAGGGGCGAGGATAATATCAGTGCGTCAGGATTGATCATGCCCTTCATGGTCGCATGCAAGGCGATGAGTCCGCCCATGGAATGGGCAAGGATGATGTAAGGTTTTTTCTTGATGATCTTGTGAATGATGTGACGGCTGTCGTCCGAGTAAGACTCATAGTCCTCAATAAATGCGCGCTCGCCCCCAGACGCACCCTGCCCACGGTGGTCCCATGTTAGAAATCCGACGTCATCTTCCAGCTGCAGGTCTAATGGAACATGCGCGTATTTTTCAATCCATTCGGTGCGCCCGTTTATGAAAACAAGGAAACGGGACATCTGCTCTGTGGTGCCGCCTGACGGCAAAGAAACCCCGTAGCGCAACGATGGTCCCTTGTTTGGAGCAAGGCGGGTGATTTGCCAAGCTCTGCCAACTGATTTTTTTTCAGTTTTGACACCTGATGCATTACCTGGCGTCTGAACTGAGTTCTCGGATTCGCTGTTGTTCATGATCAACTCCAGCCTTCCATGCCGCCATTTCGCGCGGATAGTTTGTGCACAAGCCGTCGACTTCAATTGCGGCGAGGTAGTTCCACAGGCTTTCCCGCCCAGTTTGTTCACCCGCCATGGGCACCCAACCATAGACTTGCCAGCCTCTGGCCTTTGCCTGGTCCATTAGTTCCTCATTGATCCATTCGGCTACCGGATGAAAAATCCAAGCCCCTGCCATCATCATAAAAACTGGCGGCGCAAACCGGCTGAAGTTCTGCCCAAACAGGTTGTCAGTGCCCCAAAGGCAGGCGCGCTGAATCTGTGGGTAATAATCCTTGAGATATACCAATGGTTCGGCTTCAAAAGAAGATATTACAAAGGCATCCAATCGGCCGTGGTCCACGCAAATGCGTGCCACGCTGTCAGCGAGTTTTTGATTGCGGCCCTTGATTTCAATGTTGAGTTCAATCCGGTCCGCAAATTCATCCACAATTTCGTCAAGAAATGGCAAAGGCTCACCATTTTTCAGACGCATTTTGGCGAGCTGGTGGCGATCGAAAGAAGAGATGAGACCATTTACCTCAACCGTATGCCCCAACTGGTCGTCGTGCATGATGACAGCATGGCCATCGCGGCTGATCTGAACATCGAGTTCAATACGGCTCGCCCCGCCGTCGATGGCTTTCTCGTATGCAGAGCGGCTGTTTTCAAGGGCTTCGCGATTGGCGCCGCGATGGGCGATGACCTTCAAAATCCGCTCCTTTCATCAGTCCAGCTGAAACTGCTTTTTGATCCGGTCAAAGTCCGGCTCAAAACATTTTACCGTGAGATGCGTGCCCTCGTCGTCATGCTCTTCGGAAAGCACCCTCATTGTGGCATGAATTTCCGCCGCCGCTGCACTTTTGGCATAGGGCACAAAAATTTTAGCCTCAATCATATTGTGCTCAAAGTGGGATTGGATCAACTGGTGCAGGGCAGCCACGCTGTCTTTGTCCTTGGTGGACAGTAAAACCGGGTCATTGAATTCGCGCTTGAGGGCAGCAATTTCAAGTTCGGACAGCATGTCGATCTTGTTCAGGACAAGGAGGGTGTCGGCGTGGTTGGCGCCGATTTCACCCAAGACTTTTTTGGTAGTTTCCAGTTGCGACCGGAAGGCCGGGTCCGAGGCATCGACAATGAACATCAGGAGCGAGGCATCCAGGGCTTCGTCCAGTGTTGACCTGAATGAAGCGACCAGATCATGTGGTAGTTTTTTAATGAAGCCAACGGTGTCCGAGATCAAAATTCGTGGTTTGGTCTCCGGGTGCATGACCCGGACCGTGGTGTCGAGTGTGGCAAATAGGCGGTCCGCGACCAGGACTTCACTCTTGGTCAGGGCTCGCATGAGGGATGACTTGCCGGCGTTAGTATAGCCGACCAATGCCACCTTCAAGTGTTCGCTGCGGCGGGCCCGACGCAAAGCCTGATCCTTGTTGATGGCTTCAATCTCGCGGCGTAGGGCGGCGATCTTGTCGCGGATGCGGCGGCTTTCAAGTTCGTGAGCCGTTTCGCCGACTCCCTTGGCGCCGATTCCGCCGCCTTGCCGTTCACCCGCGCCAGTCACCCGGATGCGGGGTGCAAGGTAGGTCAGGCGTGCGATCTCAACCTGGGCTCGTGCAGCCGGTGTTTTGGCGTGCCGGTAAAAAATTTCGACAATCACACCCGTGCGATCGAGCACATCGACTCCCACGGCGGCTCCCAGATTCCGCAGTTGGGTTGGAGTGAGCTCGTTGTCGAACACAACAAACTGGACTCTTTCGGCCTCGGGTAGGGGAGCGCTGGGGTCGTGTTTTTTTTCTGGTGAATCGTCCAGAAGGTCTTGATCCAAGTCGTCCCCGTTGGCGAGATCTTCAATTTCTTCGTCTTCAGGATGCTTGTGAACGCCAGCCTTGGTGCGGACGACGGGTTTGTTGGCGGTGACGATGCCGGTCCCGCCGGTCCACCGTGCAATTTCTTTTAATTTACCGTCACCGACAACCGAACCGGCCGCCGGAGATGATCTTTTTTGACTAATAGATTCCACTACTTCCATGCCAAGCGTGTGAACGAGCCGGCCGAGTTCAGCCAGAGAAGCGGCGTGTTCCTGGTCGCTTATTCCTGGAAGTTGCAACGAGACGAGCAAGGCCCGTGGGAGCTTTTTGTCAGCAATATCAGGAGTTTTTGTGGTCATTGAAGGGATATCCCGAGGGGGTTTTGAGGCACTTTCGCCATAGTTTTGACGGAAGGGGTCTCTCAAATAGCAACTTGATACACTGGGATCAAGGCAAGTCCAAGGCTCGCACTGACAATAAGGAAGGTGCCCATGAGAATGTTCAAATTCATCACTTCGAATATTGCCACCACAGCCGCAATCGTTTTTGTCCTAGGCACCTCCCAGGCACTCGCTGCCGCAGCCGCTCCAAAATCAGGCGCAAGCGGGTCGGGGAGCCCTGGCCCATCGTCAGGAATGAGCTCGGGTAGTTCGGGAAACACCAGTGCCGGGGGATCACGCTCCCTTGTCCTGACTGTACCGGTGGTCAATCTGACTCGGGATGCAGCCATCCGGGCCGAGGTGAACCTGCATTCGGTATCATTGTCGATCGAGTCCGCCATCTCGGAAGAATCCGAGGAATATCCGGAAGAAAAAATTCTGCTTACCGGTGATTCGATGATCACAAACGGGCGTCACATTGCGTTGATGCTCAGTCGTTATGGCAACCCCGCAAATATGTCCGGTTGGTTCTGGACTCTTGGCGCCGGTCTGCGCAGGATGAACGGAACTTGGAAAACAAACCCCAGCCAACTTGGGCTGATCAAGGGTGCGGCGTCCTTGGTCATCGACGACGCCGGCAAGGTCATGCACCGCTATACTGCAACCGGGACGACCGGGCATGCCCGATTCGGTTACCGCTGGGTTTCCCAGTCGATTCCCCTGGCAATTGGCGGGCATATCGGGGTCCGTCACTTTGACGGCCAGTTCAAGGATCTCGACCCTGTCGATGCTGATTTCAGCCCATTGGCGATTGACGATCAGGCATCGTTGCGTCGCCGGTACATGACCCGTCTTGAGCCGGCCATTGAGTTTGGTCTGGCGTTTTGAACGCAAATCCTTTGCGATGACCCGCGCTCTGGGCTAAGGCTTCCTAAGGAAGCAAGTCTTCAGGGAAAACTGGCGCGGGGGTGGATTTGTGCGGATTGCCATTGATGCACGAATGCTGAAGGCGGGGACGATGCACGGGATTGCCCGTTATGTCCACGAACTGATCAGCTGCCTTCGCAGTGCCGGTGGCGATCACCGGTTTTTCATTTTTA
>SXGR01350759.1_pt1 | contig 11593 bp, 10 predicted proteins | sample 3174711 | NCBI WGS metagenome assembly SXGR01 (sample SAMN11356860, study PRJNA531348) | freshwater metagenome | isolation source: freshwater sample F1-60 | place: China: Fuxian Lake, Yuxi | collected 2017-12-25
GGCAGCGGCGCGCCGAGCAGCGCCGCCGCGGCGCCGGCCGCAGCGGCCAGCAGCAGCGTTGGCACTACACCGAGCCTCGCGCCAAAGAGCAGCACCGTCGCGACGACGGCGATCGCCCACTGCCAGCTGAAGCTGAGGCCGGAAGCGAGCGGGATTAGCGCGCCGAAGATTGCTCCGACAGCGGCCGGGCCGGCGCCGTCGAGAAAGGCGCGCGCGTGGGCGTTGTTGCGCAAGCTGAGGAAGCGGCCGCCGCCGGCCATCACGAAGAGGAAGGATGGAGCAAAGGCGACCAGAGAAGCCAGCAGCGCGCCGCCAAGCCCGGCAGCGGCGTAGCCGACTACGGCGACCGTCTGAACTACCGGGCCCGGGGTGATCTGCCCGAGCGCAACGGCGTTGAGGAATTGACCGTCGGTCATCCAGCCGTAAACGCGAACGGCATCCTCTTGCATGATCGGCACGATCACAAAGCCGCCGCCGTAGGAGAGCGCGCCAACTTTCAGCGCCGTCCAAGCGAGCTGCGTTTGGGTCGAAAGGCTGGTCGCTGCGCCAACCAGCAGCGCCAAGGCGGCTGGCGCGCTAAACGATGACAGCCGCGGCGCCTGAGCGCGGCGGATGATCAGCTCGACTAGGCCGCAGCCGATCAGCGCCAGCACGACGAACGGGCCGGCAGCGATTACCGAGATCGCGCCGACGGCGAGGTAGGCAAAGGCGCGCCAGCGGCGGACCCCCTCGTGCGGCGCGAGGCTGCTGCGGCTTAGATCCCAGCCGACGCGCAGCACGACGCCGATCACAGCCGCGCCGGCGCCGGCGCCGACGCCACGCAGCCAATCGGCTGGCGCGCTGGCCAGCGAGATCGCCGCCAGCACGATGATCATCGCCAGCCCCGGCAGAATGAAGAGCAGGCCGCCGATCAGCGCCGCCCACTGCCCGCCTGCGCGCAGCGCGCAGTAGATCGCCAGCTGCGTTGATGCCGGCCCCGGCAGCAGGTTGCAGGCCGCGTTGGCGTGCTCGAATTCCTCGGCGTCAATCCAGCGCCGCCGCTCAACGCAGAGTTCGCGCAGCATCGCGACGTGCGCCTGCGGCCCACCGAAGCCGGTAAAGCCGAGCCGCGCCCATTCGCGCGCAACGCTCGCGGTTGATGCCTGGTTCGCCATCTCACGCGATATTCGCACGGTTTTCACGCGCCGCTGGTTTAGGATCGGTGAATGGACCAATTAGCCGACCACGCAACGCGGCTGCTGAGTCGCCTAATTGCCCACAACACGGTTAATCCGCCCGGCAACGAGCGCGCGCTGCAGGAGGAGCTCGCGGCCGATCTAAAAGCGGCGGGCTTCGAAGTAACGCTCGTCGGCCGCACGCCGGAGCGGCCGAACCTTGTGGCGCGGCTGCGCGGCGCCGCCGACGGCCCAACTCTCTGCCTGCTCTCGCACTGCGACACGGTGCTCGCCAACCCTGCCGAGTGGGCTCATAACCCGTGGTGTGGTGAAGTGATCGACGGCGAGCTTTGGGGCCGCGGCGCGCTCGACATGAAGTCGCAGACTGCCGCTGAGGTGGCGGCAGGGATTGAGCTGGCCAGTAATGGCTGGCGGCCGGCCAACGGCGACCTCCTGATCGTCTGCCTCGTAGATGAGGAAACCGGCGGCGCCGACGGCGTCGCTTGGCTCTGCGAGAACCACCCTGATTTGGTTCGTTGCGACTATTCGCTCAACGAAGGCGCCGGCGCTTTTTTCGAACTTGGCGGCGAGCGTCTCTACGGCGTCTGCGTCGCGGAAAAAGGCGTCTGCCGATTCACGATTACGACCGACGGCGTTGCCGGCCACGCCAGCAACCCGCGCTTCGGCGACAACGCGCTGCTGAAGCTGGCACCGCTGATTACCGCGCTGGGTGAGTGGGATCCGGTGTACGACCTTACCGACGGCGCCCGCGCGCTGATGAGCGAGCTTGGCGCGCCGGTCGAAGCTGAGAACGTGGGCGCCGCGCTCGCGGGCCTGCGCCAGCGCGAGCCTCTGCTGGCGGCCTTCGTTGAGCCGATGCTCGGCCTGACCTTCGCGCCGACGATGACTTCCGCCTCGGAGAAGATCAATGTGCTCCCGTCGCAGGCCGAGCTGCGCGTCGACTGCCGCACGCCACCCGGCCTCGGCGAGGAACTCGTCCGCAAACGCGTCGCCGAGGTGCTTGGCAGCGAGGGCTACCGGCTGGAGTTCACCGAGCAGGCGATCGGCAACGGTTCGCCGGTCGAGAGCCTGCTGATGGATCTGCTCAGCGGCTGGATCGAGCGCGAGGATCCGCGCGCGCGCACAGTGCCGGTCGTGCTGCCTGCTTTCACCGACTCCCGGACGATCCGCGCGAGCTTCCCGGACTCCGTCTCCTACGGCTTCTTCCCGATGCGCCACACCTCGCTGGCACAGATGTGGCCGCTGATTCACGCCCCCGATGAGCGGATTGACGTCCGCGACCTTGCCTTCGCCGCTCACTGCTTCAGTGACATCGCGCAGGAGCTGCTCGGCTCAGCTTCGTAGACTGCGCAGAAGAATGTTTGATCGGATCGACCACGTTGGCATCGCTGTTGAGGCAATCGACCCTGCTCTGGAGCTTTATCAGGGGTCGCTCGAGATGAGACTCGTGCACCGCGAAGTCGTTGAAGAGCAGGGAGTTGAGGCCGTGCTGCTCGACCTTGGCGAGAACCACATCGAGCTGCTCCAGCCGCTCAGCCCGGAGACTCCCGTCGGCCGCTTCCTTGAACGCAATGGCCCAGGAATGCATCACGTTGCTTATCAGGTCAGCGAGATTGAAAGCGAGCTTGAGCGGCTCCGCGCGGCCGGAATCAAACTGATCGACGAGCAGCCGCGGACCGGTATTCGCGGCTCGCTTGTAGCCTTCGCCCACCCCAAATACACCGGCGGCGTTCTGACCGAGATCGTCCAGCCGGCGGAGGATCACTGATGGCAAAGAAGTCAGAACAAGGCGAGCGCGTAGTGCTCGGGCTCAAAGGCGGCGGCTCGCTGCCGCTGACGCTCAGCGCCGGCGACCGCGACAAGCTCTTCAGTTCGCTCGAAATAGGCGGCTGGATCGACCTCGATGATGAGGACGGCCCGGTTCGCGTGGACTGCTCGCAAGTTGTCTATGTGCGCAGCGAGAGCGAAGAGCACCGCGTCGGCTTTGGCCTCGGCTAGCCGCCCGGCCCTGCTGCGCGAATCGAACGGACCGCTGAGTTAAGCGATGAAGGTTGGAATCATCGGCATGCCCAACGCTGGCAAGTCATCGCTCTTCAACGCCTTGACGCAGGCCGGCGCGCAGGCCGCTAACTATCCCTTCACGACGATCGAGCCGAACGTTGCCGTCGTCCCGGTCGAGGATCCGCGGACGGTTCAGGTAGCGGAGACGGTCGGCGCCTCGGAGATCGTTTGGGACACGATCGCCTTCCACGACATCGCTGGGCTCGTCGCCGGGGCGCACAAGGGGGAGGGGCTCGGCACTCAGGTCCTCGCCAACATCCGCGAGACCGACGCGCTACTGCACGTAGTCCGCACGCACGGGGATTCAAACGTAATCCACTCCGAGGGCAGCGTTGACCCGCAGCGCGACATCGAGATCATCGAAACCGAACTGATCTTCGCCGACCTCGAGCAGGCCGAGCGGCGTCACCAGCGCGTAGCCCGCGAGGCGCGCAGCGGCGACGCCCACGCGGTCGCCGAAGAGGCGTGGCTTGCCGCCGTGATCGAGGCGCTCAGCGCCGGCCGTCCGGCCCGCACCGTTCCCGTTCCCGGCGATGCGCCCGACGCGATGCGCTTGCTCCAGCCACTGACTGGCAAACCGGTGCTCTTCATCGCCAACGTTGACGAGGGTGATCTCGCCGTGCCGGAGGTCGTTAGCGCACACGCCGCCAAAGAGGGCGCTGGCGCTGTTGCGATCTCCTCGCGGCTTGAGGCTGAGCTCTCGGAGCTGAGCGACGAGGATGCCGCCGCGATGCGTGCCGAGCTTGAGCTGGACGAGTCGGGGCTTGAGATCGTCGTCCGCGGCGCTTTCGACCTGCTTGAGCTGATCGCCTTCTTTACCGCCGGTGAGGCTAAACCGGCCCAATCCTGGCATCTACGCCTCGGCTCAACTGCTTGGGACGCCGCCGGCGCAATCCACACCGACATTCAGAAGGGCTTTGTCCGCGCTGAAATAATTGGCTGGGAGGCGCTGGTCGAGGCCGGCGGTTACGCCCCGGCACGCGACCGCGGCACGCTGCGAACCGAAGGCCGCGACTACCAAGTAGCCGACGGCGACGTGATCACCGTTAACTTCACGCCTTAGCGGCCTGCTCGAGCCGCTCGGCGAGCCGGTTCATCCCAAGCTCGCGCGCCGCCGCAGCGCCGCGATCGGGAGAGAGTGGCGCGTCCTTCGGCCGCTTCAATTTGATCGTCTGTAGCGTCGCCATCGCTTTGAAGGAGCGAAGTCGCTCGGGGTCATCGGTCAGGGCGGCGCGCGTGCGCGCCGTCATCTCGCTGGCTGAATCCTCGGCTGCTTCCAGCACGGCCTCTAGCGAGCGGTATTGGGCCAGCAGCACCGCCGCGCCTTTCTCGCCGATCCCCTTAGCGCCGGGAATGCCATCTGACGGGTCGCCGCGCAGCGCGATCAGGTCGGGACTCTGCGCTGGGTCGACGCCGCTGCGCTCGCGCACTTCGGCTGAGCCAATCAGCTGCGGTCCGCCGCGCGACGGGTAGAGCACCGTGACCTGCTTTGAGGCGCATTGGAACATGTCGCGGTCGCCGCTGAAGATCAGCGTTTTCCCGCCAGCCTTGCTCTCTAGCGTGGCCAGCGAGCCGAGCAGGTCGTCGGCCTCAAGTTCTGCCGCGTCAAGCGAACTCCAGCCGCAGGCGGCGAGGAAGCCAGGCGCGAGCTTCCACTGGTGCTCAAGCTCCGGTGGCATCGGCGGGCGGTTGGCGTGGTAGGCGGCGAATGCCTTCACACGGTAGGCACCGGCCTCGGCGCCGAAGCAGCAGACGACCGCTCGCGGGCGGTAATCAGCAACCGCTTGAAGCAGCATGTTCGTCATTCCCAGCAGTGCGTTTACAGGCTCGCCGTCTGCCCCCTTGATCGACTTCGGCAAGGCGAAGAAGGCGCGGTAGAGCAGCGAGGGGGTGTCGACGGCAAGAAGCGGAGCGCTCACGGGCGGCAGGCTACCGTGATACCGACCAAGCGGCCGCCCGTACTTCGGTCGAGTTCCTGATGGCTGACGAAGAGAACAACGACACCAACGAGAGCAGCAAACTTCCCAGCTCGAGGCTGGCGCGGACGGCCAAATTTGGTTCACTCGTTGGTGGCCAGAGCGCAAAGTGGGCGGCGACGAGCGCGGCCAACCGGCTGCGGAACGAGGAACGCGCCGACGAGGCGACCCAAGCCCGCGCCTTCGACCTCGCCGATCAGCTCGTAAAGCAGCTCGGCCAGATGAAGGGCGCGGCGATGAAGATCGGCCAAGTGCTCTCAACAGTTGACTTTGAGCTAATCCCCGAAGGCGACCGCGAAGAGTTCAAAGAACGCCTGGCACAGCTGCGCGACAGCGCGCCGCAGGTCGCCTTCAAGGAGATGAAGAAGGTGGTCGAAGCCGATTTCGGTGAGCCGATCTCGGCGGTCTTCGCAAGCTTTGACGAGGATCCGATCGCTGCCGCCTCGATCGGGCAGGTTTATCGCGCCACGACGCACGACGGCGACGAGGTGGCGGTCAAGGTTCAGTACCCTGGCGTTGCCGAGGCGGTCGAGACCGACATGCGCAACGTGCAGATGCTAGTGCCGCTGCTCAAGCGCCTCGCTCCTGGGATCGACGCCAAAGCGCTGCTAGCAGAGCTGCGCGAACGGATAATCGAGGAGCTCGACTATGAGCTCGAAGCCGCCAATCAGCGCCAGATCGCGCGCGCCTACCGCGGCCACCCGTTCGTCCGTATTCCCGCGGTCTTCGGCTCGCTTTCAACGCGGCGTGTGCTGGTAAGCGAATACGTCGAAGGGCAGAGCTTCGCGCAGCTGAAGGAGCGCAGCGACGAGGAACGCGACCGCGCTGGAGAGATCGCCTTCCGCTTTTTCTTCGGCTTACTAATGCGCGAACGGCTCGCGCTCGGCGACCCGCATCCCGGCAACTACATCTTCTGCGACGACGGCCGCGTCTGCTTCCTCGACTTCGGTTTGATTCGCCGCGTTCCCGAGCAGTACCTCGACGGCGAGCGGGCTCTGGCGCGAGCCGTGATCGAAGGCGACGCTGAGCAGACGCACCGCTGGCTCGCCGAGCTCGGTTACTTGCCCCAGCCCGACGAGTTCCGCCCCGAGCGCGTGCTCGAACAGCTTCAGACGGCTGGTGAGTGGTACTTCACTACCGGCTATCGCAGGCTCAGCCCGGAGTATGTCCGCGGCGCGATCGAGGTTGGAAGTTCTCCGCGCTCGCCGCACTACGACTACATGCGCAAACAGACGCTGCCGCCCGAGGCGCTGCTGATGCGCCGCATGGAAGGGCTGCTCTTCACAGTCCTTGGCGAGCTGCGCGCCGGCGGTGATTGGGGCCGCTTGGCGCTTGAGTACATCGCCGCTGAGCCACCGTCAACGCCGCTCGGCGAGCACGACGCCGACTTTTTTGCCGCGCGTGCGTAGGCTTCTAACGGCAAGTATTCATTCGGACCAAGAGGAGCGCAGAATGGCCACACTCAATGGTGTAGACGAAATGAAGGCCGCAGTCGGCACAGAGCTTGGAGTAAGCGAGTGGTACGAGGTGACGCAGGAGACGATCAACCAGTTCGCTGAGGTAACCGGCGACCACCAGTGGATCCACGTTGACACGGAAAAAGCGAAGGAGACCCCGTTCGGCGGCACGATCGCCCACGGCCTCTTCACGCTCTCGCTTGGACCAAAATTCAGCTACGAAGTGATGAGCGTTGAAGGCTTCGTCTTCGCCGTCAACTACGGCTACCAGAAGGTCCGCTTCCCGGCCCCGCTGATGGTTGGCGCAAAGGTGCGGATGCGCGCCACGTTGAGCTCAGTCGAGGATGTTCCGGGCGGCGTTCAGATGATGGTCACGCAGACCTTTGAGACCGAAGGCGGCGAGAAACCTGTCTGCGTGGCCGAGTCGCTGGCGCGGATGTTCACTTAAGGACCACGGCCACTAAAAACTCGGCGCCGCCTGCGGCTCGCTAATCTCGAACAATGACAACGATTAGCGCGCAAGACGAAAGTTCAGCCCTCGAAACTGTCGAGCGGCGCCTCTTCATCGGCGGTCAGTGGCGCGACGCCAGTAGCGGCGCCACGATGGTCGTTGAGGACCCAGCGACCGGCCTTACTCTGGTCGAGGTCGCCGACGCTACTGCTGAGGACGCCGAGGCCGCCTTGGCCGCTGCAGACGAGACTTTCTCCAGCTTCCGCACGGTCGCGCCGCGTGAGCGCGGCGAGATTCTGCGCCGCGCCTATGAACTGATGACCGAGCGCACCGAGCACCTCGCGTTGATCATGACCTTGGAGATGGGAAAGCCGCTAGCCGAATCGCGAGGCGAGGTTGCCTACGCCGCCTCATACCTGCGCTGGTACGCCGAAGAAGCGGTACGGATCAACGGGCGCTTCCAGACCGCCGAGAACGGCGCCAGCCGCGTGCTGACGATGCGCCAAGCGGTTGGCCCGTGCCTCTTCATCACGCCGTGGAACTTCCCGCTGGCGATAGGCACGCGCAAGGTTGGCCCGGCGATCGCGGCTGGCTGCACTGTCGTCGTTAAGCCGGCCAAGCAGACGCCGCTTTCGATGCTGGCGATGGCGCAGATTTTCGAGGATGCCGGCCTCCCTGCCGGCGTTCTGAACGTTGTTTGCGGCTCCAGCTCCGGCTCGCTGATGGCGCCGCTGATCGCCGACCCCCGGCTGCGCAAACTTTCCTTCACCGGTTCGACAGCAGTTGGCAAGCAGCTGATCGCTCAGTCGGCTGAGCAGATCCTGCGCGTCTCGATGGAGCTTGGTGGCAACGCTCCCCTGATCGTCTTCGACGATGCCGATCTTGACGTTGCGATCGATGGGGCGATGATCGCGAAGATGCGCAACGGCGGCGAGGCCTGCACCAGCGCCAACCGGCTTCTGGTTCAGGATTCGATCGCCGAGGAGTTTGCGCAGCGGCTCGCAGAGCGGATGGGGGCGATGACCGTCACGCGCGGTACCGAGCCCGATTCGCAGGCCGGCCCGCTGATCGATGAGATTGCCGTGGCTTCAGTCAAAGAGCTTGTCGATGACGCTGTTGCCGCCGGCGCCATGGCGCTCTGTGGCGGCGCGCCGATTGAAGGTGACGGCCACTTTTTCGCTCCGACCGTGCTTACAAACGTGCCCAACGGGGCGCGGATTCTTAAGGAGGAGATCTTTGGCCCAGTCGCCCCCATTCGCACCTTCGCCACAGAACAGGAGGCGATCGCCGCCGCCAACGCAACCGAGTACGGCCTTGTCGCCTATCTCTTCACGCGCGACATTGCCCGCGGGCTGCGCGTGATCGAGGGGCTCGAGACGGGAATGATCGGCCTCAACCAGGGGATGGTCAGCAACGCCGGCGCCCCGTTCGGCGGCGTCAAGCAGTCCGGCTACGGGCGCGAAGGCGGCCACGAAGGGATCGACGAGTACCTCTCAACCAAGTACGTCGCGATCAACGTCGCCGACTGAATCTCTATCGCCCGACGCGCAGCGTGTATTCGGCGTTGAGCAGCTTCGTGTCGTTGTCGCTGACAGCTGCGTACAAGCTCTGCGCTACACCCGCCGAGTTCCTAAGAGTCACCCGCTCAACCGCGGTGCCGCTCCGCTTTGAGTAGGCAACGCGGAATCGAGAGCCGGTGGCACTCTTCGCGCCCGCTGAGTAGATCGCGAGGTCGACGCCGCCAAACTTCGGCGTCAGACTGATCTTCGCAGCGCTGCGTGCCGGAATTCGGATTCGGTAGACGTCAAGCGGATCTTTCACTTGATCGATCTTCGCGAAGAGCGAAACGCTGCTGCCACCGTTCCAAAGCAGTCCTGCCTTCGCGCCGAGCGCCGTCCCGTCGACCAGTGCGATCGAGTCGTTCGGCTCCAGCGGATCGATCACCGGCGCCGCCAATGCCAGCGAGGCCGGGATGTTGATCAGGCCCCAGCCGGAGTAGCGGTCGTAGCCCTTTGGCGCGATGTCCTTGGCGCCCTTCTTCAACAGGTCGGCAATCTGGCCAGCCTTCAGCTCCGGGCGCGCGGTAGCAATCCAGGCGGCTGCGCCGGCCGTGATCGGCGATGAGAAGCTTGTGCCATCGGTTGTCGTAACGCCGTCTGCCTCGTCATCTTCGGTGTCGAATCGCAGTGGCACGTCAACCGGCACCTCAACGCCCGGCGCGGAGACGTCAACGGCCGCGTTGGCGTTGCTGAACTTGCTGACCTCGCCCTTGGAATCGGTCGCCGCGACGCTGACGACGTGCGGGAAGGCGGCCGGGTACTCGGTTGGATTGCCCTCTTCGAATTCGTTCCCGGCCGAGGCGACCGAGAGCACGTCCTTGGAGTAGGCGCGCTGAATTGCTGCGTTCATCGTGAAGCAGCCGTTCTCTGTTCCAATACTCATGTTGATCACGCGAGCCCCGGCGGCGATCGCCTTGTCAATTCCGCCAGCGACGTCGGCGCAGCTAAAGCTGGTCAGGCCGTAGGAGAGGATCGGCGTACCGGGGAAGACGCCGACGACCGGGCCGCGACCAACGACGGCGCTGATCGTTGAAGCGACCATCGTTCCGTGTGCATCCTTAACCCTGCCTTCATTCAGGTACTTGGTCTGCTGATTGAGATCGCTGACGGAGCTGTCGACTCGATCGTCGAGCACGGCGACGGCGACGGCGCCAGTGGTTGGCCAAGCAAAGTCGGCGGGCACGACGGCCACGCGCGCCCATCGCCCGAGCCGCCCTTCGTAGGCGCTCTGCCGCTCGGCGCGAATATCGGGCTCGGCCCAGGTCAGCAGCTTCGCTGCCGCCAGTGAGCGAGCCAGTTGGCGGGCCTCTGCGCGCGACACGGTAAAGGCTGGCAGGCCAGAAATCCGGCGTGCATTGAAGCGGGCCGCGATCGCTGCGCTCTCTGCTCCGCGGCGGGCGCCGACAATCCAATTACTCACGCCAGCCTTCGCGGCGTCGCCCGCGGGCAGCAGCATCGGCGGCGCGCCGAAAGGAGCAGCCACGGCTGTACCGCCGAATGGCAGAGCGAGACCCGCGGCCACGACGAGCCCAAAGAATACGCTCACAGTTGCGGGGTTCTTCATAACTACAATGTAGGAGAAGTTGTAGGGCGGCGCGCCAGCCCGCTTAGCCTTCCTCGTTATCGACGGGGCCACGCAGGAGTCTTCGCAATGCCATTACACGGTGTACATTCTCTCGAGTGCCGTCAGGTCGATCGACACCCGCTAAACCGCCAAGCCCAAGCGACGAAACGGCTCGTGAAGTTGCCGACCTAGCCGAGGCACGCGAAGTGGCGCGGCCGCCGGGGGAGGTCGTCGGGTTCTACTCGAGGGTGGGTGGTTTATTCGAAACGTGGGGCCGGTTGGTCGACTCACGAGCCCGCTCACGAGTGCAGGCGTTGTGTGGGGTTGCCGATGGTGACGCCGTTCTGGAGGTCGGCGTCGGCGCGGGCAGCCAACTGGTGGAGTCTGCCTTGGCTAGTCCGTCAGGTCGGATCGTGGGTGTCGACCTCGCCGATGGCATGATCGACGAAACTCACCGCAGGCTTGCCGCGGCTGACATCACGAACGCCGAGGTCTTGCGTGCAGGAGCCTGCGATCTACCGTTTGTTGACGACTCGTTCGACGTCGTTTACAGCATTTACGTGCTCGACATCCTGCCGTGGGACGACATCCGCCGGGCCTTAAGTGAGTTCCATCGGGTCCTGCGCCCCGGCGGCCGCTTAGTGCTGTGCCACGTGACCCCCGGCGAACGCCCACGCCACCGCCTCGGCGATCACCTCTATGGCAGTGGCCTGCCGCTGACCGGTAACTGCCGTGGAATCCGAGTCACATCGCTGCTCGACGAACTCCGCTTTGAGCAGATCACGCGCGAATACAGCGCTCAGTTCCTGCTCCCCAGCGAGATCGTCTCCTCGCGAGCGCCAAGCGATCAGATCGGCGGTTCCAGCCAGTCGTAGGCGCGCGCCGCCGGCTCACCGTCGCTCAAGCCCAGATCGTGCCCGCCGCGCTAAACCTCTTCGTTACCGGCGGCAATTACGCGCAGGTTGATCGTCCTGTCGTAGAGCTTCGCGTCAACGCCGTGCTCTAGCGCAACCTCGCGCAGCGGCTGACCGGTAGCGGTCGCCTGCTTGACGATCGCCGCCGCCTTGTCGTAACCGATTGCCCCGTTGAGCGCGGTCGCGACAGCCAGCGTTGAGCCGGCAGAGGCCGCCGCGCCGGCCCTGTTGGGCTCGATCCCGTCGATGCACTTCTCAGCGAACATCGTCGAGCTTGTGGTGAGCAGGTGGATCGACTGGATCAGGTTGCGGCCGATCAGCGGGATCCGCACGTTCAGCTCAAACTGACCTTGCATGCCGCCGATCGTGATTGCCGTGTCGTTGCCGATCACCTGAGCGGCTACCTGCAGCACGACCTCCGGAATAACCGGGTTGA
>SXGR01505639.1_pt1 | contig 11590 bp, 8 predicted proteins | sample 3174711 | NCBI WGS metagenome assembly SXGR01 (sample SAMN11356860, study PRJNA531348) | freshwater metagenome | isolation source: freshwater sample F1-60 | place: China: Fuxian Lake, Yuxi | collected 2017-12-25
ACTTCAAATATTTGATGAGACAACATGTATCGTTAGAGCAGTATTACGCTGGACTGAGTTTTATAAACATGAATCTTGTGGAAAGTGCACACCGTGCCGTGAAGGAACCTGGTGGTTAGTACAAGTTCTAAAGGACTTAGAGGCTGGCAAAGGTAGTGAAGCAGATCTAGACAAGTTATTAGATCTTTGTGACAACATAATGGGCCGCTCGTTTTGTGCGCTCGCCGATGGCGCAGCTAGTCCAATTATTTCCTCTCTTAAGTATTTCCGCCAAGAGTACTTAGATCACTTAGCAGCCGGACAGTGCCCATTTGATCCAATGGTTGCAACATTATTTTCACCAATTGGTTCTAAATGAGTATTCAAGAGTTAAGTACAGATCAAGAAAAAGCAGTTGAAATGATCACCTGCGTTATTGATGGTTTTGAAATATCCGTACCAAAAGGGACTTTGGTAATCCGTGCTGCAGAAAAATTAGGAATTCAGATTCCAAGATTTTGCGATCACCCATTACTTGAACCAGCTGGTGCATGCCGACAATGTTTGGTAGATATTGAAATAAATGGCAGAGCATTTCCCAAACCACAAGCATCTTGCACAATTCCAGTTGAAAACGGAATGATAGTTAAAACTCAATTAACCTCAGCAGTTGCAGACAAAGCACAAAAAGGTGTGATGGAGTTGCTATTAATTAATCACCCACTTGATTGTCCAGTTTGCGATAAAGGTGGTGAATGCCCTCTTCAAAACCAAGCAATGTCTACCGGCAGAAGTGAATCTAGATTTGAAGGGACTAAACGCACATTTGAAAAACCTGTAGCGATTTCATCACAGGTTCTACTAGATAGAGAGCGGTGCGTACTTTGTGCCCGATGCACAAGATTCTCCGAACAGATCGCTGGTGACCCATTTATTACATTAAATGAGCGAGGTGCTCTGCAACAAGTTGGTATATACGAAGATGAACCATTTGATTCTTATTACTCAGGTAATACTGTGCAGATTTGCCCAGTTGGTGCACTTACTGGCACTTCATACCGTTTCCGTGCCCGGCCATTTGATTTAGTTTCAACTAATTCTGCTTGTGAACACTGCGCATCAGGTTGTGACGTGCGTACTGATGTTAGACGTGGTAAAACACTTAGAAGATTAGCTGGTGATGATGCTGATGTTAACGAAGAATGGAATTGCGATAAAGGCCGATGGGCATTTAAGTATGAAGTAGCAAAAAACAGATTAACTGCACCAATGATTAGAAATGAAAGTGGTCAACTGCAAGAAGCATCATGGCCTGAGGCATTAGCAGTAGCCGCAGCAGGTTTAAGAGATGTTAAAGCAGGTGTGTTAGTTGGTGGCCGTGCCACGATTGAGGATGCTTATGGTTATAGCAAGTTTGCTCGGATAACTCTTGGCACTAACAACATTGATTTTAGAGCACGCGTTCACAGTAATGAGGAGTTAGATTTCTTAGCTGGCGCTCCCTTAACTGCTACTTATAAAGATATTGATAAAGCAGACCATGTTGTACTAATTAATTTTGAACCCGAAGATGAATCACCAATTATTTTTCTTCGCATTTATAAACAGACCTATAAAAGATCCATAAAAGTTACAACAATTGCACCATTTGCAAGTAGAGGTAGTGAAAAGTTAAAGGCAAATCTAATTAAAACTGCTGCCGGTAATGAGATTTCAGCTATTTCTTTACTTACTACGCTAACCAAAAAGACAGTGGTTCTAGTCGGTGAGCGATTATCAGAAACACCTGGAGCACTATCTGAAGTGTTAAAGCTGATAAATCAATCTGGTGCAAAACTTGGTTGGGTACCAAGAAGAGCAGGAGAGCGTGGTGCTATTGCAGCGGGTGCAGCAGCAAATTTATTACCTGGCAATAGGTCAGTTTCTGATTCAGCATCTAGAGTTGATATTGCAACTGTTTGGTCATCTTCTTCACTACCAACAGAATCTGGAATGAATACTCTAGAAATTATTAACTCTGATCTGCAGGCAGTGCTAATTGGCGCAGTTGACCCAATGGATATTGCACCTGACGCAAAGATAAAGTTGTCAAAGAAGTTCATAGTTTCATTAGAGATTCGGCATAGTGACATTACAGATATTGCCAGCGTGGTACTGCCAGTTGCTGCAGTAGTTGAAAAAAGTGGCTCATTTATGGATTGGCAAGGAAATATCCGTAAATTTGAAGCAGCAGTCGCTCAATCATTAAACAGAAGCGATGTAAGAATTTTATCTATGTTAGCAGATAAAATGGGTAAGCCGATTAACCTACCTACAGTTAAGGCAGCGCGAGTTGAATTTGATTCAATTGGTAATTGGGATGGTGTGAAAAATATTATGAAGACAGTTACCCATGTGGCTAGCAAGAATGTATCAAGTGATGAAGCCATTCTTACCTCATGGCGAAATTTACTAGATAAAGGTTCACTACAAGATGGTGAGGATAATCTTGCTGGAACTGCTCGCAAATCAGTTGTAGTAATTAGTCCAGATAGGGCAAAAAAACTTGGAGTTATAGAAAATGAACTAGTTAGAGTTTCAAATGAGTATGGTGCAATCACATTGCCTTGCCAAATCTCTGACATTGAAGAATCTAGTGTTTGGTTACCTCGTAATTCAATTAGTAGTCAATTAATTAGAAATTTAGGAGTTGTTAGCAATTCAATTGTTAAGGTGGCCAAAGCATGAGTAATGCAGAGTTAATCGGCCAGGATCCAGGTTGGGTTATTGCCCTTAAAGGGGGAGTAATTTTTGCTGCATGTGTATTTTTAACAATTATGTCAGTTTGGGGGGAACGGCGAATTGTTGCTCGTATGCAACAACGAAGTGGACCTAACAGAGTTGGTAAATTTGGGTTATTACAAGCATTAGTAGACGGTGTAAAGCTAGCTTTGAAAGAGGATTTAATTCCAAAAGCAGCTGATCGAATTGTTTTTGTATTAGCCCCAATTATTAGCACAACTGCATGCTTCATGGCCTTCGCAGTAATTCCATTAACTGGTGAGGTCAATTTCTTTGGCCATCAAACCGCGATGCAACTTACCGACTTATCTGTCGGCGTGCTATATGTATTAGCGATTGCCTCCATTGGCGTCTATGGGATTGTTTTAGCAGGTTGGTCTTCTGGCTCTACCTATCCTTTATTAGGTGGACTTCGCTCATCTGCGCAAGTTATTTCTTATGAAGTTGCTATGGGGCTGTCCTTAGTTGCAGTATTTATATATTCAGGATCAATGTCTACCTCTGAAATTGTGGCAGCGCAAGATCGATGGTGGTATGCCGTAATTCTTTTCCCATCATTTATTATTTATGCAATATCTATGGTTGGTGAAACTAACCGTGCGCCATTTGATTTAGCAGAGGCAGAAGGTGAACTAGTTGGCGGATTCCATACTGAATATTCATCACTTAAATTCGCACTATTCTTTTTATCAGAATATGTAAATATAATTGCAGTATCTGCTTTAGCAACAACATTATTCCTAGGTGGTTATCGAGCCCTTCCTGGACTTGGTTTTACAGAACAATGGCTAGGTGGTTGGTTCACATTGGTTTGGTTCTTTATAAAGGTATTAGCTTTCTTCTTTGTATTTGTATGGTTACGTGGAACTTTGCCACGTCTGCGGTATGACCAGTTTATGCAGTTTGGCTGGAAAGTATTAATTCCTTTTTCACTTGCCTGGATTATGATTGTTTCAATATTGCGAGTAATGTCTCAACGCGAAAGTTCAAACTTTTTAGTAGTTGCTTTTATTTTTTCAGTAGCTTTAATATATATAGGAATAACTTCACTTACATACCGAGCAAAGGTTAAAACTGCTATTGCGTCAAAGGTCACTAATTCCAAAGCGCCAGATTTTCCCGTGCCAGAAATTCCCAACTTAAGAGCGGAGCAATTAAATGGCTGATGAATTAGCGCCTAGATCTGATGAGTTTGGTTTAGCGAAATCTGATGCCGCAAAGGTGCCTATTACCAACCATGAAAGTTCAAGCTTAGGCAAACAACTTCTTGGTTTTTGGGTCACATTTAAAACCATGTTCAAAAAAGTTAATACTGTTCAATACCCAGAGGTTAAAGAACCTACGGCGGAGCGATTTCATGGACGACATCAATTAAACCGTCACCCTGACGGACTTGAGAAATGTATTGGCTGCGAGTTGTGTGCGTGGGCATGTCCAGCCGATGCTATTTATGTTGAAGGTGCCGATAACAAAGAGAGTGAGCAATTTTCACCAGGTGAGCGGTATGGCAAGGTATATCAAATTAATTACTTACGTTGTATTTTTTGTGGACTTTGTATTGAGGCATGTCCTACCCGAGCACTCACTATGACAAATGAGTATGAATTAGCTGATGACACCCGTGCAAAATTAATATTTGAAAAAGATGATCTACTTGGTCCACTTAGAGCGGGAATGGTCCCACCACCACATCCAATGTATCCGAATACAGATGACGGCAATTATTATCGTGGTGAAGTCACTGGATCACATCCATCCCAAGGCATCGCTAAAAATGATTAATTTAGCTCTCGATATTGGTACAACAGCTGGCCCCGAATCCGTATTATTTTATTTTTTAGCGCCGCTTTCTATTTTAGCTTCAATTGGAATGCTGCTAGTTAAAAAAGCAGTTCATTCTGCACTACTTCTAGCTTGGGTAATGATTTCCCTAGCCATTTTTTATATTGCCCAAGACGCACTGTTTTTAGGAATTGTTCAGATTGTTGTTTATACCGGAGCTGTAATGATGCTCTTCTTATTTATTTTAATGTTAGTTGGTGTTGATACATCTGATTCGCTAGATGAAAATATAAAGGGATTGCGTCCTATCGCAATTACAGCAGCAATTGGTTTTGGAGGCCTCCTTACATCTTTGATTTCTCGTGCAACATTTGGTAGGCCAACAGCTGTTTTTATTGATGCAAATTCCGCAGGTAACGCAAATGGAATTGCTGAATTATTGTTTACGAAATACGTTTTTGCTTTTGAAGTGGTTTCAGTACTTTTAATCACTGCGGCCTTGGGTGCAATGGTTTTAGCTCACAGCCAAAAATCTCGATCTAAATTTGCTCAACGAGATTTATCTATCGCTCGATTTAGAAAAGGCGAACTTAAAGATGTAGCAGGTCTTCCCGGTCCAGGTGTTTATGCTCTCCATAACGCAGCAGATGTGCCAGCTTTATTGCCTACTGGAGAAGCTGCACCAACTTCAATCTCTGCAGTTCTGCAAGCCAGAGGTGACATTATCGAAAGTTCTAAATTCCAACTTCATACTGAGGAAGAGGAGAAGTGATGGCAATCGCTAACTATCTTTATCTTTCAGCAATTTTATTTACGGTAGGTGCTATTGGTGTTGTAGTAAGGCGTAATGCAATTGTTGTTTTTATGTGCATTGAACTAATGCTAAATGCAGCAAATTTAGCCTTTGTTACCTTCGCGCGCATAAATGGAAATTTAGACGGTCAAGTTGTTGCATTTTTTACAATGGTTGTTGCTGCGTGTGAAGTTGTAGTTGGACTTGCAATTATCGTAACTATTTATAGATCTCGTCGTTCTACATCAGTTGATGATGCGAGTTTGTTGAAACTATAAAATGTTAACTTCAGCAAATTTAGTGTGGTTAATTGTACTTCCATTATTTAGCTCTGCCATTTTGCTTTTAGCCGGGAAAAAATCAAATTCTTGGGGACATGTCATGGCTACGATCGTTTCTGCCTGCACATTTACAGTTGGCGTGATTGAATTTTTTGCAATGCAAGGAAGAGCAGAAGAATCACGTGCGGTAACCCAAAAATTATTTACTTGGATCTCAGTAGGTTTATTTAATGTAGATGCCTCATTACTACTAGACCAGTTATCTATTTGTTTTGTGCTATTAATAACTAGTGTTGGCACACTGATTCATATTTACTCCATTGCATATATGTCTCATGATTTAGACCGTCGGCGATTTTTTGCATACTTAAACTTTTTCATTGCCGCAATGTTGTTATTAGTGCTGGGAGATTCATATTTAAACCTTTATGTTGGTTGGGAGGGTGTTGGTCTTGCTTCCTATCTCCTAATTGGATTTTGGAATCAAAAGCCTGCATATGCCACTGCAGCAAAGAAGGCATTTATAGCTAACCGAGTTGGTGATGTTGGTCTATCACTTGCCATCATGATTGCATTTGCAACCTTTGGCGATGTCTCATTTGCTGGAATTAAAGATCAAACGGAGAGCACCTCTACAACTCAACTAACTGCAATCGGCTTAATGTTATTACTTGCAGCTTGCGGAAAATCAGCTCAGTTCCCACTGCAATCTTGGTTAGGTGATGCTATGGCTGGTCCTACACCGGTCTCTGCATTAATCCACGCTGCAACAATGGTTACCGCAGGTGTTTATTTAATTACGCGCTCAAACTTTATTTTTGATGAGGCCCCAATTGCACAAATGATGGTCTTAGTTATTGGTGGCGTTACTTTGCTATTTGGCGCAATTATTGGAACTGCTAAAGATGATATTAAAAAAGCACTAGCTGCTTCAACTATGTCACAAATTGGCTACATGATTTTAGCCACTGGACTCGGTCCAATTGGTTATGCCTTTGCAATCATGCATTTGCTAACTCATGGTTTCTTTAAGGCAAGCATGTTTCTTGGCGCCGGTTCTGTGATGCATGGCATGAAAGATGAAGTAAACATGAGGAAATTTGGTGGAGTCGGAAAGTTTATGCCAATTACTGCTCTTACCTTTGGGCTTGGTTACTTGGCAATTATTGGAGTGCCACCATTAGCTGGTTTTTATTCAAAAGACAAAATTATTGAAACTGCATTTAATGCTGGAGGCATAAAAGGAATTGCATTAGGTGTAGCGACTTTACTTGGCGCAATGATTACAGCTTTTTATATGACCCGAGTAGTGATCTTAACTTTCTTTGGAAATGAAAGATGGGGCCATAAAGATGAGCCACATGAGAGTCCAGCGTTAATGTTAATCCCAATCGGGTTGTTATCTGTTGGATCAGTTGCATCCGGTTTTATTTTGTCTAAGGGTGAGGGATTAGTTCATTGGTTAGAACCAGTTGTAAATCCACTTAAAGAACATCATGCGGAAGAATTTTTACCACATCTAGTGGTTTCAGCAATGACACTTCTAGTGGTAATAATTGGAGTTTTGATTGCAGTTGTTAAGTATCGTGGTGATCAATTAGCAGTTACTCCAGCAAAAGTTTCATTACTTACAAAAGCTGCAAGGCGTGATCTATTTCAAGATGATCTAAATGAAGTTGTATTTATGCGTCCAGGACAATCTTTAGTTAGTAATCTGTTAAACCTTGACTACTTAATTATTGATGGATCAGTTAGAGTAGTTGGAAGAGTTTCAATAACTGCTGGTAGCAAACTTCGCACTCTACAAAACGGCTATGTCAGAAGTTATGCATTAATGACTGTGATCGGCGCGCTGGCACTTCTTACTGTAATTTGGGCGGTGACTGCTTGAGCCTATTAACAATTATGGGATTATTGCCATTAGTTATCTCAGTTTTAATTGCTGCAATACCAGGTAAGAATATTGGCTTGATTAAAAAAGTTGCTTTCGCCGGTACAACAATTATTGCAATAATTTCAATTTTTCTTGCAATCGGTTTCGATAAATCAGATACATCAATTCAGTATGTCCAGAGCAATGCTTGGATTCCTACTTTTAACATCAATTACTCAGTAGGAATTGATGGTATTTCACTTGTATTAATACTGTTGTCGACGATTTTAGTACCAATTGTTGTACTTGCTACTTGGCATGAGTCTGACAGTGGCAGATGGAGCGCTAAAGTTTTTTATGTTTTAATATTAGTATTAGAAACAATGATAATTGGTGTCTTCGCTGCAACTGATCTATTTCTTTTCTACGTATTTTTTGAAGCAATGCTGATCCCAATTTATTTTCTAATCGGTGGCTATGGAAGTGGAAATAAATCAGCTGCCGCAGTTAAGTTTTTACTTTATAGCTTATTTGGTGGTTTGCTAATGCTTGCCTCAATTATTGGTGTTTATGTCATCTCTGGAAATCAAATTGGTGCTACTTTTGATTTGGCAAAGCTTGCTACTCTTGAAATTGATAATCTCACTGAAAACTTTTTATTTCTTGGTTTCTTTATTGCTTTTGCTATTAAAGCACCTTTATGGCCATTTCATACTTGGCTACCAGATGCTTCCAAAGCAGCGACTCCTGGCACATCTGTACTTCTACTTGGCGTACTAGATAAAGTTGGTACTTACGGAATGATCCGTTTTTGTATCCAATTATTCCCAGACGCTAGTAAAACATTCACACCATTAATTATTACCTTAGCTGTAATTTCTATAATTTATGGGGCATTCATGGCAATCGGACAAAAAGATATTAAAGGTCTTATTGCCTTTACCTCAATCTCTCACTTTGGTTTTATAACCATGGGAATCTTTGCCATGACATCACAAGGTATGTCTGGTGCAAATTTATATATGGTAAATCATGGATTTTCTACCGCCGCACTATTCTTAATTGCTGGTTGGATGATGATAAGGCGAGGATCATCAACTATCTCTGATTTTGGTGGGCTACAAAGAGTTACGCCAATAATGGCATGGACATTTTTTATTGCTGGGATGTCTAGCTTGGCTTTACCTGGACTATCAAGTTTTGTAAGTGAGTTTCTAGTATTAGTTGGTACTTATATACGCTATCCAGTAGCAGCAATTATTGGAACTCTTGGAATAATTTTAGCTGCTTTATATGTTTTAATCCCAGTTCAAAAAATATTACATGGTCCAACTACGCCGGGCAATGAAAACTTAACCGATTTAAACATACGTGAAAAAATAGCCATCGCGCCAGTTATATTAGTAATTGTAATAATGGGTTTTTATCCAAAACCAGTTTTAGATTTAATTAACCCAACATCTGAACAAGTTGTAATAAATGCTGGCTTTAGTGATCCGGTTGCAAAGGTAGGTAAGTGATGTTAACTGCACCATCTTTAGGTTACTCACTACTAGCACCAATGCTTATTGTGTTAGCAGGCGCGATAATTGGAGTTTTGGTAGAAGCATTTGTTGGCAAAGCACACCGAACGGCTATTCAAGTAACACTAAGTATTGGTGCTCTTTTACTTTCACTGCAACAACTGTGGAGAATCAGAGATTTATCATCTACTACTGCAGCAGTTGGTTCAGTAACCATTGATAAGGCAGGAATTTTCTTACAAGCTACAATTATATTATTGTCATTAGCCGCTGTTTTATTAATTGCTGATCAAGATAATTTTGTAGCTCAAGCTTCAGCACTTCCTGGTTCACCTAAAGAACGCACTGCACTACAGGATAAGAGTGCGCAAACTGAGATATTTCCGCTATTTTTATTTGCTGTATCAGGAATGATGTTATTTACAGTTGCTAGCGACTTAATAACTTTATTTGTTGCACTAGAAGTCTTTTCACTTCCATTATATTTATTAGCTGGTCTTGCCCGCCGCCGTCGGCTATTATCACAAGAGTCAGCCCTTAAGTACTTTTTATTAGGTGCATACGCATCTGCATTCTTCCTATTTGGTGCTGCATTCTTATATGGATATGCCGGAACAATTTCACTTATCGGAATTAGTGCCTTAGCTGGAAGTGCTAATGATGTTTTCTTACTGATCGGCATAATTTTTATCTCAGTGGGCTTGCTTTTCAAAATTAGCGCAGTCCCATTTCATTCTTGGACACCAGATGTTTATCAAGGTGCCCCAACTCCAATAACTGCATTTATGGCTGCCTGCACAAAGGTGGCTGCATTTGGTGCTATTTTAAGAATTTTCTATGTTGGATTTGCTGAGTCTCAAACAATTTGGCGACCAATAATTACGATAATTGCAATAATTACAATGTTGTTTGGCTCCATAGTTGCAATTGCTCAGCGCGATGTTAAGCGTATGCTTGCATATTCATCTATTGCCCATACAGGCTTCTTGCTGTCTGGAGTTGTAGCATTAAATAAGGACGGCTTAGCTGCTTCACTCTTCTACTTATTTGCTTATGGATTTGCCACTCTAGCTGCATTTGGAGTTATTGCTCTGATCAGAGATTCATCAGGTGAAGTAAGTGATTTAAATCGATGGGTCGGCCTGGGTAAGAAATCACCACTAACTGCAGGGGCTTTCTCACTCTTATTATTAAGTTTTGCAGGTATTCCTTTAACTTCAGGTTTTGTCGGAAAATTTGCAATTTTTTCAGCAGCTTATCAATCCAGAAATATCTCATTAGTTATTGTTGGTGTATTAGCTAGTGCTATTGCAGCATTTTTCTATATTAGAGTAATAATTATGATGTTCTTTACTGATCCAGTTAATGATTCAGTCTCTGTAATAATTCCTTCAGTTAAGAGCAAAATTTCAATATCTGTTTCAGTACTAATTTCAATAGTTTTAGGTATCGCACCTTCACTGCTACTTACTACAGCAGATAATTTGGCTAACTTCATCAAATAATGAATCAAATAGGAATACCGAATTTAGATAAAGAACTTGAAGCCTCACTCATGGCCGATATGGTTAAGGTTGAAGAGTTGATGCGATCACACATTCAAGGTGATTACCCTTTAGTTGTTGAAACATCTAGGCATTTAGTTGAAGCTGGTGGAAAAAGACTCCGGCCGTTACTTACTTTAATTTCTGCTCAGTTTGGTGATCCAACTAATTACGACATAATTAAAGCCGCTGTGTGTTGTGAACTGACTCATCTTGCAACCCTTTATCACGACGATGTGATGGATGATGCGGTGTTAAGACGCGGGGTTATCAGTGCAAATAAGAAATGGAACAATGCTGTGGCAATTTTAACTGGTGACTATTTGTTCTCAAAGGTTTCAGATATGTTGGCAGATATTGGCCCAGATGCAGTTAAATTACAGGCGAAGACTTTTGAACGATTAGTAATTGGGCAGATAAAGGAAACTCAAGGTAAGAGTGAAGGACTGTCTCAAATTGATCACTATATGAAAGTAGTTGCTGACAAAACTGGATCACTAATTGCTACCAGCGCCAGATTTGGTGCGTTACTTTCTGGAGCAAAACCTGAGGTAGTTGAGGTTTTAACAAAGTTTGGAGAAAAGATAGGTGTTGCATTTCAGGTAGCTGATGATCTACTTGATGTAGCTAGTAGTAAAACTGCTTCAGGTAAAACACCAGGAACAGATTTAAAAGAAGGCATACCGACCTTAGTAACACTTTATGTGATTGCAGCTAATGAGCCTAGTGACGCAGATTTAATTACGAAATTGCGTAGTCTAATAAGTGATGAAGACTTACCAAATATTATAAGCAAATTACGAACTCATAACGCAGTAAAAGAAGTTCAAGGCTTTTTAGCCCAAGTTGCTAAAGAAGCAAATGATTTACTAGTTGATTTACCCGAAGGGGCTGCAAAAGAAGGGCTTAAAAACTTAACTTATGCCCTAGTCAACCGATCTACCTGATTTGTATAGATCTCGCCCTAAAAATCCTAACGCTACCCATATAAATAAAAATCCAATTAATTTTGAAATTGGTAGAGGCTCATTAAA
>SXGR01354303.1_pt1 | contig 11587 bp, 7 predicted proteins | sample 3174711 | NCBI WGS metagenome assembly SXGR01 (sample SAMN11356860, study PRJNA531348) | freshwater metagenome | isolation source: freshwater sample F1-60 | place: China: Fuxian Lake, Yuxi | collected 2017-12-25
CATACCGGAATGACCGCTGCCGCGAATCCGTAGCCGATCACCATCAGGGCCTGTGCCGGACCGTCATAATCGAACCAGCTGCGTATCATCGGGTGATGATTGATCCAGCCGCCGACGAACACCGCGCCGATCAGCAGCGCCAGACCGATGAGACTGCCCTCCAGCACGCGTCCGGGCCGGATGCTGCGCATGTACAGACCGATCAGGATTGCGATCGGGATGGTCGCCGCAACGGTCGAGGTGGCCCATGGGCTATGTCGCATCGCGTTGACCACGACCAGACCCAGCACCGCGATGAGGATGATCATGATCGCCATCACCGCGATCAGGGCGACAGCGCCACCGATCGGACCCAGTTCGTCGCGCGCCATCTGACCGAGCGAGCGGCCATCGCGGCGTATCGAACAGAACAGGATGACGAAATCCTGCACGCACCCGCCCAGCACCGCACCGATCAGGATCCATAACGTGCCGGGCAGGTAGCCGAACTGTGCCGCGAGTGTCGGCCCTATGAGGGGACCGGGACCGGCGATCGCCGCAAAGTGGTGACCGAACACGATCCAGCGGTTGGTCGGCACAAAGTCGCGACCGTCGTTGTGCCGCTCGGCAGGCGTGGCGCGGGTGGCGTCGAGCATCATGACATTCGCGGCGATAAATGCACTGTAGAAGCGATAACCGATCGCATACACGCACACCGCCGCAACGATGAACCACATCGCATCAACCTGTTCGCCACGATTCAGGGCGATGCCGCCGATGGCGCCTGCGCCGAGGCAGGCAATCGCGATCCAGGCTGCTGTTGACGCCCATGCTCTGGCAACAGGACGCGACTTGTTTTCTGCAGTTGACATGTGGTGATTCCGATCAATTCGGCTAAAGAATTTGCCGAAATAAGTCTTGTGTATCGTTGCTGGCTGGCGATCTGGATGGTGACGCCGGGCATGTCTTGTCGTGTCTTCGCATGAAGCTCATCGGATCGATGCTGCCGCAAGCAATGGACATTTTCAATCCACCTTCGCGCCGAGCATTCTCCGCAGCGTGCCATCACGATCCAGAAAGTGATGTTTCAATGCGCCGGACACGTGCAGTGTGATGGCAACCACCAGCACCCAGCCCACCGTGGCGTGGATGTCCTGCACGAACTCGTGCATGAATTTGCTGTACGGCAATACACGCAGCTTGCCGCTGGGATCGGGGTTGTCGGCGATCAGCTGCAATCCGAACACGGACAGTTCGTTACCGCCGGCCAGTGACGACACCATGCCACTGATGGGCATCACTACCGTGCCGATGATCAGCGTCCAGTGCACGAGTTGCGCCAGATTCCGTTCGATGCGCTGATACATGCCCAGCGGTTGCGGCCAACCATTCCTGATACGCCACACTACGCGCACCAGAATGACTACGAAGATCAGGATACCAATCGACTTGTGCAGGTCCCACAAGCTGCGGGTTCGGGTGGTCGCCATGTAGAAACCCAGCGCCAGCATGCCGATGACGGTGAGGCCGACAATCCAGTGCAAGGTTACCGTCAACGAGCTGAGTTTTTGCCTGCTGTCGCTCACTGCTTGTTCCTCAGTTTCACCCAACGGAATCAAAATATGCCCGGGAGGCGCCGACCCGGCTCGGGGCCTTGGACGTGTAGCGCAGACGCTTCATCAGGGCCAAGGCAGCGCAAGTGACGTGAGACAAGCGTCCGCACGATCTGCTCACAAAGCATCAGGCAGCATCTGTACCTTCAAACAAAAACGGTTCGCCCCCTCCGCCACCAGAGCAGCAAGAGAGGGCGAACCGTCCGGTCCGCTTACAGCCGGACGCGAACACCAACGGTGTAATTACGCCCGATCACATCATCACCAAAGGCCGACTCGCCGAGCTGGCCGGGTTGCTGATTCAGGTAGTTACCCGCATGCGGCGGCTCCGTGTTGAAAACGTTCTGCACGTTGAAGAAGACATCCATGGTTCCGTTGAGCGCCTGCGGCTTGTAGGAGATATTCAGATTGGTGAAGCCTACCGATTTGACCTTGCTAGCTTCGACCGGGACAGGATCGAGCACCGGGCTGAGCTCCAGGCTCTGGCGCCAGCGATATTGCATCGCCAACGTGAGCTCATCCGTTGGGTTGTAGCGCAGGAAGGCGGTTGCTCGCCACTTGGCCTGGGCCTGCAGTCCGCCTCCGCCCACCACGCCGGCAGAATCCAGAGCTGCAGCGCCGATCAGCTGGTTGATGAGATGCGGCTGATAGGTCGCCAGCAAACGCAGTGAAGCAGGACGACCGACAAGCGACGTCCTGAACGACGCCTCGAGGTCGACGCCCTCGGTCTCTGTCAGACCCGCGTTCACGAAGGTGGTTCTGCTCAGTACGATCGGATTGGTGGTTGAATTGCCGGAGACCGGATTACCGTTCAAGCGTTCGAACAGATCGCACAGGGGCGAGGTACCACCGCTCGCGTAACATGCCAATTGAGATTCCCGGTTATTCCCTTGGGCGGCAGTAATGGCGTCTTTTACCTTGATTTTGAATAAATCAACCGCAAAATCCATGTTCGGCGTCGGGCGCAGCACCACGCCAAAAGTCACGGTATCCGCTGTCTCGGGCTTCAGATTCGCATTGCCGCTATTCTCAGTCCGCACATTAGTTAGTCCCACTGCACCCGTTCCTGTCTGGAACTCGGTTAGACGGTCCGTAACGTTTCCAAAGGTAGTGGCCAGCGCCCGGAAATTCTCATCCAGACTGGGCGCACGGAAATCGCGCGAACGCGTGGCGCGCACCGTCAGCATGTCGATGGGATCCCACGTCAAACCCGCCTTCCAGGTATTGGCATCGCCGGCGCGATCATAGTGCGCGAACCGGTACGCGGCATTCAGGTCGAGTGACTGGGCCAGCGGTGCATCCTGGAGCAGAGGGACGCCCAGTTCGATCGCCGCTTCGCTGGTGGTGGTGGTGATCTCAGGAACCGAATCCACTCCGGAATTGTGGGTCCGCGTATTGGCATTGCAGTTAAGGCCAGCGCCAATGCCGGTGCAATTGGCGCGAGCGTTCGACGACGGTGAGCGGCTGTCAATTTCATAACTCAAGCGACGCCACTCGGCGGACAGCGCCGCATTGACCGGCCCCGCCCAGCTGCTGAATGGCGATCCCGTCAGGGAGGCGGCCACGTTCTGCATGCTGATGTTGGTGTCCCACTCAAGTCGTTCCACGACATAGTCGATTGCCGCCTGACTCTCTGAGTTCTCGCCAAACACATTCATGGGCACGCAGCCGGCGTACACCGGATTGGTCGCGGCTGCCCGGCAGACCGGCACCCCACCCACCACCACGGAATCCAACGCTGCATAAAGTCGACCGAAGTTGATCGCGGCGTTCTGACGCACATCAAACGAGCCACGAGAATTCGCAACGGACACTTCCCAATCGTAATCGTTGAACAGTTCGCCCCGGAGACCCGCAGTCACATTCAAATTCCTGGAGTACGTTTCCAGTTCTGTGCGGGGAATCGAATTGAACATCTTGCCGAAGGTGAAGATTGTCTGGTTGGCGGCGACCATGGCCGCTCTGTACTGTGGTAACAGGAAGGCATTGTCCCTGTGGATGGACAGAGTGCTGCTGTTGAACTGGACTCCGGTGCCCACGCTGTGATTCAGCGAGTTCTGCACCGACAGGTAGCCATTCACAGTGTCGGTAAAGTCGTAGTCCAAACGGGCGTAGGCCTGGTTTGACTCAAGCCCGGCGCGCAACTGCGCAAAATAAAATGCGCCATCACCGCCTCTTTCGTTATTGGCGTCGGTTATCCCGTCGCGGGGACCGTGCACGAACGGCACGAGGTAACCGCCGGAAGTGAAGCGTTGATCAAAGAGCGGATTGGTGGTCAGGTTGCTCGCGCCGTTCACACGGCCACCAAACGTCAAATTGCCCACCCGGACATTCTTGACATGGACGAGGGGAAATGCCGCCGTCCCGTTACCCTGGATCGTGCGCACTTCCCGGCCCCATGGACGATCCAGCTTGCTGTCGATGGGCGCCGAATAGCGACTCTCGAAACTCCCTATGAAGTGGCCACGCCCGCCGAATAGCTCGGTGCCGAACGCGAGGCCGGCATCAGCGGTCTCGGCGTCGCCGTAGTCAGACCGCCCCGCCTGCAGATTGCCCTTGAACCCCTGAAATTCCGTGTCGGTCACGAAGTTCATGACACCGGCGATGGCGTCGGATCCATAGACTGCGGAGACACCGCCGGTGACGACATCGACGCGCTTGACCAGCATCTGCGGAATGGTATTCATATCGACGTAACCATCCGGCGTGGTGGGCGCCACACGCCGACCGTCCTGGAGCACCAGTGTGCGCAGCAGACCCAGCTGACGCAGGTTGGCCACATTGGCGGCATTGTTGCTGGTGGCAGGACTGCCAGCCTGGCCAGCGGTGCCGGTGTTGCTGTTCAGGCCGCGCGCACCCGCGAATGCCGGCATTTCGTTGAGCGCCTCGGCGAGGTTACCAGGCCGCACCTCCATGAGATCTTCAGTCGTCACCACTGTCACCGGAGTCGGGCTGTCATTACCACTGGTAATGACGCGTGACCCGGTGATGAGCACTTCCTCAAGCTGAGCCGTGGCCGTGCCGCCGGCAATGGTTTGCGCGCTCGCCGTTGAGCTCAGCACCAGCGCACCCAAGGCGCCAATCATCATAACCTGCATGTCGTGACTCATAGTCATTCTCCCATTTGTTTAGTGTATATGCAGAAACCAGACAACGAATTCAGATAACCCGGGCCACATGACCCGCGCCCCAAACCACGGATCACTTCTCGCGGCAATGAACATCGCCGGGCGCCAAGGATCTCCCACCCACGCCGGATGGATGGATGATCCTGATAGGCAAGTAACTCAAGCGCCGTCGCCAAAGCGCATGATGAATTCGAGACCGAAAGTTCGCGGACGGCCATATGTGTAGCTGTAAACGCCCTGCCGCGTCACCGCGCTGAATCCACACATATCGAAGTAGCGCGTATCGGTCATGTTGATTCCATACGCAGAGACTTCCCAGCGCCTTCGATCAGACATGTAGGACACACGACCACGCAATGTCGAGTACGAATCCTGATGACAGAACGAAGGAGGAGTATCAACTGTGATCGCTTGACCGTTCAGGGTGTCCAGCCACTCATAAGCGCCTTGCCACGCGACCCCGAGCTGCGGCGTAACTGACCCCACGCGCCCGGGCAGAACAAACGTATGCTGGACAGACGCATTGAGTGACCAATCCGGAGTGAAGTCGCCGATCTTGGTGCTGGAGAGATCCACAATCTGATTCGGGTTGACGGGACTCAGCGAATTGAACTCGCTGTACTCTGACTTGAGATAGCCAAAGTCCAAAGACACCGCGCCACCGCGCCAGGGCGTTGCACGCGCCTCCAGCTCAACACCCTTGATTGCAACAGAGCCGGCGTTGTCAATGATCCCGATTACCGGCTCGGTTCCGAATGCTCCATTCGGGTTATCCAGGCGAATTGCTTCGTGCTTGTCCGAGTAGTCCATGTAAAAGGCGGCGGCGACCAGCGACAGGCGTCCATCGAGAAAATGCCCTTTGGCGCCAATTTCGAAATTATCGACGAACTCCGGATCAAAAACCGCCAGGTTGGCCAGCGCCGGAAAATCACGCACTCGCAGCTCATCGTTGAAAGATCCGGAGAGAAATCCGCGCGAGTAAAGCGCGTAGGCCATCTGATTGCCGTTGAACTGATAGGTCAAGGACGCCATTGGCGTCACGGCATCCCAGGTTTCCTCGAGGTCGCTGAACACGCCTTGTCCGAATACATTGTTGTACGACAGGATGTATCTGGGCTGACACAGCGCGGTGCGCGGACCGTCGCCGGGCTGTCTGTAGGTGCATCCGCCTGTCGTCAGCAGCTCCGTCTGCAGGACCTTGCGCTTGTCGACCGTGTAACGCGCGCCGAGATCCACCTTCAACTTTTCCGTTACGTCGTAGGTCAGATGCCCGAACGCGGCCCATGATTCTGAAGTGATCTGGCCGGACCGCCCGGTAACTGCCGGCCCGCCGGTTCCCGTTTTGTCGGCGAGCCAGATGAACTGAGTACCTCCATCCGGCTGACATGCAACTGAGGTCGTCCCCGCCGGATTCGAAAGCGCTGCAAAATTCTGCAGCAAGGCATCAAGGCAGTTGCCCTCCCCGGCACCGAAAAAGTCGTCGAAATAATTCGCGCCGAGCGTCACATGGAAGCGCTCTGCCATGTCTCCGCTCAGGAGAAGCTCGATTTGGTTCGATTTACGGAAGTTACCTCTGGATCCATCGGGATTAGCCGTGCCAATCCCGTGAATGGGCAACGCCGAGAAGTCGCGATCTTGAAGAAAGTTCTGCTCAGTGACCTGCGTCGCGCCAGACAACTGCACCTTCATATTGTCAACGCCAAGCACCTGCCCTGGCGCGGCCCACGCCACTGACCCAGTGAAGAACTCGTTGTCCAGCCGGCTGAATGTTTCGAGATCGGATGACATCACGAAGTCACCCTGCGCATTGTCCGTCGCACAGCTTGCCCAGTAGTCAATCGTTGCGTTGTCGTACAGGAACTCGAGATTCCCTCGCCCGCCAGGCCCCACTCCCCACACACCGACTCCAGACGAACCGGTCGGACCCGCGTAGCCGGGAAAGCGCGCAGCCAGATCGGGTGTTGGCAACGCCCGGCACTGCCCTCCGGTGTTATCGTCGTCCTGATAGTTGCCGCGGAAAGCGAGATCGACGGCCCACTGATTATTCGGTCTGAATCGCAGCGCGGCGGATACAGCCTCGAGGTCAGTAGCGCCCCAGTCCCGGCCAAACGTCCGATTGAAGTAGTAGCCATCGGATGTTTCCCTGGCGACGCTGAGACGCGCCGCCAGGGAATCGGTCAGCGGGACGTTGAGCATCGCTCGGACTCCGTACTCACCGAACTCTGCAGCACGGAGGGCAAGTGACGCACCGAACTCCTGCTTTGGCTTGGCGGAGATTACGTTTATCAACCCGCCCGTTGTATTACGCCCGAACAAAGTCCCCTGCGGGCCGCGGAGGATCTCGACACGCTCGACGTCCAGGGTACTCATCATCTGGCCAACCCGATTTGGCAGATAGCGCCCATCCAGATAGACAGCAGAACCGCTGGAATCCAATGCACCACCACCACGCCCGCTGGCCGACCCCACACCACGGATGTAAATCGACGTCGTGCCGCGATTACCATTCGTAGCGTTCTGAAACGAAACATTCGGCAGCAGCTCACTGATATCAGAGATGTCCTGCACATTATGATCGCGAAGAGCCGTTTCGCTGAGCACAGCGATCGAGCCCGGCACTGTCAACGCCCCCTCTTCGCGACGCCGCGCAGTAATCGTCACTGTTTCGAGCTCCAAAGCGGCGACAGAATGCGGCTGCTCCCGGGCATATACATTCTGCATGCCAACCGCGAGCGCCGCGGGCGTGCATCCCGCCGTAACGCACTCTTCATCAACCATTAGTGCTTCTTCCCGCTCCAATTTTCTGACGATGGCCCGGCCTATGGTGTCCACTTCGGCGATGAATCCGGTTCCGCGCAGCAGGAGCCGGAAGCCTTCGACGATGCCGTAATCACCGCGCAACCCCATCGACGTGACTCCGCTCAGATCCGCCATCGGAAACAGAACCGATATCCCTGCCTGCTGAGCGAACTCAGTGATGGCGTAGTCCGCGCGTTGGCTCTTGACATCGAACTCAATTGCGCACGCTGGTGAAGGCAGCATTGCCAGAACTGTACTGGCGCATGCTCGCACCATAAAAAGCGCGAGCCGGTCAGTACCGCCGAACGCTGCATTCCACACAGTCATATAGACCGCTCGCATTCGCTTTTCCCCCACAGGACGATGCACAGTCCATCACCACGCCACCATCGATACAGATGCACGAACAATCGTTAACGGTTAACCCCGCTGCTTGCGCGATGTTCGCCATCTTGGCACCGACAGACCTGTCTGCTTGATTTATTTATTCCTCTGTTCTTTTGTTCTTATTTTCTGCACATCTGATTCCAGTGCCGGGCGTAACGCCAGGGCAACGGATGCAGGCCGTGCAGTTGCAAGAGGGCAGCCGCGGCGAAAAATGCTTCAGTCCTGCATCGACTGAAGGATCTCGTAAACACCCCTTACATTTGCTGCACGGGACATTTCATACTCGAGAAGGTGTGCATAATCCTCCATGCGAACCTTCTCAATGGTCTGTTCTTTCGTCAAACCGGATCGCATGGATTTCTGTACTTCAGCAACCAGTTCTTCGAGATAGCGGCGCTGCTCGGTCACTTGCGCTTTTGTGCCGGTGGCTTCATGGGCAGGCACTACGATGTCGAAATCCACCTGCTCCACCTGTCGTAGCGCCTCGACCCATCCCGGCAGGATGCCGCCATCAAGGTCGGTGCGCGGCAAACGGTTTGGCGTCAAAAAATCCGCTGTATAGATAGCGCGCTCGCTGGGCAGCCACACCAGGGTCATGTCATCGGTATGGTTCGGTATCAAATGCATGAGCTCCACCGTGACCCCGCCGAGGCGAAGGGTGGCGCGGTCCGTGAAGGTGATATCCGGAGCTCGAACTTCACCCTCGAAGCGAACAGCCCAGATTTCCTGGCGATTCAGCCCGCCGTTACCGTCGCGATCCCAGCGCTTGAAATCCGCTTCATACAGTGTGCCGCGCGCCTCGTCCGGCTGCACGAGCCCGTCCGTGTTGCGGTCCCACAGCTTCTCCCTCGCGGTGAGCGGCGCGGAAGCTGCCGGAGGCTGCATGTTTCCCAACATTGCCGCATGGCCGACAAGAGTCGCAGTGTCGCTGAATACCGCTGCGCCACTGGCATGATCACTGTGAGCGTGACTGTAGACAACATAGCGCACGGGCTGGGTGAATCGTTTACTCAGTTCCTGCTTCAGCCATGTCGCAACCCCAGTGCTGATCGGATCGACCACGACGATGCCGTTGCCGGTCACCAGGAATACGCCGTAATGGCGGGTCTCGCGAAATCGGTACAGGCGCTCGGTGACCTTGATAATTTCACGCACGGGCGCCGCGCCGACATCCTGAGACAGCGCGCCACGCGCAGACATCAAGCTGCTGGCCACGACCAGGAGCCATGCGCCACATACACCGGTGCGTTTCTTCATCTATTTCGAACCTTCTGTAGCAGGAGCTGGCGCGGGCTGGCCGGCTGCGGAGTTGAAAAGCTGGTACGCATAACACTCGTATTCGAGCAACTGCAAGCCCGGCTCCATGCGCCGGTATAGCACCAGATTGATTTCCCACGGCCGGGAGAATACTTCGGGATCCTCGATGGTTGCCCGATAACGAATATGGTTCGGGCCGTCAGGTGTGTAACGCTCCACCACATGCAACGAGGGGCTATGGTAGTTGCCCGAGCGATCCAGCCATGTGTTGCCGGTGAAAGAAGTCACATCAACGACCAGGGTATCACCCTCCCAATGACCTCTTGAGTCTCCCATCCACCACTCAATGCCCGGCGGTGGATGGCTCGAGCCGTCCAGATAGACGATACGCGAGGTGTGCGCGTACTCATAAAGCATGGCCACATGACCCGGGGTCTGAACGATCTGGAACGGGTATGGCATGTAGTTGATGCGAGGCACCCCGACCATGAAGCAGTTGGCTTCAGGATCGTCCTGCAGCCGACGCCGATGGTTTTCCTGTCGCTGCGCCAGCGCGGTGTCCTTGTACGGAATTTTCGCGCCGACAACCACTCCATAACCAGCCGGCACTCCCGCCTCGGCGGGATGATCTTCGAGATTCCACACCGCAGGGCTCATGACCTGCCATATGCCTTCAAGATTGGGACGCCCATCCGGCATGCGTGGAAATTCGTCGGCTGCCACCGTGAGCTGGGTGAACAACAGACCCATAGCCAGCAGACAGCACCGGATACCAACACTTCCCGATCGCATGGGAAACCTGACAAGCGAGATAGACGGTTGAATCATGGCCTGGACTTGCCGCCGTCTGCGAAAAGCGTCCTGCCATCCGCGAGCTCCACTCGCTTGCCAGCCAACGTGTTGGAGCCATTGCGGGCCGCAAGTCCGACGACAGTCACCATCTGCCCAGCCGGGAGGTCTTCAGCGCGCCAGCCTTGGCGGTAGAGACTGTTTGCTGCAGCAAACTCTACGATCCATTCCTCGCTCTTGCCCGCTGCCGTTGTGACATTGACGCGTAGCCAACCATGCGGGTTCTGCCACTGCATCTTGACGATGGCGCCCTTGATCGTCAGCTCCTTGTTTACATCAAACTGACCCATGACGGAGTGATGCGGCAGCGCGTCGCTGGCTGAAACCAGCAGCAGCAACGCCGCCAAATTGGCTTTCAAGGAAAGTCGGACTGCTCTCATTTCAGGTCTCCATTCGACTCAATACCTAATTCAGTGCTTCTGCGGCGCCATTCAACGACGCAAATTGGACTCGCCAGCCGCTGCTCTGGCGTCTTCCGGGGATACGCCCTGAAATAGCCGGTACCCGAGCCCCAGCAGCTGTGACATCACCAGCTGGTTGCTTTCATGACAGGCCTCTTCCCAGATCTCGGTGTCTGCCCCCGTATCGCGCCGCAGCGCCATGGCGATGGTGAATGGCCTGGTCAATACGTTTGTGTCCTGAATGGTCGCGGTGTAGTGGATGGTATTCAGGTCGATCATCGTCAGGCGTTCCTCGACGAGCACGTCACTGGTCAGGAAGCGTCCGCGCTGATCAAGCCACTGGAATCCTGTTTGATTGCGGGTCTCGATGACCAGCGAGTTGTCATCCCATGTACCGCGTGAATCACCGCGCCAGAGGCGAATCGCCGGATTCAGGAACGGCGTCCCATCAAGCGGAATATGACGCCACGCATGGACCTCTTGCGACAGAATGACCATGCGCTGTGGCGTCTGGACCAGCTGATACAGATTGCCCTGGTACATCCCTGCCGGAACCCCGGACACGAGACAGGCGGCATTGTGATGCATGTAGCGCTTGACGTTGTCCGCCAATCGGGAGAGCACCCACGGTTGATAGGGGATCAGCCCATCCGCCGGCTCGACGATTATGCTCGGACCTCCACGGTCATCGGCTGTCCGCGGATGTGCCTGGATGTCTTCGTGAGCTGCTGCACGCCGGCGCCACACTCCCGACATATCGGGTTTTCCCGCAACAAGCGCCTGTGGCTTGAATTTGCTCGCCGCCTGCAGAGCGCACTGGTGAAACTCCAGATGCGCGTCCATGGGACATATGGAATCAGCTACTGGCGCCTGCGCATGGGCCGTGGCCGATGCCATACCCGCCAAGACCACGCCGAACATGAACCGTACTAGCGCCGTTCTCACTGCCCCCTCGCATCATGATTGTATTATTGCCTGCCCCAACTGGGGTTACCACGCGGTTGATTGAGGTAGCCCGCCCCGCCTGCTGTAGCATAGGAGCAGCGGCCATACCGGCAAGCACCGCAAACTTATAGACAGACAGCAGCGACGCATCCGCCATTGAATTGTTCGCTTGCCAGCTCACTTCGCGGGAAGGTTTTCGTTCTGAATTGTTCAGCCCTGCGCCTGAAAC
>SXGR01632936.1_pt1 | contig 11587 bp, 10 predicted proteins | sample 3174711 | NCBI WGS metagenome assembly SXGR01 (sample SAMN11356860, study PRJNA531348) | freshwater metagenome | isolation source: freshwater sample F1-60 | place: China: Fuxian Lake, Yuxi | collected 2017-12-25
ATCGTTACCGAACCGTCAGCATTGCGGAAGTTTTCCAATATGGCTGCCCAGACTCGCGGCACTGCCAATGCCGAAGCATTCAACGTGTGTGCAAAATCGGTGCCCTTCTTGCCTTCCCGGCGAAACCGAATCTCGCCGCGTCGCGCTTGATAGTCACTGAACCAACTAATGGAACTTACTTCCAGCCATTGATCACAGCCTGGGGCATACACCTCGACGTCGTAACTGCGATAGTGACTTTGACCCAAGTCCCCTGAGCAGATTTCCAGAACGCGATACGGCATTCCCAATGCTGCGATGGTGCTGGTGACGCGCTCGACGAAGTCATCCAACATTGCACTAGCCGTTTCGGGTGTGGTCACAGCAAAAATCTCGACTTTGTCGAATTCGTGGCTGCGCAACATGCCGCGGGTATCACGGCCTGCCGAACCTGCTTCGCGACGAAAGCACGGTGAGAACGCCATGTATCGCAACGGCAGTGCTGCCTCGTGAAGGATCTCCCCTGCATGCAACGATGTCAGCGGGGCTTCGGCGGTGGGAATCGCCCACAAATCATCACGACCGATGTTGTAGGCATCGTCGGCGAACTTTGGCAACTGCCCCGTCACGGTCAGGGTCTGGGTCGTAACCAACGATGGTGGGCGAATCTCTTCAAAAGCATCCGCATTGCGATCGAGAGCAAATTGGCACAATGCCCGGGCCATCGTTGCCCCAAGCCCTCGTTGCATCGTGAACATTGCCCCAGATATTTTCACGGCACGTTCAGCATCCAAGATGCCGAGCGCAACTCCGGTCTCCCAATGAGGCACCCGTTGATGGGATGCGAACGCCGCGGGCATCTGCAACGGCCCACGCACCACGACGTTGTCGTGGCTCCCCGTGCCATTACTTACATCAGGATGGGGAAGATTTGGAATCTGCAACAACAGCTCCCGCAATACCCCTTCGACTTCGCCGTACTCGCCGTCCAAAACCTTTTCTCGCTCGCCAAGGGTGCGGCTTTCGGCTACGAGATGTTCGGCATCCTGCTTGTCTCGACGCAATGCTGCAACTTGTTTGGAAACATCATTGATTCGCGCACGGGCAGTGTCGCGTTCGGCAACGATGTCGCGCAAGCGCACATCCAGCCGAATGGCGTGGTCGAGTTGTTCCAGTAGTTCGGGCTTGGCCCGCCGCTCAAGGGCCGCGCGCACCACGTCGGGTTGCGAACGCAGCAACCGGACATCTATCACGCCTGCCAAGGCTAGTGCTGTGGTGCAGTGCGAGTGTTTCATGTCTACTGTGTTCGTAGTGAATCAGCGCCAACACAACAACGCATTGGATGTACGAAACCTTGTCATTCGATATGGCGATGTCACGGCAGTCGATGCCGTCTCATTTAGTGCAGCCTTCGGTGAAGTCACGGCAGTGTTGGGGCGCAATGGCGCCGGTAAGACCTCCACTTTGGAAGCATGTGAAGGGGTTCGCCGTGCAGCATCTGGCACGATTCGCGTGTTGGGTGCCGATATCTCATCCATCAACAACGACGTTCGTGCGCGCATCGGAGTGATGTTGCAAGATGGCGGTATCGCACCCAACGCCCGCGTGCGATCGCTGGTTCGTCACTATTGCACGCTGTATGCACGCGGTGTCGACGCCGATGAGCTCGTCGCCAAAGTTGGTCTGCACGACCGACGTAGTTCCACATGGCGACGATTATCTGGGGGCGAGCGACAGCGGTTCTCACTCGCTCTCGCGCTGGCGGCTGCCCCTGAGATTGCCTTTTTGGACGAACCAACCGCAGGTGTCGATCTCGATGGGCGCGAGATGATTCGTGGCATCATCGCCGATCTGGTGCACGGCGGCTGCGGTGTGGTGCTGGCAACTCACGACTTGGATGAAGCCGAGCGAGTAGCGCATCGGGCCGTGGTGTTGCACCAGGGCAAGGTGGCACTCAATGACACCATCGCATCGTTGTGTGCAGGTGGGCGACGTCTAGAAGATGTCGTGCGTGAGGCAACCCGATGAGACTCGTGCTGGCCCAACTACGAATGGAACTCACCACATTGGTACGCAACTATGAGCAACTGCTGCTCATCATGGTGATTCCCGTCGGGGTGCTGGTCTTTTTTGGCAACGTCGCAGTACTGCCCGGCAGCATCACACTCACCCGCTTGGTTGCCTCGGTGCTCACCTTGTCGCTGATCTCCACCGCAATGGTCAGCACTGGTATTGCAACCGGGTTTGAACGCTCGTACCACGTGCTCAAACGCCTCGGGGTCACACCGCTCGGGCGTGGTCGCCTCATTTGGGCCAAAGCAGGATCCGTCAGCGTGGTCGAACTCGCGCAGGTCACCGTTTTGGTTGCCATTGCAGTTGGCCTCGGATGGTCGATAGTCGAGTTGTCGTGGTGGCGACTCGCACTGGCTTTGTTGCTCGGCACGGCGGCCTTCGCTGGAATCGGGCTCTGTTTGGCTGGGCGCTTGCGCGCCGAAGCAAACCTTGCTGCACAAAATGGGTTGTACCTCGTTCTACTTGCGCTCGGCGGCGTGATTATTCCTGTCGATGATTTGCCGGATGGCCTTGGTGCCGTGGCTCGCTACTTGCCATCTGGCGCACTCGCCGAGGTGGTGCACGCCTCGCTCGGTGGCGCGTCAAGTGGCGTGTGGTTGTTTATTGATGCACCATTCGGTGCGTGGCTCGTGCTTGCTATCTGGGCGCTGATTGCACCGCTAGCGGCTGCGCGACTGTTTCGTTTTGATGGCTGAGCCGATTAGTCGCGCGATGGCTCAGGTGCAGCTGGCACTCGATCAAATTCGCGTGTTACATCATCAAAGGTCAGAACTGATTCGGGCTTACGGTAATAGCTCTGCTGCTGGCTGTAACCGCCCATGAACCGCTTGAACCACAAAAACACAATGATGCTCCACAAGAACACAGAACCACCCAGTTTCATGACTGCGCCGGCGATTTGCTGATCGGTCGTCACCGACAATCCCCACACCCGAACAGCAATGTCGTACTGCTTGTAGACGACGCCTTCGGCGAAGGTCAGCCACGCCGCAGGCACCGTGGGGATGATTGACATCAAGAACAAATACACCATCCGACCGCCGTACCCAATACGCATCGCAGGGTCGGGAGCAACCACAGGAATCCACATCAATAAAGACGAGGCCACCACTGCCACGTGCAGCGAATAGTGCAGCACTGGGTTAGAAACACTCTGGTTCACCATCGCAGGAACATGGGTCACCATGATCACCACGTTGAACAACACTCCAGCAATCACGGGTTTGGCTAACCAACGAATCACTTTTCCAGCACGCTGCGACCCAAGGATGGCTCGGAACAACCACACTGGGGTTGCCAGCAACACGAGTGGTGGCAAGAAATACGACAATGCCATGTGCTGAAACATGTGCACGGAATACAAATATTCTTCGCTGATGTCATGGATGGGCCAGTCACTAGATAGCCACAACAACGCAATGACCCCAGTAAACATTCCCGCTTGGCGGCGTGTCAGTACGGGTTCACCCGCTCGCACCTCGGCACTTAGCGGCCCGATGACACGGATTGCATACAACCATGCACCCACCAGGAACACCATCAGCACCCAGACTTCTGGATGGGCCTGAAATCGCCACGGGCTCACGAGAGTGTCGGCCGCCTCGGCAGCTATCTGGAACCCTGGATGCACGGTGGTCTCAGCGCAAAAAGAATTGGAAGGTGGCTAGTGCCGTGATGTATACACCAACGGCGAGAAACAAGCCTGTGTAGAAGAGCCAGCTGAACAATTTATTGTCAAATTTCAAATGCATGAAATAGCTCACCACCATGACGAATTTGATCACCATCATGATCAGCAGCGACGGGAGGAACAGCGGACCGAAATCCACGTAGTAGGTAGACACTTCAAGCGCGGTGATGGCCGCCAAAATGAGCGCAATAACGATGTAGCCACGCGTCGACATACCGTGCTCAACCGGCTCCACATTCGCAGACTGATGTGTTGTGTCGTGTGCGGTTTCAGTCGTCATGACATCACACCGGAATCAAATACACGAGGGTGAAAATGATGATCCATACGATGTCTACGAAGTGCCAATACAAGCCAATCATCTCGACAGTTTCTGACTTGCTACCAGGTACCCTGCTGCGTTTGTTGATGGCCACGAATGCCAGCAGCATGATGATGCCCACTGTTACGTGCACCCCGTGAAAGCCAGTGAGGGTGTAGAAGCTCGAGCCGAACAAGCTGGTGGTGAAGCCGAGCCCTTCGTTGTAGAACGCCGTGAACTCGTACACCTGACCACCAACAAAGGTCGCCCCCAAAAGTGCAGTGACCGTCAGCCACAAGTTGGTGCCCCGATCGTCGCGTTTGTGTGCCGCTGACACCGCAAGCACCATGGTGAGCGAACTCATGAGCAACACGAAGCTGCTCACCGAAGTGAATGGAATGTCATAGATCTGCTCGGGTGTTGGGCCGTCAGAGACGCGCCCGCGATACAACATGTATGTCGAAATCAGACCACCAAACAGTAAGCATTCCGAACCCAAGAACAACCACATGCCGAGCTTGACATTGGAAAGTCCTGTGCTCGTCGCGTGTGCGTCGTGGGTGGTGGTCTCAGCCATGGGTGGTACCTACGGCATGACCATTCGATGATGGCTCTTCGTAATCACCTTCAACGGCTACTGACGGCTCGAGCGCCCATCCGTAAACGGCGTACAAGATGACCAAACCGCCAGCGATGGCAACCGGAATCGAGTACAAGATTCCGAGGGACACGATGGGTAGACCGGCGGCGAGTACCAACGGCCAGTACGAAGGCGATGGCATATGGATATTGGTATCAGCATTGCGCTCTAACTCAGCGAGAACCTGCTCGGCTGTTGCCACCTCGCGCATGGTGTGGGTAACGGGATCTTCTTCGTACTTGCGATGGAAGAACTCGTCTAGGTGGTGCACATGCGGAATGGAATCGAAGTTGTGTTCCTTCGGCGGGCTCGAAGTCATCCACTCAAGACTGCGGGCATTCCACGGATCAAGCGGTGCGCGCACCTTGCTGCGTGCGGTGATGACGATATTGATGAGGAACAACAGAATTCCAAAAGTCAGGACGAGCGAGCCGATTGACGCGACCAGGTTCCAGAAAGCAATGTTGAAGAAACCCTCGCCGGCACGCGCCTCAGTCCACTGGTACATGCGGCGTGGTTGGCCTTGCAGACCCAGGATGTGCATTGGCCCGAACGTCATGTTCATGCCGATGACCATGAACCAGAAGTTCCACGATCCGAGTCGTTCGTTGAGCATTTTGCCGAACATCTTCGGCCACCAGTAGTAGAAGCCGGAGAACAACCCGAAGATGGCACCACCAAACAGCACATAATGAAAGTGGGCGACGATGTAATACGTGTCGGTTTGCTGGGTATCGCTTGGTGCCACCGAATGGGTCACACCCGACAGGCCACCGATGGTGAACAACACGATGAGCCCCACCGAGAATTTCATTGCAGTGCTGAACACCAACTTGCCACCCCACATGGTGAGCGTCCAGTTGATGATCTTGACACCCGTTGGGACCGCGATGGCCATTGTTGCTACCGAAAACACTGCTACGGATACCGGACCAAGACCCGAGGCGAACATGTGGTGAGCCCACACACCCCAACCAACAAAGCCGATCGCGGCACCAGAAAACACCACGAACGGATAACCGAACAGTGGCTTGCGACTGAATACCGGTAACACCTCTGAGACGATGCCGAATGAAGGCAAGATCAGCACGTACACCTCGGGATGACCAAAGATCCAGAACAAGTGCTGCCACAACAGTGGGTCGGCACCTGCCGCCACATCGAAGAATTGGGCGCCAAAACTGCGCTGGAACGTGAGCAAGAACAAAGCAACTGTGATGACGGGTATCGCGAACAGCAACAAAAACTGCACCACCGTGATAAGCCAAGTGAACACCGGCATCTTCATCAAGGTCATTCCCGGTGCTCGCATATTCAGCACGGTGACAATCAAGTTGATTGCACCAGTGAGCGACGCGATACCAGCAATTTGTAGACCGAGTGTCCAGAAGTCGACGCCTCTGCTGGGTGAAAAGACTGGGCCCGAGTTCGGCGCGTACATGAACCAGCCACCGTCCGCGGCACCACCGAGAAACCAAGCGAGATTCACCACGATGCCACCAGCAAGCAGACACCAGAAACCGAAGGCATTGATACGCGGAAATGCCACGTCACGGGCCCCGATTTGTAGTGGCACGAAATAGTTCGCAAAACCAGCAGCCATCGGCATGACGAACAAAAACACCATCGTGGTGGCATGCATCGTGAACATTTGGTTGTACAAGTCGGCATTGAGCACTTTGCCCTCGGGGGCTGCCAACTGCAAACGAATCAACACTGCTTCGAGACCACCCACGATGAAAAAGAACATCGCCGTAGCCCCATACATGAGGCCCAGTTTTTTGTGGTCCACCGTGAAGAGCCAGGACTTCCAGCCAGTTGAAGCAACTGGGCGCTTCAAGGCCCCAAACGTGCGCGACGGGGTGATTGCTGGTGTCCCCGCGGGTAGAGCAGGCACGATGATGCCGGGTGCTGGGCGTTCAATGATGGCCATGTTCGTCTCCTATTTGAGGGTAAGCAAGTAAGCAACAAGTTTGTCGATGTCGGATTCACTGAGCCCAAGATTTGGCATGCCGCGATACTTGCCGTTCGTGTCAGCCAGCAACGCAGGGTTGGCATACATGGGCTTCACTTCTGGCGCATTGCGCAGCCATGCGCGCAAGTCATTGACATTCAGGCAAGTCTCATCAACACCCGCCAAATATTTTGCACCGAATTCGGCGCTGTCGGCCCGCCACACATCGTCGCGACATGCGTCGCGCAACAAGTTGAACATTGCGCCAGCGAAGGTGTTGCGCGACATGAGCTTGGTGAGGTTGGGTGCCGCACCCGACCAAACATTTTCGTCCGGGGCAGCAATTGCCAGGGTGCCATCGGCACGTTTCAAGCCTTCGACTTGATGGCAACGCACACACTGGTTGAGGAATACCGACTCACCTTCTTTGGCCAAAGTTCCCTCGGCAGGAGGTTGATATGCCGCCTGTTGACCAGCCACCCACTTGGCAAAATCTTCATTGGACAATGCCACGGCTTCCATTCGCATGTTGGCATGTGACAGACCGCAGAATTCGGTGCACTGCCCGGCATAAATACCAGGGGCATCGGCTTCAAGTCGCAATGTGTGAACGCGACCGGGAACTGCATCACGCTTGCCGTTCAACGCCGGAATCCAGTACGAGTGAATCACGTCGCGACTGGTTTCTCGCAACAAGACTTTGGTGCCGACCGGCATAACTAGTTGCCCAGAACTGATGATGGGCTGGGTGATACCCCATTCGTTCTGCACTGGGTAGTCGTATTCCCACCACCACTGTTGCCCCGTCACGTTGATGACAAGTTGTGTGTCGTCAGTGCGTGCCAAATCAAAGATCACTCGAAACGTAAATACACCGACCACTGCCAAAATGAGTGCAGGAATCACAGTGAGAGTGATCTCCAGCGCCGGCTTGCCATGTGTCTGCTCGGGGATTGGCTGGCCACGATCTTTGTAACGCCAAATGGCAAAACCAACTGCAGCAGCAACGATGATGCCGATGATTCCGGCAACGGCGAACACCGGTTGCTGGAGGTCGTCGATCATCTTGGCATTCGGGCCTTTGGGTTGCCAGGTGTCTTGCGGTGCATTCGTTGCGCACGAGCCCAAAAAGGCAGCGGCACCAGTAGCCGCAAGGGCACGTAGGGCGAGTCGACGCGACTTCATCATGGTCACGCTAAGGCGCGAGCCCGTTGGCAGCAGAGACAAGCGACGGTGATTCACGGCACGAACACTTCAATTGCCTGCCCGGCTACCCCAGGCACCGTCAGGGTCAAAGGCGCATCCTGGGCAACCGAGGGCTTGTCGTATTTCACCGTCAGTGCCTGCTCGGCACCTTGGGGGATGAGCTGCGTGCAGGTTTCGTTCTTTTCGGCATGGCTGTCACCCTCGGTGGTTTCAGGGGCAGCAGCGCCAGCCGCCATGGCGCTACCGAGTGATGCAACCATGCGTCGCTCAGCTTCATCGAAGTTGCGGAAGATGAACGTAACTGGGTTGGCACGCGATGCAGTTACACGTTGTTGTGGTTCGCCGAAGCCCACCATCACCGCCGAGAGTCGACCGTTTCGCAATTCAATAATTGCCGTAACGTTGCTGCGCAGCGACAGCGTTTTCATCGCTTTTTTATCGAAGTACTTTGATTTTTCTACGCCACACTCACGATGTAAGTAGTGGCCCTCTTCTGCAGCTTCTGCCAAATCCGTTCGCAGGCCGACACCTGCACCGGCGATGCCACCTGCGACGATGCCGACTGCCCCGACTACACAGATGGCACTGACGAGTGCTCCTTTCAGCGCGGGGCGCAACGCAAACCACGAGCCAGCCAACAACACCAGGCTGGCCACGACCATGAACACCACTGCGCCAGCACTCTTGGAGATAGCCAGCATGACGCGCGAGAACGAAAAGATCACCACTCCCAACCCGAGCGTGGCGATGACAGGGAACTCAATCGGGTGCAACAAACGTTGCCGAGCAGATTCGTTGTGGGCAGGGTCGTCGGATGCCGATTCGCTCCACGCCTGCACCAACCATTCGGCGAGTGCAGCAAGCACCACCACAATGCCGAGCACAAAATAAATTTGTGCGACCACAAGGCCGAGCACCAACAGCATGAGGCCGACCACCGTCATGAGTGGCCACAGTGATGCACCCGTAAGCGCGTTGTCGCGAGGCTGGGATTCGCTGTCACCCTCATTGATCAACATCACGATGGCGGTGAGGCCAACCAGAGCAGCAAGCACCATGCTGAGCGCAACACCACCGATGGCTAAGCGTTCTACAAAAATGATGTAGGCAACCAAATTGAACGATGCGAAACCGCTGAGGCCGAGGAAGAGTTTGGAGCCGACTTTGAACATGATGCTTACTTCTGTACGTACACGACGAACCACATTGCGGCGAAAGTGCCCGACACGGCATACCAATAGAGCGCGTGACCGGCCAGGACATCTACATCATTGACACGACCAGCCAGCACACGAAACATGGCAACAAACGAATACGCCATCGCACTGGCGATGATCGCAAACATGGTGCCGGTGATGGCACAGAACATCGTTTCGTAGGCGTCGGTGCGAAGTGCGATGCCCATCTGCACCCACAAGGCAATCTGGGCGTTCAACAACGCCAAACCCGTGAACAGCGTGATGGCCAACGCCAATGTCGCATGCGACTTGTCACCACGACGCGCTGCGTACACCGCCCATTGGGCCATCAAACAAGCGACGACGAAGGTGAACATCATGGTGTTCGACAAAACTTCAGGAATCGCCACGTCTTTTTTCAACCAATCTTTAATGAGCCGACCGCCATCTTCGGCAACACGTGTCGGCGCATTGGCACGGAAATCAAGCCAGATGGCCAACATGCCACCCATCAACATCGCCACTGCACCAGCCACGAACGCCGAAGCAACGAACACCGTGCTGGTGCGACGTGCCGGCCCAGCAGTAAGTGCGGGCGCGGTCATGTCGACACCTGCGTCTGATAACGATCGGCGCTCGGTGTTCCGCGACGCGACTGAGCAACCAGACCAACGAAGGCAACGACAACCAGCAACATCAACGCATGACCAAGGGCCACGGCAGCATTGGCGACCCCGACGACACCAGCATCGCTGTAGCCCGTGGCGGAATTTGCCGGTTGGTCCATGAACCCCGCAACATAATGCGGCAGTGACGCCAACACGGTGGCAAGAAAACCTGTAAGCGCCAGCAAGATGACGGGCACATCAGGCAGTGGTCGGCCAGTGAGCGAGCCAATGTGCAACGCAACGCCACCGAGTGCGGCCAGAACCGAGCCGTACACCACATACACGAGTGCGGCTTCGCCAAACACAGTGCCCACCAACCCGAGTGCATCCATGTGCATTGCGGCGGAGCCCACCAACCCGGTAAACACCATGCCCACCCCAAACAACGAGGCCACCAGTGCTCCCGACACCGAGGGCTTGCCAGCCTTCAGCGCCAGCAACGACAACATGATCACCACGAGTGGCGCCAACAATGGCAACAAGTTGAACAGTGCGAACGGCACGAATGACTGCAGTGTGGCAAACGGTGTGTCACCGAGGGCAAAGACATGGGCTTGTTGGGTTACCGAACTCATGATTACGGTCGCAGCAATACCCACACCAACGAGCAACACGCCACGCAGCGGCTGGCGAGCGGACGTTATTCGAGCCGTACGTGCGGCAGCATCAGCCAAGATGCCGAGTGTTGGCACGACATAAATCAAGGTCTGTGGCTCGCGGGTGGTCCAACCCAGCCACGTGTTGATGAAACCCGCACCACCAAATGCCACTCGAGCATTCACAAAATCCACCCACACATAAACGATCGCACCGATCGCAACAGGAAGGGTGAGTGCGATGCCGATGGCCCCCACCAAAGCAGAGAACGCACCAAGTGGAATGCTGGCCAGACGTTGACCATTGCGCCTCGTCAACACCGTCGTGGCCACGACGACGGCGAGGGCGATCAGCCCGACGAACACGATGCCAAGCCCCAGCAAGTACAGCTCTACGTATTGTTGTGCGCCGCCACCGGGGCCTCCATTAAAGAGATACGACACCAACACGGTTGCACTGCCAGCCAGCCAGGCCCACCAACCAAAAGCCGCAAGCCGAGGCAACGAAATATTCGAAGCATGCAACTGCGCTGGCAGTGTCCACAGCGACAACCCGAGCATGAGCGGGGCCGCAACACCGAATACCAATGCAAATCGATGCAGCGAAAACAGCTGGGTCAATGCACCAGCGTCAACGAGTGCTGCGGATGAATCCAGCCGCTCCAAGCCCAACACCACACCGACCGCACTGGCCACGACGAACCACAGTGCAGCACCCAGGGTGAGCGAGAGCCCGATTCGCACATGGTCGGCAGCGGTGATCCATCGTGCCAACGCGCCGAGACTCGCGGGGGCTGGACGGCCTGCCGCCGACAGAGTTTCTGCGTGCGTAGTCGTCATCACCACGTGGCAAGGCTACTCAATTGGGCTGTTTATCTTGATATCTCGGCTCGTCACACCCGACCAAACCGACCAATGTTTTGCGAACTAACGCACGAGCACATCGAGCATCACTGCCAAAAACAGCAACGTGACGTACGAGATGGAAAACGTAAAGACCCGCATTGCGGCAGCGGTGGTCGGAGCACGACCGAGACCAAACGTGAGCGCAATGAATGCAACGCCAAGCACAACTGCTGCCACCGAATAAACCACACCCATGTCATCCAGCGGAATCAAGGCAAAGGAGACGAGCGTGACCGCAATCGTGTACCAACCCATCGTGCGCACCGTGCGCGACAATGTTTCAACCACCGGCAACATGGGCACCGATGCGGCTCGATACTCGTCAGCGTGGCGAATCGCTAGCGCCCAGAAGTGTGGTGGGGTCCACAAAAAGATGACGAGAAACAACACGACTGC
>SXGR01594009.1_pt1 | contig 11586 bp, 6 predicted proteins | sample 3174711 | NCBI WGS metagenome assembly SXGR01 (sample SAMN11356860, study PRJNA531348) | freshwater metagenome | isolation source: freshwater sample F1-60 | place: China: Fuxian Lake, Yuxi | collected 2017-12-25
AAACACCACTCTTCGATACTTCGCAGGAAACACCAAGTGGTACATCAGCACCGTCACGTTGTGGCTCTTGTGTATGTATTCGCTCATCTCCCAAGAATACCGTTACGCCCCAAGGGGCGGGGAATTTACCCCCAGTGATTGAACTCCCAGATGGAACCTGCCGAAGGTTGACTAAAGATGAAATGCGAGGCGTTGTTCAGCCGCCCGAAGGACGTAGGTTTCGAGCTTCTGATATTTCTGGTCAAGGAGAAACCGCCACGGGTCGTTTTGAATATGAGTTTGTAGGGAAAAAATGGCGACCATCGCCGGGACGGCACTGGAGTACCAACAAATCCGGGATGGATGCGCTAGCTAGAGCGGGGCGCATTCACCCATTGGCATCGAACCTTTCTTACAAGAGGTTTCAGGATGATTTCCCTGTCATGCCTCTCGATAACGGCTGGAAAGACACCGTCATCGGTACCTTTTCAGAGAAGGTCTATGTCGTGCAAACGGCCCCGCTAGCCGTCCAGAGGTGCATGCTAATGTGCACAGACCCTGGTGACCTCGTCCTTGACCCAACATGCGGTTCTGGAACAACAGCATACGTCGCAGAGCAGTGGGGGCGTCGCTGGATCACTGCGGACACCTCGAGGGTACCGTTAGCTTTAGCCCGACAGCGTTTGCTAACCGCTACTTTTACTTACTTCGAGTTGAAATCCCCGCTGTCCGGTCCACAAGCTGGTTTTGTTTATAAAAGAAGGCAAAACCGGAAGGGCGAGGAGATTGGCGGTCTCGTACCGCACATCACACTGAAGTCCATCGCAAATGATGAGCAACCTGCCACGGAAGTATTGGTGGACAGGCCAGAGGAAGTGCCTAATGTGACGCGAGTTGCCGGGCCATTCGTCGTCGAAGCCACTGTTGCACCTGTCCAACTCATATCTAACGGCGATTTCGATGGGAACAATGTGGTTGCTGACGACGCTGCCACCCATATTCAAAGAATGACCGAGGTACTGCGCCAATCCAAGACCCTTCGTCTTCCAGGCAACCGCGAACTTGTGCTCTCTGGCGTGCGCCGTACGTCCGACACGGAATACCTCCACGCTGAGGCCAAGGAAGGTGACAAGCGTTTAGCTATCGTCTTCGGCCCGCCTGCCGGCGCTATCTCTTCTTCGCTTGTTTTCGAATCTGCCCGCGAGGCCTACTTTCTCAAGTTTGACTGTCTTTATTTCTTCGGGTTTGCCATCGAGCCCGGCGCGAGGGCGATGATCGAAGACGACCGGAAGCTGCGCATCCCCGCCACCTATGTCGCCGTCACGCCGGATGTGGCGATGTCCGATCTGCTGAAGACCACCCGTGCCTCGGAGATCTTTTCCATCACGGGCTTGCCGGATGTCAAGGTGCGCAAAGCAAGCAAGAAAGGCCCTGAGGGTCAGACCCTCTACGAAGTCGAGCTGCGCGGCCTCGACCTGTTCGATCCTCAATCGATGGACACTGACTCGGTCAACGGCGAGAGCGTGCCGTGCTGGATGCTGGACACCGATTACGACGGCCTGTGCTTCTACGCCACCCAGGTGTTCTTCCCCAAAACCAGCGCCTGGGACAACCTCCAGCGTTCGCTGCGGGCGACCTTTGAAGAATCCATCTGGCAGCATCTGGCCGGCACGGTGAGTGAGCCCGTCGTACTGGGTGAGCGGCGCCGTGTGGCGGTTAAGGTGATCGACGAGCGGGGCAACGAGCTGATGCGCGTGCTCGATGTGGCGGAGTGATCACCCATGTCCACGCAGATCAACGCGGTTGCCAACCCGATCATCAATTCACCCTACGATGAGCCACAGCAGCACTGGCTGATCCAGGAGGGGCAGGCACCGCAAAAGCAACCCGGCCGCCGTCCGGCCAGCTACTTCCTGCGCGTGCCCGAAGGTGCCGCTCGCGGCCGCCGCGCGCAGTCGCAGGGTGAGTTCTTCGAGGAGAAAACCAAAGGGTCGGAGTACCTGCTCGATCTGGCCAACCTGCTGCGTCGGCGCGTTCAGGAGTGGCGAGACACCGGCTATGTGGGGGCCACCAAGGTCACCCGTGAACTGATTGACCTCTGGCGAGCCTCAGACCGCCGCCAGCCGCTCTTCTTCGCCCAGCTCGAGGCGGTGGAATCGGTGATCTTTCTGGTGGAGGGGCCCAGCCATCTGCGCGTGGGCGTGGATGTGCCGATGGACGAGCCCGGGCCTTCCGCCAAAGAGCAAGGGTTTCGCGCTTTTCAGCGCTACGCTCTCAAGATGGCCACCGGGTCCGGCAAGACCACTGTGATGGGCATGCTGTCGGCCTGGTCCATCCTCAACAAGGTGGCAAACCCCCAGGCATCCGAGTACTCGGACACAGTGCTGATTCTTTGCCCCAACATCACCATTCGGGACCGCCTGCAGGAACTCAAACCCGAGCGCGACGAACTCTCCCTCTACCGCACCCGCGAGCTGGTGCCCGTGCACCGCATGAACGAGCTGCGGCGCGGGGAGGTGTTCGTCACCAACTGGCACAACCTCGAGCTCCGGCAGCTGGGCGATGTGAACGGCCAAGGCGCCAAGGTCGTCAAACGCGGCGCACCGGTGCAGACCACGCGGTCCATCAAGGTGACCGCCACCCTGAGCGCCGGCGAGATTCAGCGGCAAGCCACGCTGGGCGCTTTTCAGATCATCGGAATTGAGAAGAAACGGGATGGCTCTCCCAAAGCGTTCACGGTCACCGAAACGAAGTACCTCGAAAGTGACGCGGCGTTTCTGAAGCGGGTACTGGGTGGCCGCAAGGGCCGCAGCTCATCCATCCTCGTGCTCAACGACGAGGCACACCACGCCTACCGCCGAGGCGTCACGGACGAGACCGACCAATACGCGCTGGATGACGAGACCGCCGCCGCCAACGCACGCGAGGCCACGATCTGGATCGAGGGGCTGGACCGTATCAACAAATCCCTTGGTGGACGAGGCAACGGCATTCGCTTGTGCGTCGACCTGTCCGCTACGCCCTTCTACATCCAGGGCAGCGGCAATGAAGTGGGCAAACCCTTTCCCTGGGTCCTCTCCGACTTCAGCCTGCTGGAGGCCATCGAAGCCGGGCTCGTCAAGGTGCCCCAACTGCCCACAGAGGACGGCTCCGGCGAAGAGGTGCCCCGTTACTTCAACGTCTGGCGGTGGGTTCAGAAGCAAGCTCAGAACGATGGGCATATCGGCCCCGTTACGGTGATCGAAGTGATGCGCTACGCCACCGCGCCGATCGTGACCCTGGCGGCCAGCTGGCGTGAGACCCACGCGCTATGGAGCAAACATTTTGCCGAAGGCAACCGCCGGCATGATGTGCCACCCGTGTTCATCATTGTGTGCCGGGACACCACCATCGCGCGTGCCATGTACGCGTGGCTGGCCGAAGGCGATACCCAGTACGGTGCTGGCGTTCCCGAGTTCAAAAACGAGCCAGGCCAAGAGCTGACGATCCGGATCGACAGCAAGATCGGCGAAGACATCGCATCAGGAGGGAGTCAGGACGAAACCCGGCGCCTTCGCTACGTGCTCGAGACAATAGGTAAGACTGAATGGCCTGGCCGCAAGGTACCCGAGGAGTATGCTGCTTTAGTCGAGCGGCACAACCGCAAGGCGCTGGAGGACGATGAGGGGGACATGGTCACCCTCAACCCGGAAGTGCCGCCCGGGCGCAACGTGCGCTGCATCATCTCGGTGTCGATGCTGTCCGAGGGCTGGGATGCCACCACCGTGACCCATGTGGTCGGGCTCCGCCCGTTCGGGTCACAACTCCTCTGTGAGCAGGTGGTGGGCCGAGCTCTTCGGCGGACGTCTTACGCGGTCGATCCGCAGACCGGCCTCTTCACCGAAGAAACCGCCCAGATCTTTGGCGTGCCGTTCGAGTTGATTCCGTTCAAGGTGGAGGGCGGCAAACCCCAGCCCCCATCTCCGCCTGCCAATCATGTGTACGCCGAGCCTGATCGGTCCGAGTACGAGATCGAATTCCCGGTGGTGGAGGGGTACCAGGACCCGGGCGTCATACAAATCAAAGTCGACTGGGACCGAGTGGGTGAGTTAGTCATCGATCCGGACACGGTGCCTGACGACGTGCTGCTTAAGGGGTTGACCACACAGGACGGTCGGTTGATCGCCTATGGGCCCGGTTCGTCTGTTCGCGTCAGTCTGCAGGCGTGGCGAAATGGGATTCGCATCCAACAAGTGGCCTTTGAACTGGCCCGCGTGTTGACACAAAAATGGGTGGCCGATCGTGGCGAGGCCATTCCGGTGCATCGGCTCTTCCCACAGATGCTGGATGCCGCCAACCAATTCATCGACGCGCACGTGGAGCCCGTCAAGAGCGGCGCCAAGCAGGATCTGGCGATCAACCCGCACTTTGGTCGGGCGGTGGCGATGTTGTTCAACGCCATGGAGACCGTTGACGACGGTGGCGCCAGTAAGGAGACGGCTGTGCTCGCGCCGGGTGCGTCGGCCATTCGGTCCACGCGCTACGTCGACTTTCATACTGGCAAGCCTCTGCACGATGTCCTGCGGTGTCACCTCAACGCGGCGGTGTTTGATTCCGACTGGGAACGCCAGGCTGCTGAGTACCTCGGATCCTACCCCTCTGTAGCCGCCTGGGTGAAGAACGACCGACTGGGGCTAGTGATCGCCTACCGCAAGGAAGGTGTCGCCAAGAAGTACTTGCCCGATTTCATCGTCGAACTGGAATCAGGTGAGAAGCTGATCATCGAGATAAAAGGCCAGGTGGGCGATGCGCTGATCAAGAAGGCGGCCGCAGAGCGATGGTGCCGCGCAGTGACCAACCTTGGCCGATTCGGCGTTTGGAAATACCACCTCTGCTTCGGTCAGTCCGACCTTGAGGCACTGCTCGGATGAGATAGAACGGACGAGCAAGATGACAGGAGCACATTGATGAAGGATTGGCCCACCCTGCAGCACCTGCTGGCGGAGTCTCTCGCAGACTTCCTTGGCAAATCTTTGCCATCCGTGGGGGGCAGCGACTGGTGGGCGAGATACGTGCTCGACTGTCTCACGCCCGCCCAGGCTCGTTCAGCGCAAGGGGTCGCAGAGGGCGATCTGCAGGCCTTTGACCTGGCGGCACTTCTTCGAATCGCTGACCGCAACTGGGCCGAAGTTGCACTGAAACTAAAGCTGAGACGAGAAACCCGCAATCTCGTCTTTGAGATGAAGGACGTTCGCAACCGCTATGCGCACGCCTCGCTGAGGGGCGTCGATCTCGAGGACCAACTGCGCGACGTCGACACCGCCATGCGGCTCATGCAGTCAGTCGGCGCGTCGAGTGAATCGATCGGGCAGGTGAAGGCCATTCATCGGCGTTTGCTGCTCGAGGTTGCCTCTGGTGCCGATGGAGACACGGGCGAAAGTGACGTTGATACCAGCACGCCAGGATCCTCGAAGCAAACCGGTCCCTCTGATGTAATCGACGTAGAGGATCCACCCAAAAAACCCGCGGAAACCTCGACTAGCGGATCAGCTACCAAAAAGAGGGGCGACTCTCCCGACGAAGTCGAAGTCGTGCATGGGGAACCAACCGCCAGGACTGGCGGTTGGATGGTCAATCCTTCTTCCCCGGGCCGCGACGTTCAAGAGGCGCTGGGAGCCCGCACCTACGTAGGCATCGATTTTGGAACTTCCACTACGGTGGTCAGCGTTGTCCGTCTTGAGGACCGAGACCGTCTGGTGTCACGAACACTTCCGATCCGGCAGCCAGAGGAACTGGGCGGGTCCATCGTTCATCATCTAGTGAACACCGTATTGGCCTGGCAAGACGACAAGCTCCTTTTCGGCCGTGACGCTTACCGGATGCGACAAGAGCTGTTTGAAGGCCGGACCGTGTTCTCGTCCTTCAAGATGCGACTCGGCGTTGATGTGGGGCCTACTTACCCCGAGACCGCTTTGCCGAAGGGGGCGCATTCCGTCTCCATCGAGGACGCAAACGACGCAGCCCGTGAATTCTTCAAGGTCCTGCACGCCGGCATCAAGGATGCCGTTACCCGGGAGGGGCTGCCTGCTGACTTTCGGTTTGCGGTCAGTGTTCCTGCATCCTTTGAAGCCAACCAGCGCCGTGATCTGCTCCGCAATATGAAAGACGCTGGACTACCGGCGGATGAGATTTGCCTGATTGATGAACCAAACGCAGCCTTCCTGAGTTTCCTGCACGAAAGTGCCCGTGAGCATGCGAGCCAAGATCTCCTGCTTCAGTTGCGTGGGGCCGGTGCGAACATTTTGGTGTATGACTTCGGTGCAGGCACCTGCGATGTCTCCATACTCGATGTGAAGATTACCGAGCGTGGTATCAGTTCACGCAACCGGTCCATCTCTAGATTCACGGCCTTGGGCGGCGACGATCTGGATCGTGCTATCGCGAAGCACGCGCTGCTCCCCGTGCTCCTTGGGTCGGCTCCGGGGTTTGATCCTGAGCAAAGGGATGTTGAAGAACGGTTGATACCACGCCTACAACCCACCGCTGAGCGACTGAAGCTCGCCGCCATGGAGTGGCTCACCGATCGTGGAGTGAATGATCTTTCTGGTATCCGACAGCACGGTACCGAGACTTTTCACGATCACGGCATTCCGGGTTTCAAGATACGTGGGCAGTCACTTTCGCTTCCGAGACCCGCTCTTTCACTTGCGCAATTGGCCGATGCGCTCGAGCCATTTGTAGGACGGTTCGATCCCGACCAGAACGGTTTGCACGTCTTCGCCCCGGTCGTCAACGCAATGGACAAGTCGGGGCTGACGTCCGATGAGCTGGAAGCCGTTCTTTTCATTGGCGGCAGCGCTGCAAGTCCGATCGTTCGGTCCGCCGTGATGAGGCACTTGCCGGACGAGGTGCAGGCCATCGTACCGACGGATCTTCGAAGCCATGTTTCATTGGGTGCGGCATTGCACTGCCTTGGCTTTCACGCTTTCCGCATGGACTTGATCAGGCCCATCACCTCGGAAGCAATCCACGTGATGACTCGGGGCGGTCACCTCGAGACTGTCATCCCGGCCGCAGCAGAAGTGCCGACCACAAAGCCATTCACAACCCGACTGCGGATCGATAGGGCCGGGCAATCCGCAGTCGAGCTGCCAATCTGCGTCGGAACCGAATCCAAACTGCTTGGCCTGCTGCGGATTCAAGCGCCCAACGCTCGGGGATTCAGCGTTGACGAGGAGGTCAAGATTGAGGCCACCATCAACCATGACAAGCTGCTCGAAATCAAGGCCAGCGTCGCAGGTACGGTTGTGCGGACAGGATTGATGAACCCATTGGCAAATCGGGAGCTCACGCCGTCTGAAACCCGAATGCTCGAGGCCAAGCAGAAGTTCAATGAGTCTCTGCTGACATCTCGCGGAAAACCCTCCAAAGACGCCGTGCTCACATACGCGCGCGCCGCATTGGAGGCGGAGGCCTTCGACTTGGCCGCCGAAATGTTCATGGCGACCGAGCGAATCGATCCATCCGAAAATCACGCCACGAATATCTGTTTTTGCTTCAGCAAATCAGGTCGCGCTGAACGATCCACGGATTGGGCCCGCAAGGCCTATGAGCGCAAGCCTGATGCGGTTGCCGCCTACAACCTGTCTTGTAGCGTTAAGGGGAGCGAGCGCGAGGCACTTTTGCGTGATGCCGTTCGACTAAGACCAGACTTTGCGTATGCCCTGCTCGCTTTGGGCCGCATGATCCTGGACCAGGACGCCGCACAAGGGCGAAAACTTGTCGAGAAGGCGGTGCGATTTTTGGAAAAAGACTTGCGAGCACACCGGATCGACCGCGACCACTGCCGAACCCTCATCGATGCCGCAAAGGAGATTGATGACGAGGATTTGGCTGGCATCGCGCAGGCACGTCTCGACAGCATGCTGGACTCGAGTATTTACGACGAAGATAACCTGGCGGTGCCGCTTGTTGGGCAGCGACAGTTGGGAAGGAGTTAACGATGGGTTGGTATGTTCCTTTCGACAAGCTTGGTCAAAAGCAATTAGAGGTGCTAAACGGCATCACAGGACAACTCGATCGGCCTCACTGGGTCCAGGGGTTCGCCGGCACCGGCAAGACACTCGTCGTCACTCACCTCATGGAGCGAGTGGCCAAACTCAAGCCAAACAGCAGCATCTGCTTCGTTACCTTCACACATGCCCTGAAGGACTTGGTATCGGGCGGTTTGCAGGGGGCTGTCGCCCGCAGAGTGGAGATCAAGACCCATACTCAGTACCTGGGAGAGCGCCAGACCTATGACTACGTGTTTTTGGACGAGGTTCAGGACATAAGCCCGTCGGATCTTGTGAAGATCAAAGGACTCGCAGGAAATCTTTACGTCGCTGGGGACGGTGATCAGCGGATATATGACAAGGGAGCCTCTGAGCAGGAAATCACAGCAGCGATTTCCCCAAGGACTTGGAAGTTGCTCGAAATATTCCGCCTGACAAAACTCCTGCAACAGGTCGCACAGGCGATCCTGCCCCGGACCAAACTGATTGAAGGGTTGCACTCCTCGAAAGACGCGGAGGTAACCATCCGGCTGATGCAGCACGCCGACAGCTCGAGTGAAGCGCAGTGGGTCTGGAAGGAGGCGAAGCGCAGGGCGCGGCCCGCAGATCCGTCAGTTATTCTGTTCCCAACGCACAAGTCGATAGCGGCGTTTGCTGGAGAAATCGCTGAATCTCTTGGATTGGACAAACCGCCAGCTCGAGGGGCTAAGGGCGACTATGGGCCGTTCAATGAGTTCTGGGAGGAAGAGGGAGTCAGCCTCATGTACTTTGGGAACAGTCACGGGGAGCTTAGCAAAGGCGAAACCGAACCCATGGTCTATCTGATGACCTTCCATAGCTCAAAGGGGCTCGACTTTCGGAACGTATTCATTCCGGGCATGCAGGATGGTGCCACGATCGTCAATCAGATGGCCTTGGAAGACGATCCAGAACTTGACCGCAGGTTGCTGTTTGTAGCAGTGACCCGTAGCCGCGAAAATCTTTTCATCTCCTACAGCGGACGAAAAGCGCATCCGTTACTCAAAGGATTGCCCTCCAGCGTGGTGGCGAACCTTGCGCCAGTGAAGGCAAAGAGAGATGACGACGAAGAGGAGTTTTTCTGATGTATACCGTTGCCGTTTCGTATCTCGAGTGGATACGTTGGGTTGCCACCGGCTGGTTTCGTTGTGCAGACCGCGTCGTCTGGGTTGAGGGAGCCGAAGACCAGTCCGGTATCGATGCGTTGTTGGATAGAACGCCCGACCTTCAGGTCTCCGACGACCAAGGCTATGTGATTGCCTGCCTCCGCACCGACTCCCTGATCTCCGGTCGGGTCTCCGGGCGGGAACGCTCGGTTGGGCATCTCTGGCTCAGCGTGGCGGCCGTATCTAGTTTCCACCCACTATCGATTCGCGGAGCTCGATTGCTGGAGGCGGACGCAGAGCGCGCTGCAGTTCGACTCGGCGAGCCCCTCTTTGAAAAGCCCTGGACCGATTGGCGTGACCGTCGGCTCGAGGACGAAGCGCACTGGCGGGGCTTGTCGCTGTGTGCCGCTTTCGGACTTGATAAGCCGGTATTGAATGAAACTTCGAATCAAGTTGCCGATATATTGGCTGGACGAAAGGCAGCGCCTAACGCTGCCAAAGTTCGTGATGAGGCTATTGATGGCACGCGCGCCTTAGGCTGGGCGTCGGCTATGTCGATTGCCTTGATGGACTCTGATGTGAGGGCTGCCTTCAATGAGACCCGCGAGATCGGGGAAATCAAGTCACTCATAAAAGCACACAGGACTGACTTTGATCTTCGTCGTCCCTTGCTCGATGACGAAACAACGGTCACTTTTGTCCGCGGTGTAGACGGATTCTTACGAAAACTTGGGGCCCGAGTTCTACCGCTCGACCTGATGGCGACAGTGTTGCATTACAGGAGCCTGGCCACGGGCGGGCGGCAGCTTACGCTCGACGCGCTCGTTGACGATCTCGTGGCGATCGCTCTCGATGATCCGCAACACGCTTCACTTGCTGCCTATTTCATCGGCAGGAGTATGGAAAATGTTGCCGTCACCACCTTGCTTTACCAATCAGAGCCAGCGCGCTACGCCGCGCTCGCTCCATCCGCGGGGCGAAAGCAGTTGAATGTCATGAGTCTTGCGGCCAGACGTTTGGAAGCCAGACAGCCAGTTGATGAAGTTCAGAAGGCCAATCCGGGTGGTGAGGTTGATGCGGACACAGCCAAAGAAAACCTCGACGCCACAAGCGGCCCGGCTGCGGGAGCGAGGGTCGAACAGCCGATGGGTGGTGAGCAGGTTGTCGTTGATGGGTCGAATTCAGTACCCGGAGATTCCTCGGTTGTCGCAGTCAGTGCCACCGTTCCGCCGGGCGACTCGAGTGTCGGGGAATTGCCAACTGTTCCGCTTGTTGGAGTCGATGAACCGCAGGGAGGGGCAACCTCCGCCCCGTCTGCTGGTGTTGGTGAAGAATTAGTCCAGTCGGAGAAGTCAAGCACTCAGCCACCGGCCGAGCTATTCCCACAGACTATGGACGGCCTCGAGCCAATTGCGGCACCTGCCAAAGGTAAGAAAAATCGAAAGAAGTCTGACAAAACCCCAGAGGTTAGGTCTGCCGTCGAAACGTCTGACGACACTTCGGACAAGTGATGTCGAGGAGTTTGCCGATAGGCACTCTCAGCATGGTTGAGCAATTTGCGCAACGCACTGTAGTGGTGACGACGGTTGATGAATTGGTGGTGTTGGGCTTTGTGGAGTCTCGGCGCGCGGATGTTTCGAGCCACTCCCAAACACTTCGGCATGCCAGGGCATCTGCAAGCGCACGATGAGCATTCCCTGTCCAGCGATGCCCGACTTTCTGAGCAGCAATATCAAGCTTTTTCCAGCGGCCGCCACCGGTCTCCTGGGTGAATCGCCGCATGGCGCATTCAACAGACAGCGCTTCATTGAGCCGCCCAGGAAAAAAGGGAGTATCGAAAGACGAGTTGTAGATCACGACAACTTCTTTTGAAATGATCTGGCGGATCTGAGGCATTAACTGAGACAGTGTCGGGCGTCCGCGAACCATGTCGTTGGTGATGCCATGCACGTTCGTCGCCTGCCAGGGAATATTTCGACCTGGATCCACCAACGTATTCAAGACGGCGCGCCCTCCTGAGTCGACGATGGCGATTTCGACGACCGCATCCCCAGATGCTGGGCTGAGGCCAGTTGTTTCGGTGTCTAGGAATAACGGCATCAGACTGCGATTGAAGATTGAAGGATGGCCTTTTGATGTCGAACGCCTAGCCCGACAAGACGCTCAATCCACCGGTTTTCATGCGTCCTCCTGAACTTTACGCCTTACGGGAGGAGTTGTAGTAAATCGGCGGAACGTCCGGTTATGCCGTACTTCTCCGAACTAATCTAAGGTAGCGCCCGCATTCCCTCAAGACTGCGGGATGCCGGCGGCATCGTCAAGTTAACTTCCTCGAATCGGCTAGAGTCAAGCCCATGAGCACCATTTCACCCAAATCCTACAAGCGCCACCGCTTTCCAGCCGCAATCATCAGCCAGTGCGTTTGGCTCTACTATCGTTTTGCCTTGAGC
>SXGR01144319.1_pt1 | contig 11578 bp, 9 predicted proteins | sample 3174711 | NCBI WGS metagenome assembly SXGR01 (sample SAMN11356860, study PRJNA531348) | freshwater metagenome | isolation source: freshwater sample F1-60 | place: China: Fuxian Lake, Yuxi | collected 2017-12-25
GAAGCCGGGCGTCTAGGTGCTCGACAGATGGCGCTTCACTGCCGCGTCCACGAGGCGCGCGATCGCATCGAACTCCAGATTCACGCGCGATCGCAGCGTGAGTGATCCCAGCGTCGTTCGCGCCAGCGTCTCGGGAATGAGCGCAACCTCAAACCAATCCGCGCCGCATCGGGCGATGGTGAGCGACACGCCGTCGACCGTGATGGAGCCCTGCGCCAGCAGGATGCCAGAGCAAGCACCCGTGAGATTCACTCTGACGCGGTGATCGCGCTCCACTGGTGCGATCGACACGACTTCACCGAGTGCTTCGACATGGCCTTGCACCAGATGGCCGCCGAGTGGGTCCCCGGCGCGCAGCGCGAGTTCGACATTGACGCTCGCGCCCTTGGCAAGGCCCCCGAGCGTCGTGAGCCGCAGCGTCTGCGCCACGATATCGAAGGTGTGGACGCTGCCACGGCGGGAGACAACGGTGAGGCAGACTCCGTGGATGGCCACCGAGTCGCCCTCGCTCGCGCTCGCACCGATCGTGCCGAGGTCGATGCCCACACGGATCCCTTCACCGACACGCTCGACATGCTCGACACGGCCGACACCTTGCACGAGTCCGGTGAACATCGCTAGTCCCATCCTCGCACGATGGCAGCGCCAGGGTAGTAGCGTTCCAGAATGGAGCGTGCGCTCGCGCCCGACTTCGCCATCGCCTGAGCGCCGTGCTGGCAGAGGCCAACTCCATGCCCGAACCCGCGCCCCGAGACTTCAGCGCTGGCCTTGCCCTTGATGATCTTGACCTCGATGTCGCCCGACTTCAGTGTCGTCGCCTTGTCGCGGGGAGCATTCATGGCCCAGCGAAAATCCTCGGCACCAAGTTCAACCGCGCCGCGCGCCGATCGAACGCGGACCTCCGTGGCTCGCCCTGCAGCATTGCGATCCGACACTTCGATGGCCGTTGGCAACTCGATCGCGGCAAGATCAGGGCGACCGTTCGCCTTGCCCCATGCCTGGAGTCGCGCTCTCACACTCGACAGTGGAATCGTGACACTCCAAGTCGCCACTGACGCGCCTTGGCAGCATCGACCCGCACGCGGCCCATGGTCTCCCGTGGAAACGGCGCCGATGTCGTGAAATGGATTGTCGGTCAGTGTGTTGAGTGCGGAGGCCGGTCGCCCGCCGCATGAGCTCGAGTAATACGACGGGACCACTCGGCCGTTGCTGACGAGGACCTCGCCCCGCGTGGCGCGAACCGCCTCGATGGCGCGCTGATTGCTCGTCTCCCCTGCCCAGGCTTGACTCTGCTGGCCAGCCACCATGTCCCAGTGGCGGCGGCCACTCCAACGATCCTCTTCGACAGTCGCGTAGCTGCGCGCCGCGATGGCCTGCGCCCGAAATGTCTCAGGATCCCAACTCGCGTAGAGCTCCTTCGCGATCACGCCGGGCAAGTACGCCTCGATGCCGATGTCGATCACGAGGTCGATCTGCGGCGGACCCTTCTTCGCACCGTCACCGTCCTCGACAACCAGACGCAGCGTTCCGGGCCACTTCACCCCATTCCAGAGGATCGGCGAACCCGTCGCTCCACCCGAGCCACTCACCGAAAGTTCACACGGCGTGAAGTGACGCGACGCGCCGCCTCGCTGCTCCTTCACCACCCAGCCCGTGGGCGAGGCGCGGATCTCGAGCGGCCCTCGCACGGTCCACCGCGAGGCGGAATCGCCGATGGAGGCATCGCCGACCGTCATCGCGTCGGCGCCGCCGAGCGTAATGGGCATCGACGCCTTCTGACTCCCGATCTTGACGGCGACGATGGGCTCGGAGCTCGGGACGAGCGGCAGCGGCTTGGGTGGAATCGGCTTCGCCTTGACAGGTGTATCGAGGTCCTCGATCTGGACGACCTCGGGCGAAAGCGTGGGAGCGCTCGGCGTCGGCATGGCCGGTGGCGGTGCACTCGAAAGCGGCGCCGTCACGAGCGGCGCGCTTGGACGCTCGCTCTCGCAACCCGCGGCAGCCACAAACGCGAGAAGCACCGAACCGAAGCGGCGGCCGCGCCCTGTTCCCGTCATTCGAGCGTGCGCAGTCCCAGCCCGCGCTCTGCCAATTGCGCCTTGATCTCGTCGAGGCTCGTCGAACCAAAATTCTTGATCCCCATGAGTTCGGCTTCAGTCCGGCAGGCGAGTTCACCGAGCGTGCGAACCTCAAGGATCTGGACCGCCTTGCGCGCGCGAATCGTCAGCGGCAGCGACGCCACCGTCGTGTCGAGCACCTCTTGCGCCACGGTCTCGCGCAGCTTGTCGAGGTAATCCTGGCGGTACGACTCCTCGTAGCCACCTTCGAGCGCCTGACCCAATCGCAGGCCGCGCGAGGCGAGCATCGCCTTGATCTCGCCGATCGAGGCCTCGCCGAAGTTCTTGAAGGCCAACAACTCGGCCTCGGTGACACGAAGGAGGTCGCCAAGCGTGCGAATCTCCACCTTCTTGAGGCAGTTGCGTGCGCGCGAGCTCAACTCAAAGTCAGTGATCGGCGTGTCAAGGATCGCGTTGCGCCGAGCGGCCTGCGCGTCGGCCCCTGCGTCGTAGGCCATCGTCTGGACCGCAACCACATCCTTCAAGTACATGCGCGCGTGCCGATGGTTCGGGTACTTGTCGAGGACGAGGCGGAGGCAACGCTCGGCTCTCGCGTTCTCGCCGAGATCCTCGTAGATCGTGGCGAGGTTGAGCATCGCGTTCACCGGCGGCGAGGGGCGGTAGCAAATCTCTTCGTAGACGGCGAGCGCCTCGTCATCATCGCCAGTCCGATCGAGCAGCAGCGCCAGCGCGAAGAGGTTCTCGCACGAGCGGTCGAGCTCGACCGCTTGCTTGTATTGCTCTATGGCTTCGTAGGACCGACCCTCGGCCTCGTGCTTCTGAGCGGCAGTGACGAATGGCTTGGCGGCGGCGGAGTCAGACGGCGTCGTGGCGGACATCATGGGCGTGGCCCTCCTTGGGGGGTCGGCAAGCATACGCGGGTGCTCGCCCAACCCAAACTTCACTGTGTCGCGGCGCTCCCGGCGTGCCGCACAAGCCTCCGGTTCCGCCAGGGGCCGCGCTCGAAGCGCCACCACATCGCCGCCGCGAGGAAAATGATGTACGCGGTCGCCCCGATCCATGGACCCGTCGAGGCAAGGTTTGGGTGGAACTCCACCATCCATGCCCCGAGGCCGATGATGAGCGACCATGAGAGCACAATCGTCAGGATGCCCGGCCACAGGGTGTCGCCCGCGCCGCGCAGAGCCCCCGAGTACACGATCCCGACCGCATCAAACGCTTGGAAGATTGCGGCAGCGATCATGAGGCGTCCACCGATGGCGACAACAGCGTCCGCTGCGGCGACATCGGTCGCCGAGGACTCAGTGAACACTCGCACCATCGGTTCGCGGAAGACGAGCATGAGGAAACCCCATGCTCCCATGTAGAGGACAGACATCCAGACCGCCGTGCGCGTGTACCGGATCGCCTGCTCGGGAACTCCGGCGCCAATCGACCGCCCGACCAGCGTCGTGGTGGCGATACTGAACGCCACCGTCGGCATGAACGACAGGTGCATGTACCGGAGCACGGCCCATCCGGCCGCGAGGTGGGCGGTTCCAAAGACCCCAACGAGCACAGTCATGAAGACTGACCAGCAGAACATTTCGTTTCCGAACTGGATCGATGCCGGCCACCCGACTCGCACGAGGTCCCCCACGGCACCCATGTCGGGCCGCCAATTCGTGCGCGTGGCGTATTGCCGCGCCATCGCGGAACCAAAAAACACCAGCGCTGGGATCATGCACTCGACGGCAACTCCCGCGACGGTCGCTATCGCGGAGCCTTCGACACCGAGCGCCGGTGTGCCCGGAATCCCGTCAAGTCCGAGCCCGGGTAACCCCGCTTCGCCGAACACGAGGACGAAGTTGAGCGCGAGGTTCACGATGTTGCCCGCAATGGCCGCTGCGGCCACGACCTTGGGTCGCTGCACGGCGAAGAAGAAGTTCGAAAAGGCCTTGGATACGAGCGTGAAACATCCGCCGAGGATGAGCCACTGTCCATAGGCGAGCTCGAGTTCCACGAGTCGCGGCTCGTGACCCATCTGGCGAAACGCCCACGGCAGCACGAAGAAGCCGAACGGGAGCAGCGCCACCAACCACGACACGAGCCCGAACCAGATGCCCGCCCAGGCATAGCGCGACGCCGAGTCGGTCTCCTTCGCGCCAAGCGCCTGCGACACGAATGTGTTCACGAGCGACAGGATCCCGACGAGGAATGCCATCACCGTCCAGGTCCATACGCCGCCGTTTCCTTGAGCGGCCAGTTCGAGCGGCCCAAGTTGAGCCACCATGATGCTGTCCACGAACTGCATCACGGTGTAGCTGAGCATGGTGACCACGGTCGGCCACGCCAGCGACCACACCTCGAACGCGTTGCGCCCGGCGGTCCTCAGGCGCTTCACGGGCATGGGACTCAGCTGATCGCCGAGAGACTCACTCGCGGCATGTCGCTGGCGCGCGACACCGTCGCCGCCGGCGCGTCAACGGCGGCCGCCACCGCCTCGAGGCCGGCGGTGCCGCGCATCGCGGCGCGAAGTGCTGCCGCCGAGCGCGCGCCCGCGTGGGCGACGCCGGTCGAGTGGGAGTGCAGCGCGATGCCAATCTCGGTCTCGGATCGGGCGCACTCCACCGGCGCCACGGCGCGGGAGAAGCACTGCACGCGTCCCGATCGGTTTTCAAAGCATCCATCCTTCTCAATCCATGTCGCACTCGGCAGCACCACTTCGGCCAGCGGCGTCAGTCGTGTCGAGAGCGTGTCGATGAGCACGAGTCGGCGGGTCGAGAGGGCGCGGAACATCTCGTCGGTCACCCAATCACTCGGGTAGTTCCCCGTGGCGACGACCGTGCCGGCACCCGATGCGGTCAGCGCCGCAAGGAAGGCCCCCGCGTCGAGGGCGGGACCGGTCGTTCGTGACGGGGTCATCTTTGCCATGGCGTCGAGGACGCGGCGAACTCCGCGGGCATTGGGGGCCTTCTCGGCGGAGATCGTGAAGCCTCCCGCGAGCGTGCGATCGACGCCGGAGATCGGCACCGGACCAACACCCAGAAGAGCGCATGGGTCGACCGCAAGCACGGCTCGCGCGAGCGCCCATGCGTCCTCGCACGAGAGCATCGGACTCGCGAGGAGCGCGAGCCGCCCGCCCTTCGCCCCTTCGCGCATTGTCAATGCCGCGCGAGCCGTCGCCTCGCGCCATGCGGCATCCGGACGCGCGACATCCAACGGCGCGGCCCCGCGGATGGCGGGCATCGTGAGCCGCGCGTCCGAGTGGACGAACTTCCATCCGTACCGAACCTCGTCGGTGATCCACCATTGGTTGACGGCCGGGTTCTCTCGCGGCTTGACGCGGTAGACGCGCCCGTCGTGATGGTCGATCCAAATGTTGTCGCCGCTGGCGGTCAACCCGTCGACTGACGCTGTCTGCTTCAGGAACCAGACGCGCTGCTGGAACAGGAAGTCCTTGTCGAGCAGTGCGCCCACCGGACAGAGGTCCACGACATTCCCCGAGAGTTCGTTGTCGAGGGGGACGCCCGGGAAGACATCGATCATCTCGGTCCCGCCCCGGCCCTCCACCAACAGTTCGCCGGTCTTTGTGACTTCTTCCGTGAAGCGCACGCACCGCGTGCACATGATGCAGCGGTCGCTGTAGAGAAGGACATGCGGACCGACATCCTTCTTGGGATTCTTGATCTTGTCCTCGTCGAAGCGCGACTCGCCACGGCCGATTTCGTGCGAATAGTCCTGCAACTTGCACTCGCCGGCCTGATCGCACACCGCGCAGTCGACGGGGTGGTTGATGAGCAGAAGCTCCATGACGGCCTTCTGGTTGGCGATCGCCTTCACGCTCTCGGTGGTCACGACCATGCCCTCTGCGGCCGCCGTGTGACAAGTCGGCATCAGCTTCGGGATGAGCTCGAGTTGGCCGGTCTTCGGATTCGGCTGGCTGATCTCAGCGAGGCAGATCCGGCAATTGGCCGGGACCGAGAGCGCCGGGTGATAGCAGTAGTGCGGGATCTCGATCCCGTTCTTGAGCGCGATGTCGATGATCGACTGGCCCTTCTCGAACTCGAGGGAAACACCGTTGATGGTCAGTGTTGGCATGTGGAGGTCCGCAGGGGCGGGGCAGCATCCTATCGCAGCGTCGTGAGCTCAAGCTCAATCGCGCCATCGACGAGGTCGATCCGACGGACCTCGATGCGGCGCCCGTCGCCAAGGGGGTACACACGCGGCAGCGTGAGCGCGGACGCGGCATTGCCCTCAAGCAACTTCATGATGAGTTCGGCGCCAACAGGAAGCGGCATTCTGCCGACCGCTGCCGACCCTGGCTGGATGCGGATGCGGTCGGGCTCGACGACGAGCGCGAACGCCCCGGACCACACCCGACCGTCGATCGAAAGCCCGAGGACAGCTTCACCCGACTGAAAGTGCACCTGCCCGATGGCTCCTTCAATCGGCCACGCGAATGCGGGGTCGTGCGCTGTCCACTCGGCGAGCCGCGCCGCGAGCCAATCGTTCAGATCATCGGCGCGGATGCGGATCGCCCACGGTTCACCCTCGTCGCGGATGCGATGCACCGCCGAGGCGAGGTGCTGCTCAAGATCTCGCGCCCGCTCGTTCGCGCTGGCGTCGCTGCGCCGCGCCACGGGATCCCCCCACCATGACGGCGACCATTTCGAGAGCGCGTAACCCGCGACCACGAGTCCCGCGAGTGAGAGCACCACAATGAGGAGCCCCTTGAGCGCGCCGCGCGCGATCGAGCCGCGTCGCCACCGATCGCCCGTCACGGCACGAACCGCGTCACGCACACGGTGTCATTCTGCCCGCCGAAGCCGAACGAATTGGAGAGGCAGGTCTCGACCTTCGCCTTCCGCGGCGCGTTGGGGACATAGTCGAGATCGCACTCGGGGTCGGGCGTCGAGTAGTTCATTGTGGGCGGCAGCATCCCGCGCTCAATGGCGAGGACGCAGGTGATGAACTCGACAGCCCCCGCCGCGGCAATCAAGTGACCGAGCATGCTCTTGACCGAACTCATCGGGACATCTCTCGCGAGGTCGCCGAAAACGCGCTTGACGGCCAGCGTCTCGATGGAGTCGTTCTCCTTCGTCCCTGTGCCGTGTGCGGAGATGTAGTCGACGAATGGCCGTCCATCACTGCGCCGAGCATGCGGGTCGATGCCTGCCTCGGCGAGGGCCTGCAGCATGGCCGCGGCCGCACCTCTCCCTTCGGGTTCGATGTCGGTGATGCGGTAGCTGTCCGCACTCGAACCGAAGCCGATCACTTCGGCGAGCGGCACCGCATGGCGCGCTTTCGCGTGGGCGAGTGACTCGAGAATGACGACGCCCGCCCCCTCGCCCATCACGAAACCGCCACGCTTCAGGTCGAAGGGTCGGCTCGCGCGCTTGGGATCTTCAGCGGCCGTGCTCAGCGCCGTCAGCCGATTGAATCCTGTGATGCCCAGCACATGGATCATCGTGTGCGCCCCGCCGGCGATCATGACATCCGCCTCACCCGCACGCAGAATGCTCGTCGCTTCGCCGATGGCTTGCGTGCTCGCTGCGCACGCGGTGAGACAGTTGTACGATGGACCGCGCGCGCCAAACTCGGCGGCGATGTGCGCCAGCGGCATGTTGGGTTCCTGCTCGACCTCGCCCGCAGCTCGCATCAGCGCGTGCCCGAGGCGCGCCCACGCCACGCCGTCAGTCTTCCCAGCGGCTTCGTTCCACGCACCGAGATTCGTGGCCAAGTAGTTCGGCGTGTCGATCACACCCTCGCCCGCACCGAGGTAAATGCCGACGCGCCGTTGATCACGCGGCGCGCGCTCGTGCATCCCCGCCTGGCGCCACGCTTGCGAGGCCGCCCCGAGCGCGAACTGAGAGTTGAGGCCAGCGTGCGCGTGGCGGGCAAAATCCTTCACGAGCGGCCTCACATCAAAGTCCTTGACTTCCGCCGCGAACGAGGTGGGGAATGTGCGCGCGTCGAATCGCGTGATCGGCGCCATGCCGCACTCGCCGCGCATGAGCGCGCCCCACACGGTCTCGATGTCGTGACCAAGCGGTGTCACCCAGCCCATGCCTGTCACGACCACTCGCTCCGCGTCGCTTCGCTGTCCGTGGGCGCTCATGCGACCCTCCGCATCACGATGGCACATGACTGACCGCCCAATCCAGTCGTCGTCACAAGAACATGACCGAGCCGAGCCTCACGCGACGCGCACGCATCCGCGTCAACGCCGAGTTTGGCTGATCCCACCGTGCTCAAGCGCGCCGGCAGCCGCTGCGCCGCGAGGCACTGTGCGGCCACGCACGCGGCGAGTGCGCTCGTGCCGGCCCCGCAGATCCCAACCTGCGGCGCTAAGGTCACAAGGGGAACCGAGGCCGCGCGTGCGCCGAAGACCCGGCGAATGGCGTCGGCTTCTGCCGCGTCAACCGACGGAATCCCAGCGCCAGTCGGCACGATCGCGTCAATCGATGCCGCACTCGTGCTCGCGTCGGAGAGGGCGCGCTCGATCGACGCCGCGATGTCCTCTCCCGCGCCCGAAAGATCAACACCCACGGTGTCCGTGCACGCGCATTGTCCAGCCGCGAACCCAGCGAGTTCCGCGAGTGGTGTGCCCGAGCGTGCCGTCACGCTGGACTCGCTCTCAACGATCAACATGCCGCCGCCCTCGCCAAGCACGGTGCCCGACGCATCGGGCGCGAACGGACGCACCGCGCGCGATCCATCTTCACCGACCCCCACTCTCGCGAGTCGATTCGCGAAGGTCTGACGCAAGAGACCCATGTAGTTGACCTTGCTCTCAGCGCCACCAGAGAGGCACGCGCACGCACCACCTCGACGGATCACGCGCACAGACTCACCAAGACTCAGCCCACCCGACGCTTCGGCGCAGGTGATCGTGTTGGATGGTCCGAGGCACCCGTGGATGATCGTCACATGACAGGCGAGCATGTTGGGGAGATACTTGAGCAGCCACAGCGGTGTCAGGTTGGCCATGCCGGTACGCCCCCACGCCTCGGGGTCGAACTTGCCGTCGCTCGTGCGGCTCGTCAGCATCGCCCCCGCGAGTTCATCCGAGTCGGCCGGGATGAGTCCCGCACCGATGTGACAGCCGAATCGATCGGGAGCGATCGTGGGAGTCGCTCCTTCCGCGCTCCCCTTGGTCGTGAAGCCGGCACTCTGGATGGCAGCGCTTGCGGCCGCAACCGCGAGTTCGATGTCGCGGGCCATGACCTTCGTCGCCTTGCGGTAACTCTTGGGGACGATCGACCGAACATCCAGTTGCTCGGGGCGCAGCGACGCAGCGGCCGTCGTCGCGAAGCCCGATGGATCAAATGCTGTGATGGGGGCAATCGCCGTCGCCCCGTCGCAGAGTCCCTTCCAGAGTGGCGCCACACCCACGCCGAAGCCCGACACGGGGCCGATGCCGGTCACGAAGGTTCGAATCGAGCGGCGCTGCATTGGGGGGCAGAGGATAGGCACGCTCGGCAGAGCCTGCCTCACATCCGCCGCGCCACGAGGAGGGCCATCTCGAGAGCCTGTTCGTAGTTCAGCCGCGGGTCCACCGCCGTGCGATAGGCGCGCAAGAGGTCGCCGTCGCCGAGCCCCCGCGCGCCACCGGTGCACTCGGTGACATTCTCGCCCGTCAATTCGAAATGAACGCCACCGAGTACCGTCCCCTTGCTGCGGTGGATCTCGAACGCCTGCTCGAGTTCCGCGAGAATGTGTGCGAACTTGCGCGTCTTGACACGGCCGAGCGTGGACCCAGTGGACGCGGTGACGGTCTCGGTGTTTCCGTGCATCGGGTCGCAGACCCAGAGCACACGCAACTTCGCCTGCTCCACTGCGTCAATGAGGCGTGGCAGCAACGAGCCGACTTGATGCGCGCCGAGTCGGTGAATGACGGTGATGCGGCCGGGCTCATCGGCGGGATTGAGCCGATGCACGAGTGCGACAAGTTCCGTGGCGTCCATCGTGGGCGACAACTTGATGCCGATGGGATTCTCGATCCCACTGAGGTACTCCACATGCGCCTCGGCCAACTTCGCGGTGCGCGCGCCAAGCCAAGGGAAATGGGTTGACAGGTTCCACCAACCCTCGCGCCGCGGGACCTGCCGCGTCTGCGCTTCCTCGAGATCCAGGAGCAGGCACTCGTGGCTTGTGTAGAAATCGACGCGCTGCATTTGGTGGACGCGCACCCCGGCGAGCGTCTCCATGAACTGAAGCCCCTGGCCGATCGCATCCACCATGCGCGTGTACTCCGCGGCCAGCGGCGAGTGCGCGACCCAGTCGAGATTCCACTGCTCCGGATGGTGGAGGTCGGCGAACCCGCCATCGACGAGCGCGCGAATGAAGTTGAGCGTGAGCGCGGACCGCTCGTACCCGCGCAGGAGCAGCGATGGATCGGGGGTCCTCGCCTCAAGCGTGAACTCGGGGCGATTGACATTGTCGCCGCGGTACGAAGGCAGCGACTGGCCCTCACGGGTCTCCACCTCGTCCGAACGCGGCTTGGCGTACTGACCGGCAAAGCGCCCCACGCGGATCACGCGCCGCCGCGACGCGTGCGTCAGGACGAGGCTCATCTGCAAGAGAATCTTGAGCTGATTTGTGATTGGTGACGCGCAGCACTGATCGAAGCTCTCCGCGCAGTCGCCGCCGTGCAAGAGGAATCGCGACCCCGACGCGGCGTCGGCAAGTTGCGCCTTCAGCGCCGCGATTTCACTGCTGGTGACCAGTGGCGGGAGCGCCGCGACCTGTCTCAGCACCGTCGCCAAGGCATCGCGTGAAGGCCACGGTGGCTGCTGGCGCACGGGGAACGTCCGCCAGGAGCCCGGGGTCCACGCGTTGGACGGTGCCTCACTCATTCGAGCGGAGCGTAGCCAACTTCAATGCGGGCGACAGGACTTGAACCTGTACGGGTTTCCCCACTGGAACCTACATCCAGCGCGTCTGCCATTTCGCCACGCCCGCGCACTGCACTCCGTAGGATGATAGGTCATGCGTTGGAGCGAGCGCCTTGCGATCGGCTTCGTGCCATTGTTGGCGAGGCTGCTGTTGTGCGCCGCGCTCCTGCCGCTCGGCTGGCACCAAGTCTTCACAACCCGCGCTTACTCCGCTCGCGACGCGTCGCGGCTCGGCGCCATCGGTGTGACAGCGAACGGACTCGACTTCTCTCGCGTGAAGGCGACGGGTCCCACATGGGCCGGGGGCGAAGCATCGACGACCGCGCTCGCTGGGGCCGACACGCCGCTCACCGCGCGATCGCTCTATTCGGTGGCGCTCGAGTGCGATGCCGGCGGGCTCCCGTGGCCCGCGCTCGCGGCATGGGCCGTCGCCCTCACTGAGCTTGTTGGCCCCCTCCTCCTTGTGGCCGGTTTCTTCGCGCGGATCGCTGCATTCGCAGTCTCTGTTGTGATGATGGGCGCCCTCGCGGCCACGAGCATCCCTGCTCTTCGCGCCTCCGGTTGGTGGTCGCTGCCCGACGACGACCACACACGGCTCTGGATGCAGGGCGGCCTGATCGC
>SXGR01006087.1_pt1 | contig 11575 bp, 11 predicted proteins | sample 3174711 | NCBI WGS metagenome assembly SXGR01 (sample SAMN11356860, study PRJNA531348) | freshwater metagenome | isolation source: freshwater sample F1-60 | place: China: Fuxian Lake, Yuxi | collected 2017-12-25
CCCGAACCTCTTCACCTGGACCGACACCTGCAATGTCAACGTCATCCGCGATGGTGACGCGGCGCTGCTGATTGACCTCGGCGATGGCAGTGTGCTGGACCATCTCGCGGAGATTGGCGTGAAGAAGGTCGAGTGGGTGCTAAACAAACCGCGGAGCGTCCAGAAAGCAATTTCCTATCAGTTTTTGAGCCTAGTGTGAGGAGCGAGTTTTTGCGGGTTCGCGGAACTCTCTTCCATCGTACCTTAACCCACCCACCCCCTGACCGGAGACTCTCATGACCCGCCTCCTACTCGCCGCCGCGCTCGCCGCCACCGCACTGGCGGCCGCGGCGCAGCCGAAGAAGATCGATCCCAACGGCCCTCCGGGGCCGCTGCCGAAGGCGTACACCGACACCCCGCCGCCCGGCTGGCTGCCGGTCACCCGGCTCGACGACACGACGCCGTGGGCGGACGTGCGGAAGGTCGAGGACAAGGTTCACGTCTACTTCCCCAACGGCGACAAGCCGGTCCGCGGGGTGTACGTGTCGGTCGTGTTCCACAGCCAGGACCCGCGCGAGGTCGCCCGGCTGTGGGACTTCGCCCTGGTCACCATCCCGTGGCCGATGCTCTACGACGTCGGCCTGACGGACACCCGCAGCCCGCGCGGCAAGGCGACCGGCCTGCCGGTCGGGAACACGGCCTGGTTGCTCCACTACCTGGACAAGGCCGCGGCCGAGACGAAGCACCCGGAACTGGCCGCCGCCCCGATCGTCGGGTGGCTGATGCAGTCCGGTGAGCACCACGCCCCGGACCTCGACAAGCGCGCCCCCGGCCGGGTGGTCGCCTGGGCCGACGTGTTCCACGGCCGCATCGACCCGTTCACCGACTTCACCTCGCGCGTGCCGTACGTGCTGGCCTGGGAGTTCAACCCGAGCGACGAGAAGAAGCGGCGGGCCGACCGGGAGGCGAAGCTCAAGGACGTCGCCGGCAAGCCGACCCCGGCCCCGGCGCTCGTCTGCGAGGCCAGCACCTACGACTTCCCGCACGGCGTGTACTCGAAGTGGGGCTTCTACCAGGTGTACCTCGACCGGTGCATCAAGGCCCGGGTGCCGAAGGAGGTGCCGGAGCCGGGCAAGACGGTGAAGCTCAAGCCCGCGGACCGCGAGGCGGGCTGGTGCGCCGACTTCAACGAGATCGGCGAGTGGGTGGCGATCGCGCCGTACAAGGAGGCGAAGGGGATGGTGGCCCCGCAGTGGCTGCCGGACGAGTACGCGGCGTGGGCGTACCGGGCGTTCCACTCGCACAACCCGTCGCTGACCCTGACCGCGCCGGTGACCGAGTACCTGGGCCCGCGGGCCGCCCCGAAGGAGGGCCGCGGCGTCTGCGGACTCGGGTTCGGCAAGGTGGAAGGCAAGGCCGGCGAGCCGGTCGCCCTGGAGGCCGGGCTCCGGGGCCAGGTGGACAAGGCCAAGCCGCCGCCCCGCGAGTGGGAGTTCGTGAAGGTCGAGTTCCGCGACGGGGACAAACTCCTGGGCACCGCGGAGAAGGCCCCGTGGCGGCTGGAGGGGGTGAAGCTCGAAGCCGGGCTGCACGCCCTGATCCCCGTCGGGGTGAGGGCCGACGGCACCCGCGTGTGCGGCCGCCCGGCGCTCTACGGCGTCCGGTGATCGGTTAAACCGCGGAGCGTCCAGAAAGCAATTTCCTATCAGTTTTTCTGTGCTCAATGGTTTAATAAGTGCATGCAGGATTGCGGCGGCCACTAATTGAAGGACGAGTTGTAGCGGGGATAAGATCGTCATGAATCGATACGTATCAATTTTCGCGATTGGGTTTGGACTATTCCTTCCGTTGACCTGCCTCGCTCAGCAAAAGGTGTCCACGGAGGAACTGAACTTTTTCGAGAAGAAGATTCGTCCCGTCCTGGTCGAGCATTGCTATCGCTGTCATTCTTCAGAAACGGCGAAAGCGGGGAAGCTCAAGGCTGGACTCCAGCTTGACACGCGGGTCGGCATCCGCACGGGGGGCGAGAGCGGGCCGGCGATCGTGCCGGGCAATCCCGCCAAGAGCCTCCTCCTGGCGGCGTTGCGCCATGAGACTTTCATGATGCCGCCGTCGGGAAAGCTGCCCGAATCGGTCATCGTTGATTTTGTCGCCTGGATCAAGAACGGTGCTCCCGATCCGCGCGACGGCAAATCGGTTGTTCAAACGGAGAAGATCGATTGGCAAAAGGCTCGCGAATTTTGGGCGTTTCAGCAGCCGAAGGTCCATGCTCCTCCACAAGTCAAGAACGCCGGCTGGCCGCGGAAGGATATCGATCGCTTCGTTCTGGCGGGACTGGAGAAACGCGGCCTCGAGCCGGTTCGGGCCGCCACGAAGCGCGAGTGGATTCGCCGGGCAACCTTCGACCTGATCGGCCTGCCCCCCACGCCCGAAGACATCGAAGCTTTTGAAAAAGACAAATCGCCCGAGGCTCACGCCAAGGTCATCGATCGCTTGCTCGAGTCGCCTCACTATGGGGAACGCTGGGGACGCTACTGGCTCGACCTGGCTCGCTACACGGACGATCTCGGCGGGACCGTGGGGCCCGTAGTCGCGCCGACAGCTTTTCGGTATCGCGATTGGGTCATCCAGGCTTTCAACCGCGACATGCCGTACGATCAATTCGTGCGGCTGCAATTGGCGGGCGATCTGATCGCGGAGCCTGTCAAGGATTATGCGGAACGGCTTGGCGGACTCGGTTTTCAAGGTCTCGGCCAGCGTTTCAGCGGCAATGCCGTCGGCATGGTCAAAAAGAAGGTGGCCGACGAACTCGACGATCGCGTCGACACGGTCACGCGAGCCTTGCTGGGGCTGACGGTGTCGTGTGCCCGCTGCCACGATCACAAGTTCGATCCGATTCCCACCGTCGATTATTACTCGCTGGCGGCGGCTTACAACGGAGCCAATCTGAGCGTTGAAATCGATCTGGCGCCTCAGGACCATGTGGCGGCCGAGACGAAACGGAAAAAGGAGGCCGCCGAATTACAGGCGAAAATCGACAAACTCACCGCCGACGAAGGTCGTCGACTAGGCCGACAGGAACTTGCCCGGCTGGATGAATACTTGCTAGCGGCCTGGAAGTTGCGCGTGCTTGCCGAGCGCAAACAGCCTGCCGACGCCGAGGCCGTTGCCCGCGCGTCGAACCTCAATTCCTTCTTCCTCATTCGCTGGACCAAGGCGCTGGCGAATCCAAAGGGAGTACCGTTGCTCGAAGCGTGGCACGCAGCCGCGCTGAAAGCAAGCGAGACGGCCGCAATGAACGGCCCCGTGGAACCACCTAAGGATCTGCGCGACGCTTCGACGAAAGCGAAATCTCAAGCTGACGACGCGCTGCGTGCCTTGTCCGAATCCGAGGGCGCCAAGACGAAGCTGCCACCCGCGGCCGAAACGTTCATCAAGGTGCATTTGTCGAATGACGGGGCCGCGTTTCAGCTTCGCGGCAAGGATGCCGCCGCATATCTCTCGGCTGCCGACCGCGCCCGGTACGACGAGTGGGGCACGAAGTTGCAGCGGCTTCAGGCGTCAGCCCCCGCCGCATTTGCGAGGGCGCCAGCGGTGATCGGCGGTGGTCAGACGATGCAGATCAACGTGCGCGGCAATGCCGACCAACTCGGCAACGTCGCCCCTGCTGGCTTTTTGCAGATACTGAAACCTCAAGATCCGTCGCCAGCGTCGAAGTTTACTCGACTCGAATTGGCCGACGCCATCGCGAATCGGAACAATCCGCTGACGGCTCGGGTCTATGTCAATCGTGTCTGGCATTACCATTTTGGCAGGGGCATCGTGGGCACGACTAGCAACTTCGGTCAACTGGGCGATCGGCCCACGCACCCGGAATTGCTCGATACGCTCGCGGTTCGCTTCATGGAAAACGGCTGGTCCACCAAATGGCTGCATCGCGAGATTATGCTGTCAGCCACGTATGGACTCAGCAGCGCTCCCGATGCGAAGAATCTTGCGAAAGATGCCGACAACCACTACCTCTGGCGGATGTCGCCGCGTCGGCTCGATTTCGAAGTTTGGCGAGACTCCATGCTGGCTGTCGCTGGAAAGCTCGATCCCCAAATTGGTGGGCAGCCTTACCGCGATCCGCAAGGAAAAGTGCAATTGCATCCCGAGGATGTCGAGAATCGTCGGCGGACGATCTATGGCTTCATTAGCCGCTTCAAGCCGAACCCGACGTTGACGCTGTTCGACTTCCCCGAACCGAACGTGACGAGCGATCAGCGCACCGCAACCACGATTCCACAACAGCAGTTGTTCGCGCTCAACAGCCCGTTCGCGTTGGCGATGGCCCGCTCCTTCGCGGAACGTCTCGAAGCGTCGGAAAAAACAGTGGACCGTCGCCTGCATTTGGCCTGGCAGCTGGCCTTCAGCCGACCGCCGACCGAGCGAGAGAAGGTCGTCGCCCAAGAATTCTTGCGCGATGCCGCTTCAGCGGAGGAAAAACTCGGGCCGTGGGAACGTCTCTGCCATTCGCTGCTGACGACCAACGAGTTTGCATTCGTACCATAACACCGATAGACGACAAAGGAGCCGCAAATGTCCTTGTTCGATAATACCTTCCCGTTTTCTCGCCGCCAGATGTTGGCCCAGACGAGCTATGGCGTCGGCATGATTGGTCTGGCGTCGGTGCTGGCCGGCCAAGCGCACGCCAACACGACGCCATTAGCCGCCCGCCCGCCACACTTCCCGGCCAAGGCCAAACGGATCATCCATCTTTGGATGAACGGCGGTCCGTCGCAGGTGGATACGTTCGACCCCAAACCGGCTCTACTGAAATACGCCGGCCAACGTCCCGATAGCACGGCCCGGCTCAGCACCGAACGCAGGACCGGCGGATTGATGCCGTCGCCGTTTCGCTTCACCCGGCATGGACAATCGGGCCTGGAGATCAGCGAACTCTTTCCGCACCTTGCCCGCCATGCCGACGACCTGTGCGTGATCCGCTCCATGCACACGAACACGCCGGTTCACGAGGCATCCAATTGGCTGATGTTCACGGGCAACGTGCAGCCGATTCGCCCGGCGTATGGTTCGTGGCTGCTCTATGGCCTCGGCACAGAAAACGAGAATCTCCCCGGCTTCATCGTTCTGGGCGAAGGTCAACCAGTCAACGGGCCGTCCAACTGGAGCAGCCGATTTCTCCCGGGCATTTATCAAGGCTGCCAGGTCACGCTTCCCGGCGATTATCGACCGCAGGACGTGCTCGCGAATCTCCACAACGCGAACTTGTCTCCGCAAGGGCAGCGTCGGCAACTCGACTTCACGCAAAGGCTCAACGACCTCCATCGGGAACGCGCCGGCGCCGAGAATGCCTTCGGTGCACGCATGGATTCCCTGGAGTTGGCGTATCGCATGCAGACCTCGGCATCCGAAGCGTTCGACATCCGCGGTGAACCCGAGCAGATCCTCGATCTCTACGGCTTGACCGGGCTCCACGCTAACGCTCCCGCAAATGCCAGAAACGAAGCTCGCCGCGCAACCTTCGCCCGCAACTGCCTGCTCGCACGTCGGCTGGCCGAGCGTGGCGTTAGGGTCATTCAGATCTATTACGGCAATCTTCAGCCTTGGGACACGCACAGCGACAACGCCCGCGGGCAGCAAACACTCGCGGGAATCGTCGATCAACCCATCGCGGGGCTCCTCACGGATCTCAAGCGGCGCGGTTTGCTCGAAGACACGTTGGTCGTCTGGGGCGGCGAATTTGGCCGCACGCCGGCGACGGAAGGAAGCAATGGCCGCGACCACAACCACTGGGGCTTTTCCATGTGGCTCGCCGGCGGTGGAGTGAAAGGCGGCCTGGCCTACGGCGCGACCGACGAGTTCGGCTTCCGCGCCGTCGAGAAGCGTGTCCACGTTCACGATCTCCACGCCACGATGCTGCATCTGATGGGCATCGACCACGAACGCTTGACCTTCCGTTACAGCGGCCGCGATCATCGTTTGACCGACGTGCACGGCACCGTCGTTCGCGATTTGATTGCGTAAGCCCACACCGAAGTAGTGAGGAACCGACTATGTTCACGATTCGACCGGATCACCGCTCAACGCGGCGATCGTTCTTGAAAATTGGCGCTCTCGGCCTCGGCGGATTGGGTTTGCCGTCCTTCCTTCAGGGGAATCCGGCCGCCGACCGACCGTGGGTTCGGGACCGGTCGGTCGTTTGGGTTTGGCTGGGGGGCGGCCCGCCGCAACAAGAGACCTGGGACCCCAAGCCGGACATAAACCGCGGAGCGTCCAGAAAGCAATTTCCTATCAGTTGTGGACCCGCAAAGGTCAACGACTGATATAGGATAGTTGGAGGGAAAAGGTGTATGTCAAACGGCTTGACAGAGAAGAATGGACTGAATGCAGCCCTGAAGCATGAGATAGCCTCCGGACGTAAGAATGTACAGCGCGTCAACAGATGCGGTTACGACCTCATTTCCAAGGGAAACGGCGAAGAGCGTCACATAGAAGTTAAGACGACCGACAAGAGCACATTCGCTCGGCGATGGCTCGAAGAAAAAGAGTATCAGGCGCTGCAAACAGACAAACGCTTCTGGGTGTACCTCGTTACTAATGCGAACTCAAAACCTGAGATCCACGAACTAGATGCGGCAGAGGTCAGCAGGAGATACAAGCGCACAGTAAAGCACTACTGGTTTGATTTTTCCTAAACATCGAAACAACTGCATACAACACAATGGAGAGCTCAATGACCGACAGAGAATACCAAATCAACAACCTGCAGAGAATATTCGGCGAGGCACGCTTATCACCCGTCTTCAGGAGAAATTCAAAATACAAGACAGAAGGGGTTCCTCGCATCGCATACGACGACATCATGAACGACAAACGCATCATCAGATGTGACAACGATTTCTCCAGAAGTGGTGGATTTTGGAGCAACACAGACGCAACAATCATAGCGCAATACGATAGCATTGAAGAACTGGTTGATGACGGGTGGCGACTAGACTGAACTCTACCAACGATGATGGCTAACATCGAGATATCAACCAGACAAGCAGGTATGCCCTACGCAACAGTCCAGACGACTCCGAGCGGGAAAGCATACGGATGTTCAGGACTATTTCTGGCGTCGCACAGACAGGCGAATCAGCATTGAACGCAATTCCCAGCACAAGAAACGAACTGCGTGACCTAAACCGCGGAGCGCCCAGAAAGCAATTTCCTATCAGTAAGCCGTCACAACAGGGAAGGAAGAAGTCACCGTTGATTGCCGTGCGATCCTTTGGGGTGGTGCAGTGAAACACGCCTATCGAGCGTGGCCGTATCATGTGAAGGTCGTTCCTCGCAGCGATCTGCCCCTCCGATTCACTCAGACGACTGAATGGAAAGCCGATCCGAATCGTTTCGAGAAGAACAAGACCCTTGCGGTGCTCAAGGCAGGGGAATGGAAGTGTCAAGTGCCTGCCGATGGGAAATGACTGCCCGAACCACGGCCTGCCGGGTACGTCGCTGACGCGCCGCCCCAGAGGCCGGGCGTTCGGCACAGAGGAGAAATGAATGATGAAGAAGACGATCTTGACGGTTGTGCTACTACTCGTGGCTCTCGCACTACTCATGTTCAACTTCACATCCGGTCCAACGGCTCGTAGCGGAACAGTGGCCGGAGAGATTCTAGTGAATGCTGGCGGTTCCAGATTGGACGATGTATCGAACCTGAAACGCTACAGCCTTGACATAGGAGGCATCGAACGCATCTTCCCGGCATATGAGGCGATTATCAACTCGAGTGCCGATGCCGAAGTCGTAGACTTCGCCATCGAGGGTGCACGAACACACTTGGAGAATCGCCTGAGCATGGGCGAGCAACGCAGAACCTTGGTCTGGAGCAGCGGTTTATCGAAGAGCCCGCTGAGGGAAAGTGAGATTGCTTGCGTCAGGTCTCTTTTCAATGCCGCATTGGCCAACCGCGCAAGGTGGCGAAACACGACAGAGCACTTTCTTGTGGACTACGTTGATCAACTCAAGAAGGGCGGTTATTCCCAACTTGCGAACGACCTCGGGACGCAGTTGAGCAAGAAGAATGCAGCCGAACAACCGCCAAACCGCGGAGCGCCCAGAAAGCAATTTCCTATCAGTTAACCGGGAGCCTTTACTGCTCCTTCAAGCGTCGTCCCTTGATATGGCTGGAAGAAAATGACGGCGATATTTACATGGGCGAGTGTTTTCTGAATCTTGGAAAATGCTGGTCTATGATGCCATGGAAACCGGAGCATAAGGAACGGTATGACAAGGCGTGTGAGGCCTTGACGTATGATGAAACCCGCGCTTTAATTAAAACAGGACAGGAGGCACGGATATGAAGACAAAGGTAAGGGTAAGGGTCTATGACATCGAATGGGACACGGACGGCAAGAAGGTTCGCCTACCCCAACGGTTCGCCCTTGACCTTGATATCTGCGATATCGAGGACGAAATACACGCCGAAGGCGACATCAAGGGGACGATTGAGGGGCAGATTGAAAACCATATGGACGAAAAGTACGGGTTTTGCCACAACGGATTCAAGTGGTGTTTCATATGAAGATGTTTAAAAACCCCGATGAGGCACAGGAATACCGCGAAAACGGGGCGGTATGTGTCATGGAAAACGGGCATATCTCCGAAGGCGATGTCTGTACAAGTTGTCCGTTAAACAATTCCAACGCCTGTATCTTCCCGTTGCGGGGGTATGCCCCCGAATTGGTGGACGTTCCAAATCTAGACGTAAGTCGTTGACGCGGTATATCAGTCGGCCGATGGCGAGTTCGCGCTGCGCATGGCCTACTCCGCCCACGAGACACGGACGACCCGCCTGCCCGTCACGATCATCGGCGCTGATACGGAGCAGCGCTTCACCGTCGACCAGACCAAGCCCCTTCCCGTCGGCGAAGCTTTCCGCCCGATCGGCTCTCTTCGCCTACGCCAGGGGGTCGAGTATACGCTTACTGTGACCAATCAAGACACCAAAGGCTTCGTGATCGTCGACGCCTTCCAGTTGCTCCCGGTCGCCGCTCCGGCAAAGTAACCCCATGAAGAATCGCCTGCTGCTCTGCCTCGCCGCCCTGCTCGTGGGCTGCTCCACGCCCAAGGAAGAGCCTAAGCCGTCCGCCTCGCTGCTGCCGGCCGGCTGGGACGCCAAGGCCGCGGGCGACAAGGTAATCGCCGGGCTTTTCAAGGTCACCGGCCCGGAGGTCAAAGGCGCGCATGACGCCCATTTCGCGATCGTCGGCGACCGCGCCTATGTCGTGGCCGAGGTCAACGACCGCCAGGCCGGTGAAGCCGCCCAGTGGCCCTTCGTCTACGCGACGCTCTCCATCGTCGATCTGCGTAACGAGCGACTGCTCGACGTGATGACGCTCGCCCGCTCCGAACAAGCTTTCGCCAACGAGACCCTGCCCGTCGGCGCCTGCTTCGTGCCCCGCATCAAGCAGGTCGGCCCGAAGACGCTCCGCTGCTGGTTCGCGAGCGAGCAGCCCGGCAAGCGTCAGTCACAGACCTACTATCGCGACTTCGACCTCGGCACGCTGACCTTCGAGCGCGAGATCCATCGCATGAAGCTGCGCACGAGCGAAGGCGTCTTCGATCTCCAGCCGCAATATCTGCATGCCGACGCCGCCAAGCAGGGCTTCAAACGTAAGCCCGTCGACGCCGGTCTTTACCTGTTCGACAACTTCAAGGAGTTCGACGGACGCACCTTCATCGCGATCAACAACTACCTCGGCGCCCAGCAGGCGCTCTGCGTGCTGAACGCCGAAGCGGACACGCTCGAAGTGGTCGGCCACTTCAACGGCCCCGGCGGCCCGGCCCTGACCGAGCCCGCGGTCAATCGTCTGCCCAACGGCACCTGGCTGGCCATCAGCCGCCAGGAGAACGGCGACCACAACTACTGGTTCTGCGAAAGCCAGGATGGCCGGACCTGGACGACCGGGGGCGAGAAGGCCTTCGTCAAGCAAGGCGCCGGCTCCAAGCCGACGTTCGATAAGTTCGGAGGGATGTATTACCTAGGCTGGCAGGAAAGCACCCGGATCGACGGCGTCAACCGGAGCGTCTTCAATGTCGACGTCTCCAAGGACGGACTGAACTGGGAGCGCAAATACCGTTTCGAGAGCACCAAATCCTTTCAATACCCCACCTTCGTCGAGGACAAGGGGGCAATCTGGCTCGTAGTGACCCAAGGGGACTCCGACCCCAGCCGGAAAGAACGGATCATGTTCGGCCGGTTGGAGTAATCATAAGCTCTCGATTAGCCTACGGGCCAAAAACTCCTCGCAACCAAACTGGGCGGGAGGTGTATTACTTCCACCCCCATGCGATTCCTCGCCCCCCTCCTTCTGGCCGTGGCCGTCACCGGCTGCGTAGCCGGTGAACTGTCCTTCGACAAGCAGACGTTGACCAAGGACTTCGTGGCCGAAGGCTGCGCGGTCGCCGACTTCGACCACGACGGCCATGTCGACGTCGCCGCCGGCTGGTTCATCTGGAAAGGCCCCGACTTCAAGCAGCGCATCGCTTACGCCGTCGAGCCGTCGCACGACAAGGGCCCGAACAAGACGCCGTTCAACGGCGCGACGGGCTACTCCGACTACTTCATCTCCTACGCCTACGACTTCAATGCCGACGGTTGGCAGGACATCCTGGTCTTCGGCTTCCCCGGTGACCCCGCCCTCGTCTACGAGAACCCCAAGGGCAAGGCCGGCCCTTGGACCGTCCATAACATCTTCGACGTCGCCGACGGCGAGTCGCCCCAACTCGTCGACATGAACGGCGACGGCAAGCCGGAGCTCCTCTGCCACACCAGCGACCTCGTCAAGGACCCGAAGAACAACAAAGGTCGCCACGGCGGACAGTTCGGTTACGCCGAGATCGATTGGCAGAATCCCTTCGGCAAGGCCCGCTTCCGCCCGATCACGCCGAAGAACAAGGCCAACGACCAGAAGATCTTCAAGTATACGCACGGCTACGGCGCCGGCGACGTCAACGGCGACGGCCGGATGGACATCCTCGAAGCCAACGGCTGGTATGAGCAGCCGGCCGACATCTCCAAGGACTCCGACTGGAAGTTCCACGCCGCCAATTTCGGTGTCGGTGGCGCCCAGATGTATGTCTACGACGTGAACAAGGACGGCCGTAACGACGTCATCACGAGCATCAAGGCCCACAGCTACGGTCTCTCCTGGTTCGAACAGAACGCCGACGGCTCCTTCAAGGAGCACGTCATCCTCGGCAAGACCAAGGAGGACAACGCCGACGGCAAGGGCTTCAGCCAGATCCACGCGGTCGAGCTCCAGGACATGAACGGCGACGGCCTGCCCGACATCATCTGCGGCAAGCGCCGCTGGGCCCATGGCATCAAGGGAGACGACGAGCCCAATGCCGACCCGGTGCTCTACTGGTTCGAACTGAACCGCGATGGCAAGGGAAGCGCGAGCTTCACGCCCCGTCGCATCGACTCCGACAGCGGCGTCGGCACCCAGTTCTTCGCCGGCAAAGTGAACCAGGACGCGAAGCCTGACATCGTCATCGCGAACAAGCACGGCGTGTTCGTCTTCACGCAGAAATAAAC
>SXGR01388347.1_pt1 | contig 11574 bp, 11 predicted proteins | sample 3174711 | NCBI WGS metagenome assembly SXGR01 (sample SAMN11356860, study PRJNA531348) | freshwater metagenome | isolation source: freshwater sample F1-60 | place: China: Fuxian Lake, Yuxi | collected 2017-12-25
ATCTCGCGGGCCGCCGGCAACGAGCACGGCGAAGAACTGCCGCCGGCGCGCATGGACGCGCTGATCGCCGGCATCGGCCGCGTACCCGCACAGCGCAGCACCCTCTACGGACCGGCAGACCCGGAGCAGCGCGCGCGCAGCTACGCCGCGCCTGCGCTGGCGCCGGTGGTGCTGACAGCGGTGGCAACCCGTCCTTCCGGGTCACCACGCCACTTCAGCCCTGCGCCTCAGGGAATGCCGGTGATCGAGATGCCGGCGTCAGGTACCTTGTAGGCGCGGTTAATCCAGATCAGCAGCGACGTAAGCGCTTCCGCCGCCGCGGAATTCGCCAGCGGGCCCGCGTTGATGCCCTTCAGCCCGGCATCCGCTGCCAGCTGCACCACGCGCAGCCGCGCGTCCTTGTCGTCCGCGCAGACCAGCACGTCGCAGGCGATCTGTGTGTCGAGCTTCTTTAGTTTATGCGCCGAGACATTCTGGAACGCAGATACCACCTTCACGCCCTCGCCCAGTTCCTTCTGCACGGCAACGACGCTCGAACCACCCTCGGGCAGTTGCACCGTCGACACCTTCGGCGGCACCAGCGGCACCGTGACGTCGACGAGGATCTTGCCCTGGAGCACATCCTTCAGCGCCTTTGCGGTCGGCATCTGCCCTGCAAACGGCACCGCCAGGACCACGATAGTGGCCTTCGCCGCAGCCGAGGCGCTGTCCTCGCCCTCGATCTTTCCGGAGGGCAGCAGCGCGGAAAGTTCCGTCGCCGCCTGAACTGCCTTCGCGCCGTCGCGCGAGCCGATGATCACGCGGTGTCCTGCCGCGGCCCAGCGCAGCGCGAGGCCGCCGCCTTCAGCGCCGGTGCCGCCGATGACGGCGATGGTTTCGGGTTGCTGCGTCGTCATGGCCGAACTTTCTTCATCACGTCCTCCGCGAACCACTGTATCTGGTCGTTCATTTCCTGCACCGTATCGGCCGGGAACATCAGCGCGCAGCAGTGCTGCACACCGATCTCGCCGAGCTTTCCTACCTTGTCGATCACCATCGCGGGGGAGCCCACGAGGTTCGCCGTGACCTGCTGACCGAGGTCGCGGCCGGTGTAGGCGAGCGACTAGCGGTGCGCGACGAGGCCACTCGCCATATAGCGGCGCTCGGCTTCTTCCGGGGTCTTGCCGAGCGTAACCGAAAACTGCGGCGCCGCTTCGATGCTGGCGGGGTCGCGGCCGTGTTCTCCGGCCCGCCGGCGCAGGAGCTGGACACGCTCGGCGAGTTCGTTCCACGGCCGCCAGCCCGGCAGCCAGCCCTCGCCGACGCGCGCGGCGCGCTCCACCGCCTCGATATTGTGGCCCCCCACGTAGAGTGGGAACGGCTGCCGGCGCGCCTTGGGGAACATCTCCACGTCCTTGAAGCCGGCATGGCGCCCCTCGAAGCTCGCCTTGGGTTGCTCCAACAGCAGCTTCAGCGCGGCGAGGTTCTCGTCCATGATGTCGCCGCGCCGCGCGCCCTCGACGCGCTTGCCGCCCCAGGCCGCGAATTCCTCGCGGTACGCGCCCAGGCCGACGCCGAGGATGAAGCGCCCGTTGCTCATGTGGTCTAGCGTCAGCGCCTGCTTGGCGAGATACACCGGCTCGCGCATCGGCAGTACCAGCAGCGCAGTGCCGAGCTTGATGGTTTTCGTCGCCCCCGCGATCGCCGCCAGCGTGATCAGCGGCTCGTAGAAATTCGGCGGCCGGTCGGGGAACAGCTCTTTCACGTAGTGCTGAGTGGTGACATGGTCGTTGCCCCAGACCGAGTCGTAGCCGAGCCTCTCGCAGAGCTGCGACTGCTCGACGAACTGCTCGGCGGTGGCGAACGGGATCGGGTACATCACGCCCTCGAACCCGGTGGACAGGCAGACGCTGAATTTCATGGCTTCCTCACTTCGCGAGTTCCTTTACGGCTTCGATGATCTTCACGTACCCGGTGCAGCGGCAGACATTGCCGCGCAGAAAATGGCGGATCGCGTCTTCGGACGGGTGCGGATCCAGCTCCAGCAGGGCCTTCACGGCCATCACCATGCCCGGCGTGCAGAATCCGCACTGCATCGCGCCGTGCTCGACGAAGGCGCGCTGCACGCGGTCGAGTTCGCCGTTCTTCGCCAGGCCCTCGATGGTGAGCACGTTTCGCCCGTCGGCGTCCGCCGCCAGCGTGGTGCAACTCGACACCGGCAGGCCGTCGACCAGCACGGTGCACGCGCCGCAGACCTCGACATCGCAGGAGCGCTTCGACCCGGTGAGGCCGAAGCGGTGGCGCAGCACGTCGATCAGAAGCTCGCGCGGCTCGATGGTCGCCATCTCCGGCTTGCCGTTGAGGACGAACGCGATGTCGATGGTGAGGATGTCACTCATGCTTCGCAGGCCTTCGCCGCGCGCCGCGCCAGCACCCCGACCAGGTGACGCTTGTACTCCGCGGAACCATGCATGTCGTCGTGAGCCTCCAGACCGACCGCCGCCGCCTCGACCTCCTGCGGCGCGCAATCCAGCACTGCCGGCTGCCCTGCGATTGCGCCGACCCAGAATTGCCAACCGCCGCCGTCCCTGCGCAGCGCAGCGACACCGACCGCGGGCCGCTCCAGGTGGCCGAAGGCCCGGTACGCGGCCCTCGCGCCAGCGGGCAGCGGCGGGACTTCGATACGTAGCAGCAGCTCGCCATCGCTGCGTGCGGTGGTGAATTCGCCGAGGATGAACTCGCGCATCGGTACCGAGCGCTCGCCCTCCGCGTTGGCAAGCACCACGCGTGCATTCAGCGCGCACAACAGCGCGGGCGGATCGGCATGGGGTTCCGCAAAACACAGATTGCCACCCAGCGTGCCGGCAACACGCACGCGGATGTTGGCGACATCGGCGCTCAGCGCCGCGTAGGCCGGCAGCCGCTCGCGCACCAGCGGGTGCGTCGCGATCTGGTGGTGCGTGGCAAGCGCCCCGATCACCAGCGTGCCGTCTTCCCGCAACGCGATTCCATGAAGGGCCTGAATGCGCTTGATGTCGACCACATGTCCGTAGCGCAGCACGCGCGCCTTCAGCGCGACCAGCAGCTCGGTGCCGCCGGCGTAGAACGTGGCATCGTCGCCGTGTTCCGCCACCAGCGCGAGCGCGTCCGCCATCGTCTCCGGCCGGTGCAGCGCGAACCTTGCCGGCAGCATCAGGCGATCCCCAGCTCGGCGCGCAGGCGCTTTTCGAACTCGGCGAAAAGCTCCTCGGACTTCTTCTTCACCACCGGGTAGCCGAGCGAGGCGAGCCGTCCGGCCACCTGCAGGGTTGCATCGACCGCCAGCCGCGTGCCGGACGCCGGCGTCGACTCCAGCGCCACGGCGAGCATCACATCGAGCGTGGTGCCGGTAATGCGGTCGCGCCCGATGGCATGCACCTTCACGCGGCGCGGCTCTTCGCGCTCCTCGACCACGATCTGCGTCGGCACGTCGATGCGGAACGGGCCGATTTTCTGCTTCATGATCGCCGAATAGGACGCCAGCGGGCTCGTCTCCACCACGTTTTCGCAACCAGGGATCAGCAACGCGATACGCCGCACGTCGAAGAACACCAGCCAGATGGACTCGGCGGGCGCGGGCAGCAGCACGTCGATGCGGAAGTTCATGCGCCGCCTTTCTTCGCGTCGCGCAGCGCCCGCCAGACGCGCTCCGGCGTCATCGGCAGTTCCTTCAGGCGGATGCCGTGGGATTGCGCGAGCGCATTGGCGATCCCGGGCGCCACCGGCAGGATCCCGCCTTCGCCCATGCCGCGCGAACCTCCCGGGCCGGGTCCGTCGCCGCTTTCCAGCAGCAGCGTCACCATTTCGGGCGGCGCTTCGTCGAGCGTCGGCACGTGGTAATCGATCAGGCTGGCGTTGATCGGCTGACCGTCCTCGTAGACGTACTCCTCGTACAGCGCATGGCCCATGCCCTGTACCGCCGCGCCCTCGTCCTGGCCTTCCGCCGCCTTGCGGTTGATCACCTTGCCGACATCCGCCGCGCTCACGTAGCGCGCGAGGCGCAGTTCGCCGGTCTCTTCATCGACCTCGATCTCGGATACGCCCGCCGCGGTCTCCCAGAACAAGGGCGCCAGGCAGAAGCCTCCGGATTTGGAGGAGGGCGTGACGCGTCCGACGCCGAGGAATTCGCCGCTGTCGATGCCAAGAAAGCGATGCAGCAGTTCGCCAAAACTCATCTCCCCGCCCAGCCATGCGACGCCTTCCGGCGCCAGCGAGTATGCGGAAGGCTCGCCACCAAGCACCTGTGCCGCGACCTCGCAGGCCTGCTTCGCGATGTCGGCACAGGCGTACTCCACGGCGAGCCCGACAATCACGGTCGAGCGGCTCGCGCCGGGACCCCAGGCGGACGGTGCGACATCCGTGTCCGGCTCCGCGACGCTCACACGATGCAGCGGCTGGCGCAGCGACTGCGCGGCTACCGTACGCAGCGCGCCGCGTGCGCCCTGCCCGATCTCGACGGTGTTCGCCATCACCAGCACCGAGCCATCGGCCTTCAGCCGCACGATCGCACCCGCGATCGGCAGGATCCCGGGATCAGTCGCCGCGACCGCCACGCCACGCGTCGTCTGCGTCCCCGCGATCGCGTCCATCCCCGCCGTGGCCTTGCGCAGCGAGGCCTTCAGGTCCACGTCCAGCGGCCGCAGGTCCGGCCGGATCGCCTCGCCCTTCTCGACCATGTTCGCGAGCCGGTATTCGACCGGGTCGCGGCCCAGCGCCTGGGCGATGATGTCCATCTGCGATTCGGTCGCCCACACCGCCTGCGGCCCGCCGATGGAACGGAACGCGGAACCGGGCACCGTGTTGGTATAGACGGCGAAGGACTCGAGCTTCAGGTGCGGCAAGCGGTACGGGCCGATGGCGCGGATCGCCGACTTGATTGCCACCGCCGGGCCGGTGTCTGCATAGGCGCCGCCGTTCATCACCACGCGCACCGACTTGCCAAGGAGCTTGCCAGCGGCATCCACCGCGGTCTTCAGCGTCACGTCGGCCGACAGGCGCCGGCAGGTAAGCATCGACTCATTGATCGACAGGCACACCCGCACCGGCTTGCCCGCCTTGCGCGAGAGTGCCGCCACCAGCGGGTCGATTTTCACCGAGGCCTTGCCGCCGAAACCGCCACCGACGTAGGGCGAGTGCACGCGCACGCGCGCCAGCGGAATGCCAAAGAGCTGCGCGCAGACCTTCTGCACCGCGGTGGGCGACTGGCCACAGCTCCAGAGTTCCAGCGCATCGTCGCGGCAGTCGGCCACCACCACGTGCGGCTCCATCGCGTAATGGAACACCATGGGAAAACGGAAGCTGTCCTCGAACACCCGCGCCGCGCCGGCGAACGCACCCTCGATGTCGCCGTGCTCGTACTGGTAGTGCTGGAAGATGTTGGTGCCGGGGACGGGCTTCGCCTCGCCACGGAAGTAAAAATCCTTCTGCGTGGTCATCGTCTCGTGCACCAGCGGCGCATCCGTGTGCATCGCCTCCTGCGCCTCGGTCACGTGCGGCAGCGGCTCGTAGTCGACAAGGATCGCGTCCAGCGCCTCTTCCGCCGTGAACTCATCGATTGCCGCCACCGCCGCCACCGGCTCACCGACGTAGCGCACGCGGTCGATCGCGATCACCGGGCGGTCGCGCAGGTAGAGACCCCAGTGCGCGTTCATGCCTTCGAGGTCCTTGCCGGTGAGCACCGCCACCACGCCCGGCATCGCCTGCGCCGCAGAGATGTCGATGCTGCGAATCCTCGCGTGCGGCAGCGTGCTGCGCAGGATGCGCCCCTGCAGCATCCCGGGCACCACCACGTCGCTCGCGAACACCGCCTCGCCGGTGACTTTCTCGAGGTAGTCGGAGCGCGCTTCCGCGCCGGCGTGCAGCGCCTTCGCGGCATCCATCAGCGCGTCACCGCATCTTCGCAACGACCACGCGTGCGCGAAGGAGTTCCTGCTCGACGAGCTTCTTCACCTCCGGACCCGGCAGGTCGATGACCTCCATCGCCAGCGTCTTCATGGTGCCGACGAAGCCCGGATCCTTCAACGCCTTGCGGAACGCGCCCTCCAGGGTCTTGCGCTCCGCTTCTGGCATACCCGCCGGCCCGATGATCGCCTGCACCGAGCGGATCGGCGAAACGTCGAACTCGCTGAACGTGGGCACATCCGGATATGCCGCGGCCCGCTTCGGCGCGGTGACCGCCAACAGCCGCACGCGGCCTGCGGCGACGTGCGGCGCCCACACCGAGGTCTCGGTAACGAAGTCGACGTGCTTGCCGAGCAGCGCCGTCATCGAGCCTGCGGAGCCCTGCTGCGGGATGTGCATGAACTTCGCCCCGGTGGAGAGGGTCAGCGCCTCGGTCGACAAATGCTGGGTCGAGCCTATCGCCGCGGTGCCGTAGTTCAGCTTGCCGGGATTGGCCTTGGCCTCGGCGATCAGGTCGGCGAGCGTTTTCCAGCGGCTGTCGGAGGGCACCGCAATGCCGATCAGGTTGTCGCCGTAGTAACTGATGTAACTGAAGGCGTCGGTCGGATGGTAGGGCAGATCGCGGCCCTGTACGGCGAGCAGGTACGACGTCGACGAGAGCGTGCCGATGGTGTAGCCGTCCGGCTTCGCACGTGCGAGTTCCGCCATGCCGATAGCCGTCGAGGCGCCGGGCTTGTTGACGATGACCACGGGCTTGCCGAGGAACGACTCGGCGGCCTTCGCCAGCGCCCGACCGGTCTGGTCGGTGCTGCCGCCCGCCGCCCACGGAACGATCATCGTGATCGGGCGATCGGGAAACTTTGGCGCCTGTGCCTGCGCATCGACAACCACGAAGGCAGCAAGCGCGGGAACCAGCAGGGAATAGAGGCGTTTCATGACGGCACTCCTTTAAAGGGATCGAATCGATAGTGCGCCTGCAGCGCGGCCAGCGCCGAAGGGAACTCGGCGCTCACCACCGGGCAATCACCCAGCGTACGTTCAGTGGCGCCGGGATCCTTGAGGCCCGAGGCGGTAAAGAGGATTGCGGCGGTGTCCTGCCCCTTCACGACCCCCTCGCGCTTCAGCATTTCCAGCGCCACCAGCGGCGCCACTGCAGCCGGTTCGCCGTACAGGCCGTCCTGCGAGGCCAGCGTACGCTGCCAGCGCAGCATGTCATCGTTGCCGACGGTGATCGCTCGACCATTCGAGCGGCGGATGGCATCGAGCGACTGGAAGGTGCCCTGCTGCGCGCCGATCGACACCGCCACCGTGTCGAAGGTGCGCGGGATCGACGGCGGTGAATCCGCACCGGAATCCATTGCCTTGCCGAGCGAGCCGTAGGTCTCCGCCGCGACCATGCGCGGCAGGCGGTCGATCCAGCCCCATTGCTTCATCTCGTTGAAGCCCTTCCACATTCCGATCAGCGAGTCACCGTAGCACACCGGCAGCACGCACCAGTCGGGCACCTGCCAGTCCATGTCCTCCGCGATCTCATAGGCAAGCGTCTTGTACGCTTCCACGCCGAGCGGATTGCTGCCCACCGCCGGACTGAAGAAGGGCGAGGTCGGGAACCACCCGAGCTGGCGCACGCCCTGCTCCAGCAGCGTCCAGCGGTGCGCCTTTTCCTTCACCGCCAGCAGCATTGCGCCATAGGTACGCATCTGCGTGACCATCGGCCCCGCGGTGCCCTGGAAGGTGAACACCACGCAGGGCAGCCCCGCCCGCGCGGCATAGGCCGCGGCCGCGGCGCCGGCATTGCCCGACGAACTGGAGGCGATCACCTTCGCGCCCATCGCCTTTGCCGATGAAATCGCCGCGCTGGCGAGCCGGTCCTGGAACGACCAGGTCGGATTGCGCGACTCGTCCTTGGCGTAGACCGCGCGCATGCCGAGCTGCGCCGTGGCCCGCGGCAGAAACGTAAGCGGCGTGCCGCCCTCGCCCATGGTCACCGCGTCGCCGCGCCCCACTGGCAGGGTGGCATCCCAGCGCCACATCGACTGCAATGCGCCACGCGCCGGACGTGGCGGTGAGCCCGCGGCGGCATACGTTACCGACAGATTGCTCCTCGCAGTGCCGCGGCACGCGGGGCAATCTTCCGCGTGGTGCGAGAGCGGATAGGCAGCGCCACAGCGCAGGCACTTCAGTCCAGTGGCGTGAAGCTTTGTCACACGATCCTCAATTCACTGGAGGTGCTCATGAGGGATTCCACACCGTCCTTTGTCACATGCAGCATGTCCTCGACCTGCAGCCCGGCGAAACCCATCTCGTAGTATGGCGTCTCGCAGCAGATCACCATGCCTTCCTCGAACACCTCGGGGCTGCCCGGGGTGATGTTGGGCGCGTCGTAACCGTCCAGCCCGATGCCGTGGCCGACGTGGTTGCGCTTGTAGTGCGGGACGCCGTTCCTGCGCACCGTCTCCACGATGTCGTTGAAGACGTCGGCGCACTTCGCGCCCGGTTTGATGATTTCGTGCCCGCGCAGCAGGCCCGCGCGGATGCCACGGTGATAGGTCTTCACTTTCCCGGAAGCCTCGCCCAGCACCGCGATGCGCGAGATGTCGGCTCGATAGTGGTCCACGCGCCCGCCAACGTCGAAGCGGATGACGTCGCCGTGTTCGAGCTTCCTGTCGGTGGGCTGGCCGCTCGAGAGCGCACTGCGCGGCCCGGTGCAGATCACGCCGAGCACCGGCATGCCACCCTCCATGATGGTCTTGCCGTGGAAAGCATTGGCGAGCTGGCGCTCGGTTGCGCCGACCTTCGCCACCGCGAGGGCCGCGTCGATCGACATCTCGGCCACGCGCGCCGAGCGGCGCAGGCGCGTCACCTCCTCGGGCGTCTTGACGGTACGCACGTAGCGGAAGGTCTCCGCGGCGCGCTTGATCTTCGCCTTGGGCAATGCGGCGACGAGCTTTTCCAGGTACTGCGGAATGATGCCCATCTCGTCCACGGCGATGGTCGCGGACTCCATGCCGCGGTCCTTGATCGCGGAAACCAGTGCCGCCACCGCGTCGCCCGGGTCTTCGCGTTCCAGCAGTTTCGACACGCGCTTGTCACGCTCGTCGTGGTCAATGCACAGCGCGTCGGATTCGATGGCGAAGAAACCGTAGCGGCGTACGTCCTCTACGTCCACGCCCTGGTCGGCGATCAGGTCCAGCGTCCCGGTACTTGCGATCACTGACTGCTCGCCCTTGCCCTCCGCCGGCGTCAGCACATAGGCCTGCGGGCCGCGGCGGATCCACTGGCTCATCGCCCAGAAGCCGCTGGTGTAGGTGACGTTCTCCGGTGCGGTTGCGACAACCGCGTCCAGTCCTTCTGCCTTCATGCGCGCAAAGAGCCGCGGCGTGTTCATCAGCGTCGACATCGTTCCTCTCTCTTTTTTCGCTTCAAGCCTTGCGCCGTCTGGCGCCGGCGGATATCAGCGCGCGCCAGGCGTCGCGCCCTGTGAAGATGCGCCGTGCCTGGAGTTCCAGCTTGTCGAGTGTAGCGAAGAACGCCTTGCGCTCCGCCTCCGACAGCACGCTCAGGAACTTGGCGTCGATCTCGCGGCGGCGACGGTCGATCTCGCCGTACACCTTGCGGCCGCGCGCGGTCAGCGTCAGCACCACGCGGCGCCGGTCGGCTTCGTCGGCCTCGCGCGCCACCAGCCTCTTGGCGACCAGCCGGTCCACCGCGCGTGTCACCTTGTCTGCATCCATGCTGGAGTGCCGCGCCACGCTGACCGATGAAAGCGGCTCGTGCGCGCCGATGATCGACAGTGCGCGCCACCCGGCGATGGTGAGCCCGGCGTGCTCGGCGAGCAGCCCCGCCATCGCGCGCGTGCTGAGCGCGGCAAGGATCGAGAAGCGGTATGCCGGTCGGTGCTCGAGGTCGAGTCCGGTCTTGTCCGGTTGCCGGCTCATTCCTGCTTTAGACCCGCCTTCTGCACTACGTCGCGCCAGCGCGGGATCTCGCGCTCCATGAATCTTGCGATGTCGTCCTGGCTGCCGGGCGTGGTCTCCATGCTGAGCTTGGCGAAGTCGGCCTTGAGGGCGGGGTCGCGCAGCGCCTGCGAGAACGCGCTGTGCAGCTTCGCAACCACGTCAGCCGGTGTGCCGGCTGGCGCGAGCATGGCCCAGAAGAAAATTGTCTCCACGCCGGGAACGCCGGCTTCGGCAAAGGTCGGCACGTCCGGCAGGCCCGGCAAGCGCGCGGGACCGGCGATCGCGATCGGCCGCACGCGCCCGGGGAACAGCAGCGGCCCCGGCATGCTGTCGAACATGATGTCGATGTTGCCCGCCAGCAGCGCCTGCCACCCGGGTGCGCCGCCCTTGAACGGCACGTGCACGATGTCGATGCCCGCGGCCTGCTTGAACATCTCGAGGGCCAGGTGGTGCACGCTGCCTTGCCCCGCGGAACCGGCATTCAACTTGCCAGGGTTGGCCCTGGCGAGCGCCACCAACTCGGCGAGGTTCTTCACCGGCAGATCGAGCTTCGCCGTGACCAGGAACGGCCCGCGCGTCACCTCGACGATGGGCACAAAGGACTTGATCGGGTCGTAGGGCACGGTCTTGTAGAGCGCCGGCGAGACACCGAGCGCGCTGGTGGTGCCGAGCAGCACGGTGGAGCCGGCCGGCGCCGCCTTGGCGACGAAGCCCGAGCCGATGGTGCCGCCCGCGCCGACCCTGTTCTCGACGAGCACGTTCTGGCCGAGCTGCTGGGCAAAGCGCGCCGCCATCTGCCGCGCCACCGTGTCCACCGAACCGCCGGGCGGGAACGGCACGACGAGGCTGATCGGCCGGTTCGGGAAGGCCTGCGCTGCAACGCTCGCACTGAACGCAAGAATCCAGGTCGCAAGGAGCATCCGCTTGAGTTTCATTTTTTCGCCTCCGGCGCGCGCATGCCCTTGCGCAGGGTTGTGGGCAATACCACTTCGCGTGCCTGCGGGCCGAGGGCGCTGTGCCCGCCATCCACGCGCAGGCAACTGCCGGTAATGAAGCCGGCGTGCTCCGAACACAGGAACAGCACCGCGTCGGCGACTTCGTCCAGCCTGCCGAGGCGGCCGAGCATATGCATGCGGTCGGCCCAGTAGGCGTAGGTGTCTTTGGTTTCCTGCGGCGCGGTCTCCTGCCAGGGCTTCGCCGTCCAGCCCGGCATCACCGCGTTGACGCGAATCGGCACGAGATCCAGCGCCATGCTGCGCGTGAGCTGTTCCATCGCCGCCTTGGTCGCCGGGTACATCCAGCGCCCCGAGAGCCCGACGTGCGCGGACTCGCTGGAGAAATTGACGATCGAAGGCCAGCTCGATTTCTTCAGCCATGGCAGCGCCTTCTGCATCAGCACGACGTGGCCAAAAATGTTGATGTCAAAGCCGTTGATCCACCCTGCGCGGTCGGTCTCCATGCCCTTGTCTGCATAGGTGCAGGCGGCATTGAGCAGGAAGTCGATGCCGCCGTATTCGGCAGACGCAGTGGCAACCAGCTTGTCGATGTCCTCGTCCCGGCGCAGATCGGTGTGCAGGAATTTCGCGCCCGCGGCCTGCGCGATGGCGGCGCCCTGCTCGTCCTGGATATCGATGGACACCACCTTCGCGCCCGCCCTGGCGAACGCCTGCACCAGTCCGGCGCCGATGCCCTGCGC
>SXGR01008166.1_pt1 | contig 11572 bp, 17 predicted proteins | sample 3174711 | NCBI WGS metagenome assembly SXGR01 (sample SAMN11356860, study PRJNA531348) | freshwater metagenome | isolation source: freshwater sample F1-60 | place: China: Fuxian Lake, Yuxi | collected 2017-12-25
CTTTGACAAGAGATTCAGCGGAAGGATCAAACGCCCCTAGGGGTAGAATATAGTTGAATGCACGGGGTAGCTGGCCAGTTTGTCGCGCCCCTTCAGGCCCTGAATTTCTACCAGGAAATCGAGTCCAACGATCTCGCCACCCACCTGGCGAACGAGGGACACCGTCGCAGCCGCCGTGCCCCCTGTGGCCAGCAAATCATCCACGATCAACACCCGTTCCCCTTCGGCAATCGCATCGCGGTGGATGGCCAGAGAGTTCGATCCATATTCCAAGCTATACTTGACCTCAAAACAGTCAGCGGGCAACTTGCCGGGTTTCCGGACCGGCACAAACCCGGCGTTCAACCGGTTGGCCAACATCCCTCCGAAAATAAACCCGCGGGATTCAATCCCAATGACCTTCGCGATCCGCTGCCCCTGATAGTAGGCGATCAATTCATCGACAATCGACGACAAGGCGCGAGCGTCCTTCAGCAACGTCGTGATGTCGTAGAAGAGAATACCGGGTTTGGGGAAATCGGGGACTTCGCGGATAAGGGAATGATAGTTCATCGCAACACCGTATCGCTCCCCCCCTAAACGAATTGGGTGGAAAAACTGAAAAAACGCTGGAGAGACTCTCCGCCAGCCTGAGGGACTCGGCTGGCGGCAGGAAGAAGCTCTGGTTGGTCGGGGCGCCCGGATTCGAACAGGCGACCCCTGCGGCCCGACCGCAGTGCGCTACCGGGCTGCGCTACGCCCCGACAAAATCAACAGAGCCACAAAGCGAAGGGGGATTGTCTTACATCAGAGGGGCAAAACGCAAGCCATGGGCATCGGCCACCCCGCGACAGGTAATTTTACCACCGGACAGATTCACTCCTTTCGCGAGCCCCGCGTCGGCGCGAACAGCTGGCTCCACGCGCGATCAATCGAAACGTTCGTCGCCATTATTTGCAACAGGAGTGAAAATGCACGGCGGGACCAGCGGCAACGGCCCCCTCAAGTAGACAGTGCGCGCAGGCCTGGTGTAAGATTCGCACGCTCTTTAGCTCACGATCGACAGAGGGAGGCTCTATGGGTTCCGTATCTGGATCCTGCAACGCCTGCGGCGCCACCGGCACCGCGCTCATGAAGTTATCGCTCGGGAAGGACTTCTTCGGCCGAACCTACGATCGGCTGTCCCCCTCGACCGATCAAAGCCCGAAATGGTACTGCGAAAACTGCTCGATGCAGAAAAATCTCCAACGGGATTTTCGCGATATCCTGGGGGAGTTCGACAAACTCGTCGCTGGCCAAAGCTCCACCCTGTCCAGCCAGGAAGAATTTCAACGGGCCTCCTTACGGCTGCGGGAGCTCTCCGCGATTCTCGGAGGAGCCGCGGGCCAGTCTTCATTTCTGACCGCAGCCGACGTCACACAACTTATGGGCCGTATGCAGACCGCCGCAGTGCGGACCTAACGAAGGAATTACTCGTGTCCACCTTTACTCGCCATATTTTCGTCTGCACCAACCAACGGAGTCCGGATGATCCACGCGGGAGCTGCTCGAAGCTCGGATCGGAAGCGCTCCACACCTGCTTCAAGCAAGAGGCGAAACGGCTGGACTTAAAAAACGTCGTTCGTGCCAATAAAGCCGGCTGTCTCGATCATTGCGCCGAAGGGCCGAGCGTCGTGATCTATCCGGAAGGCGTGTGGTATCAGGTCAAAACCGAAGCCGACGTGACGGAAATTATGGAGCGCCATGTCGTCAAGGGCGAAGTCGTAGCCCGTCTCGTCTTGCCAGGCCATCCAGCTCCCACGACTGTCTCTCCGCTTAAACTGTAGCGCCGCACCACAAGGATTCCTATGGCCATCGAAGAAAAATGGAAAGCCAACCTGGAAAAAGTGGCCTTCATGAAACAGTTTCCCGGATTACTCGAAGGCTGGGAAGCCTTGGCGGGGAAAACCATTACCGACGTCATCCCCCTCAAAGGAAAACAGGGAGCGGCCGTACTGGTCTGCGCCGATGGCACCTTTACCATCCTGCCCCCCATGGCAACGGAGCCCTACGAGTTGGGCGAAGCCCTGACGGTGGCACGATCGCTCCTCGAACCGGCGCACCAGCAGGCCTATGTGGAATATGACCGGCTAACCAAAAAAGACAAAGACGCCCTCATGGCTGCTAGAGCCGATAAGATTCTTGGAGCGATTCAGAATAATCTTGAACAGATTCCTGAGCTGAAAAATCGCTTAAAAGAACTTGTAAAGGAGTGGAAGTGAGCGGCAGCCTCCCGAACAGAAACATGTTCGACATCTTTTCCCAAGGCCTCTTTGAAGGAATCAAACCTATGATGATCATTCGCGACCACCTCGTCCGCCATCCAGACCGTTGCACCCACCAAGGCATTTGCATGCCCATCTGCCCGACCGGTGCCTGGCTTTCGACGCCTCCCTACAAGTTCGATCCTTCCCGCTGCCTGGAAAGCTGCCGCCTCTGCCTGGATGCCTGCCCCTCGCAAGCGATCTATGGGGTATTCAAGAAGGGCGAGAAGATGCTGGAGCCGCAGAAAAAGTAGCAGGGTAGCCTGCCAATCCCCGGTGCTCGCGAACCGCGTGGTCTCAGAAGGCCCTAGCTGGACGCGCGCAATGGGGGATCCGCCAGGCCACCCCTATAAGGAACCAAACGAAAGAAGAACTTTTGTCCTTCCTCCTCTCCAGGGCAAACGACGAACTACCTCAACAGCTGCTAGATGATCTGCTTCCTGAGTCGTCCCCAGTAGGCCGTGCCGACATGGCCGCAGGCGCCGCTGAAGGTCGTGAGGGCCATAATCTGGTAGACCTTGCTGCGAGGGATCTTTACGTGCACGGCAGGATTCAGCAGATCGGGCGAGTTCATGACCAGCTTGAGCGACTCGCCGGCCGACAGAATCGGCCACATGCAGGACAGCCGCAACCCCATTTCACAACGCGGGAGCGACATCGTATAGAGCCAGCCGTGATCGAGATGTTCCACCGCCATACGAACCAGCTTGCGCAGAGCCGGCTGAAACCTGGCGCGGTTCCGCTGGTCTAGTAAGTCCTGCGCGGTCAGCCCCGCTTCGGCCAACAGAGGTTCCGGCACATAGCAGCGGCCATTGCGGAGGTCCTGCGCGATGTCCTTCACAATATTCGTGAGCTGCAGGCCCTTCCCGAATCGCACACCGGACTCCGCCATCTCTCGCACCTTCCAGTGAGCCAAAGCCTTCCGATGCGCGCACATCAAATCGGTCCAGAATTCTCCCACACAACCGGCCACGTAATAGGTGTAACGGTCCAAATCCTCGAGCGTCTTCAGCCCTGTAAGCTCGGCAGCCGTGGTACCGGGAAATACGGCCAGGTCCATCTCCATGCCCTGCGTGAGCGTCGTCATAAGCCGTTGGATCCGGCGGCGATCGTCCGGCGAAAAAGTCTGCAAGAGCCTGAAGCAATCCTCCAGCCGTTCAAGCAGTATCCGCTCAGAGGGATTCTGCTGGACCGGCCCCACCGCCTGCTGAATCGCTTGCACCTGCGGCCAGGCAATCTGATCGCTCACGAACTGAGCCTTAAATTGGCCGAGCAAATCCAGCCTCCGCGAACGCTCAATCAATTCCGTATCCGCAATTGTGTCCGCCGCTCTGGCAAACAGATAACCGAGGCTGACTTGATCTCGCACATCCGCCGGGACCACGACCAGCGTCGTGTAAAATAGACGGGACACTTGCTTGAGGAGGTCGCGGAGCAGTTCCTGTTTGGAGGTCTCTCTATTCGTCGTCATACCTATCGTACGTCCAAGGTCCCTTCCATCCTCTTGTCTCGATGGCTCGGCATGGGCCAGAGCCGTTTATCGCAGTAGAGAGGAACGGTGCCGGGCTGAATCGGCGTAAATGTAATAGTGACTGTCTCGCCTGCGCTCACAGCCTGTTCGACGAACAGGCTTCCGGCTAGATCCTTGATGATAAAATTGTGTGGAGTACTCGTCGTCACACTGGCCAGAGTCAGTTCAACCGGCTTTCCTGCTTCAACAATCAGATGGGCTGGGCTGTAGGGGTAGCTATCCAGTGTAACCCTGGCTCGCTGCACCCCGTCTACTGCCACAGGAATCACCAACGAAGGGCTTGCCTGAGAAGGCTCCGCTGCGAGCACAACCGGCTCGCCGACAACTGTTAGCAGCCACACGGTCGCCAACATAGGGAGCCATCGCCACAGTCTCTTCGCCATGAGCCACTTCTAACAGGAAGGGCCTGAAGGGTCAACTTGCCTAGAGTTTCAGCCACTTCCGGCACCTTGACCTTGGCCGATTCGGCGTTATGGTTGACGCTATCGCCGTGAGTTCGTTCAATTGAGATGCATTTTAGGGAATTCGTTAGTATAATCTTTCTCACTGGTGACTCGCCCGAATGACAAGGTGGGTCGATAGTCTTGAAGGAGGATCTCGATGAAATGGATGAAGGGTACGTTCCTACTGTTGGCCGCCAACATTTTGATCATGGTGACGCTCTCGCTCACCGTGCCGCTCTTGATCAATATCGTGCTGCCGATGTTCGGGGTCGATCTCAGAGGATCGGTCGATTTGAGTTCGTTAGTCTGGGCCCTCGTGCTCGGCTTTGGCGGCGCCTTCATCAGTTTAGCCTTTTCCAAACAAATGGCGCGCGCGATGCTGGATTGCAGGCAGATCACGCAACCGCAATCTCATGCCGAGCAGATCGTATACGGCTCCGTGCAGGAGATTGCGCAACGGCTTCACATTACGATGCCTGAAGTCTGGGTCTACGAATCAGCCGATCCCAACGCCTTCGCAACCGGCCCCAGCAAGAACAACTCCATGGTAGCTGTCTCGACCGGTCTATTGACGCATCTGCAGGAACAGGAAGTGCGGGCCGTCCTCGCCCATGAAATGGGCCATGTCTACAACGGGGACATGTTCGCGACGACCGTGCTGGCTGGCCTCATGAACACCTTTGTGTACTACATCTCGATGTGGGTGCGCCGGTTCTTTGCAGAACGCGATCAAGCGATGCTCGGGTTCGGGCTCTCGATCGTGCTCCAAATCATCGTAAGTGTCCTGGCCTCGGTCCTGATCAGCTGGTTTTCGCGGCAGCGAGAATATGGCGCGGACGCCTTTTCCGCCAAGGTCTACGGCAAGGCTTCGATGATCTCAGCCCTTCGCGCGATCGATCGCTGGGTTACCCATTCGCAGGTCGAGTACTCCTCGCAGGATGCGCTTGCGACCATGAAGATCTCCGGCAGCTCTTCCGGGTTTATGCATCTCTTTGCCACGCATCCGCCGATTGAGTCGCGTATTGATGCGCTGGAGCGGCTCTAACTGGAGGTGACCGATGGGGAAATTGACTCATACATTGGCGGGCCTGTTCGCAGGGATAGGCGTGATTGCGGGTAGCGGACCAAGCGACCTCTCCCATTCAAAGCCCGCAGATGCAAGGCAAGAAGGAACCCTCCTCATGGCAGCACAGAGTCCCACGGTTTATGACTTTACGCTGAACGATATCGACGAGAAGCCGGTCTCACTGAGCCAGTTCAAGGGCAAGGTCCTGCTGCTGGTCAACACAGCCAGCTTCTGCGGCAACACGCCGCAATATACCGACCTCGAAAAAATGTATGAGCAATATCGCGAAAAAGGCTTTGAGATCCTGGCCTTCCCGGCCAACAACTTCGGGCAGCAGGAGCCAGGGACCAATGCAGAGATTAAAACCTTCTGCTTCACCAAATACAGCCTGTCGTTTCCACTCTTCAGCAAGATCAGCGTGAAGGGTACCGACAAGCATCCCCTCTACCGGTATCTGACGGAACAGAGCCCCTTCCCCGGCGAAGTGGAATGGAACTTCCAGAAGTATTTAGTCGATCGCTCAGGGAAAGTCATCGCCCGCTACCCGCACCGCACCAAGCCGTCAGCGCCGGAGGTCGTACAGGATCTTGAGCGACTGCTTGCGGCCCACTGACGGGCTTAGCTTTTTCGATAAAACGCAATATTCTCTCGATACGCCTGAATCGCGGCGGCCAGGGCCTGGCTGCCGCGAGGAATATTGGCCTCCAGCGCATCTTCAATGGCCGGATCATGAATTTCCACATCATACCGATCTTGCACGTTCGTTCGGACGGGACCCTGCGTGATATCTCTTGGCATGAAAATCTCTTTCCAGACTTCCTTCTCGACCAGACAAACATCTCTGAATCGCTCATAGAGCAAGGTTAACTTCTCTTGATCCGTCACTTTAATGCGCTCGCCCATCCTGTTCCTTTTCTCTGTTGAATGACCCTACTTGCGCGGGCTCCCGTCGGCAGGAGCAAACTCGACAATAGTAAACCGCATCGTGCCAACCTGATTGCCGGCATGAAAGGACTGTTGCCCGAGCGGCGCGATGAACAGTTTTACCAGATAGGTCCCGACCGCCCAGGCCTCTCCTGGCCTCTTGAGTTCCAAAAAACCATACCGCTCATGCCCCGGCACTTCCAGGGTGTCCTTGCCCAGCGGCACGGACGCGAATAGGCCCTGTTCTTTCTCCTGAAACCATTGTGCGCTAAACTGAGTGGGATCTTCCAACGGAGCTGATTCGAACACAATATAGATCGCGGGACTATCGGCAGGGAAGACCGATCCAGGCTCGACTGGTTTTAAACGGGGATCTTGCGTGTACCAGCCTTTCCGTCCGAACGTATCCCACTCGACGTCATAGCCCTTGGCCATTTTGATCCAAGTGAACAGGGATTGTGGAATACCCTTTTTTTGTTCGTCGAAGGAGGGACTTTGCGTGGGGTCTGCCTCGGTCGTCGCTTGCTCTTTTTGCGCGAAAGTCTCGCGTGCCTCAGCTCCCTGCCAGAGACAAAGCACAAAAATCCAACCGACAAGCATGCTCATCAGGGCCTGCATTCTGATTCTTCCTGCCTCTCTCATGGGAGCCACCCTCGACCCTCTTCCCTCATCTGGTATGGTATCGAGCGCGCCGCAAGGGGTCAATAACCGACTACCAAACGGCTGATCTATCTACGCTCTGCCTCCCCGTCTATGCTAGGGTCGCGGACCATTTCTGTTCAGGAAACAATCGCGGGCAGCTGACACAGTCCGAGACTACTCAAAAAGCTGAGCCAGCCAGGCTATCCACCGATTTACAAGCATGATACTACATTGACTCGGTTCTAACGACGCGCTATTCTGAGCCACATCCCATTTTCCTGTACAACTCCTGAGGCTCCATGTCGCTACACGACCGTCTGACCGAAGATCTCAAGCTCGCCATGAAGGCTCGCGACCAACTGCGGATGGACGTGATTCGCATGGTCAAGGCTGCCGTCATGAACAAGGAACTTGAGCTCAAAAAGGATCTTGACGATGCGGAAATGAGCCGCGTCATGACCACCATGATCAAGCAACGGCGGGAATCTGTCGAGCAATTCGAAAAAGGCAACCGCGCCGAGCTCGCCGCCAAAGAACGGCAGGAAATTGTCATTCTCGAATCCTATCTCCCACAAGCCATTTCCATTGAGCAGCTCTCCGCCATCGTGGACGCCGCTATTCAGGAGACTGGCGCGCATTCGCTAAAAGAAATGGGTGCGGTCATGAAGGCTGTGATGGTCCGCGTGGCCGGGCAAACAGTCGACGGCAAACAAATCAGCGAACTCGTCCGCTCCAAGCTCCAGTAGCCCCATCGGCGTCTGCCACGGCAGGTATTTTGATGCCGAGCACGAAGGCGGCATTGGAAGAGGCCGAGGCGGAATGCGCTGTACTGCTCCACACGGTCCAGGGTCAACAGAGGAATTTTGCGAAGATAGATACCTCTCTCTCCCGAACGCGATCAGCGGCGGCAAGGCGCTTATCGACGGCCTCGCGAACGTGACCCAACGCCAGGTTGATCGGGCCCGCAGCCTGCTGCGGGCGCTGCTAGGAAAAGCGAGCGTGCTCCACCCGACCACCGATGGCGGGGGGCAGTACCGGACGGCGGAAGTGTGGGGGACTATGCGGGATTACTGCGGCTGGCTATGCGCAAACATAAGTTTGGTGGAGGGCACGGGAGTTGAACCCGCGACCCCTACGTTGCGAACGTAGTGCTCTCCCAACTGAGCTAGCCCCCCACACTTATTTTATTTATATCAAGTAAATCAATAACTTATGATATCAATTGACGTTATACTGGTTATATACTTTATTGTTGAGTCGAAGTATACTGTAATTGATGTCGTCAATCAACTCCCCACTGAAACTACGAGACGGAAAACTCCACATCTTTAAGCAACCGAAGTCCAAGAACTTCTTTTGGCGCACGTTCCTCAATGGCAAATACATTGTTCGCACCACGCAAACGGACAATCTCGCCCTAGCCAAGTCCATCGCTGAAAACGCTTTTGACCGTCTTCGCTCTGAACGTATAACTCCAAACGGCCAACCCGCCCACTCCTGGGAAGAGTGCGAACAAGGACTATTAGCGTCCTTATCACTAGATGAAAGGAGTCGCCCCTCTCGGCTCAAGACCTACAAAACTAAGCTGGTGATCCTGCGCCAGTTCTTCGGCCCATATCCTATTCATGCCATCAAGGCAAAGACCATTGAGGACTACCTCCATTGGCGCAAAACCCGCTACAAGCCATTGCGTCGCAACTTTCACCACGTGAACGTCTCCAATAAGACACTCTCGGCCGATCTACTAGTGCTTCGTCAAGTCTTGAAATACGCGAAACGTGAAGAGTGGATTCCCGGACTCCCCGATTTCCCAAAACTCACAGTAAAGCCTCGTCCAGGGGGATGGTTCACGCCCAAGGAAATGGTACGCTTGATCCCCTTTGGCAAGCGATGGATCAACCACGCCGCCACGCCTGACGAGCACAGGACACGCGAGTATGCCTATCAATATATGATGTTCTTAGTCTTTACGGGGATACGGGTCGATGAAGTACTACAGGTACGGTTTGAAGACGTACAGATACAACGGGCCAAGCCACCTCAGCACCCAGAAGATTGCCTGTTCGTCACGGTCAAAGGGGGCAAGCTAAGCTATCTCAAAAGTGCGACCGAAATGATTGGACTGCCTGGGGCGGTACGCGCCTTCGAGCGGCTCAAACAGCTCACGCCCAACATCAGGCCCAGCGACCTCCTGTTCCCCATCAATCCACGCAAAATAATTCATCAGCTCCTTGAAGACGCAGGAATCTTGTGCGATGAGCGCGGGCAACAACGCACCGCAAAAAGTTTCCGGCACACGTACATTATGTCCAGCCTACAATACGGCGTCGACGTGTATGTTCTGGCTCAGAATTGCCGGACCAGTGTGAAAATGATTCAGGCTCACTACGGCAGCTATCTCACTTCACGAATGAAGCGTGCGGAACTAACCAAGATGCTTCAACCGAAAAAATCGGAAAGGGAAGAGCAATGAAGCGCATTGCGATTTACGGACGAGTCTCCACCTCAGGGCAAAACGCTGATAGCCAATTACAAGCCTGTCGGCAGTATGCGGAACGGTGCGGGTATGAAGTCGTGGCTACATACACCGACACCATCAGTGGTACCACGGGTAAAGACGACAGACCGGAATTGTCCCGACTGTTAGCCGATGCCTTTCTGAAACAATTTGACACCGTCGTGGTATGGTCCATCGACCGATTGGGACGGTCTCTCAAACATTGCCTAGAAATCCTGGACACCCTCAAATCTCACTCGTGTGATTTCGTATCCCTCCAGCAACAAATTGATACCGCCTCCCCCACGGGGCAACTCATCTTCAACATCTTTGCGTGTTTGGCGAACTATGAACGCACGATGATTCTGGAACGCACCGCACTGGGGCGAGCCCGTGCCAAATCACGAGGGGTGAAGTTTGGGAGACCGTCGACCTATACCGAATCCGTGGGGGTGAGCATTAGGGCGTTACGAGAAAACGGTGCGGGAATTCGGGCAATTGCGACCCAACTGAAAATCGGGGTGGGCACCGTCTATAAGTCACTCCGGGTGGCATAGCGCGACCCTGCTTCCGTGAACGAGTGCCTCGACGACCCCACCCCCACCTCGTTGCGTTTTTCTCGAAAAGGCGCATACTTCCTGCCTCGCTCCCCATCTTTTCTCGTGGAGGTTCGTGGATGACATCTCGATATGTACTGCTAGCATTTCTTCTCATCGGTGGAGTGCTTGTCACGGATACTGTATGGGCAGAATCGTCTCAGGAGATACAGGAATGGAAGACGCAATGCGATAAAGGGTCTGCGGTAGGGTGCTTTATTCTCGGTGAGATGTATTACAGCGGTGAAGGAGTCACGCAGGACTTCGTTCAAGCCGTGGACCTCTACCGCTGCCGTATGGAAGAGGCGGCAGCCCTATTCAGAACTTAATTATTCGAGGAATCGATAAGTCACCAGTTTGTGCGTTGAAGATGACTGATGTTCTTGATGGCGGACCAATTTACGATAGCCAAGAAATATCGCTGAGTGGAAACATTGATGAAATTTTTTCCGAAATAGCGAAATTTGTAGAGAACTTGATACTTAAAATTTGTAAGTTAAATCCCGTGCCATTACCACAAAATGGCAACGTCGTATCATTCAAACGTCTCTCATACGAAGATAATATGCTTCTACAAGAGTACTCAATTAATGAGTTCTACGATCGAAATAGAATGGTCGACGGAGAAGGCTATAAGAGAGCGTATATAACATTTGACGATTATAAAATTGAGTTCTCTGAAGCCAAGATAGTGAACAATGAGTTGCTCGCAAAAATACGGTTGTTTAAAGATGTTGATTAGACCTGCCGATCTTTCTGATCTTCAAGATATTTTTGAATGGAGAAACGATCCCTTCAGCCGATCTATGTCTTTAAGCTCTGATAAAGTTTCTTTAAATGAACACATTGACTGGTATAACCGCAGCCTAAAAAATCCTCATAAAAAAATTTACATAGGTCTAATTGACAACCTAAAAATAGGCGTTGTGCGTTTTGATTTTGATGTAGAGACCGATCAATCTGAGGTGTCAATCAATCTTAATCCTCAATTGCGAGGTAACGGATATGGATCCACGCTACTCTCCAAATCGATAAGCATATATGAACAAAGCAACGACACAACTTTGATAGCAACAATAAAAAGAGAAAATAATGCCAGCTTAAAAATCTTCAGCAAATGTGACTTCCACAAAAAATCTGAGGATGACGTTTTCTATCACCTAATACGTAGTTGAGATATCACTATGACCTTAATAGACAGCACGGTCACCTTAGAAAAAGTAATTGGAACAAACGACCAAATTCGGGCACTTTACGAAATGCTTATTAAAAGAGATTACAATATAAGCAATAGGATATCGCCATCCATAAAGGAGCATATCAAATTTGTTCAAAATCATCCGTACAGAATTTGGTATCTCGTAAAGGCAAATTCTGCTTACATCGGCTCAGCGTACCTTATGGAAAATAACTGCGTCGGAATAAATCTTATTATGAATTTTGATTGGTTCCAAAATATCGTAAAAATGATATTAAGAAAACATAAACCATTGAAAGAAATTAAGTCTGTAAGGCCCCCTTATTTTTACATAAATATTGCCCCAGATAACGAAGAGATTAAAGCTCAATTAATAAAAATACACGCTCAACA
>SXGR01150741.1_pt1 | contig 11569 bp, 4 predicted proteins | sample 3174711 | NCBI WGS metagenome assembly SXGR01 (sample SAMN11356860, study PRJNA531348) | freshwater metagenome | isolation source: freshwater sample F1-60 | place: China: Fuxian Lake, Yuxi | collected 2017-12-25
ACCTTGCCGTGCACGTCGGTCAGGCGATAGTCGCGCCCTTCGTGACGGAAGGTCAGTCGCTTGTGCTCGAACCCGAGCAGATGCAGCATGGTCGCGTGCAGGTCGTGGACTTCCACCGGGTTCTCGACAACGTTGTAGCCGAACTCATCGGTCTTTCCCCAACTGATGCCGGGCTTCACGCCGCCGCCGGCGAGCCACACCGTGAAGCACCGTGGATGGTGGTCGCGTCCGTAGTTCTCGCGCGCCAGTGCCCCCTGGCAGTACACGGTCCGACCGAACTCTCCCGCCCAGAGCACCAGCGTGTCATCGAGCAAGCCACGCTGGCGAAGGTCCTTGATCAGTGCTGCCTGCGGCTGGTCAACCGCCCCAGCCTGCGCCCGCAGTTCTTCCGGCAAGTTGCCGTGCTGGTCCCAACCGCGCATGTACAGCTGCACAAACCGAACGCCGCGTTCCGAGAGCCGCCTCGCCATCAGGCAGTTGGCAGCAAACGAGCCCGGCTTTCGAACATCTGGACCGTACATCGCCAGCGTGGCCTCGCTCTCGTCGCTGAAGTCAGTCAGTTCTGGTACCGACATCTGCATGCGGTAGGCCATCTCATGCTGCGCGATGCGCGCCTGGACCTCGGGGTCGAGGCTGTCCTGGAACTCGCGCGCGTTGATCTCGCTGACCAGATCAAGCATCTGACGGCGATCGTCGCGCGTCAGCCCATCGGGATCGCGCAGGTGCAGCACGGCATCGCGGCCTGCCCGCAGCTTGCAGCCCTGGTGCTCGCTCGGCAGGAACCCGCTGCCCCAGAAGCGTGCGCTTAGCGCCTGCATGTTGCCGATCCCCTGCGTGATCATGACCACGAAGCTCGGCAGGTTGCGGTTGGCGCTGCCGAGCCCGTAGCTCACCCATGCACCAAAACTCGGCCGCCCCGGCTGCTCGGTGCCAGTCTGGAAAAACGTGATGCCGGGCTCGTGATTGATCGCCGAGGTATGCAGCGAATTGATGAAGCAGATCTCGCTCGCCACGCTCCCGGTGTGTGGCAGGAGCTCGCTGAGCCAGACGCCGCCCTCGTTGTTCTCGTGACGATCGAAGCGGAACATCGTCGGTGCCACCGGGAACCGCGCCTGTCCGCTGGTCATGCCCGTGATGCGCTGGCCGTTGCGCACCGAATCGGGCAGGTCCTGATCGAAGCGATCGACCAGCCCGGGCTTGTGGTCGTAGAGGTCAAGCTGGCTCGGCGCCCCCTCCATGTGCAGGTAGATCACGCGCTTGGCGCGCGGCGCATAGTGCGGCAGGTTCGACAGGATCCCCGCAGCCTCGCTCGAGACCGACCCCGCGAGTGCGCCCTTGGTCATGGACAGATCGGCCAGTGCTGCGCCACCAAGCGCCGCACCGAGCGAGCCCGCAACCTTGCCGAAGAACCGCCGGCGCGTGAGGTTGAGCAGATACTCCTCGAGCGGGTCGGCCGGGCCTTGCGTGATCGGATCTTTGCGCATGGGGGCTCCTTGGTCGCTCAGTCCTTCACGATCACAGGATCGCTCGCCAGGATCGCATTCGCAACCATGGTCCACGCGGCCAGTTCCGAAGGCTCCATCGATCGCCCTGCGGGATGCTCGCCGACGGCGACCAGCTTCATCGCATCGTCGGCGCTGCGGGCAAATCGAGCGCGATACAGGTCAAGGTCCTCGAGCAATCGCTCAAGCAGGCCGCCCCGCGGTTCATGCGCCGTGGCTCGCACGAAGAGCGTGCGCATGCGCAGCGCATCGCTGCCCGGTTCAGCGAGCACGCGCGCCGCCGCGGCACGCGCAGCCTCCACGAACTGGGGGTCGTTCCAGAGCACCAGCGCCTGCAGCGGCGTGTTGGTCGACAGACGTCGCGTGGTGCAGAACTCCCGCGTGGGGGCGTCAAAGGTCAGGAGCGACGGCGGCGGTACAGCACGCTTCCAGTAGGTGTACAGACTCCGTCGCCAGAGCTCATCGCCGCTCCCCTGCTCATAGGCCCGCGTATTCGACTGCAGCATCGCGACTTCCTGCCAGAGCCCCTCGGGCTGATAGGGCTTCACGCTCCGGCCACCAAGCTCTTCGATGAGCAGTCCGCCCACATAGAGCGCCTGATCACGGATCTGTTCGGCCGCGAGCCGCTGCCGCGGGTACCACGACAGCAAGCGGTTGTCAGCATCGAATGCGGCGACCTCCGGGCGCGTGCGGCTCGAGAGCCGATACGTCGAACTGGTCACCATCAGCCGCACCAGCTCGCGCACATTCCAGTCACCCTCGCGGAACTCGACCGCGAGCCAATCCAGCAATTCGGGGTGCGTCGGCAGGTCGCCCTGCAAACCGAAATCCTCGCTGGTACGCACGAGCCCGCGGCCGAAAAGCAGTTCCCAGATGCGGTTCACCGTCACACGTGCGGTGAGCGGATTGCGATCGCTCACGATCCACTGTGCCAAGCCAAGGCGATCGCGCGGCAGCTCCTCGGGCCACGATCCGAGCACCTTGGGGATGTCCCGCATGACCTTGCGGTTGGCATCAGGCGCGGTGTAGGAGCCGCGCATGAGGACGAAGGTATCGCGAGGTGCTCCAAGCTCGCGCATCACCATGGTCTGCGGCGACTCCGCCTTCGCACGCTCCATGCGACGATCGATCGCCGCCACCCGCTGCGCAGCCTCGCGATAGCGCGGCGAGTGCTGCACACCCCAGCTGTCCCGCGCCACCTGCACGGCACCCTCATGGACTGAAGGATCGGGCATGAAGAGCCCGAGAACCGCTGGCGCCAGCACGGTGTCGGGCCGATCAGCCCGCGCGTAAAAGCCCCCCTGTCCGCCCGTGTTCACGATCTTGAAGACCAACTGGCTCTCACCAGCGGGAAGTTCGACGCTGATCCGATCCTGGTCGGGTTCGACCGCGCGATCGGTGGCATTCTCATGAACCTGCTCGCCGTTGCGCCAGACCGTGATCCGGTCATCGCTGCCCAGGGAAAGCTCCATCGTTCGCGCCGTGGGCGAGAAGACCTGCCGCGCGATGTACTCGGCTCCCACACCTTGCGCGAGGCCGGCCAACTGGCCATCGCGGACGCCCGGCGCGTGACGCCAGCCGCCCTTGCCGAACTTTGCGTGGCGATTGAATCGCACCTGGCTGCCCGGGCCATGCTCCGCGAGGGCAGTATCGAGCGATCCGCTGCCGAAGACCTCGCTCAGGTACCAGTCGCTGGTGGCGATCGGCAGTTGGGCCAGCACACGGTCATCTGCGGGAGCCACATGCACGCGAACGCGGCCGATCGAATGCCGCGCGTACGGCGACTGGTAGCCGAGTTTGAGTTCGAGTTGCGTGCCAGTCGCAAAGCCGATGGGCTCCTCGGTGATGAAGTACGCCACGCGGCCTTGGCCATGCACATGCCCCTCGAGCGCCCACTGCCGGCCGTCGGTTGCATCCAGTGCGTTGACCGCGCGGAAATCGCCGTTGGGCTGCTCATGGCTCGCCCAAGCCCAGATGAACCGCACCGGCACGCGCACGCGAGGATCCTCGAGGCTCACGACCTCGGCGCTGATCGAACTGAGCACGGCGTTGCCATTCGGGGAACGGCCCACACGACCGTCGAAGCTCGGATCGGCCAGCGCTTCAAGAGCGAGCAACCGCACGCCCATCTCGGGGAACCTGAGCGTGATCGTGTGCTCGTCGATGTCCGGGTTGGCCCCCGAAGCCAGCACCGAGCCATCATCTTGCATCGTCAGCGTCGCTCCGCCCGCGCTGATCGCCCGCTCGACGACAGGCCGAGTCCATGCGATGCCTTCTTCAGAACGCCAGCGCGCCAGGAATCCATCGAGCAGCGCGCGGTCCTCCTCAGCACCTGCATCGCGTACGGCGATCGCCTGCATGTGCTCCTTGGACAGCTCATCGAGCGCGGCGGCGGACCGCGGATCAGCCACGGGAATCGCCGGCTCGAACGCGCGGTTGGGATCCGGCAGCTGCGAGTACAGCCCGGGCTCCTCGATGCTGTTGAAGAACGCCAGCATCGAGTAGTAGTCCTCGGTGGTGACGGGGTCGAACTTGTGATCGTGGCACCGGGCGCAGCCCATCGTGAGCCCCAGGAAGACCGAGGCCGTCGTGTTGGTGCGGTCGACCCAGTACTCGACGAGGTACTCCTCGGGAATCGCGCCGCCCTCGTCCGTCGTGACATGGTTGCGATTGAAGCCGCTCGCGATCACCTGGTCCTGCGTGGCACCGGGGATCAGGTCGCCCGCGAGCTGCTCAATCACGAATCGGTCGTACGGCATGTTCGACCGGTACGCCTGCAGCACCCAGTCGCGCCACGGCCAGATCTGCCGCCCCGCATCCATGTGAATGCCGCAGGTATCGGCGTAACGAGCCAGATCGAGCCACGGCACCGCCATGCGCTCGGCGTAGCGGGTGACGTACGGCTCCTCCTCAAGCAGCATGGCCGCGAGCCGCTCATAAGCATCGGGGCGTTCATCGGTCAGGTGCGCCGCAAGCTCGCGATCGGTCGGTGGCAGGCCCGTCAGATCAAGGAACAGCCTCCGCGCCAGCGTCGCACGGTCAGCCTCGGGACCAGGCTCGATGCCCGCTCCCTGCCAGCGCTGAAGGATGAACCGATCGATCGGCGTGCGTCCCCACGGCGCGGCCTGTGCAGACTGCGCTGCGGGGTCCTTCGCAGCGGAAGGCGGAAGAAACGACCAGTGCGCCTCGTACGGGGCGCCTGACTCGATCCAACGCGCGAGCAGGGCTCGCTCGTCGTCGGTCAGCGGGCGCTTGCCGCTGTCCGGGGGAGGCATGACCACATCGGGATCGGCATGATGGATCCGCTCGAGCAGCATGCTTTGCTCGGGCGCACCGGGCACGATGGCCGCGCCATCGGGCCGAACCGCCGTGGCCGCCTCGAAAGAATCGAGCCGAAGCCCCGCCTGCTGCTTCGCACGGTCGGGGCCGTGGCACTGGAAGCAGCGATCGCTCAGGATCGGGCGGATGTCCCGGCCAAAGCGAATCTCACTGGCCAGCGACGCGGGGCTCGGCTGCGGGCGTCCACGCCCCGTCCGTGTTCCACCAGTCGATACGAGCCACGAACTGCCCAAGGCGAGCATCAGAGCACCCAGCAGCAACCGTGGGACAACCGCCATGGCTGTCATCCTAGTCCCGAAACATGCACCGCCAAGCGGGGCGAGATGATTACCGATTTGCGCGCCGGCCGTTTGCATCGGATGGTCTCCCCATGAGGGTTCAGTGCTCGGAGGAGAGTGCCGGCCGATCGGCAGTGCATCCCGGAACCATGATCAGCCGGACCCTGGCGCTCTTGGCCAGGTCGACGCCGCTCAGTACATGGTTCATCGCCCGCTCGCGAAGCGAGGAACACATCGTGCTGTACGTGTCCCCCGAGGCTGACCTCGCCGTGGCACCTGGCCAGGTCCACGCATCCTCGGCAACCCCGTGCGCCACGGTCGTCGAGATCGGTCGACCGCTCATGACGGCGACGGAGGGTGCCTCTGCTGGCTCGAGCGGTGCTGACCTGCTGCGTGAGTGCGGTGCGAACTTCTTCATCGGCACCCCACTCCTCTGGGCCCCCGATGCAACCACGAAGGAGTGCTTCGGGACGCTCGCAGGCCTGAGTCGGCGTGACGCGACGAACGATCTTGCACCCCACCTTTCGATCATCGCCCACGCGGCTGATGTGATCGGATTCGCGCTGCAGGCAGCGCACGATGCCGATGCGCTCCGGCGCCGTGCCGAGCGTGCAGAGGGCGAAAGCACCGTCGATGATCTGACGCGCTTGTACAACCGCAAGGGATGGCAGTCGATCGCCCACGCCGAGGCTGGGCGCATCCAGCGCTATGGTTCGTCAGCGGGACTGATCATGATCGACCTCGATGAGCTCAAGCGGACGAATGACGCCTACGGCCATCGCGCCGGCGATGTCCTGCTGCGCCACGCCGCGCAGGTCATCCGCTCGTCGTTCCGCGACTCGGATGTGGTCGCTCGGCTTGGTGGTGACGAATTCGCAGTGCTGCTGATGGAGTCTGATGCCTCCGCCACCCGCTGGACCGCTGCACGGGTACAGGAGTCGCTCGCGCTTGCCGGCATTCCGGCAAGCGTGGGTTGGTCCTTGCTGGACGGTTCCCGCGACATCGATGCCGCCCTGCACGATGCCGACGCTGCCATGTACGCATCGAAATGCGCACGCCGCCAGTGCAACCTTGATGCCGGCCCAGAGCGGCCGCGTTGCGCTTAGCCGTTCACGACTCGGCCGAATCGGCGCTCAGGCGCCGCTTGTCCTGGTGGCGCTCTTTCCGAGCTTGTCGATCGAGCACTTGGTGCAGCAGCCATGGCCACGCCGTGAAGAGCGCAGCGCTGAGGCGAACCAGCGAACTCGTCCAGACTTCGGGTACCGGCTGGCGCATGCATCGCACCACGGCTGCAGCCACCCGCTCCGGCGACTGGACCAAGAACGACGGCGCATGGTCTGGCACCTCGGCTGCCAGACCGGCTGCACCCGAGCGACGGTCGGATGCCATGAAGAACTCGGTCTTCGTGGTGATCGGGTGAACACTGCTCACCGCGATCCGGTGGGATTGCAACTCAGCGCGTAGCGCCGCGCAGACCATCGACTGGGATGCCTTGGTCGCGCAGTAGGCGCCGTGGTAGGCCAGCGGAAACTTGCCGATGCAACTCGACGACATGATCAGGTGCCCAGATTGCTCAGCCGCGATCCACTGTCGCGCCGCAGCACGACAAAGGGCAAGCGCCGCAAAGAAGTTCACCTCGAACATCGTCCGAAGATCGCTCTCGCTCATGTCGATCAACCCAGCGCGCGTGCCGTAGCCGGCATTGGCGAAGACCACATCGACACGGCCGAAGCGATCCACCCCCCGAGCAAGGATGTCTTCCGAAGCACCGACGGCTGCAACGTCGATGGCGACGATCTGCGCCGATGCCCCCAGCGAAGCACAATCCGAGGCCACTTCCCGGAGTCGATCCTCGCGACGAGCGACAAGCACCAACTGCATGCCCGCCGCCGCACAAGCCCGCGCCGTGGCAGCGCCGATGCCTGAACTCGCCCCAGTGACGACCACCACACGCTCTGCCAATGGACGCATCTCACGAATGTATCGGACGCAACCTTGGATGAAACGACTTCCCCAAAAGGTTATAGGACTTGATATCGCTGGCCCTCGAGATATCTCAACTTCAAGTCTTGATCGCGCCTTGGGTTCTGCCCACGCGGCGCCGTCGTCGAGAACTATGGTTTTTTCATGAACTTTTCCATCCCTTTCCTTCCGTCGATGCCATCCTTCGCCGATGCGTTCCACCACGCCAGCGGACAACGTGGTCGGGCACTGTGTTCCCGCGCTGAAGTCACGTCCGAACTCGTGATCTGTAAGGAGAATTGAACCATGAACCGTCTTTGTCTCTTCGGCAGCCTCACCGCTGCACTGTGTGCCGCAAGCACGGCCCTAGCCCAAGACGAGTGCGCCAGCGCTCCAACCTTGGTCTCCGGCGTTGCTTCGGCGTTCAACACCGCCACCGCCACCACCAGCGCCGAGCCGGTCACTGAAGCGCAGTGCGCGGGCACGTACCTGAGTTGGGGCACCGCCAACAAGGATGTTTGGTTCAAGTGGGTCGCCTCGCAGAATGGCACGATCGACATCACCACCTGTGATGCCGCGTCGTACGACACGTCCATCGTGCTGTACCAAGGTGGATGCAGCTCGCTCGTCCAAGTCGCCTGCAACGGTGACTCGGACGGCGCCAACTCAAGCTGCCAGCAGTACTACTCCGAAATCCTCGGCTACGCGGTCACGCCTGGCGCGACGTACTACGTCCGCATCGGTGGCTACACCGGCGCGTCTGGTGCCGATTCGGGTGCCGGCAACTTGTTGCTGACGTTCACCCAAGGTGCCGCGAACTGCCCCAGTGCAGGCGAATGCAACGTGGTTCACGCGACCCCGGGCTGCGATGATGCCGATTGCTGCAACACCGTCTGCAACCTTTTCCCCGCGTGCTGCGACACCGGCTGGGATCAGTCGTGCGTCGACATCGCGATCCCTGAGTGCAATTACTACGCGTGCAGCCCGGCTGGCCCGGCCAACAACTGCGCGACGAACCCGACCAACGTCGTCAGTGACGGCGCCTACGCGTTCAACACCAACGGCGCGACGATGGACGGCCCGAACCACTCCGGCGACACCTGCGCTTCAGGCACCGACACGTTCTTCAACGACGTGTGGTGGAAGTTCGTCGCTCCCGCCAACGGCGTGGTGTCGATCTCGACCTGCGGCGCTGTCGGCTACGACAACAAGCTCGCGGTCTACAACCTCGGCGCGAACCCCGTCGGCTTCGACTACAACGACCTCGCGTCGGTGCTGGTCGGCTGCAATGACGACGGCAGCGCCTCGTGCTTCCTGACCGACGGCGTCACGCCGTACGCGTCGGCGATGACCGCGACGGTTGTCCAAGGCAACACCTACCTGATCCGCATGGGTTCATACGCAGACGGTGAAACCGGCGCTGGCACGATCACGATCGACCTGCCGTCCGCCTGCACCCTCGATGTGAACAACAAGACCGAAGGCGAAGCCTGCGGTTCGAGTAGCAACGGTGGTTGCAATGACCTCGCCGGCGGCGCGCCGACCGAGTTCATCGCCATTGGTGACACCTTCAAGGGCACGTTCTTCACGAGCATCGATCCCACCACTGGTGGCGTGACGCGTGACACCGACTGGTTCCGCCTCAATCTGACCAGCGACCAGAACGTCACGGTCAACCTGCGCAGCGAGACCTTCTCGGCTGCCCTGCTGCTCGGCGGTGAGTGCGGCAACACCATCACGCTGGCCACCTCGGCAGCGGGTTGCCCCGAGTCCTTCTCCACCTGCGTGAAGGCTGGCTCGTACTACCTCATCGTCGTCCCTGACTTCGATGATGGCTCTCTGGTGTGCGGCCAAGGCAGCCGGAACGAGTATTCGCTCAAGATCACCGGTACGCCGGCGTCTTGCCCGATCACGCTCGACACCACCTGCTCGGCACCCGGCCCGGACAACCGTCAGCTCTCGGTGAGCGCGACTCCGACCGGCAACTTCGTGCAGGGCTGCGCGACCGGCTGCGGCAACAACACCGGCGGCAGCACCGACAACTCGTTCGCCGCGGTCATCACCGGTGCGAACGCGCTGAAGGAAATCAGCTGCTTCAACTTCGGTGTGGCGGCCCTCCGCTCGGCTACGCCCCCCGGTGCTGCCTGCGGCTACGGCGCGACGGATCTGCTGATCCCGGTGGTGCTCTCGGTTTACCGCGACACCAACGGCGGCAATCCGACCAACTTCGCTAGCACGGGTTCAGCGAACGTCGACCTGGTCCTCATCCAGTCCTGGAACGTCCTGGTTCCGTCGGGCGTCTTCATGGCCAACTTCGAGCCTGATGAGCCACTCTGCGTCGAGAACGAGACCAACCTCGTCCTCGTCTTGGATACGCCGAACCTCTTCAATGGCACCGTCGCGGGCGTTCCCGCTGGTGCGGGCTACCGTTGCGGCATCGGTGTCGCGGCTGGCGCCTTCCCGTCCAACACCTTCCTGCGCTACACCCTGTGCACGGGCACCGCGCAGAACGTCTTCCAGCCGATCGGGGCGAACGCCTACGAGTGGCCGGTGGTGGTGAACGGTGCTGCAGCGGCGTGCTCGGGTGGCAACTGCCCGGGTGACTTCAACGCCGACGGCGTGCGTGACGGTGCCGACCTTGGCGCCCTCCTTGCAGGCTGGGGCACGGCTGGTGGCGACGTCAACGATGACGGCGTGACCGACGGTGCTGACCTCGGCGCCCTGCTCGCGGTCTTCGGTACGGCCTGCCCGTAAGCCGAAGTTAGTCTCCTGAGATCACTTCCCCCCCGGCCTAGCGCCGGGGGGGATTTGTTTTTGGGCTGCACATGCCCCCTGCAATGGAACTTCATTCGCCGGCCGTCATACTGATGTGGTGACCATGCTCACCACGATCGCCTGCATGATGGTCGCCGACATCCCGTTCGGCCCCAACAGCGGTTCGGTGCTGCCTGCCGCGCACGCTCCCAACCAGGTGGTGCTCGCCGACCTCGACGCGGATGGCACGCTGGATGCAATCGTGCCGGGCCGCAACAACGCCAAACTGATCCGATGGGCGCTCGGCACGGGCGGTACGCCCTCCTTCGGCCCATGGCGCGAGCTCGAACTGCCGGCTCCAGCCGACTGGGCGGTGGTCGAGCCCGGGGCAGCATCCGCACCTGGCCTGCTGCTGACGCTGCGTGCCTACCAAGGTGCCGCGCTGCGACTGCACAACCTCGGGCAGGGCCAGCTCGGCCTCGGCCGGACATGGCTCCAGGAGCGCGAGCCGCGCACGATGGACCTAGCCGACCTGACCGGCGACGGGGTACCCGACCTGATCGTCGCGAATGCATCAGGCCCCACGCTGCGCATCGATCGGGCGGACGGCACTGGAAGCTTCGTGCCGTTCCAGCGACTGCGTACCGATGACTGGTTTGGCGGCACGGGCTCGCTGCAGCAGGTTCGTACGAGCGATCTGGACGGCGATGGGTGGCGCGATGTGGTGGCGTCATCGATCTCGACCGGATCGCTGCTGACTTGGCGCAATCGCGGCGGCGTGCTCGCCGACTGGCCGGTGCACACGCCTGTCCAGCCTCTGGTCACCGATCAACCGGCGATCACGACCTTCGTGCTCGCCGACATGGATGACGATGGCGATGACGACGTGGTCGCGCAGCTGCTCTCGGTCGACCTCAACCAGCCGCTGGTCATCTGCTGGAATGATGACGGCCAGTTCACGCGGCAGGATTCGTTCGCCGGTCCAGACACCGGCTACGGCTGGACGTGCGCGGTGGCGGATCTTGATCGGGATGGCGACCTCGATGTCGTGAGCAGCGTGGCGGTGCTCAACGGCGGTCTCTTCCTGATGGAGAACATCGGAACACCATGGCAGCCTGCCTTCGGCGAGGCCATTCTCAAGCGCTCGAGCCCATTCGTGCGGCACATCGAACTGGTCGATACCGATGGCGATTGCGACCTCGACATCGTGGCGGCCGACATCAGCAGCAACGCGATCATCAGGTTGCCGAACCTGACAGGATGCGCATTCGGTCAGTCATGGATTGCCCCAGCACCGCCGAAGCCCGGATCCACGAGTCGTGGTGCGATCCTTCAGCTTGGTCGGGAACAGTCGCAACGTCCATCAACGCACCGCGTCCTTGGTGTGGATTCGCGACGGAGCGCGATCGAACTGGCTGCCTGGGGTGCACCGCCGAGCCGCCCGAGCGATCAAGGCTCGCTCGCCGGCGGAACCTGCGGTCCAGGTGACGGATCGGCCGGTCGCTGCGACGAACCGCATCCCACACCAGGGTGCTTCACGACCGAGTGCTGCGAGGCCGTGTGCCTTGTGGTGCCCAACTGTTGCGTGCTCGCCTGGGACCAAGCGTGCGTGGATGTTGCCGACGCGGAGTGCGACGGGCTCTACTGCCCTGCGCCGGGATCATGCGAGACAGCACACGACACCGGCGGCTGCGACGACGAAGCGTGCTGTGCGCGATCGGTGCGGCTCGACGG
>SXGR01344488.1_pt1 | contig 11569 bp, 10 predicted proteins | sample 3174711 | NCBI WGS metagenome assembly SXGR01 (sample SAMN11356860, study PRJNA531348) | freshwater metagenome | isolation source: freshwater sample F1-60 | place: China: Fuxian Lake, Yuxi | collected 2017-12-25
ATTGGATGGCTTTTCGAAGATGAGCGCCACGCCGTAGTCCGCAAGTGGCCAGCCAAGGGTTTCTTGTCGCTGCGTCGCCAGCTCCATGACGCGCGCCAATTCCTTGCGACTGAGATCCACGGTGTCGAGAAAGTGCCTCATGCGAGTACTCCCGCCAGCGTTTCCATTGCTTCTGCAATTTCATCGTGCGTCACGGTGATGGGCGGCGCCAGCCGCAACGCCGTGGCGGTAACCGCATTGGTCACCAATCCGCGCTCAAGCAGTGCGAGTTGCTTGGCTTTGGCGTCGACGCCTTCGCCCAGCTCCACTCCCAGCAACAATCCGCGACCACGCACCGCTTTGACCGCGGGCATTCGCTGCAAATGCGAGGTAATCAATTCGCCCTTTTCGCGCGCAAGACGAGGTGCATCGATTCGCCGCATGATGTCGATAACCGCACACACTGCCGAGGTGGCCAAGGCGGTGCCGCTGTACGTGCTGCCGTGGTCGCCAGGCGCGAATACCTTCGCAATGTCGCGTGGTGCCCACAATGCACCAACGGGCATGCCGTTGCCCATCGCCTTGGCCAACATCACCACGTCGGGTCGGACACCGGCGTGCTGGAAAGCAAACCAGTCACCCGTCCGCGCAAAACCAGTTTGTACTTCGTCGATCATCATCAACGCACCACGTTCGGTGCACAGCGCACGAACCTGCTGCAACCATTGGTCGGTGGCCGGAATCACTCCACCTTCTCCTTGGACGCACTCCACCAGCACGGCGGCAACGGTGCCATCTACGGCTGCGTCAAGAGCTGCGATGTCACCGAACGGAACGTGCACGAACCCTTCGGGCATCGGCTGGAAGGGCTCGTGCTTGGTCGGCTGACCCGTTGCTGCGAGCGCAGCCAGCGTTCGGCCATGAAAGCTGCCGAGCATGCTCACCACTTTGTGTCGACCACGTCCCCCGAACTTGCGCGCCAATTTGATGCCTGCTTCGTTGGCTTCGGCACCGGAGTTGCAGAAGAACACTTGACCGCCGCCACCCAACAATTCATCCACCATCACTGCAGCGCGAGTCGCGACGGGGTTGGCAAAGAAGTTGCTCACATGCAACAACGTGTGGGCCTGTTCGGCGATGGCATCGGCCACTTCGGGATGCGAATGCCCGAGCGAGGTGACGGAGATTCCCGAGAGAAAGTCCAGGTAGCGCTTACCGTTCACGTCCCACAGTTGCGTGCCTTCACCGCGAACGAACATCACCTGAGGTGCGCCGAATACCGGCATGAAAGGACAGTGATCGCTTGCCGAGACGCCGATGGTGTCGGTCAACGCAGGTGACGTTGCGAATGCATGTGTTGGCGTCACTATTTTCTCCCAACCGAATCGGAAACGAACATGGTGCCAACTCCGGCATCGGTGAGCAGTTCGAGCAGCGTCACGTGAGCCACGCGACCATCCAAGATGTGCGCTGCGCCAACGCCACCTTCGACCGCGTGGAGGCAGCTCTCCACCTTGGGAATCATCCCACCGGAAATCACTCCAGAGGCCTGCAACTCGGCGGCTTCGCGGGGCGTGAGGGTAGAGATGAGCGACTCGGCATCACTCGGATTGCGCATGACGCCGGCAACGTCGGTGAGGAACAGGATCTTCGTGGCCTTCAGTGCCACCGCAAGTGCACTCGCGGCAGTGTCGGCATTGATGTTGTAGCTCTGTCCTTTGTCGTCGGTGCCGAGTGTTGCCACCACGGGAACCACGCCGTCGTCGAGCAGGCCTTGCACCGCTGCAGGATTCACGTTGACGACGTCGCCAACGAACCCAAGCGCAGGGTCGCGCTGTACGCATTGGAACAGGCCCATGTCCTGCCCGCTCACACCAGCGGCGTTGGCGCCAGCCGTATTGATCGAGGAAACGAGCATTGGGTTCACCGTGCCCAGCAACACCATGCTGACGATCTCCATGGTTTCTGCATCAGTGACCCGTAAACCGTTGTGAAACGTGGCCTGCTTTCCCAGACGATCCATCAGTGCCGAGATCTGTGGCCCACCACCGTGCACCACCACCGGCTTCATGCCAACGGCGTGAAGCAATGCAATATCGCGAGCGAACACTTCCATGGCGTCGTCGGATGACTCCGCCAACGCGTTACCGCCGTACTTCACCACGATGACGTGCCCCGCGAAACGCTGCAGGTGCGGCAGCGCTTCGCTCAACACGGAGGCACGGGTCTTTGGCAAAATCTTCACGAAGATCCCTTGGCTGGGTTCATGGGTACATCCCCACTGCCGACAAACCCATGGTTTCCGGTATGCCGAGTGCCACGTTCGCTGCTTGGATCGCACCTCCGGATGCACCTTTTGCGAGGTTGTCGATGGCACAAATCACCATCACGGTGTTGGTGCGCTCGTCGTAGCGAGCAGTGATGTGTGCCGCATTCGAACCGAGAGTGGCTTTGGTTGATGGCGAGGTTGGTCGCACGACGACGAACGGTTCCTTGGCGTACGCCTTGGCCAATGTGGCCAACAACGATTGCGTGGTCGGCGTTGCGCTTGCGGGCTTGGCGTAACACGTGGCAAGGATTCCACGATTCATCGGTGCCAAATGCGGCGTGAACAATACGGTCGCGCCCGTGACTTGTTCGATCTCCGGCGTATGTCGATGATCGAGCAGGCCGTATGCCGTGAAGTCCTCATTCACCGTGTTGAAGTGGGTGTTCGGTTTGGGCACTCGCCCAGCACCCGACACTCCCGAGGCGGCATCGACGATGACACCGGCGGTGTCGATGAGACCAGCACGCACCAACGGCGTAAGTGCCAATGACGCTGCAGTCACATAACACCCGGGAGTGGCAATCAGCTGCGCGCCAGCAAGTTCGTTTCGATACAACTCGGGCAATCCGTACACGGCGCGCGCGAGGAGCTCGGGCTGGTCGTGGGCAAAGCCGTACCACGTTGGATATTGAGAAGCATCCTTCAATCGATACGCGGCGGAGAGATCCACCACCAAACGCACGTTGTCGACCAGTTGTGGAACCAACGCCAGCGACGCTTCGTGTGGAAGCCCCAAGAACACCACGTCGCACTTAGCTGCTTCGGCGGGGTCGTACTCTGCAAACACCAGCGATGGATACGACGCCGCCAAGGAGGGATACAGACTGGATGCCAGGGTTCCTGCCTGGGAGTCCCCCGTCGCGTACACCACGTCAAAAATGGGGTGTGCGGCCATCAAGCGCAGCAATTCGGCACCGGTGTACCCGGATGCCCCGATGACGCCTACGCGCAAAGTGCCAGAAAGTCCCATCTGTATGATGATACAGGTGATTGCATAAGTATGCAGCATGTCACATCAAATTTTCGGGGACAAGCTCCCCGTCGCGAACGGCGACGGCATAGTCTGTGGCGCAAATGACGACCCCTCGCCCCTTCCCCGCCGACTCGTTTTCCGACGTCCTTGCCGCCAATGGCCATCATGTCGACGGTTTTACGGACTCTGGGCTCACGGGCTTCGCACGTCGGGGACTGGCAATCGTCACGTGCATGGACAGCCGTATCGATCCACTCGCCGTGGTGGGAATGAGCCCTGGCGATGTCAAGATTCTTCGCAACGCTGGAGCCCGGGTAACCGACGACGTGCTGCGCACACTGGTGCTCGCCACGTATTTACTCGGGGTCGAACGCGTTCTCGTGATGCCACATACCGACTGTCGAATGGCAAAGGGCGACGAGAGCGACATACATCGCCTCATCGCTGAGCGCAGTGGCGTTGACACCACGTCGGTGCGCTTTGCCACGGTGAGCAATCAGCAACAACAACTCATCGACGATGTTGCTGCCATTCGCGGTTACAAGCTGTTGCCCTCCGCACTCGTAGTGGCTGGCGCCATTTACGATGTGCATTCCGGCGCACTTACCACCGTCGACTGCTAGCAATGACGAGTACGCGGGGTCGACTCCTGGTGGCTGCCCCGCCACTCAACGACCCCAACTTCGAGCGCGCAGTGGTGCTGATGCTGACGCACGACGCCGATGGGGCCTTCGGATTGGTGATCTCACGTCCGACCGAGGTGGACTCTGTCGGCGACGAGGCGGCCCTCGACGACTGGATCACCCACACTTCCACACCGTCGGTGTTCTTCGAAGGTGGTCCCGTCCAGCAGAACTCGATCATCGGTCTTGCCCGCTTCGACGACGGCGAAGAACGTTCATGGACCAGCGAAGTCGGTGGGGGTCTTCACACCGTTGACCTCAACAGTGATGCCACAAACGCCACCGAGTGCTCGGCATTGCGACTTTTTGTGGGCTATTCCGGATGGGGAGCCGCACAACTCGATGGCGAACTTGCCGAAGAGCACTGGTACGTGCTCGACGCACAGCGAGACGATGCGTTCGACAGTACGCCCGAGACGTTGTGGCGACGCGTTCTGGAACGCGATCCCGTGCATCGCAACTGGGTGCGCAACTTTCCCGACGACCCGAGTCTGAACTAGCCGACCCGGGTCCGATCTAGACGACCTGAGCCCGACCGAGGCATCTCGCGCCACGCTGATTACGGCGCATCACTACCGTGGGGATATGTCCTCGCTCGTGGCCATCAACTCCGAGCGTTACCGATTGGACGATCCAGCGCTCATTGCGCGTGCCAACCAACAGATGCGAGACGAAGGTGTATGCGTGTTGCCCCACTTCATCACTTCTTCGGCAGTCCAATTGATGGTGGACGAATGCGACACGCTTGCACCGCTTGCCCATCGGTCGGCACCAAAGCGGAACCCCTACCTCACGCAGGCATCTGGTGACGGCACCGCCACGACGGTGTTGTACGACTCGCTCGAGGTGTTGGCATACGACCACTTCCCTACCACCAACGTGCTGCGCCAGTTGTACGAGTCCGACGAGCTCCTTGAATTCATTCGTTCGTGCCTGGGAGTGGCGAAGCTGTATCGCTACGCCGATCCGTTCGGCGCCCTCAACGTGTCGATCATGCGCGACGGCGATGTTTTGGACTGGCACTTCGACATGACCGACTTCGTGGTTTCGATTGCGCTGCAGTCGTCTTCCAGCGGCGGGGACTTCGAGAACGCCAGTCGCATCCGCGATGCCGGCGAGCATGCGATCGCCGAGTTGCTGGAGGGCGACCGAACTCGCGTGCGTGTCGAACCCATGACTGCCGGGACGTTGATGTTGTTCAACGGCCGTCGCAGCATGCACCGCGTGAGCCCGATCGTCGGCGAAGTTCCCCGATACGTGGCACTGTTGGCATACGACACCAAACCTGGCACCGACTCCACCGACGAGTTGAAGTTGTCCCGCTACGGTCGCCTCCCTGCAAGGGACGCACGATGAAACGCCGTGCTCCGTTGAGCAAATTCATGCGCGCTTCAACGACTCAACCCATCGAGATCGGCGAGGGGTTCTTCGGCGAAGGTGCCAACGCCGCCCACATCAACACGGTGTTGGGGTTGCGTAACGGGCCGGTTGGCACGGCCTTTGCGACGGCTCTCGCGCAACCAACACCGGGTCACGTGCCGTTTCTTGCCGTCTGGGCGCCGAACGTTCCGGTACAGCCACCAACATTGTTCGTGAACAAAGCGACGATTGCTGGTGACCTCCACGGCACCCTCACGTGGGGTGCTGCGCAAGCCGGCGTTGCCGCTGGGGTCACGGCACACGTCGCCGACCGTTTCGACGCAACGATGCTCGACCAGTTGGTGCTCATCGTTGCAGTGTGGGTAAACCCCGAGGCGAGCGATGCCGACGCCGTGTTTGCCAACAATCGAGATGCAACTTCGGCCGCCCTCCAACGCGGACGGAGCGCCACAGACACCAACGCGGAATCAGCCATCGCCGCGATGCGAGCCGGCCGTCGGCCGCATAATCCGTACTTTCTACCGCAGTAGCAACCACGCACACGGGCGCGGGTTCGTGCGCTCGCGCGACGCGAAGCGCTCCCACCTACTGTTGTTGTGTGACCACCGAGGCTCTCATTAAAGCGCGCAGCAACTTTGCTGATCGCAATCCAGAAAGTCGCAAGCACTACGACGAGGCCCGCCGATTCCTACCGGGTGGTCACACTCGCACCGTGCTCACCCACGCTCCATTCCCACTCACGTTTGCTTCCGGCAATGGATCACGGCTGCGCGATGTCGATGGGCACGACTACATCGACATGCTGGGTGATTACACCGCCGGACTGCTCGGACACAGCGAGCATCGAGTCATCGATGCGGTTGCCGCCGCATTAAAAACCAATACGAGTGTGGGTGGCATCCACCCCGCAGAAGCGCGACTTGCTCGGTTGATGTGCGAACGATTCGGGCTCGATCGGGTGCGCTTTACCAATTCGGGCTCGGAAGCAAACCTGATGGCCATCACCACGGCGTTGCAAGCGACGGGACGAGACAAGATTCTGGTGTTTCACGGTGGCTACCACGGAGGGTTGCTGTACTTCGCCAGTGGTGCAGCGTCGTGGAATGCGCCATACCACTTCGTGATGGCTCCGTACAACGACACCGCACGATCGTTGGCCGTGATCGACGAACATACTGCATCATTGGCTGCGGTGGTCATGGAGCCGATGCTCGGCTCGGGCGGATGTGTGCCGGCCCACAAGGACTTCGCGCAACAAGTGTTCGCTCGTGCGCGCTCGGTTGGCGCAGTGACTATTGCCGACGAAGTGATGACCTCGCGTCACGGAGCCAAGGGCATGTTTGCGTTGCTTGGTGTGCAACCCGACATCAGTACGTACGGAAAGTACATCGGGGGCGGATTCTCCTTCGGGGCATTCGGCGGCCGAGCCGAGCTGCTAGACCAATTCGACACCAGCCCGGAGTCCAATCGAACGAAGGTCGTCGCGCATGCGGGAACGTTCAACAACAATATGTCGTCGATGACCGCCGGCTGTGTGGTGTTGAGCGACATCTTCACGAGCAACGTGGCCGTTGCACATACCGAACGTGGACACGAGTTCCGACAGGCGGTTGCGACCGTCATGGCTCGCTCGGGATTGCCGGTGTGTGTCAGCGGCTTCGGCTCGATGATGTCGTTGCATGCCCTGCCTGCTCCGCCGCACAACGCCGACGATGTCGCTCGACGCGATGTCGATTTGCAGGAGTTGATGTTCCTCGGGTTGCTTGAACGTGGCGTCTACAGCGCGGCGCGCGGGATGATGAACCTCAGCCTCACGCTCGGCGACGATCAGCTCGCAACCGTGTTGGATGCACTCACCGACACGTTGCACGCGATTCGCAACGGCTGAGCCGCGACTACTGCACCGCGAGGCTGGCGCGAAACTCCGCATCGGCGATCAATTCCTTCACGTGAGCTGAAGGCTCGCTCAGCCGCTCCAGTGTGACGCCATCGACTTCGCCCGTGAATCGGTAGATGTGGGGATAGTCGCCCACCGCTGCCCCGCTGTCGAGACCGACATCGAACGTTTCACCACTGATGGAGAAGATCACCGGCACGGAGCGCTCGATCCGCACATGGCCCACGGGACTCCCATCGATGCTCATCACGGAGTCGCCTCCGGCCCCAAAACCGCCGTCGTAGGCATGGTCGATCACCACGGTGTGGCGACCCGGCGACAATTCGCGCGACGAGACTGCCACCGAATGCTCGTGCCCGAACCAGTTGTAGTGGTAACGAGGCTTGCCGTCGCTACCCACGTACAGCGACCACCCGGCCATGTTGCCGCCTTGCGCCACGATGACACCTTCGCAACCCGACGCGGGAACGTTGACTTCTGCGGTGATGCGGAATGAGCAGTTCTTCAGATTCACCACCGAACGTTCGGGCATCCGGAAGTGCACGTTGGTATACGTCATCTTGGTGAGGTTGCCGAGCGCATCAGGTACAGCAAACGTTGGTCCGAACCCTTGGATGGGCTCCTTCAACGGATACACGTTGTTGCGACGTGCCTCAGCATCGAAGAGTTGCTGCAATTCCTCCAACTTTTCGGGATGCGCCGCCGCAAGATCGTTGCCTTGCGAAAAATCATTGCGGATGTCGTACAGCTCCCACTTTTCTTGCGGGCCGTCGAACGGAACGGAGTCGAATCGCTTCCAAGGCACGCGACCGTGGTAACACGACGCGATCCACCCTTCGTGGTAGATCGCACGGTTACCGAACATCTCGAAGTATTGGGTGTGGTGGTTCTCGGGGGTGGCTGCTGACGTCATGGTTGGCAGCATCGAGACACCGTCGATCGGCATTTGTGCAAGCCCGTTCACCGAGGCCGGCGCCTGAATACCGGCGGCATCCAGCACAGTGGGAAAGATGTCGGTGACGTGATGGAAGTTGCTCCGTAGTGCACCCTTGTCGACGATGCGCTTCGGCCACTGCACGGCCATGGCGTTGCGAGTTCCACCGAAGTGCGATGCCACCTGCTTCATCCACTGGAACGGAGCATCGAGCGCCCACGCCCAGGCAAGGTTGTAGTGGTTCTCGCAACGAGCCGTGCCGAAGTCGTCCATGTGTGCAAGCAGCCATTCGGGTTCTTCCGGTAATCCGTTTTGAAACGACGGCGCACTCCACGCACCGTTCACGGTGCCCTCGGCGGATGCCCCATTGTCGCCCGTGATGTAGATGAACAACGTGTTGTCGGTTACTCCCATCTCGTCGAGCGATGCCAAAAGTCGACCGACTTGTTCATCGGTGTGTGCCATGAATCCCGCGAACACCTCCATGAGCCGCGCCGCCACTGGCTTGTATCTGTCCGGATACTCATCCCACGAGGGAACTTCGGGTGGTCGCGGCGTCAACGTGGTACCCGCAGGAATGACGCCCAACTCCAACTGTCGGCGGAAAACACGCTCGCGCAATACATCCCACCCGTCGTCGAACTGACCCTTGAAACGTTCAATGTAGGAGGGCCACACGTGGTGCGGACAGTGCATCGCGCCGGTAGCGAGATACGCAAAGAATGGTCGGTGCGGGTTCGACGCGCGCTGCAGACGAATCCAATCGATCGCGCGTTCGGTGATGTCCTCGCTCATGTGGTAATCGTCGCGACCCTCGTACGGCATCACCGGTGTGGTCTGGTCGAACATCGGTGGCTCGTACTGGCTGGCCTCCGCACTCAAGATTCCGTAGAAACGTTCGAAGCCCAAGCCGGTTGGCCAACGATCGAACGGCCCGGAGAGCGTCTGCTCGTGCGCAGGCGTCAGGTGCCACTTGCCGAATGCGCCGGTGGAGTATCCGTATTGGCGAACAATCTCAACGAACGTGGCGGCTTCCTTGGGGATGATGCAGTCGTAACCAGGAAACGCACTTGCACCTTCGGGGATGTTGCCCATGTGCACCGCGTGGTGGTTGCGACCAGTCAACATTGCAGCGCGCGTGGGCGAGCACAGCGCGGTGGTGTGGAACTGGTTGAATCGCAGACCATTCGCCGCAACACGGTCGAGTGCGGGCGTGGGAATCGGCCCGCCGAACGTGCCGCACGTTCCAAAGCCCACGTCGTCGAGCAGTACCAACACGATGTTGGGCGCATCCGTTGACGGCAGCGGCACTGCGGGCCGAGCCGGCACCGACTGATCGATGAGGCGCGCTGTTGTGCCAGCGAATGGAGCGGTGGGAAACGGCAGGCTCGGCCCACCGGGCGTCGTCACCACGGCATCAGCCCTGTAAACCTGCGTGGTCGAAGCATTTACGGAAGGCATCCACCACGGATGTATCACCCGTAACCGTGACGTCGGCCGCCGACCACAGCTGCTTGGTCGACAGGATTCCGACCAACGTGGCTCGCGTCATCGCCACCTCCAACGATGCGCCGGTGCCGTCCGTGGGAACCGCAACACAGTTGCGCAGCAGCAAGCCAGCCGATTCGCCATCGACAACAAAACGAACGTGAACCCGAAGCCCTTCGGCACGAGCAGGATCGAGCAACACCCGAAGCGTGTGGATGAGATCGACCGCTTTCACGTGTGCAATGGTGCGCGCGCCAAACGAATGTTTCATGAAACGATCCATCGGGGTCTGCCCGTCGAGGTGTCGGGCACGAGTAATCGCCCAATTACGAATGTTTGCAGCCGGTGTTCGTTCGGCGATCAGGCGTAAACCCCTCGCCAGCAACTCCTTGTCAGCCGTGGTCGCATCAGTGGAGCGCGCGAGCCACGTTGCCAATTCCACGCCCCACCGCACGTCGTCGGCATCAAAAGCCGCACTCGCTTGTTTGGCAACCTCGTCACGGCCACCAAAACCGGCGATCAAATTGGCGAATCGCTCCTCGGATCGCAACGGGAACAACTTGGACTCTTCCCCGTCGAACCAACCACGGAGTCCGGCGTAGATCTGTCGGACATGATGTTCTCCAACGCCGTATCGCTCGCTGGTGAAGTGGTCCTGGTCGTAACACGCCGGCAGCGCAACCTTTGCTGCAACCTCGTCCATGGTCCAACCCTTGTTGATTCCCCGAACGGTCTGATCCCATAAAAACTGAATGGAGTCCCGATAGCGCTCCGACGTTTCACGAATTCGGTCACAGCCCGACAATGGCGGGCCGTGCGTGGCAATGAGATGTTCGGGTTCCCACGCGATGATGTTGTCTATGCCCGGAATCAATACGCGCGGATCGCGGTACTCCTCGCCGCGAATGGCGAATACGTTGAACAGCACGGGCCATACGGTGTTGTGCACGCACGTTTGCAAGTTGGGAAAGAAGAAGTTGATTGAGTCGTCGCTGTCGCTCGGCGAAAATCGAACTTGCACTCGCTCGCCAGCGATGGTGACCTCACCTTCGTCTGGCAATGGATGCGTGACCGGCAGGAACCCTGGCGTTGCCGGCGCATGTGCGGGATTGCGATACGAAAAGCCCAGGCCGACGTTCACCAAAGCGTCTTCACCCTCTTGCGGCATCACGATGGCGAATTGTTCGACGAGACCGCGCCCATATGCGGGCGCTATCTCACCGGACGTTCGCGCCTTGTTCTCCGAAATTCGTCGATGCCCATAGATCGGCAAGGGCTTCGCATGGTTGCCTTCATCGAGCACTGCTTGAGTCCCTTCCACATAGTGAAAGTGGGTGTAGACCACTGCCGCAATCGGGCGGTTGGTGCGCGTTCGCAACTCCTTCAGCGCAAGCGCCATCTCCTGCACCGACTCGCCGGTGTCGAAGGCGATGATTCCATCCGGCGCATCGATGAATGTTTGATTCGACAAGCCGTTACCGACGAAGCACCACACCCCCGGCCGAACCTCATAGAAGTGGCGCCGAAGCAAGGCACTTTGGGCGAGATGGTCTTCGTGAACTCGCGCACCATTCGGCGCCACCACGGTGCGCTTGCTATCTGGTTCGAAGCTGCGCGCTGTCATATGGCGCCCCGTCGCACCCCTTCATCGTGGCACACCACGCCCCCACGGACATCACCACTGCTGACTGCCACTCGATGTACCGAGTTTGCAGGGGTTCACATACCAACACACCCCATGATCAGGTGGCGCCGAGCCTTGCGGTCAGTCACATCTCCGATTCGGCGGAATGGTGGCGTACGATTCAACCTTCGACGAGTACATTCCGGCGGGATATGCCGTCGCAATCTTCGTCAGGGGGTTGAAGGCGACGAGCACACATGCACGCGCATTGGCCGATCGCAG
>SXGR01458402.1_pt1 | contig 11567 bp, 6 predicted proteins | sample 3174711 | NCBI WGS metagenome assembly SXGR01 (sample SAMN11356860, study PRJNA531348) | freshwater metagenome | isolation source: freshwater sample F1-60 | place: China: Fuxian Lake, Yuxi | collected 2017-12-25
ACTTCCGGATGACTTTGAGCCCCAAAATCCCGTTCGTTTCCGAGCATTCCTCAACCCCTGGTTGGCCGCCTCCCAAAAATGTCCGATCGCAGATCATGAACACTTTGCAGAAGCTGTTTCTTAGGAGCCGATTCCGTTTCCACCCGTCACCCTCCCCTTAAACCCCTCCCGGATCCGATCCCCCTGAAAATCCAGTTTCCTATCAGCAACGCCGAGATCCTGAATGGTTCGCCCGGCAGATCGCCGCCGGCCACTGAACCGGGAATATGGAGGGAAGACGTCGGTACCCGCGATTCGGGTAACAGAAATCTCGGGAAGTATTACGCCGGGCTGGGGTCTACTGACTTGTCTCGATCCGCCGGACCCGCATGGTGACTGGCGGCTGACCTCCTTGTTTTTCATCCCAATGTCTCCCCCCGAAGAATTCCAGTGGTTTGCGGAAAACCTGCAGCCGCACGAGCCGGCGGTGCGAGCGTACCTCTCGTCTCGGTTCCCCTGGTTACGGGAGCAGGATGACATCGTGCAGGAGTCCTATTACCGCGTGCTGCGGGCGCAACAGAACGGGCCCATCAGACACGCGCGGGCGTTCTTGTTCTCGACCGCACACAATGCCGCCGTCGATCTGTTTCGCCGCAAGGCGCGGCACGAACCCGTGGAAGCGGCGGAACTCCAGGCACTCCCCACGCTCGCCGAGGCGCCCGGGGTCGGAGAAATCCTCGACGAGCGCCAGCGCCACGAGACCCTCGCCGAAGCGCTCGCCAGCCTGCCGGAGCGCTGCCGCGAGGTCGTCCAACTCCGGTTTCAGGAGAATCTGAGCTACAAGGAAATTGCCGCGCGCCTCGGCGTCACCACCGATACCGTCAAGGTGCAGCTGGGCCGGGGTCTCCGGCGTTGTGCGAAGTTCTTTGCCGCGCGCGATCTGCTCCACCGCAGGAGTGGCGCGAAAGAGGCCGCATCATGAAATCCGATGCCACCGAGCCGTTCGAGGACCACGACCCGATCGAGGAGGCCGCGGTTGCCTGGCTGATCGAGCGCGACGAGGGCTTTGCCCCCGGCCGCGCGGCCGAGTTCGCCCGCTGGCGCTCATCGCATCCCCGGCGCGCCGCGGCCGTCGCGCGCCTGGAGGAAACGTGGAGTCTGCTCGAGGGATTGCCCGCCATGCCCCCGAAATCGTCCGCGACGGAACTGGCGTTCCCGAGGCAGGCGCGTCGCTTCCGCGCCGCTCTCTGGGTGCCCTTCGCCGCGGCCGCGGCCATGATGCTGGCGTTCGTCTGGTGGCGGAGCGAGTCGCGCAGCCTGGACGCCCATTACGCCACGGTCGCGGGTGCGCTGCAACGCGTCGCCCTCCCGGATGGCTCGGTGATCACCTTGAACATGAGCAGCGCGGCCAGCGTGCAGTTCTCGTCGGGTGAGCGCCGCGTGCGGCTGGCCGCAGGTGAGGCGCATTTCGAGGTCGCTCCCGATGCGGCGCGCCCGTTCCTCGTGACGGCGGGCGGCATCACGGTGCGGGCGGTGGGCACCGCGTTTAATGTCCGCGTCGCCGCGGCGGCGGTCGAAGTAGTGGTCGCGTCCGGCAAGGTGCGTCTCACCCATCCGGATCAACCGGCGGCTTCGGTCGACGCAGCACTTGCCGCCGCGCCGTTGCTCGAGAAAGGCGACCGCGCAATCGTGGCCCGTGACGCGTTAGAGGTTGTCCCCGCCATCACGCGGCTCGAACCGGCGCAATTGCGCGAGACGCTGGCCTGGCAGCAGGAAATGCTGATCTTCCCGGAGACACCCCTGCGCGAAGTCATCGCCCAGTTCAATCGGCGCAACCGCACGCAGCTGAGCCTCGGTGACGCCGACCTGGGTGCCCGCTTGATTGGCGGCACGTTTGCGGCGGGCAACGTCGAGGCCTTCGTGAGCCTGCTGGAGCGCGGCGGCGATCTGTCCGCGGAGCGTCGGGGCGACCGCGAAATCATTCTGCGCAAGGCGCGATAAGCCGGGAAATTCGCATCGCGCCTGCGTCGCTTTTCCAATGCGGGAGCGTTTCACCATAAGAACTCGGGGCGGAAAAGTAGCTACCATCCATACAGTCCTTCATGGCAAAGAGGGCACGGACGCCCGAATCGACGACCCGGAGAATACCAAGCGTGAAGGTCTGCGACTCTCATGGAGCGCAGCCACCTTCTGCGGCTTTCACCACGGCCAGGACGACACCAACTGGTGCTGGAAGATCCAGCCAGCCTTGCCTGCGAGAATCTTTCTGCCCCTCATCTTGCTGCCCACCCTGCCTTGGCGACAATTTCGCGATCGGAGAGGATGCACTTCGTTCGCTGCCCGCGTCGGGCTCTTCGGTCGAGTCCCAACCCATTTGGCAGAAAAATTGGGGGCAGGAAGATTTCCTCCCTGGGAGCTTTGAGTCCATGGAGCTTCCGCAAACGGTGAAAACAGCTGTTACCCATTTCGCGCTGCGTTGCGTCTCAGGAGTGAGGCACCTCCTCCGCATGGCGCAAAATCTCCACCCCAGCAGTCCCGTCATCGCCACCGTGCTCTGCTGTGCCATCGGTGCGACGGCGGCGACTGGGGCGGAGGCGCGCAAGAAGAGCTACGATGTGCCCGGCGGCGATGCCGCCACGACGCTCGCGCAGTTTGCCCGGAACTCCGGCGATCAGATCGTCTACCTGGTCGAGAACGTCCACACGGAGAAAACGCAGCCCGTGCGCGGCGAGTTCACCGCGATCGAAGCCGTCCGGCAGATGCTCACCGGCACCGCGCTCTTCGCCGTGCAGGACGAGGCGACCGGGGCCCTTGTGGTGAGCCGCCGGCGTCCCGAACCGGCGCAGAAGCCGGAGGCAAACTCGGCGCCGGCGCGCCCTGCGCCGGCGGGACCTGCCGCCGCACCGCCCGAACGGCCCCCAATCTCTCAACCCAAGGCAAGCGTATCTTCACCTATGAAAAATCGCACGGCGCTCACATTTCTGGTCGGCTGGCTTTTCGCGAGCGTAGCCGCCGAGGCCCAAACCACCGGCACCATCCAAGGCCGTGTCCAAAATGTCGTCTCGGGCCAGTATCTCAACAACGCGCGCGTGTCCGTGCAAGGCACCGCCCTCTCGAGCCTCACGGACGAGTCAGGCACTTTTCGGATCGCTCAATTGCCGATGGGCCCCGCGGTGCTTGAGGTGTTCTACACCGGCCTCGATCCGCTGCTGGTTCCAGTACAGATCACTGGAGGCGGTACGGTCGTGCAGGATGTCGGGCTCACCAACGTTGCCCGGTACGGCCGAGCTTCCGACGCCGTGAAACTCGACCCGTTTGTCGTGTCCACCGCCCGCGAGACCAACGCCGCCGCGATCGCCATCAACGAGCAGCGGTTTGCCCCGAACCTGAAGACCGTGGTCTCCACCGACGCGTTCGGCGACGTGACCGACGGCAATGTGGGCGAATTCCTGAAGTTTTTGCCCGGCATCGCGACCAACAACGAAGACGGACAGGTGGGAACCATCTCGATTCGGGGGTTCGAGGCCAACCAGACGCGCATCACGAGCGACGGTGCGGAACTCGCCAACACCGGCGTGAGTGGCGCCAAGACGCGCGATGTTTCCTTCGGACAGGTGTCGATCAACAACCTGGCGCGCGTCGAGGTGATCAAGTCGCCCACGGCGGCCGATCCGGCGGATACGGTGGGCGGCACGATCAATTTCGTGACGAAGAGCGCCTTCGAACGCCGGAGCGCCGAATTGGCCTACAACGTCAGCTTCTCGGCCAACAGTCGCGACGTGAGCGCCCGCCGGGAGCCGACGGTGGGCGACCGGATGATCCACAAGATGGCGCCGGGGTTCACCTTCGACTACACCCTGCCGGTCAACCGCAACTTCGGGCTGGTTGTCACCGGGCAGCATTCGGATCGCTATGTGCAGGCGACAGAACACCGGATGCTGTATTCGACCGCAGCTGCGGCGGGAGCCTCGCCGGGCGCCCCGTTCCTCTCGGAACTCCGCTTTGCGGATGCCGCCCGCCTGCCCAAGCGCCAGTCGCTGGGGTTGAAGGCCGACTGGCGCCTGGCGGCCAACTCGGTGTTGAGCGTCTCCGTGCAGACGAGCGGGTTTCTCACGACCCGATCGCCGATCCAAATGACCATCCAGCCCGGGGCGACGGTGACGCCAAACCCGGTCACCGGGAAGCGGATGACGTCCGGCCCCGATTTTGTCAGTGGCGCGACGGGGCGGGGCGTGGTCCGGATGCTGGATTCGGAGGATATCCAGCAGGTGGGCCGGATCCGGCTGTTGAACACCCGCTACCGTTTCGACAACGGCACGTGGAAGGTCGATGCGGATTTCGCCTATTCGCTCGCCCTGGGGTCGTATCGCGACATCAACGCGAAGCCGCCGCGCTTCCAGCGGATGATCACCAATTTCGCCGTGCCGGTGCGCGTGGAGTTGCGGAACATCGACGAAAACGGCCCGCGCTCCATCAAGCTCTTCGACAACAACGAGCAGGAGTTGAGCCTGTATGATATTCGCAATTATCGATTGGTGGATGCCCGGCAGAACAGCAAGGACTACGCCGACACGTTCAAGCGCGGGCGGGTCGATCTGCGCCGGCGGCTCAACCTGTTTTCGTTTCCGTTCGCGGTGCAGGTCGGGGCGTCCGGCCGAAGTCAGACGCGCGATGTGCGCCACTACAACACCATCTGGAATTACACGGGGCCCGCCGATCTCTCGTATCTGGCGCACACGCAATACAAGACGCGCGGCGACCCGAACTTCGATCCGATCCAGTGGTTGTCGACGATGAAGGCCTGGGCCGCCTTCCAGGCGGACCGCACTCTTTTCACCCTGACGCCCGCCCAGGTGGTCGCAGCGGCGACGTTTTCGATCACGAATTCCCTGTGGGTGCAGGAAAACGTCGACGCGCAATATGGCGAGGTCGACCTCCGGCCTTTCCCGCGGCTGTCAATTCTCGCGGGCGTGCGACGGGAGGGCACGACCCTGGAGGCGTACGGGCCATGGTACGATCCCAGCGCGGTGTGGGTGCGCAATGCCAATGGGAGCTTCGCCCATAACGCCGCCGGGCAACGCCTGCGCCGGCCGGATGCCGGAGCAATGGGCTCGCTGGAAGAGGTGGCGCTGACGCGCAAGGACCGGGGCGCGCACGCTGGCCGCAGCTACGACGGCTACTATCCCAGCGCCCACGCCACTTATAATATAACGGCGAATATCCTGGCCCGCGCCTCCTTTGCGGAAACCTACGGCCGCCCCAATTTCACGGAAATCGTACCCACCACCACTGCTACGGAACTCGATCTCACCGATGATCCGACGAAGCTGGGAGGGCGGTTGACCGTCCGCAATCCGGGCCTCAAGCCCTGGGCGGCAAAGAACTACGATGTCTCGCTCGAGTACTACACGCCGCATGGCGGGCTTTGCAGTGTCGGGGCGTTTCGCAAGGACGTGAGGGGTTTCTTCGTCAACGAGACCCACCTCGTGACCGAGCAGGACCTGCAGGCCTACGAACTCGGTTCGAACTACCTCGGCTGGGAAATCACCTCGCGCACCAACGGGGGCAACACCCGGCTTCAGGGCGTCGAGTTCAACCTCCAACATTCGCTCCAGCCGCTGGGCAAGTGGGGACGCCCCTTCGAGGTGTTCGTCAATGGTTCGAGGCTGACCCAGGACGGCAACCAGCGGACGAGTTTCGGTGGCTTCGCGCCCCGGAATCTGAACTGGGGCGCCAGTTTCACGAACAAGCGCTTCCGCGTCCTCGCGCGGTGGAATCAGGTTGCCGACCGCTTCCAGAGCCTGATCACCAACATCGGCACTAATGGCAGCCAGTACATCGTGGCCAAGACCACCCTGGACGTGAATGCGGAGGTCCGCCTCACGCCGTGGCTCTCCGCGTACGCCAACTGCAACAATCTGCTGAACGCCGCCGACAAACTCGACCGCTATGCGGACGAAACGCCTGTCTACGCGCGCCGCTACCAAGTGGTGGAAAACGGCACGCTGATCACCTTCGGCGTCAAAGGCCGGTTCTGAAGCGCCCGTGAAAACACCACGGCTATCTCTCATCCTCCTCTGGCTGGCCCCGCTCGCCGGATTGGCGGCACAAAAGACGGCGCCGGTGCAAAACACGGGGGAGCCCCTCCAGGGCCTGGAGGTTGGGGCGCTGCCACTGGTGTTCCGCGAGGGAGTCGATCCAGGGAAACTGGATCGATTGGTGACCGACACCTGGAAGAGCTCCCTTGAAATGCGGGTCAAAGGTCTGACCGAAGAGCTGGCCAAGGATCCCGCCAAGATAAAGATGCCCTGGCTGGGCCATTGGATCAACGCGGCGCTGTACCGGGGCGACCGGCTGAAAGAGGTGAATGCCGTGATCCGCGCTTGGCTGAAGGCTGGGTCGCCCCCGGGCGCGGGCGTGGCGGAACCGGCCCTTGCCGAAGATTCCGCCAATCCCAAGGCGCAAATCATGGCCGAGCTGAATGAAGGCGGATTGGAGATCAAGCTGCTGCTGATGTACGGTCGCGACGGCAAGTATCCCGGCCGCTTGGAAGCCGATATCGAATCGAAGCTCAAGGAAGGTGCCTGGGAAACGATCTGCGTGTATCTCGATCCCGACGGTAAGTGGCAGAAGCGAATGGCCGGATACATCGGCCACAAATATCAGGTCCTCCCGCTCATCTGGGGCCGGATGTGGGGCACGGAAAATCACGACGTCCGACGCAAACCTTGGGTGTATCTTGCCACGGCCTTGCTGCGGAGGGACCCGGCCTACACCAGCAGGCAGATCGGCGGGCATACGGTGGAGGAGTGGTTCGCCCTGCTGAGGGACTTCATGCCGCTGTATATGAAAGACAGGGTGTTGACGGGGTTGTGGATCGAACCCGGCGGGCATTACGCCCACATCACGTTCTCGACGATGATCGACCTGTATGAGACGGCGCCCGATCCGGTGGTCCGTCAGCAGGCGAAGATGTTCCTCGATCTGGCGCTGATCGAAGACGAGCAGGTCAGCGTGAACGGACTGCGCGGCGGCGGTCGGAGCCGGACGGCGGCGATGGCCGCCACGACCAGCGGGTTCAAGGACGTGATCTTCGGCGACAAGCCCGGCCTGCTGCTGAGCGACTACCAGGCGCCGCCCATCGCGATCGTGCTGCGCCACGCCAAAGGCGCGGTGCAGCCGTATCGCATCTACACCCGGGTGCCGGGCGAAAATGCGCCGGGCCGGGAGGGTTACGCCCACGTTTCGCGCCTGGTGAGTTACGCCTTCCGCACGCCGGCCTACCTGTTGGGCGGCGCGCTGCAGGATCCCAACCTGGACTATCACGCGACTTCCAACCAACGGCGTTGGAGCGGCCTGATCTTCCAGAGCGGCGAAGCGGTGTATCCGTGGCCAAAGGAAGTATTCAAAAACGCGGACGTCGGCCGGAGCGGGAACGCCTTTTGGGGCGTCCAGCACGACGACGTGATGGTGCTTCAGAAGCTGCGCAAGTCGGCCAGCGTCGACCGCATCCAGGCGGTTTTTTCGCCGGGGCTCATGCTCACGGAACGCGCCGGGTGGATTTTCGCGGAGGCCGGCAGCGGCTATGCCGCCGTCTGTTTCGTCGATCCCGAAAACCCCGCTGCCATCGGACAGTATGTCATGTCCGAAGCGCCCAGAATCAAGCGGCAGCCCGTGGGGCAATTCGCCCTACCGCAGAAGGACTTTCTGCCGATGATATTTCACGCTGGCTATGCCCGCCAACATGGGACGTTTGAGAAATTCCAGGAGTCGATCCTCGCGGGTAAGCGTGTGATCAACCAAGCGGCGTCCGAGCTCGAATACCGTCCCGTGGATGGGCCGGTGATCACATGGAACTTCAATCAGGACGCCGACCCGCTGCCGTTGCCGCGGGTGAACGGCAAGTCCCCGGACCTGCAGCCGGCGTGGTTGTTCAACAGCCCGTTCCTGAAAGCGAAATGGGAAGACCCGCGGATCTACGCCGGAGCGGGGCCGTTCCGCGCCGTCTACGATTTTTCTACCCACGAGATCCACCAGCGGCGGGTGCCCTGACGCGCTCAATCATGCAACTGCTCAGAATGATAACCACAGACTCGGACCGGCGGCCGGTCGGCGGGCGCCGCCGCTTCGCTGGCGGCGGGGCATGGTGGCCGTTGACGGTCATCGCCATTAGTGGAGTCGCCTTCGCCGGTCGGGCCACTGCTGCAACTGCCGCGCCCGGTCATCCCAACATCCTCGTGATCCTCGCCGACGACCTCGGCTACGGCGACGTGCAATGCTACAACCCGCAGCGCGGGAGAATCCCGACGCCGAATATCGATCGCTTGGCGGCACAGGGCATGCGGTTCACGGATGCGCATTCCTCCTCTGGCGTGTGCTCGCCGTCGCGCTACACGCTGCTGACCGGGCGCTATCACTGGCGCACGCGGCTTCAGTCCGGCATCGTCAAGGTCTTTGGCGAACCGACGATCTCACCCGACCGCCTCACCATCGCCGGCCTCGCCAAACAGCACGGATACCGCACCGCCTGCATTGGAAAATGGCACCTGGGGTGGAACTGGCCGATCGCTGAGTCCCAGCGCAAGCTCCTCCAGGCTGCGCCGCAGTCGGGCCCGAATGACGAGGCACCCCTCGCGAGCGCCGAGCAGCGGGCCGCGTGGCGCGACATTTTTTCGCAGGCCATCGGCGGCGGACCGACGAGCTGTGGGTTCGACACGTACTTCGGCACCGACGTCCCGAACTGGCCGCCGTATTGTCTTATCGAAAACGATCGCACCGCGGGCGTGCCGACGGAGTTTCTGCCGCGGGCAAAACTGCAGAACAATCTCGCCAGCACGCAGGGGCCGGCGCTGTCCGGCTGGAGGTTGGAGGGAATCCTGCCCGCGCTGGCGGAGCGGGCTGCGGGATTCCTGGCCGACGCGGCGGCGCAGCCCGCGCCCTTCCTGCTTTATCTCCCGCTCACCGCGCCCCACACGCCGCTCGCGGTCAACGCCCCGTGGCACAAGCGGAGTGGGCTGAACACGTACGCCGATTTCTTGATGGAGACGGATGCCATGGTGGGCCGCGTGCTCGACGCCCTGGAAAGAAGCGGCGCAGCTGATCGCACGCTGGTGATTTTCACTAGTGACAACGGTTTCGCCCCCTATGTCGGCGCCGGCGAACTCGAGCAGATGGGCCATTTTCCCAGCGGCCCGTTGCGCGGCTACAAGGGGGATGCCTGGGAGGGCGGCCACCGGGTGCCGTTCATCGTCCGCTGGCCTGGCGTCGTGAAACCGGGGGCAGAATGCAGCCGACTGATCCATCAAGCCGACCTGATGCGGACGATGGCCGACATCCTCGGCGCCACGCTGCCCGACAGCGCGGGCGAAGACAGCTTCAGCCTGCTCCCGCTGCTGCAGGGCGGCAGCTGGCCGGTGCGCGAGCATGCGATTAGTTGCGCGATGCGCGGCCAGCCGGCGTTGCGCCACGGCCATTGGAAACTCGTCGCCGAAGCGACGGGCACGGGAGGCCCTCCCGTCTGGATGGCCGGCGTGCCCGACCGCGGCGGACCCATCACACCGTCGACTCCGGTCCTCTTGTATAATCTGGCCGACGACATCGGCGAGACGAAGAACCTCGCCGCCGCAGAGCCCGCTCGCGTTGCCGCGATGCAGGCACTGCTGGAACAACTGATCGTCGCTGGTCGGAGCACGCCGGGCGCCCCGCAGAAGAACGATATCGAGGTGATCCGGTATCCGCGGGCCGCCACCGCTCCGCCCGGAAAAAAGTCCGGGGCCGACAGGAAGGCTGGCGCGTCCGAAGGTTGAGGCGGCCGGAGCGGATCAAAGACTCCGATAGCCGACCACCATCCCCGTACCCATATCACATGAATCCTTCGCACGCACTCTGGCGCGGAGCCGTCCTCGCGGCTGCGCTGACATCGGCTGCGGTTTGGGCTGAGCCGACGGTAGAACCGCAGCCGCCCTCATCTCTTACGACGAGAGTCACGGAGTTTGTCTCCTACAAGAAGCAGGGCGATCCAGTGGTCCTGATTCCGCCAGCGCAGGCGGCCGGTGCGGGTGGGAAAAACTCCTACCGCCTGATCGCCGATATTTCTTACCTCGGTGAGGACTACCCGGAGCGGGCGGACCTCTACCTGCCGCTGGGTGAAGACCAAATCTATCCCGCCATTCTGGACATCCACGGCGGCGGCTGGTTGATCGGCGACAAGACATGGCAACGCGTGAACGCCGGAGTCATGGTCAGCCGGGGATTTGCCGTCTTTACCATCAACTACCTGCTCGGACGGCGGCCGACCGGAAAGGTGAAGGATCAAGGCGGTTGGCCACGCAACTTGCTGGATTGCAAGACGGCATTGCGTTTCATGCGGGCGTACGCGGACAAACTGCACATTGACCCCAATCGGATTGCGGTCAGTGGCCAATCCGCGGGAGGGCATCTGGCCCTGTTGACCGGGCTGAGCGCCAACCTTCCCGAGTATCGCGACGGTTTCTACCAAGGCCAGTCGGAGCACGTTTCGGCGATCGTGAACTTCTATGGCGTGACCGATCTTCGCCTCTGGGGAGCGAACGCGCTTTTCAGCGAATGGGACCGTGCCGACACCAGGATCCTGTCGCTTGCATCACCGGTCGATCTGGTCGTGAAAGCCAGCCCGCCCATTCTAACTCTCCATGGTGGAGCCGACAAAATGGTCGACTTCAAACACGCCGAATCGCTCGACGCTGCGGCGAGGAAACACGGTGCACCGCATGAGTTGATTATGTTGGAGGGCGCCTCCCACGGCTTCAAAATTGTCCCCGACAAGAACAACGGGAAACGCGATTTGACCGATGATGTGGTGAGATTTCTGGAAAAGCACCTGGGCGGCAACCGGTAGGTGTGCGGGCGCGCCCGTCCGAAGGGCCAGGGCCGAAAGGGTGAGGCCTTGCGTCTGAGTCCAAGACGGAGGTGGGCGTCATATTTTCCAGATACGAACGGCAGAACTCGCTCCCCTGTTTTCGGCTGTCTGTGCAAGGGCCTTACCCGTCGCGCGGAGCTCCGAAGCCGACGAGCGGCGGATGAAGAGGCCTCCGGACAGGGTCAATAGGGACAGGTCAATAAATATCCCTGCTCAGGGTCGCGTTCAAGGGACAGGTCAATAATCCCTGCGCAAGGTATCCGCCCAAGGGACAGGTCAATTATTCCCGCTTAGGGGACGCGTTCAAGAAACCCCTCCCGGATCCGATCCCCCTGAAAATCCAGTTTCCTATCAGCCGCCGCCCCAGAATCGGATTCTGGCCGTGACAGAAAGAAACCGCTGGCGCGCGTTCGCGGATTGGCTCACTACCGGATGACTTTGAGCCCCAAAATCCCGTTCGTTTCCGAGCATTCCTCAACCCCTGGTTGGCCGCCTCCCCAACATGCCCGATCGCAGATCATGAACACTTTGCAGAAGCTGTTTCTTAGGAGCTGGCCGTGACAGAACGAAACCGCTGGAGCGCAGTCGCGGAGTGGCTCACCACCAGATGACTCCGCGCCCCAAAATTCCCGCTCGTTTCCGAGCATTCCTCAACCCCTGGTTGGCCGCCTCCCAAAAATGTCCGATCGCA
>SXGR01069574.1_pt1 | contig 11566 bp, 13 predicted proteins | sample 3174711 | NCBI WGS metagenome assembly SXGR01 (sample SAMN11356860, study PRJNA531348) | freshwater metagenome | isolation source: freshwater sample F1-60 | place: China: Fuxian Lake, Yuxi | collected 2017-12-25
AGGCCGCCCGCGAGGTCGCTCAGGATATCGCCGAACATGTTTTCCGTGACGATCACGTCAAACGCCTCCGGCTTGCGCACGAGGAACAGCGCCATCGCATCCACATAGACGCGCTCCGTCGCCACGTCGGGATAATGGGCGGCGATCTCGTCGAAGATGCGGCGGAAAAACACCATCGAGGGCAGCACGTTTGCCTTGTCCACCAGCGTGCAGTGCTTGCGACGCTTGCGGGCGAGGTCGAAAGCAAAACGGATCACGCGCTCGCAGCCTCGACGCGTGAGCCGCAGCACATCGCGCGCTTCATCGGTGGAGGGCTGCGTGCTGAGACGGGCGGAAAAAAGCCCCTCGGTGTTCTCGCGCACGATGACGAAATCAATCGTCGGGAGCGGCGGCTTCCCAGCCGCCGGAGCGACATCGGCGGCTGGGAAGCCGCCGCTCCCGTAGCCTTTCAGCGGCGTATCGTTGCCGTGGTAGAGTTTGATCGGACGCGGCCCCGCATAGAGGTCGAGCTTCTCGCGCAGATCAATCTGTGGCGTCATTTCGCGGCCATCCGGCCAGCGCACACTCGGCAGACCCATCGCGCCGAGCAACACCGCATCCGCCTTTGCACAGCCATCCAACGCCGCCGTCGGGAGCGGATTCCCACTGCGCAAGTATTCCCCCGCGCCGACGGAGTATTCGTGATAGGCGAACTTCACCCCGTCGAGCGACGGCGCGAGCGCCTGGAGCACGCGCACCGCCTCGCGCGTGACATCCACCCCGATGCCGTCGCCGGGCAGGACGGCAATGTCGAACGTGCGAACGCTATGAGCTTTGGCGGTCATGTCAGTGAGTTGATTCGGGATGATGCTGCCAAAAGAAATCATTGGCGACCATGCGTAATTCCGTATTTTCCCTGTTGTTTTGCGGCAGGTGCAGCGTCAGGAGCGGCGGCATCCTTGCCGCCGGGAGTTCACCTGGCAACAGTCAACCCGGCGGCCGGGAAGCCGCCGCTCCGGTGATTTGAAAATGTCCACGAAACGAAAATCCAAGATTCGCCCGGTGGTCGCGCTGCTGGTCGAAACCTCCAACGCCTTCAGCCGCGAACTGCTCCACGGCGTGCGCGACTGGATGCGCGCGCACGGTTCCTGGGCCATCCACCTTTCGGAGCAGGGACGTGGCAACCAGCCTCCCTCGTGGCTCGGCAGTTGGCGCGGCGACGGGATCATCGCCCGGATCGAAAACGACGCCATCGCCGCCGCCGTCCGCGCTTGCCGCTTGCCCACGGTGAACGTGAGCGCGTCCGGGCTGGCTCCGGAGTTTCCCGCCGTGATCAGCGACAGCGCCGCCATCGCGGAACAGGCCGCGACCCACCTGCTGGAACGCGGACTTCGTCACTTCGGCTACTGCGGCGACGCTCGGTTCACCTGGTCGCAACGTCACGGCGACAATCTGATCAAGGCTCTCCAGGAACGAGGGCACACGTGCTCGGTCTTTCCCGCGGCGATCGGCGATGCTGCGGACTGGCGACGCGAGCAGGCCAAGCTCACCCGCTGGCTCAAGTTCCTGCCCAAGCCGGCGGGCGTGATGACGTGCTACGACATTCGCGGGCAGCAGGTGCTCGATGTCTGCCGCGCCATCGGATTGCGTGTGCCGGAAGACGTGGCCGTGATCGGCCAGCACAACGACGAACTCCTCTGCGAACTCTGCGAGCCGCCCTTGAGCAGCGTGATTCCCAACGCCCGCCGCGCTGGCTTCGAAGCGGCCGCCCTGCTCGACCGGCTCATGCGAGGAAAGGCCGGGGTTCCGAAACGAATTGAAGTTCCGCCCGTCGGCATCGCCACCCGCCAGTCCACCGATCTCGTCGCTGTCGGGGACGAACGCCTGGCCCGCGCCATGCGCTTCATCCGCGAGCACGCCCACGAAGTCATCAGCGTCGAGGACATCGCCCGCACCGCAGGAATCTCACGCTCCCTGTTGGAACGAAAGTTCCGCGAGGCTTTCGGGCGTTCCCCCTGGGACCAGGTCTTGCAACTTCGTCTGCGCCAAGCCGAGCACCTGCTCTCCCAAACCCGCCTCAGCATCGCCGAAATCGCCGAGCGCACCGGCTTCGGCACGCCGGAATACTTCAGCGCCGCCTTTCGCAAACTGACCGGAACCTCCCCGCGCTCGGCTCGCAATGTCCGTCGGTGATGGCCGCACTCTTCAAGCTCATGCTAAAGCCCGGAATGAGGCGCGGTGAAAACTGGAAGCGCCATTGCCGGAAACATTTCTCGAAGCCATCCTCAGCGCCGTCGTCCAGAACTGATGTTTTTGCACCAATGAACCGCCTCGCCATCATTCTTGCCGCAACACTCGTGTCGCTGCCTCACCTTCAGGCGGCGGACCAAACTGCCACCGTCACGAACACGCCCGGCCTCGTCGCCTTCTGGGATTTCGTGAAACGGGAGCCGGACGGAGCGCGGCGCTTCACCGCGCATGTGCCCGCCGGAGCCAGAACGGACTATCCCCTCGATGCCGCGAACTACATCAAAGACTACTGGGGCGCTGGTCGCGAGGCGACGTATGCCGACTTCCCGCAGCTCGGCCGCGGACCGTTCGGCAATGCCATCCGCATCGTCAAAGAAAGCGACGCTGACTTCCGGCCGTTCCTCTTCGTGCCGCGTGCGCGACTGCACGACACGCCGCTCGACATCAAGGGCGCGGGAAAATCCGTCACGGTCGTCGTGTGGGCCATTCGCGAGAGCGGCAATCACGCGCTGGCGGGCATCTGGCACGAAGGCACCGACTTGAAGCAGAAGGAAACCACCGCCATCGCCAGGGTGGAGCGCGGGCAGCGGCAATACGCGCTCTTCGCCGGCCTCAACAAGCAGGGCAGCGCCTGCGGTCATGTCTCGGAGAACGGCGCGAGTTCCTTCCTGAACAAGTATGCGCTGCACAAGAGCAACTCCGCCGGCCTCTCCCCCGAAGTGCCCGCCGACTCGCCCGCCGCAGTGCTCGACAAATCGTGGCAGTGCTTCGCGATGACCTTCGACCATGAGAAGGACGAACTCACCGGCTGGCTCAACGGCGTCTCCGGCGACCGCTGGCTGGATAATCCCAAGAACGACAATCTCATTAAGTCAGCCTACAACGCCTACATGCAGGGCCACTACGCACGCACGCCGGCGAAGGAACCTGCGGAGGACGCCGCCTTTCCCAAAGACCAATACTACAACCCACCCGAAGCCGAGCCGCTGAGCGTGAAAGTGCTGCGCGAGTCGGTCGACGAACGCGTCGAACTGCGCGAGCATCGCTACACCAAGATCGAAGTCACCCTGCGCGGCGGAAATGAAGCCGCCCGCGACCTCATCGCCCTGCGGCTGAACCCGTGGTGGTATCCGCACGACCTTTATACGCCAAAGGACGCCCAAAGCGGGGGCCCCTTCACCATCGGCCGCGTCATCCACAGTAGCCGCAGCGTCGGCTTCACCGGCTGGATCGGCGGCGTGGCCGTGTTCGAACGGGCGCTGAGTCTGGAGGACTTGGAGAAGCTGGCGGCCCTGGCGAAAGTTGCGCCGATTCCGCCCCCAACCCGCGCCACCCGCTGAAGGCGTGGCAGGAATCAGCCTTCCACGAACAGGGCGAGCCGGAGCTTGGGAAAACGAAATCCGGTTTGCCGAACACCAGCCGATGCCGACGCCAGCCGGTGATGCGACGCGAACGGTGGCAAGCGTTTTCCTGCTTCGTTCAAAACGACAGACCTGGCAACGTGCGCGCATGGCAGCCGGAAGACGATGGACACGCGATGAGTTGCTCGTCGCTCTGAATCTCTATCACAAGCTCACTTTTGGTCAGCTTCACGCACGGCAACCAGCGATTGCCGCGCTGGCGGACAAGCTTGAACGCGGCTCGAACAGCGTCGCCATGAAGCTCTGCAACTTCGCTTCGCTCGATCCGGCGTTGAAGCTGCGTGGCATCAAAGGGCTGGAAGGCGCGAGCGCGCTTGACCGCGAGACGTGGAACGAGTTTCACAGCAATCTGAACGAGATCGTGCCCGTGACTGAGGAGGGTCTGCGCAAGTTGTTCGGCGTAGATGAGAGCGGTGAGCTTGAGGTGTTGCCGCGCGAAGGCGTCCGTGTGCGCAAGCGGCCACCGACTGGTCCGACCGAGACGACAGCGACTTTGAAGTTGCGCCGAGGGCAGGACTATTTCCGCGACGCCGTTCTGAACAACTTTGGCGGACGTTGCGGCGTCACTCAGCTTGCTGTGCGCGAGTTGCTGATTGCTTCGCACATCCTTCCATGGGGCACTCACGTTGCCGAGCGGTTGAATGTTCGCAACGGCCTTTCGCTTTCGCGCCTTCACGATGCAGCCTTTGACCAAGGGCTGATTACCTTCGACGACAATTTCCGCATGGTCGTTTCTCCCCGCTTGAAGGCGGAGTTGCCTCAACGGGCTGTCGCCGAGAACTTCGGTGCCTACATCGGGCAACCGTTGAGTTTGCCAGACGACGCAGCGCTCCCAGAATTGGCTTTCCTCGCGGAACATCGCACGAAGAAATTCCGGAAGGCGTGAATGGCGCAGGTTCCCAGCGCCGTAGGCGCGGCATCTTTGTAGAAACACCGCCCAACAGAAATCCAAAGCCCCGTAGGGGCGGCATAGTCAATCAAGCGGCTTGAAAATGTAGCGCTCGTCGTATTCGACCTCGAACTTGTCGAGCAGCGCGGTGTATTCATCGAGAAACGATTTCTCCGCGTGATGCTTCTGTTGGTTCTCGATGTAGCGAATCACTGCGCCGAGTTGCGAACGCGAATACGAGAACGCACCGAAACCTTCCTGCCACGAAAACCGGCCCGGCACCCAGCGCTTCTCGTTGATGAATTTTGACGAGCCCGCCTTCACATCGCGCACCAAGTCCGAAAGCGCCATGTCCGGCTTGAGGCCGACAAGCATGTGCAGGTGATCCGGCATGTTGTTTATCGCAATGAGCTTTTGCTTCTGTGCGGAGACGATGCCGGTGATGTATTTCTGCAACTCGTCGTTGTGCCCCGGAGCGATAAGGCTTTGACGACCTTCCACGGCGAATACGACTTGAACGTAGATTTGGGAGTAGGTGTTGGCCATGCGCCGAAGATGCCGCTCCTGACGGAGCTTGAAAATCTCTATTGCGATTGGTTCTACAAAGATGGCGCACCTACGGTGCTGAAGCGACAGTCCTCAGTTCCACAGGTGGTCGGTGAGCGTGCATTTCTCCGGCGCGGCGGGGTCGAGGATGCTGGCGAGCTTCGGGCCTTCGGCGGGGAATTCCGGGAACTCGAACGCGCGCCCCGGCTTGAACCCGACGAGGAAGATGCGCTGACGGTGTTGCGGCACCACTTTCTGCGCGTCGATCACCTTCCAATGGACCTGATACCCGAGGGCGTTGGTCAGGGTGTCGTGGATGATCTGGAAGGTGCGGCCCTGGTCATGCGGACGAGGTGTTTCACGTTCTCCAGCACGAAGGCGGGCGGTTGGTGGTAATCGAGGATGTCCGCGATGGAGAAGAAGAGGTTGCCCTGTTTCTCGTCCTGAAAGCCGTGCTTGCGGCCGAGGCTGTTCTTCTAGGAGACACCCGCGAGGCTGAAGGGCTGGCAGGGAAAGCCGCCGCACAGAATGTCGAACTTCGGAATGTCGGCCACGGCCACGGAATGGATGTCGCCGTGCGGAGTCTCGCCGAAGTTGGCGGCGTAGGTCTGGCGGCTGAACTTGTCCCAGTCGCTGGAGAAGACGCAGCGCGCGCCCGCGCGCTCGGTGCTGGTCCCTCACCCTTGATCCCTCTCCCATCCGATGGGCGAGGGGGCGAACCCACCAATGCCGCAGAAGAGGTCGATGAAGCGCAAGGCGGAGCCTTGACCCGATGGAGCGCCGGACTCCGATCCGGCGGGTGCCGATTTGGAAATCGGCTCTCCAGTGCGGTAGGGCGGGGCATCTTCGTGCAGCATTGGAGCGCGGCTCTCCCGAGCCGCAGCACGCCCGGATGCCGGACGCGCCTTAGAGTTAACTGGAGCCGCTCTTTGTGCTCGTGGCTGCTGCGGGTCTGGAGACCCGCGCTCGTGTGCCCGGCAGGGGTCTGGTCTATCGGGGTGAAAGGTCCCCGACGGGGGTAGTGACGCCAACCGTAGCCGAACCGCCAGGTCGTCTCCGCAAGGAGCCGGCGCGAAAGGGTGGCAGGCAAACGTACGACCGGAGGAACACAAATGGGCAGTGAGGCAGGATGTCGGGGGCGAGCAGGCGAGCACGCGCGAAGCCCAACAGTCACCGACGACATTCTGTAGAGCCCAGAGGCGCGAACGGAAAGAACAGACCCTGACCCGGGGAGATCCACGCGTTGAGAGACGCGGGGAGGTCAGCAGAGGCCATAGTAGCGTTTGAGGAACGCACGAACAAAAAGGCGTTTCGAGCGAAGGGCCGAAGAACGAAAGAGCAGCACTCAATGAGAACCTGGAAGAAACTTCGCGAGTCATCCGAAACGGCGGGGCGTGACAACTGCGGTCACCACCCCGGTCCGGCCAACCAAGGCCCAGGCGGAGAAGCCGCCGCAAGCCGCGGGAGTGGACGACGAGAAGTGATCTGACGCGGAACTCACCACAGAAAGTAATGCACGAAGACCTGATGGAACAAGTGGTCACGCAGGAGAATGCCACGGTCGCCTGGCTGGCGGTCAAACGTAACGGAGGCGCGCCTGGCATCGACGGCATGACCACCGAAGAGTTGCGCGACCGTGTGCGCGAACACTGGGAAACCATCCGCGCCAAGCTCCTGGCCGGGACGTACGTTCCGAGTCCGGTGCGGCGGGTGGAAATTCCCAAACCCAGCGGGGGCATGAGACTCCTGGGCATTCCGACGGTGCTCGACCGATGGATACAACAAATGCTTTTGCAAGTGTTGCAACTCATCTTCGACCCCGCCTTCAGTGCCAGAAGTTTCGGCTTCCGACCGGGTAAAAGTGCTCACGACGCGGTGCGTGCGGCGCAGAGCTGCGTCCAAGCGGGGAAGGATTGGGTGGTGGATATGGACATCACGAAATTCTTCGACCGGGTCAACCACGACATACTGATGAATCGGATCGGTCAAACGATCCGGGACAAACGGGTGCTGCGCTTGATCGGACGGTATCTGCGAGCCGGAGTGATGATAGAGGGCGTGGTGCAAAGCAGTGAGGAAGGCACGCCGCAAGGTGGACCGATCTCGCCGCTGTTAGCCAACATATATCTGGACGCGCTGGACCAGGAACTGGAACGGCGCGGCCTGGCGTTCAGCCGGTATGCCGACGACTGCAACATATATGTGAGCAGTCAACGGTCGGCGCAACGAGTGCTGGCGAGCATCACGGACTGGATCAATCAACATCTGCGACTGGAAGTCAACGCGACCAAGAGCGGCACGGGGCGGCCCTGGGAACGGAAGTTTCTGGGATTTCGCATCAACCCGGAAGGGAAGATCGAAACCGCACCACAAAGTGTGGAACGGTTCAAAACGAAAGTTCGGGAGTTGTGGCGAAGCTGTCAGAGTCGGACCAGCGTGGAGCTGAGGGACACCTGGCGCGCATACGTCCGAGGCTGGTGGGGATATTTCCGCCTGGCCGAGGACCGCCGCAACCTCTTCGGACTGGAGGGTTGGATTCGGCGCCACATCCGAGCGTGCTTTTGGCAACGATGGGACAACTGGCGGGGGCGGCTGCGGAAGTTGAGGCACCTGGGATTGAGCGGACGCTTGTTGAAAGTGGCGCACAGTTCCAAAGGGGCATGGCGGATCGCGGCCAGTCCGAGCTTGCAGACGGCGTTAAGCAACGCGGTGTTGCGACGCCATGAGTTCTGGATGCCATCAGACCTTGCGGCTGCCATGTAAAGGGCCGCTGCGTTCAACCGCCGGATGCGAGCAAACCGCACGTCCGGTGGTGTGGGAGGGTGCCGGGGCGCAATCCCCGGCATCCGACCCGATCTTGCGTTTCCCGCTCACGCATCCACCCCTTTGCAGAGTTCCGCGGTGGTGAAGCCGAGGGCCTTGGCGAGTTTCGCGACGTTCTTGATGCCGGGATTCCGCAGCCCGCGTTCGATGCCGGAGATGTAGGTGGGATCGAGTCCGGCTTTTTCGGCCAGCTTTTCCTGCGTCAGCTCGCGCGCCTCGCGGCGGCGGCGGGCGTTTTGCCCGAGGGCGGCAAGGACGGTGTCACGTTTCGGCATGACTGATAGTCCATGTCGAAAAGGGCGCGGGGTCTATGGACGATCAGCCAGGTTGAGGACGGGGAAAGTTTCGACACCTCACCCCGGCCCAATGACTCGCTCGCGCCCGCTCGCCCGGCCCGCTGCGGGCCTTCACTCCGAGTGAATTCCATTCGTCGCTTCCCGTCTCCTCCCGTCGGTGGCTACGGGGTGTGGGCGCGGAAGAAGAGGTTGCTGGCACCCGGCGGCAGGGCGTTTGTGAATTTGGCGGCGGTGCCGGTGCTGAGGAAGTTGGCGATCTCGGTCCAGTTGGTCAGGTTGCCGGAGGTGTAGAGGCGATACGTGTTGCCCGGCTCCACGAGGAGCGTGAAGACGAATCCGCCCGGCCCGGCAGCCGCATTGGTGAACACCGGCGCCGAGACGACGGGTGGGGCGGCCACCTCGAGCACCACGATGCCGCGGACCTCCGTGCCGGAGGGCGCGGTGTATGGTTTGGTGCGGCCGGTCCCATTCAGATTGGCGCGGTGGATGCCGCCGCCGCCGCCGGGGATGTATTCCGACCAGTAGAGCGCGTCGCTGGTGACGCAGAGGCCATTGATGAGGCCGATTCCGTAGGGGGGGTCGGTAACCAGCGGGGTGATACCGGAGCCGTCGAGGTTCGCGCGGCGGATGGCGCTGGGGAAATTATTGTCGGCGTAATAAATATAGTTCGAGGTGACCTGGAAATCGTAGACGTAGACTTTCGGGATGAGAACGGCGGCGTTGGCGCCGTTGAGGTCGGAGCGATAGATGTCGCCCGATCCGGCAACGCGCGACCAATAGAGGTTGGAACTGGTGACTTCGACGGCGAAGGGCGAGGCGATGTTCGGATTGCCGAGGATGCTTTGGTAGCCGGTGCCGTTCGGGAGCTGGGTGTCGAGGTAGTTGCCCGTGAGCGAAGTCCAGTAGATCTGCGTGGCAGTGCCGAAAACATCGTAGGGATTGCTCGCGCTGGCGAAGGTGGCGACGCCAGTGCCGTCGGGGTTGGCTTGCTTGACGGCGTTCAGTTGCTGGTCGGGCCAGTAGAGGAGGCCGTTGGCGGTTTCGAGTCCGTTCGGGCCCTTCACGTTGGCGATGCCGGAAACGATGTTGGCCGGGCTGGAGCCGTCGGCGTTGGCACGAACGATATGGGCACCCGAATCGTCGTTGGCGGTCCAGAAAAGCTTCACCTCGGCGGAGGCGGAGCCAATGAGCGCGAGACTGAATACGAAAAGGAGGACGAACCGGCTGGCCGAGGAGTGTGTCATAGATGGTTAATTGCTGCCGGGAATTTCAGGAAAGGGTGTAACCGCGGCAAGGAAATTACTTACGGGTTGGTTCGCGGGAACAACGACGATTTCATCCGTTTCCATCGGCGTGCATCGCCGCCGGTGCGGGGACGGGGCACAGGCAGGTCCAATACACCCACGCGATGAAGACGCCTTGGAACGGGAGCCGCACCCAGAGAATCCAAGGCGGAATCGAACCGACGCCATGGAACGCGGCGTAGAGGTTTGCGGGGAACACGGCGACCAAGAGGAGGATCAAGCCCCAGCCCGCCACCTTGCGCACGGGCGGAACCAACACGCCAAGTCCGCCCAGAATCTCAGCAACGCCACTGACATAAATCAGGGCCAATGGCCACGGCAGGAAGGGCGGCATGATCGGGAGATAGAACCGCGGCGCGATGAAGTGGTTCAGGCCGGCGGCCACGAAGCAAAGGCCCAGCAGCCAGCGCAAAAGCGTGCGTGTCCGACGAAACTTCATTTGAGCCAATGAATGGCGATTTCCTTCGCCAGCACCTTGAACTCCGGATCGCCGGTGACGAGTTCAGCTTTCTTCTCCTTCGCCAGTGCGGCGGCAAAGGCGTCGGCCAGGCTGATTTTGAAACGAGCCTTGAAGTCGGCGGCGGCGTCGGCCAGCCGCCGATCGGCGGAATGAAACTCGATGGGGGCCGCCCGGAGTTCACCCTCGATGGTGGCCCACGCCGCGTCGCCGTCCTTGCGCCGGATGGTGTATTGCACCTCGGCGTAGTTGACCTCGGTCATGTGGACGGGATGGTCGCGCTGGCCCGCCTTTTCAAGGATCGTGGCGACGGCCTCTGCGCCCGGCTCATCGCGCAGGAGGGCCAGCAGCGCGTGACTATCGAGAACCTGTGTTGCGGGCATACTTGGCTTCCTCTAGTGCTTTTTCCTCGGCTTTGTGTTCTGCCCACTCTTCAGCCAATGGCTTGGCGCCCGGCTTGCGTTTCAGAATTCCCTTCAGCCGACGGATGGTAACCGACGTGACGGGCTTAAGGAGAATGCCTTCGGGCGTGGCCTGGACTACGGCCTTGGTGCCGTCCTCAATGTGGAACTGCTTCCGTAGCCACATGGGGATGACGACCTGCCCCTTGGTGGTGAACCAGACGGAATCAGATTTCGCAGCAGTGCTCATTGGAAGTAATCCTACCATAATCGCTATTTCCGTCCAGAGGCAGGTTTTCTGACTTATTGGCAATGGGCGGAGTATTTTGAATTGGACCTTCAGCGTGGTGGTTCTGGGCAGTGCCACGCTTGTCCAAGCATTTGCTCGCGCCGCGCCCGGCGTTTGGCGGGTTCGGCGGCAACTCATGAACCGTCGCACATTCTTCGAGCCCGCTGCGCTTGCCTCCGCCACCGCTTCGGTTCACGCAGCGGGAAAGCGGGCGCCGCGCGAAGGGCTGCGAGCCGCTACTTACGGAATCCCTTCTCCGTGCCGCCGCGTTTGCCGTCGTCTTTGAGGGTGCCGGGTTTCCAGGCGCGGGCGAGGTCGAGGTCGGCTGCGACGTTCTTGGTTAACGCGTTGATATCCACGAAGCCGAGGCGATTGTAGAGCGCGGGGACGTAGTGGGCATCGCGGATGGCGGCGTATTGTTTCCAGTGCGTCAGGGCACCGCCGAGCTTGCTCAGGCGTAAGGCCGTGGCAGGAATGGGCGGCGGGGATGAGCGTGCTATGACAATTGTTGCGCCGCCCATGCAGGGCTTGTTCGATTTGTTGTTCGTTAACCCAGGGCGGCGCTCGTTTCACTTCGCTTGCCCTGGGCTGTCATCTTTCGGGCCTTCAGCCCAGCCGTGTCAGATTGTGGCGACTCAACGGCCAACGTCCATCCGCGTCGGCATGGGTGACTGCGACCTGATCGCAACGCACCTTTGCCGCTTCACGGTCGCCGATACTCCACCATCACGGGCGGTTCGTCGAACTAGGCCTCATCCACGACGGCGTGTTTGATGACGCGGCGGTCGGTGTCGTAGGCGATGTGAATCTTGCCGTCGCGCGTGCGAAGGACGGCGCAATAGCCGTAGGGGCCGGGGCCGGTCTCGATGGCGCGATTCACGCGCCAGATTTTGCCGAGGTCATCGGAGAGC
>SXGR01270453.1_pt1 | contig 11566 bp, 8 predicted proteins | sample 3174711 | NCBI WGS metagenome assembly SXGR01 (sample SAMN11356860, study PRJNA531348) | freshwater metagenome | isolation source: freshwater sample F1-60 | place: China: Fuxian Lake, Yuxi | collected 2017-12-25
CCTTGACACGGTAGGGGTCGCAGGTTCGAACCCTGCATCGCGCACCATCCCTCTTCGGTCCGGAATATCCCCGGGTTTCCCCCCTCGATCGCATTCCTCCCCGGAACGCCTCACGCCGTCTCCAAGGCTCGCTGCTATTTCCAGATGGGAAGAGACTTCCCGGTGGACAGGAATTGTGTGCTTTGGCAGACCTCCGGGATGACCTCCCGCGCTTCGTTCCTGTGTCGCTCCGTGTTCGCTGGAATCCCGTGTGGACTGATTCTGGGCTGTCTCCTTCTGAGCCTCTGCGACGTCCAATCCCTTGCGAAGGGGGGGCTTTATCTCCAGCAAGGCCCTCCCCCCGGGAAGCATGCCTCGGGAAACCCCTCCCCCGGGAATCTTCCGAGGAAGACGGGTCGGCTTTCGTATCAGTGGCCCCGGAAAGGCAGTGACTTCGGCGATCTCAAATGGATCCCCGCGGGGACCTTCACGATGGGGGCTCCCTCCGACGATGGGGATGCCTCCGTCGAGGAGAGGCCGACCCACACGGTGATCCTGACACAGGGCTTCTGGATGTGTGACCACGAGGTCACCCAGGCCGAATATCAGGACGTCATGCGACGTGTTCCCTCGGAATTCAAGGGCCCGGATCGACCCGTCGAGAATGTCACCTGGTTCGACGCGGTGGCCTACTGTCAAAAACTCACGGAACGGGAGGTCAAGGCCGGGCGTATCCCACGTCGCCAGGAGTACCGCCTGCCCACGGAGGCGGAACGGGAGTATGCGTGCCGGGCTGGGACAACCACGCCCCGCTATGGGAAGCTCGACGCGATCGCATGGTGGAGCGGGAATTCGGGTGGCCAGACCCACCCTGTGAGACAGATGCAACCCAACGCGTGGGGACTCCACGACATGTTGGGCAATGTCGACGAGTGGTGTGCAGACTGGTTCGGCGATTACTCGGCCGAAACCGTCACGGATCCAGCGGGTCCTCTTAGAGGCACCGAGCGTTTGGTTCGAGGAGGTTCATGGTTTTTCGAGGACTTCATTCTGCGGTCGTCATCAAGGGGTTCCTCCGATCCGGGTGTTTCCTTCAGCGACACGGGTTTCCGGGTCGTGCTGGCGGAAGTGCGCTGAAGCCGACCGGTCTGGGGATGGGCCTCGGATTCCGAACCGCCGCGTCAGGTGTGGGCTGTTCAGCCCGCTTCTGACGGTACAGTCTCCCCGACATGTCTGATCTGCCGCGTGTGGCGGTCCTGGGCGTGGGCTCGCTGGGCAAGGAACATGCCCGTCTCTACGCCGACCTCGCCCGTTCCGGAGTGTGTCGATTCGTCGGGGTCTACGACGTCCACACCGAATCGGCCCGGATGCATGCCGAGCGTCTCGGTGTGACGGCCTTTGCGAGCGTCGAGGCGGCTGCCGAGGCCGTGGACGCCCTGAGTGTCGTCACTCCCACATCAACCCATTTCGCTCTCGCCAGGCGACTCATCGAGCAGGGGCGCCATGTGCTGGTGGAGAAGCCGATGACCGCCAACGCCGACGAGGCCGCCGAGCTGGTCCGCCTCGCCCAGGCCCGGGCTGTGGTTCTGCAGGTGGGGCACGTCGAGCGCTTCAACCCGGTCTTCGCCTACCTCGAGTCCGTGGCCCAGGAACCCCGGTTCGTGGAATGCCACCGCCTGTCCCCTTATCCGGCCCGCAGCACCGACATCGGGGTGGTTCTGGACCTCATGATCCACGATCTCGATGTCATCCTCGCCTTCGTGAAGTCGCCCGTCGTGAGCGTCGACGCCGTCGGCATCCCGGTCCTGAGCCGCAGCGAGGACATCGCCAATGCGCGTCTGCGGTTCGAGAACAGCTGCGTCGCCAACCTGACGGCGAGCCGGATCAGTCCCGAGAAGATGCGGAAGATCCGGGTCTTCAGCGGCGGGCCCTCGCCCAACTACATCTCCTTGGATTACCGGCTCCAGGAGGGGTTCATCTATCGCCTCGCCAAAGACGGCGAGCAGCCCAGCTCGTTGCTCAAAAAGCTGCTGTCGGCCAAGGAGTCGGCGATCGTCAGTGAGTTTGCTGGGAAACGCATCGTCCGTGAGCCGGTGCCGATCGCGAAGGAGGAGCCCCTCCGGCTGGAGCTGACCCACTTCCTCGAATGCGTCCGCGAACGCCAGACCCCGAAGGTCAGTGGCGCCCAGGCCAAGGCGGCCCTCGACGTCGCCTTCGAGATCACCCGCCAGATCGCGGAACGGGGACGCTGAGCCCTCCGGGACTCGGGTGCGGGCCCCGATCCGCTCCTCGTCTACAGGAACCGGAAGAGCAACCGGTCGCCTGTAGCCGGGGTCGACCAGGACGCCGTCCCCGACGACGGGACGGCCACCTCCCCGGCAGTGTCCCAGACCACCATGTCGGTCGATTGCTGGACCGTCACAACGCCTCCGGCCGTGCCTTTCAGAAGCACGCGGAAGGCACCTTCGACAACACCTATCGAAACGATCTCTGGCAACATCGAGGAGGCTTCGGAGGCCACGATCACTCCCTGCACCCGGAGCGTGCTGTCGTCGTCGCTCAGCAGGCCGAACCGATAGGTCGCATCCAGCGGGATGCGGACCCGTGCCGGCTGACCGGAGTCCGTCCATTCGCCCAGCTGGGCCACTCCATTTGTGGCCAGTCCCTCCAGCTGAAACCAGTCCTGGTACTGGAGGAAGCCCGTCACCCGGTAGGCGAGCGATCCGACGGAGTTGGTCGGGAACTGGAAGAGGAGCCCGGAGGCCGGGAACTGGTCGGATTCGACAGGGATCGGGTCGCTCGTGATCAGCAGCTCGACCCCGCGGAGGGCGACGACGACGGAGGCCAGTGGTGACGCAGCCGTGCCGCCAAAGCATGCCGGAGCGGCGCCAGGTTTGCCATCAGGGAGGGGCTGCCACGACCCGTTCGTGTCGGCGATGACTCGACTGTCCCGATCGAACTGGATGAGGGAGTTCGACACCGCGATGCGCAGGACGCCATGGACGGTGTTCGAGAGGCTTCCCGGGGCCTGCTCCTGGAGCGGGACACCCGTGGCCGTTCCGGAGAGCACGATATGGCTTTGCTTGGGGTCGATCTGGAGCTCCCGTAGCGGAGCCCGCTGGGCCTCCGCAGGCAGGTGGAGCAAGAGCAGGAGGGTCGGGAGGAGGAACGCAGGGACGGAGGGCAGGGGACCAGGAAGAGGGATCATGGCGGGGACGCGCGGTGCGGGGTGTTGGGGGTTGGATTCCGCTCCTGCCCCCACAACGCATCACCCCGCCGCTTTCTCACAGACCCCGGATCCTGCGCCGTCCACCGGACAGGCTCATCCTTCAGTGGACGCCGTCGGCGCCGCCAAGGGTCCCACCGCTCTCCCGTCAGGGAATCTGTGGGGTCACGATCCGGTAGAACCGGGGTCGCGCATCCGGCGACGGAGGAAGTTCCAGGTCCACGACCCGGTCGGTCATCCCCGCCGAAATCTGGGTCACACTGCTCCAGGTGGATCCCGGCAGGCGGTCGTCGACCACCAGCGAATAGGATCGCCCGGCGACGGCCTTGAATCGGTACCGCAGCGGGGTCGAACCCAGGTTTGGAATCAGCTCCAGCCGGCTCGCCGGATCCCGAGGGTCGGTTCCGGCTTCGTATTCGGCCCGGTTTGGGTGGCCGTCCTGGTCCGGATCGTCGGTGCCCGCCATCGTCTCGGGTGCAAATCCCTGCTGTCGCTCCCAGAGGTCCGGCAGACCGTCCTGGTCCTCGTCGACGCCCCCACCCGGGACGGTTGCGAAAACCACGAACTCGTCCCGGACCGTCGAGATCCCGTGGAAATCCACCGTGCGGACCCGCACCCGATTGGGGCCCAGGAGCAGCGACAGATCGCAGGTCCAGGTGGTGAGATTCGGCCATCGGACCTGATTGGTCCGGTCGGGGCCCTCGATCCACACCGAGTGGACGTCGAACCACGACCGTCCCTGGAGCATGATCTGGGGCGTCGCGACGGCCCGGTTCTCCGGCGTGGGTTGGGTCACCTGGAAGGGAACCCGGGCCGGGATCTGGCTTGCGACGAATTTGGAGCGGGCGTCCACAAATCCCCGGATGCCACCGAAGTTCTGTCCAACAAGGCCCCCATAGTGATCGATCCAAGGACCCAGGTAGGCCACGTTGAAGGTCGAGTTCACCATGTCCAGCATGTGCCCGTAGTACCGTCGGAGATTTCCGGGCAGGGCCACGAGTCGGCTCAGGTTGGCGCCGGTCCGGTTGAGGGGTGACGTGGCCCCAGCCCCGAAGTTGAAGTCCATGTCCCACAGGAAGGGCAGGGCCCGACCATCCTCGGGACGGAAGTAGATCATAAAGTTGTGGGGATTGTCGTAGGGATAGGTGTCCACCATCCCGAAGAGCGACTGGAACGCGATGGCCCGCAGCCAGGTGTCGACGTCCATCACCCGCTCGGACGCCTCCTCGAGCGCGGTGCCGGAAAGCGTGAGGGTCTTCCAGAGCCCGGCGACGCCGCCGAAGTCATCTCGATCCCGGTTGTTCTCGCGCAGGAAGAACCAGCGGTACGCCTCTGGATCCGTGCCGAGGTCGGAATACCGGACCGGCACGATGTCGTCGGGCTGCGGGAGCTTGAACCCCTCGGCTCCTCCTGTCGTGGTGAGCGGGAAGTAGATCAGCTCCAGCTTGAACAGATCGCCTTCGGACCCGTTTTCGTACTGGGAATCGAGGAAGACATCCCCGTATTTGGCGAGGATCAGCAGCGCCGGTCCGGTCAGATCAGTCCGGGGCGGGATGATGCGGACAAGGTCGTCATACATGCCGGGCAGTCCGCCCGCGTGCTGGAGTGCGTGCTTGAGGACGATCTCGTCCTGGTCACCCCCGACGCCGGTGTAGCCCCCGGACCGGTCGATCGAGACGGTCCGATGGATGCCGCGGAACAGCCGGTCGGGCGGGAACCGGAGCGTGAGGCCGACGCGTCCGGCCTCGGGTCGACCGCGCTGGCTGCCCTGCAGGTGGACCCCGACGTCATAGACGATCTCCGATTCATCGGAGATGACAGTGGCCCCGAGCCGTTCGTTGCTCATCAGGTTCGTCGCGGCGTACAGGAAGGCGGAGTCGGACGCGGTCATGGTGACGCGCAGGTTGTGGAGCGGACCCGACCCGGCCCGACCATCCGCAACAGGGATCAGCGCGCGGGACGCAGGGCCACGCGCCGGGGACCACGAGTTCACGCCGAGGGTGTCGGAGGCTTCGACGTAGAACTGAACCACGGATCCCTGAGGGGCTCCCGGAATCTCGGCCGCAATGGTTCCGGAGGTTCTGACAGTCATGGGCTTCGACTGCCAGGTCCCGCCGTTCACGGACCACAGCACCCGGGCTGTGGCCACGCCCTGCGGATCCTCGACCGCAGCCTGTATGGTGATCGGTGCGCCTGCGTCGGGCACTGCCGGGGTATGCGTGAGCGAGAGGAAGGTCGGACCGAGGTTGGGCACACGGGTGGAGTTGGTCCGGCCGGGCGTGCCGACGAGGCGTCGTGCGGGCAGCACGGTGGTGCGGGCGATCCGATTGAAGTAGAGCCGCGTGTGGAGCTGAGGGCTGCCCTTGAGCCATCGGGCCCGGAAGGAGACCTCGTAGGCCCGTCCGTTCACGAGCGACCGGTTCCCGACCACCGTGGTCTCGAGGTGATTGTGCATATGCTCCGTGGGACCGGTGGCCACGAGGTGGAGGACCTTGTTCCCGGGTTGACCAGGATCCTCGATGACACGGCTGTGACGATGATTCCCGAGGAACCGCCACGACGAGGTGCCGGTTTCGAATGAACCATTCTTGAGCAGTTCCACGGGACTCCCGGAATCCGGTGACTCCACCACGCGCAGGTCATCGATCAGGCATTCGCCCTGGTCGAGCAGACCCACGATGAACTCCTTCCACAGCGTGGGGCCGCTGCTGGGGGTGGCGATGCCCCGATAGGACACGGCCTGCCATTCGGAAGGTGTGGGTTCCACGCTCGCCTCCCACGCCTCGGGCGAGGCGTTGTCCGCCCGGGGATCCCGCAGCTCCAGGCTCGAGCCGCCCCCGTCAGCCTCCCAGGGCCATCGTCCGGAATCGGCATAGGTGACCGAGTCGACCGGATTGCCCAGGGCGTCGCGGAGCAGGAGGGTTTCACCGGAGCGGGAAAGCCTCCCGGAGAAAGGGCCGAGGATCGGGATCTCTGGAACCTCTGCGCGGAGGGCCGTGGGATCCGAGGCCACAACGAGATGGGCTCCGGGAAGGAGACGGGTGCCGGACGGGAAGGTGAACCGGATGCCTCCGTCGAGGGTCCAGCCCGTCAGGTCCACGACGCGGTCCTCCCGGTTGAACAGCTCCACCCACGTGTTCGGCGGCGCCCCATCCGGGGGCTGGTACAGGATCTCGTTGATCACGATCGCTCGTTCGAGGGCCACCTCGTTGGAGCTTCCCGGGGTGATCCGGGTGACCCGGAACCAGTTGGGTGATCCGTCGGGGAACCGGCCCTCGGGCCTGTCCTGGACCACGAGGGTATCCGCCACTCGGTCATCGGTCGCCCACACGAGGGATAGGTGGTCTCCTGCCACCGGTGTCCAACCGAGGCTTTCTCGGGTCAGAAGGAGCTGCCGTCCGGGTGCGAGTCGCATCCCCGCAGGAAACCGGTACAGCCCTTCGGCCGATCCCGAGCGGCGGATGGCCCATGGATCGAGGCCCTGGTCCTCCGTGCCCGGATTCATGAGCTCCAGGAAGAAGCCGGGTCCGGGTCCGGAGACCTCGTTGAGGACGAGGTTCGACAGGCCGTCCTCGGGGACTTCGAATGCCATGAGCGACGCCTCGAGCCAGGCACCCGACAGACCGTCCTCGGCCTGGTGGATCTCGACGGCCAGGATGTTCAGTCCTGGCCGCAGCACCCCGGGCGGGATCCAGTGATCGATGGACTGCCCTTGATCCCGGGTCGCCACCAGTGCAGGCGTCGACGGGGAGAGGGTTCCGGTTGGCAGATTCACCCGGTGGACCTCAGCCCCGTTCAGCCGGAAGACCGCCCCGTCATTGACCGATCCGGTCAGATGGACCCGCGATCCTGTATCGATGGCATCGCACAGGAATGAGGTCCGGAGGTGGACGGTGCGGGGTACCCATGCGAGGCGTCCCGAGGGGTCGGATCCCGACAGGGCGGTCCCTGCCGCCTCGACCCTCAGACCGGCGGGGTTTGGGGAGTCCCCGTCGTTGGCCCAGACGAATTCCAGGGTGTTGGTACCCTCCCGGAATCCCGAACGGATCGGTATTTCCGGGCTCCACTGCTGGAAACCGATCCAGCTGCGACCCGTCGGAACGCCGTTGAGGATGAGGCTGTTCACCCGGTTGTCGGCGGCCATCCGGACCCGGATCTCGGCGGAGGCCGCCTCCGTGGAGGTCAGGAAGAAGTCGGTGGCGTAGCGGTAGCTTCCGGCCGCGACGGATTCCTCACCGGGGTTCACGGGTCCCAGCCACTGGGAGGCGGTGTCGTTGGCCAGCCAGGCCGGCTGCCCCTCGATCACAAGAGCCGGTGCGGGGAGGGGAGGCTGGGTGGAGTGGGCTGAGGCGAGGACACGGTAGTGGGGATCCGCGGTACCCGGAGGCAGAGGCGTTCGGGTTTCCGAAAGCCCGGTTCCGAAGAGGGAGGCGATCGGCCCCAGCACGGGAGGTGGTGGCGTGACATCCCCTCCGTGGAGGGGGGCGATCCCGCGGGTCCAATCCACCGGCGCGGTCTCCCGGGTCGACCAGTCCCCGGGTGGGGTCGACCCAAGCGGTGCGATGGACCACGAAGCGGTTGTGGGTACCAGGGGCAACGGGGGCCGGCCGACACGGACCGGAAAGTTGGGCCGTCCTGGTGTTCCCCCAGCCTGGCTGCTGGGTCGCCAAGAGGATGCCGGGTCGCTGGGGAGGAGCGGAGTGCGCTTCGCGAGGGACGGACCATGCCCGTCCGGTGCCACGGGCCAGGGGCGGTCCACCCCGTAGTCGACCGCATCCATCAGACGGTTGTTGTTGTTCCGGAGCTCCAGCCGCTCACCCGCGTTGGACAGACGCCCCTGGAACGGCCCAACGACATTCGACACGCCGATCGATCGCAGGGCCTCGGGTTGGAGGGCGACGACGAGATGGCCGCCGCCTGGGATCACGGTCCCCTCCGGGAAGATGAAGGTGACCCCTCCGGCCAGACGCCATCGGGAGAGATCCATGCGGACCGACATCAGGTTGTGCAGTTCGATCCACTCGCGGGACGATTCCTGTTGGGCAGGGTGGTAGTGGATCTCGCTGAAGACCGTCGTGCTGTCGGCCGCCTGGAGGACACACATCCATGCGGACAGCACCGCGAGGCGGAGCCCGGTGGCGAGGCGTTGGCAGAGGTCCGGCCGCGGTCCCGGATGGGGCTGGATCTGGCCGTGGGTGTGGAACATGCGTGGGTTTCGGTTCTTCCTGGGACGCTACACGGGGGGGGCGACGGGGTGAAAACGGTATTCGTCTCAAACCGCTGCGGCTCACCATTTCATGCTATTCCCGTGAGAGGTTCGGACAGTCCATCGTTTCCAAGATGTCATCAGGAGAGCCCCCCTCCATCTTTCGATTTCCGAACCGAGCCCGACGGTGGGCGCGCGATGCGGGACCGAGTCTGTGTCCATGAAGGCAAAGGGACTTCCGGGACGCCGGTCGCCCGGTCTTGTTCCCCGGGAGATGGACATCGCCAAAGGGTTGGCCCGAAGCGGTAGTGGCTCAAAGGCCCTCGCCAGCCCCCGCAAAAACTGTCTTCTCATCATCTCGGATGCCGGACTCGAGATTGCCCTGCGTTCCGCGATTGAGCTTCTCTCGAATGTCGCCTGTGAAAGCCTTTCCTTGAATCGCCTCGCCTCGCTCACGCAGGTCGGGGAAAAGGGTTTGGACGGGCTGGTCCTGGGGCCCGATTCGTTTCTGATCGTGGATTCGAGGACCGAGGCCTTGCCGTCGCTGCAGCCTCTGATCCGACGCCTCGAGGGGCGTGTGATCTGTGTGTCCTCCCTGAAGAACAAGAGAGAGCGCTCAGGCGGAGGATCCTTCCGGCTCGATCCCGATGCCCCGCTGCTTGAGGTGGTCGAGTCGCTCCGGTCCTGTATGGATCCCTCCGGGACCCGGATTCCGGTGGTCAAGACCGGAGGGAGGTGGGTCAGGAACCTGGGGGTCCGGGAGACCCAGATCCTGGAGCTGCTGGCGACCGGCAAGCGCTATGTGGACATCGCCGAGTCGCTCGGGATCTCCGTGGACACGGTTCGGAGCCACCTGAGGCGCATCTATCCCAGGCTGGGGGTCCAGAGCCGGACGGCGGCCGTGTCGGCCTATCTCCGGAGGAGAGGCCGCCGACATGGGGATTCGAAGGAGCAGCCTTGACCTGGCCGAGAACGGTCGAAAGTCCAAATTCCATGACTGGTTTCCCTGACCCATGCAATCCGACCTGAGCCTCGAGCGTGAGTGGCAGAACTACTGCGAGACTCTTTATCCGTGTGCCGATGAAGCGACCCGCAACGAGCTGCGCCGAACCTTCTTCGCGGGGGCGCTCGTCCTCGAGATGCTGGTGGTCCGAGTGGCATCCCGAAAGGGTCTCCTGACCGCTTCAGAGGGTCCTTTGGAGGCGTTCCTCGATGCATTGGCCCCCCTGCGTGACGAGCTCCATGGGGTGGCGGAGGAGTTGGCCGAGGAACCTGAAAACGGCAAACAGAGCGGGGTGGGGCCCGAGCGGCTGATGCTCAGCACGAAAGGAGTTTGTCGCAGTACCAGAGCATCCGGGGAAGGTGGAAGGGACCCTTGAATAGGTTTCCCTTTGCACGCTGTGCGACGGAACCGTCGCGATGAAGATAACCAAACCACTCGCCGTGACTGGGATCCGGAAAGTGTCGGAAGCTCCAGTCGTGTACAGCGTGATGCCAGTCTGAGTGGTGCGACTCCCCCGTCAGGGTCCACGCCAGCAGCGTGGCGATGATCGCCTCGCAGTGCGGCCACCAGAATTTCATGTCGTGCCAGTACTCCTGCACTGGCAGCCCTCGGAGATCGGTGAAGTACAGGAGCCCACCGTGCTCCGGATCCCATCCCCGTGCCCACATCGCGTCGAGGACTGTTGTCCCCAGCCGCACCAGGCGCTTGTCCCCCCGATGCGCCGCCTCATGCAGGATGAACCAGGCGCACTCGATCGCATGGCCCGGGTTGAGAAGCCGTCCATCGAAATGGTCCAGGATCTCCCCTGACGGTCCGACCTGTTCCAGCAGGGCGCCGTGCTCCGGCTTGAGGAAGTCCCGCTCGATCTCGCCGATGAGGTGGTCGATCCACCCGGTGCACGTGCGACCCCCGACCTCGACGTCCCCCAGGCAGGCCCGGAGTTCCTGGGCCGTGACGATCCCGATCATCCGCGGGGCCAGGCCCTTGGAGGGTCGTGTCGGCTCGAACTTCGGGGTCATCACCCCGGGCTCGAAGCTGTAGCGCAGATAGGTCCCGAACATCCGCAGGGCGTCGTCGTGGGCCTGGGACTCCCCGGTGGCCCGGGCAAAGGCGGCATGGGCGATCGCGGCGAAGGCCTCGCTGAAGACATACCGACGCATCCGGAGCGGCCGGCCATCCCGGGTCACGCTGAACCACATCTTGCCCCCGTCGGCCTCGCCATGATGCCGCAGGAAGTCCACACACGACCGGGACGCCTCCAGCCACTCCGGACGCCGCTCCACCGTGTTGAACAGGGTCGCGAACATCCATCCGGCGCGGCCCTGGAACCAGATGCTCTTGTCCGTGTCCAACACCGAGCCGTCGCGGTCGAGACAGGTCAGGATCCCCCCATGCTCGCGGTCGAGCCCATGCCGGAGCCAGAACGGGATGACGTCGTCGAGCAATGTTGTCCGGTACAGCTGGCCGAGATGGGCCCTGTAACCGGGGTCGCTCAGGGAGGACATGGGGTGGCGGGGTGGCGGATGGGTCCGTGGCACGGAGCGTCCGGGCGCGGGGCGTTCAGTCGAGGACCTCGAGTTCGATCGGGATCACGCCCTGGCCGAGCGGGGCGATCCGGGCGAAGGAGGCCTCGCTGAGGTCGATCAGACGGCCCTTGTACGACTTGAACCGGTCGTTGATGCGCACGACCACGCTCCGGTTGTTCCGGAGGTTGGTGATCCGGACCCGGGTGCCGAACGACAGAACCTCGTGCGCGGCCGTCATGGCGTTGCGGTCGAACCGTTCGCCGTTGGCGGTGAGTCGCCCCTGGTACTTCGCACCGTAGAACGAGGCCTCGCCACGGATTTTCCTGGGCCGGGTTCCTGACGTGGTTGCTGGCCGCCCTGAGGGCTGAAGCCCGGGTATCGGGCGGAGCCGGGAGCCGGTCTCGGGACTCGAGCAGCCGACGGCCACCAGCGCGACGGCCATCAGAGAAAGCCCGGCGCGGGAACGTCGAGGGAGGGGGCAGGGGATCATGATTGGGCCTCGACGCTGCCCCTGCGCGGGTGCCGGATTCAAGCGTGGGATCCGGCGTCGGGCTGTTTCGACGGCGTGGCGGGTTCCATCCAGGAATACAGCACCGGGAGCAGAATCAGCGTGAGCAGGGTGGAGC
>SXGR01504014.1_pt1 | contig 11565 bp, 7 predicted proteins | sample 3174711 | NCBI WGS metagenome assembly SXGR01 (sample SAMN11356860, study PRJNA531348) | freshwater metagenome | isolation source: freshwater sample F1-60 | place: China: Fuxian Lake, Yuxi | collected 2017-12-25
GGGCGCCTTCACGGGGGGCGAGGTGTCGACCGCGGGATCGCGCTTGATCAGGCGGTAGTTGATGGAGACGACCGAGACGCCGGCCTTGAGCAGGGCGGCGACGTCGGCGAACTTCTCCGCGCGCTCCTTGCTGCCGCCGACCCAGCCGCCGCCGTGGATGATGAAGACCAGCGGCGTCGGCGTCGCGGATTCCGCCTTCCAGAAATCGAGCACGTGGCGCTCGTGTTCGCCGTAGCGCACGCCGGCGTGCGTGGGCTTGGGCAGCGAGGCCGAATACGCGTCGGCCTTGGGGGCGGCGGCCTTGGCCTTTTTGGTCGGCGCTTTGGTCTTGGGGGCTTCCTGGGCGCCGAGCGTGGCGCCCGCGAGGAGGGTGAGGAGGGTGAGGTATCGCATGGGTAAAGTCTCAGTTGCCGGCGCGGACGAACTCATCCTTCGAGAGGCGTCCGTCCTTGTCTTTATCGAAACGAACGAAGCGGGCCGGGGCGTCGGCCTGGTCGCCCATGTGCGGGATGAACTCGTCCTTCGCGAGGAAGCCGTCCTTGTCCTTGTCCCAGCCGTCGAAGATCTTCGGACGGTCGAGCGTCTTCTTGGGCTTGGCGTCCGCCTTCTTCGGCGTCCTGGCTTGGGCTCCTGTCTTCATGAACTTATCGCGGGCGGGGCTGGCCGGCAGGGCCTTGTTCCAGGCGAGGGCCTTCGCGGTCAGCGCCTGGACGACTTCCGGGTGCTGGGCGGCGACATCGCGCTGCTCGCCCGGATCCTTGGGGATGTCGAAGAGCTGGGCGTTCTTGCCGGCATGGTCGACGAAGAGTTTCCAGTCGCCGTCACGCACGCAGAGGGGCGGAGGTTGGTAGCCGTCCTGCGGGCCTTGGACGCCGGAGATCCATTCCCAGTACAGCGGGGCCCGCCGGGGCGTGGCGGCTCCGCCCAGCCAGAGGGCCGAACGGTCTTCGCCGTCGGCCGTGAGACCGGCCGGGACTTTGACGCCGGCCAAGGCGGCGATGGTGGGGAGGAAGTCGACGCCACCGACGACGCCGTTCTCTTCGACGCGACCGGCGGGGATCTTACCCGGCCAGCGCACGAGGCCGAAGGTGCGGATGCCGCCTTCATGCATGCTGCGCTTGCGGGCGCGCAGCGGTCCGGCGCTGCCGACGCCGGCGTTGGCGGCGTTGCTGACGCGGTAGTCTTCGGGTCCGTTGTCGCTGGAGAAGAAGATGAGCGTGTCGTTGGTCAGGCCGAGCTCGTCGAGGGAGTCCAGCAGGCGGCCGATCTGAGTGTCCAGGTCGGTGAGCGAGGCGCAGAAGACCTGCATCTGCGAGCGAAGGTCCTTGGCGTTGGCGTAATACTTGCGGGTCCATTCGCCGAAGGCGGGATCGTCGGCCTTGGGCTGGAGCTCCGCGTAGACGGCGAGCTGTTCCGGCGTGGGTTTCAGGTGCGCGTGCGGGACGAGCGTCCAGAGATTGACATAGAAGGGCTTGTCCTTGTTGGCCTTGGCGAACCGGATCGTCTCGTCGACCATCAGCGCCGTGGACTTCGCCCGGAAATAGGGCTCCTTGCCTTCGTCGCCGAGCGACGGGCCGGACGAGTTCACGGTCTTGGATACGTCGATGCCATAGGCTTCGGGCGCGGGCGCGCCGGTGCCGTGACCGAGGTGCCATTTGCCGAAGTGCGCGGTGGCGTAGCCGGCCTGCTTCAGGAGGTCGGGCAGGGTGGTGACCTCGGGGTCGAGCCAGTCCGGCATCGAACGGGCGGCGTTCTGGCTATGGTCGGCAAAATGGCCATGGATGCCGAAGCGCGCCGGGACCTGTCCGGTCATGAACGCCGCGCGGCTGGGCGAGCAGACCGTCGCGGCGACGTAGAATTGGCGGAGCCAGGTGCCCTCCTTGGCCAGGCGGTCCAGGTTCGGCGTCTTCACATACGGATGCCCGGCGAACTTGGCGTCACCCCAGCCTTGGTCGTCGGTCAGGATGAAGATCACGTTCGGCGGCCGGGCGACCGCGGTGAGCGTGAGCAGCAGGAGGGTGAGCAGGGTTCTCATTTGGTCTTCTGTTTGGAAGTGTCGGCCTTGGGGTCGTGGCGGGCGTCGTCATCATAGCCGGCGGCCTTGCGTTTTTCGACGTAGCGCTGGGTCTCGGTGAAGAGGGTCATCTCGCCCGTGATCCGTGGGTCGCCGGTCTGGCGCTGGTAGGCTTCGAGCCGGGCGCGCAGGCGTTGTTTGATTTCGGCGAACTCAGGCTTGTCGGCGAGGTTGCGCACCTGGTCCGGGTCGGCGACGCAATCGTAGAGCTCCTCGCGGGGGCGCGGGGCCAGGATGAGATCGTAGTAAGGACGGATGTCGGGCCGATCCGGGTAGGCCCGGATGATGGGCAGCGTGTCGAGACGTTGCGAGTGGGTCTCGAAGTGCGCCGCCGGCTTGCGGGCGGACTCGCTTTCTTCGCCCCGGGCGGTGGCGCTGTAGTTGACGATGTATTGGAAGCGGTCGTCGCGGATCATGCGGGCGGCGATGTCCGTCGGCGGGAGGTTGCCGTGCCACTCGAGGCCGTTGACCGTGAAGTCGCGCGCGGCCTCGACGCGTCCCTGGGATTTGGAGGCGAGGGTGGGCAGGAAACTGCGGCCGGTCATCTCGGGCGCGACCTTGAGTCCGGCCGCCTCGAGGATGGTCGGGGCGAGGTCGGGGAAGCCCACGAAGTCGGTGACCGTGCGTCCGCCGGGGGCGCGCGCCGGCCACATCATCGCCAGCGGGACATGCACGCCCCAGTCGTAGACGTTGGCCTTGGCCCGCGGGACCGGCGTGCCGTTGTCCGCCGTGACGATGACCAAGGTGTTCTCGAGTTCGCCGGCTTCCTCCAGCAGCCTGAGGATCGCGCCGAGCGTGCGGTCGGCGTGCTGGACCTCATAGAGGTAGTTGGCCCGGTTGATGCGCACGCCTTTCGTGTCGGGCAGGAACTCCGGCAGTTTCAGGTCCTGGAGGTCGACGCCGATTTCCTTGTGGTTATCCGGGCCCCAGGGGGCATGCGGTTCGGTCAGGCCGGCCCAGAAATAGAACGGACTATCCTTGGGCTTGGCCGCGAGGAATTCCTTGAAGTTGGCGGCGTAATCGATGGGCGAGAGGCCTTTCCGCGGCGCCTTCACCCGTTGGGCATTCCAGGCCTTTCCGGCCGGGTCGTCGCGCTGGCCGGTGGGTTCCTTGACGCCCGGCCCCCAGCCTTTGCCGGTGTAGCCCGCATGGTAGCCGGCCGCGGTCAGCCTTTCCGGCAGCGTGGCGAACCGAGCCGGCAGCCAGGCTTGGATGATCGCGCCTTGTTCGAGTTCCCAGAAGTTCCGTCCGGTCAGCAGGGCCGCGCGGGCGGGCGCGCACGAGGGCGCCGAACAGTAGCCATGACGGAAAAGCACGCCGTCCTTGGCCACGCGGTCGAAGTGCGGCGTCGGCACCGAGCTCTTGCCGTAGGCGCCGCACTCCAGCCAGCTCTGATCGTCGTTGATGACGATGAGCACGTTGGGCGGTCGCGCGACGAGCGTCGCGGCCGACGTCAGGAGCAAGGCCGCCAGGAGGCGGTGGAGTCCGGTCCTCATCATCGGGCCGGGTTCGAGGCGGTCAGCGGTTCGACGCGGATGTCGTCGAACCAAGTGGCGAGGGGGCGCGGGCTTCTGCCGCCGGGTTGCAGGCCGAGGTCATGCTTCGCCACGTCGCCGCAGAGCGTGACGTAAGTGAGGGCTGGTTGGCCGTCGACGATGACCTTCAGCTCTTTGCCGCGCAGTTCCAGGACAAGCGCGTGCCAGGCGTCGGGAGCGATCTGGGCCTTCACGGTCTTCGCGTAGAAGAACTTTCGGTTCCAGATGCCCTTGGCCTTCAGTTCAGCCGCCTCAGGCGAACCTTTCGGGTGAAGGACGTCGTTGTCCCAGGCGGTGACGGCGTCGGCCCGGATATGCACGCCGGCGACGTTGAAGTCTCGCTCCACGACGGGGTTGGGGCCGCCGATGCTGATGCCGACCTGGCCGCCGGCGGAAAGCTTGAAGCGGCAGCTCACCCGGATGTCGGTCCCGGTGATCGAGCGGCGCAGTCCCGGCGGATGCTTTTCTTCCGGGAAGCACTGCCCGCGGAGGGATCCTTCGATGACTTGCCACCATTCCGGCCGGGCGTCCTTACCGCTGACGGTCTTGCCGAGCGGATGCTTGGCGTCGATGCCGGTCGCGAGGAAGCCGTAGGGTCGCCAGTGCGCGGCGAATGTTCCCGCGTCCGAAAAGTCGTCCGACCAGGCTGAGGGGGCTGTGTCCGCAGCCTGCGAGGACGCCAGGGACAGCAGCAGGAGGGAGATGAGTCGGCAGGACATGGGGACGGGCTGAGTTTACGGGTAACCCCGCTCGGGACGGACAAGTTGCGTCTTAGGAAAAGCCCTCAGGCAAGGATGCCCTTGATGACGTGGCGCTCTTCGACGCCGGTGAGGCGTTGGTCGAGGCCCTGGAACTTGTAGGTCATCCGGCGGTGGTCGACGCCCATGAGGTGGAGGATCGTGGCGTTGAGCTCGCTGAGGTGGACCGGGTCCTTGGTCACGTTGTAGCTGAAGTCGTCGGTCTCGCCATACGAGATGCCGGGCTTCACGCCCGCGCCGGCCATCCACATCGTGAAGCAGCGCGGGTGGTGGTCACGCCCGTAGTTCGTCTTGGTGAGCGTGCCTTGCGAGTAGACCGTGCGGCCGAATTCGCCGCCCCAGACGACGAGGGTGTCTTCGAGCATGCCTCGCGATTGCAGGTCGAGCAGCAGGCCGGCGCAGGCCTGGTCGGTCTGCTGGCACTGGCGGGCGATGTCCTTCGGCAGGTTGCCGTGCTGATCCCAGCCGCGGTGGAGGATCTGCACCACGCGGACGCCGCGTTCGACCATGCGGCGGGCGAGCAGGGCGCTGTGGGCGAAGGTGCCCGACTCCTTCACGTCAGGTCCGTAAAGGTCGAGGGTGGCCGGAGTCTCCTTGGAGAGGTCGGTGAGGTCGGGCACGCTGGCCTGCATGCGGAAGGCCATCTCATACTGGGCCGTGCGGGTGAGCGTCTCGGGGTCACCGAGCTCGCGGTGGCCGGCGGCGTTGAGCTGCGACAGGGCGTCGAGCGTCACGCGGCGGTCGGCGGGCTGCACGCCTGGCGGATTCTGGACGAAGAGCACCGGATCGCCGCCGGAGCGGAGGGCCACGCCCGTGTGACGCGTGGGCAGGAAGCCGCTGCTCCACATGCGCGTGAACAGCGCCTGACCGCCGGCGCTCTTGGGCGTGAGCACCACGAACGAGGGCAGGTCGTCGCTCTCGCTGCCGAGGCCGTAGCTGATCCACGAGCCGATGCTCGGCTTGCCGGGAATCTCGCTGCCGGTCATCACGAACGTGCAGGCCGGATCATGGTTGATGGCGGTCGTGCTGACGGACTTCATCACCGCGAGCATGTCGACGACCTTGGCGGTGTGCGGCAGGAGTTCGCTGATCCAGCGGCCGGACTTGCCGTGCTGGGCGAACTTGAACTGGCTGGGGGCGACCGGGAAGCGCGCCTGGCCGGAGGTCATCGTGGTGATGCGTTGGCCGTTGCGGATGCTGTCCGGCAGGTCCTTGTCGAAATGCGCCTGGAGCTGCGGCTTGTAGTCCCAGAGGTCCAGCTGGGACGGGGCGCCGTTCATGTGCAGGTAGATGATGCGCTTGGCCTTGGGGGCGAAGTGCGGGTAGCCGGCGAGCGGCTTGTGCACGGTGTTCGCGGCCTTGGCCTCGCGGGAGAGCAGACCGGCGAGGGCGACGCCGCCGACGCCGAGTCCGGCGGTGCTCAGGAAGCGGCGCCGATTGAGGAGGCGCAGGTGGTCTTGGATCGGATCGTTCATCGGTTGAGGGTCTCGTCGAGGTTAAGAAGGAGGCTGGCGGTGAGGGTCCAAGCCGCGACTTCGGGCGCGGGCAGGGAAGCGTCGGGCTTCGACTCGCCAAAGGTGATCAGCTTGGTCGCGTCGGCCGGCTGGGCGACGTAACGTGCGCGGTGCGCACGCAGGGCGTCGAGCGTGACCTGCGTCTCGCTCGCGGCCGGACGACGTCCGACGGCCGTCAGCCAGGCGAAGGCGGCCTTGGCGTCATCGGTGGCGCCGCCTTCCTTGAGGATGCGCTGGGCGAAGGCGCGGGCGGCTTCGACGTGTTGGACGTCGTTGAGCAACGCGAGGGCCTGGAGCGGCGTGTTGCTGAGCTCACGGCGGACGCAGCTCGCTTCGCGGGCGGGCGCGTCGAAGGCGATCATCGAGGGCGGCGGCGCGGTGCGTTTCCAGAACGTATAGAGGGAGCGACGGTAAAGCGCTTCCCCGGTGTCGCGGGTGTAGCGGGCGGTGTTGCTGCCGGTGAAGCCGACCGGTTCCCACACGTTGTCGGGCTGGTAGGGGCGGACGCCCTTGCCGCCCATGCGCGGGCTGAGTAGGCCGGAGACGAACAGCGCCTGGTCGCGGATGACCTCGGCGTCGAGGCGATGGCGCGGGCCGCGGGCGAGGAGACGATTCTCGGGATCCTTGGCCAAGAGTTCCGGCGTGGTCGCGGCGGAGCGCCGGTAGGCTGCGCTGGTGACGAGGAGGCGGACGAGACGCTTCATGTCCCAGCCGGTCTCACGGAATTCCACCGCCAGCCAGTCCAGCAGTTCCGGATGGCTGGGCGAATCGCCCTGCGAGCCGAAGTCGCCGCTGGTCTTCACCAGGCCGACGCCGAAGAACTGCTGCCAGTAACGGTTGACCGTCACGCGGGTCGTGAGGGGGTTGGCCGGGGAGAGGATCCAAGCCGCGAGGTCGCGACGATCGTAGGTTTCCTTCTTGGGCAGCGGATGGAAGGCCGCGGGGACGCCGCGCGAGACAGCTTCGCCGGGCTTGTCGTATTGGCCGCGGACCATCACGTGGGCCTGCCGCGGCTGCGGAAGGTCGGCCATGACGAGCGTGGCGGGGATCTGGTCGGTCAGGGTCTTCTTGCGGGATTCTACGGCGAGCTTCTCGGCGCGCATGCCTTCCAGCTTTTCCTTACCTCCTTGGAATTCGTTCTCCATCCACCAATCGAACAGACGCTTGCGCTCGGCCTCGGTCCACTGGGCGGCTTTCTTGCCGCGTACGAGGTTCTGGAGGTCGCCGGGCAGTTCGGCCACGCGGGAGCCTTGCTTCTTCTCGGACCAGACCTTGAAGGACCACTGGAGGTCCTTGGCTTCGTCGATGCGGTGGCTGATCGCGAGTCGGTCCCAATAGACCGTGCCGTCGAACTGGGTGAAGGCGAAGCCGTCGACCTTCATGCCCGGCTTCAGGCCGAGCTTGGCGATGTCGACCTTCAGCTGGGTCCATTTGCCGGCCTCGGGCAGCTTACCCATGTTCACTTTCTCCGGCGTACGTACCTTGCCGAAGGGGATGGCGCCTTCCTCGCCCCAGAAGGCGCGGTGGTTCCAGCCGCCGACGTGGAACTGGAGCATGATCGACTTGGGCAGGTCGGCCGGATCGAGGTAGGTCCAGACGGAGATGACGCCGTTGGCCGGGATCTCGAAGGAGGCCCCTTTGGTGAAGAAATCCTGGGCGACGCCCTTCGCGGTGCGCTTCAAGGCCCGCTTGCCGCTATGCACCGGGCCTTCGCTGGCTTCGATGAAGGTCGTCGGATTACCTGAAGACTCGACCTTGGCCTTCGCGGGGAAGGCGTCCTCGAACCAGATGGTCTCGCCGGTGCGGACGGCCGGCGGCGGGTTGAGCGTCGCCGGGTCGACGTACTTGAAGGAAGCGATCGCCTCGCGGATGGCCTTCTGCTTGGCGGCGAGGAGGCGGTCGAATTCCGCCATGCTCTTCTCTTGCTCCGGCGTAGAGAGCTGGAGGACCGGCGGCGTGAGCAGGATGTTGCCGTCGAAGCCCGGGTCGGCCGCGCTGTAGAAGAACGAGTAGAGCGAGTAGAATTCCTTGGTGGTCACCGGGTCGAACTTGTGGTCATGGCAGACCGCGCAGCCGGCGGTCAGGCCCATCCACACGCCCATGGTGGTGTCGGTGCGGTCGACGGCGTAGCGGAAGAGGAGTTCGTCATTGATCGAGCCGCCTTCGCTGGTGGTGACGTTGCAACGGTTGAAACCGCTGGCGACGCGCTGCTCGCGGGTGGCGTTCGGCTGGAGGTCGCCCGCGAGCTGCCAGGTGGTGAAGACGTCGAAGGGCAGGTTGTCGTTGAAGGCCTTCACGACCCAGTCGCGGTAGGGCCACATGCTGCGCTCGTTGTCGAGGTGCAGGCCATGGGTGTCGGCGTAGCGGGCGGCGTCGAGCCAGCCGCGGGCCATGTGTTCTCCGTAGCGCGAGGACGCCAGGAGGCGGTCGACGACCTTGTCGTACGCCTGCGGTGACGCGTCGGCGAGGAAGGCGTCGACCTCGGCGGGCGTCGGCGGGAGGCCGGTCAGGTCGAGCGTGACGCGGCGGAGGAGGCGGGCCTTGTCGGCTTCGGGGGCGGGTTGCAGGCCTTGGGCGGAAAGTTCGGCGTTCAGGAACGCGTCGACCGGCGAGGTGCCGGCGGCGGCCGCGGGCACGGCCGGCCGCACCGGGGGCTCGAAGCTCCAGTGTTTGCGGTAGGGCGCGCCCTCGGCGATCCAGCGACGCAGGGTGTCGATCTGGGCCTGGGTAAGTTTCTTGTGCGATTCCGGCGGCGGCATCACTTCCTCGGGGTCCTTCGTGAGGAGGCGCTTGATCAGCTCGCTGCCTTCGGGGTCGCCCGGCTTGATGGCCTGCACGCCGTCGTTGATCGCGGTGGCGCCTTCCGAGGTGTCGAGGCGGAGGTCGGCCTTGCGCTTTTTGGCGTCGAAGCCGTGGCAGGCGAAACAGTTGTCGGACAGGATCGGGCGGATGTCCCGGTTGAAGTCGAGCTTCGGGGCGGCCTCCGCGGCGAGGGCGGCGAAGGGCAGGAGCAGGAGGGAAGGGCGCATGGTCTACTTGGCGGATTCGAAGGAAAGGAGGGCCTCGGCGTAGCGACGCCCGATCTCGAGCGTGCCGGCGGCGGTGAAGTGCGTGTGCGAGGGCGGTCGAACTTTGAGGCGTAGGGTGAGGGCGAGTTTCATGTCTGAGATTGTCAGCGGCTTCGAAGGCGATCCGCGGCCTTGTGGATGAGCCGGGCGACGCTCGTGGCGTCGCAAGTCATGCCGGCCTTCGCATGTTCCTTCCAATACGGCGTGCTGATGATGACGCCCTCACGTTGCAGGACGGCGATGGCCTCCTCCGTGCCGGATGTCGGGGCGAACTGGCCGGCGGCCTTGATGAGCATCTCGGCCACGCGTGCTCCTTCGAGGTCGGACCTACCGGTCCACCGCCCGACGTCATCGATGACTTTTCTTTCCGCAAGCAAGCGGAGGTCGGCGAGCAGCGCCTCGGAGGCGACGGGCGCCTGTTTCGAAGGCGCGGGTTTCGGTCTGAAGGATTTTGGCGCGGTCTTGACGGCGGTCGGCACGCCGTCGCGAAGCTTGCTCAGCGCCGCCGACAGGCGCGCCCTGGCATCGATGCCCGCCTCGTCGCTGTCTTTCACGGGCGTCTCGGGACCGGGCGAGTCCGTGATGTCCGTGAGCCTGCCGTCCCCGTAGAGTTTGTGGCGTCGATCCGCGATGAAGTAGTCGTTCGCCAGCTGGGCGTAGACCCAATCGCGCGGCTTGCCGGAGCTGCCCAACGCCTGCGGGGCGAAGCTGCGCCCGTCGAGCTTCAGGTCGGTCGGCGGGGTGACGCCGGACAGTTCGAGCACGGTGGGGAAGATGTCGGTGAAGTCGGTGAGGTCGGCGCACACTCTGCCGCCCGGGACCATCGCAGGACAGTTCACGATCAGCGGTTCCCTCACGCCCCCTTCGGTCGTCTCGCCTTTAACGCCCGCGACCGCCTTGCCATGGACGGTGCCGGTGGGGTCGCCGTATGGGCCGTTGTCGGAGGTGAAGATGATGATCGTATTGTCACGCAGGCCCAGCCGGTCGAGGTCGGCGGCCAGACGTCCCATCAGCGTGTCGAGGTAGTGTACCATGTCGGTCAGGAGCTGGCCGCGGTCCTTGGTGTCAGGAGCGCTCTCCGGCGTGCGCATGAACGGGGTGTGGGCGAGTACGGCGGAGTAATAGACGAAGAAGGGCCGCTCAAGGTTGCGAAGCATGAAGTCCACGAGGAAGTCATGGGTGACATCGGGACCGTATTGGTCGGGTCCGCCCTGGACGAACTCGCCGTTGCGGCAGTAGCGCGGGTTCCAATAGCGGTCGGGCGTGTTCCGACCCATCCAGAGCATGTATTCGTCGAAACCCAACGCCCGGGGGGCCCGGACGTCGTCCTCCGGGGCGCTCTGTCCCAGTTTGCCGATGGCGCAGGTGGCGTATCCTGCCTTCTGCAGGACATTGGCGACCGTGGGATGCCGGTCTGGTGCGATCGTGGAGCTGTTGTTGCCGAGGTAGCCGGTGCGGAAGGGGTATTTGCCGGTGAGCAGCGCACCGCGCGACGGTCCGCAGAGGGGCATGGAGTAACAGCGCTCGAACCGCAGTCCGGTCGCCGCAAGCCGGTCGATGTGCGGGGTCCGGAACGGCGCCCCGCCGTAGCAGCCGATCCGGGGCAGCCCCAAGTCGTCCGCAAGCACCACGATGACGTTGGGCTTTCGGGGGGTATCGGCGCCGCTCAAGGTACCGACGGCCAGCAAGCCAAGGGCGAGGAGGGTTCTCATCTGGTTTGTTCAAGGGCAAGCAGGGCTTCTGCGTAGAGCCGTCCGATCTCCAAGGTGCCTTTGGCGGTGAAGTGCGTGTGGGAAGGCGGCAGGGTCTCCGCCTCGGAGGTGTCGACGTAACGGGCGCGGGGCAGGGTGGCGGCGACCTGCTTCTGCGCCTCGACGACCTTGGGCATGAAGGCGTTCTTGCCGTTGCCGAAGCGGGTGTTGACGCCGAGGAGCAGGATCAGGTCCGGCGCCCCGAGTTCGGCGCGCAGGTCTTTCAGCATCGCCGAGAGATTGGCCGCATAGGCGGGGGCGTCCTTCGCGTTGGCATCGCTCTCGCCTTGCACCCAGACGAATGCGCGCGGACGTAGCGTGACGTCCTTGACCTTGGCGGAAGCGATGGCGGCTTTGGCTTCGTCGATCATCGCGCGATAGCAGGCGTCGGCCTGGCCGGGCAGGCCGACGTTCCAGTCGGCGGCGACGGACGTGCCGCTGAAGGCCGTCTTGATGACCGCGAGCGGACGCGACTCCTTCGTCCTCAGCGTGCGGACCATCCCGATCTCGGGTCCGAACCCGCCCTTGGTCTTAAGGTTGAAGTTGCCGTATTGTCGGGCGAGCTTCTTGCCGTCGACGGCCGGCTTCGCGGGGGTGCGCGGCTGGAACTGCAGCGTCGTCCACTGCCGGGCACTCGTGCCGTCGAATTCATCGGGCGGCGGATCGCCCACGCGCCACCAGAACATCGTAGCGGTGTCCTTGGGATCGGCCGGCAGCTCTTCCGCATAGGCGTCGTAACCGACCGCGTTGGACTGCCCGGCGACCAGGATCAGGTCGCGGGTCTCGGCGGCGAACGCCAGCCCGTGCAGGAGCAGGGCCAGGCCTAGAGGGAGGCGGCGGAACATGGGGTATCTTTGGGTAACCC
>SXGR01277877.1_pt1 | contig 11563 bp, 8 predicted proteins | sample 3174711 | NCBI WGS metagenome assembly SXGR01 (sample SAMN11356860, study PRJNA531348) | freshwater metagenome | isolation source: freshwater sample F1-60 | place: China: Fuxian Lake, Yuxi | collected 2017-12-25
CGAGAGGCGGCTTGGCACTCATGCGGCAGCCCCCGCGTTGTCTCCCAGCCACGCGTGAAGATCCCTCCGCCGGATCAACACCCGCCCGCCGTCCTTCACCTTCGGGAGCCGCTTCGCGCAGGTCAGCTCGTAGATCCGCTGGGGCGTTGTGCGGAGATATGCCGCCGCCTCCTTCACGGTCAGATAGGGGCTGGCGTCGGGCTGGCCGGCCGGGGCAAGGCCGCGGCGCTCGATCTCGTCGGCCAACTTGCTGATGATCAGATCCATGTCCTGTCCTTCGAATGTCATCGTCACTTCCACACTTCGAACATAGCGCCGATTTCCCGGGCCGTTCCAAGCATTTCCCTGCTCTGAGCAGGCCTTTTATGGCCGCTCCAAGAGCCGGACGACGACATCAGCGGAGCACGGACGAGCGGGGCCGCATGGCCCCCCTCGCATGGCCCCCCTCTCGGGAAACCTCATGCCCTCGGCAAGATTCGAACTTGCGACACCAGGATTAGGAATCCTGTGCTCTATCCCCTGAGCTACGAGGGCGATGTACCTGCATATGATGGGATTTCTGCGGGAGACTGGAGGGGCCTTAGCCGCTCCTACATTGTCTCCTACATTGTCCCGACGCGCGAGTTGCACCTGCTGAGGCGCCGCCGCACGCTTCGCAGCGTAGCGGCGACGCCTCGGCAGACTGCCCATCAGGGCCGCCAGCCACGCTCCTCGGCGCGCCGGACATGGTGGCCGCCACGGGCTGACGCCCTCGGCGGGGCGGATGGCGAAGACGCGTCCAGGTAGAGCATGAGGGCCATGCACACTGCGTCGTGCCGTGTGCGTCCGTGCGCCACAGGGCCATCTATGCCGACGAGGCCGTCGTACTCCACGACGCGCGCCTTCCACTCGGTCGCGTACTGCTCAGCGTCTGCTTGCCGGGCCGCGAGGACTGTCGCCTCCCACGCTTCTCCGCCAGCACCGACTGACGCACTCACGAGCCAAGTGCCAGCCGTCGGGTCAATGACCGCGACCAGGGGCTGCCGGTGGTGCAGACGAGGCGGTCGCACGGAGTGCGGCCCGCAAGAGTCGGCACGCTGGTGCTGGCTGCGACGGGGGTCACGTTGACCGATGTGCTGGTCGGCCCGGCGCCGCGCGAATGGATGGCCCGCAGGCGTACCGCGTACGTGGTGCCGTTGGTGAGACCACTGATGAGCACTGGACTCCCGGTGGTGGCTGGCGAAACCACTGTCCATGCCCCCTCATTGAGTGAGTACTCGTAGCCGGTGATGGGCTGACCATTCGCAGCGCCCGCCGTGAATGCGATGCTCGCAACGGCGTCACCTGCAGTTGCCACCAGTGAGGTGGGCGCCGACGGCGGCGTGGGGGCATCCACAAACGGCGACGCGATGTAGATGACTCCTGACGACAGGCTGCCCGGGGGAGCGGGACTGCATGCCTCAGAGGTCGGGTCGCAACCTCGATCGCCCCCGGTGTCGGGCCGGCCCCAGGTGACGACCGAGCCATCATCCCGCAGGGCGGCACCTGCGCTGTCGTTGGAGAACACCTGCGCAACCCCGGTACGTGCGCCGCCCACCGGGGTCAACGAGCTACCGCAGAAGTCGCTGCCGCCCCAGGTCACCACCGAGCCATTCTGCTTCGCAGCAACGAAGGCATCCTGCGTCCACATGATCTGAGTGACCCCCCCGGGTGCGCCGCGTAGCCAGACCCAGGGCGGGCGGGTGCACCCAGGGGACTATGGGAGCAACTGGTACGCGCTCGATGCCACGAGAAAGGCACCGATCGCCGTTCCGCCGACTGCGATCGCGCGGTCCGTGTGAGATTCGATCCACGCCCGCATTGCCGTGGCCACATGCTGTGCGCGCTCTGGACGCACTGCGGCACCCACCTCCAGCACGATGTAACTGGAGCTGGCCACAAGCACGAACATGACGAGCGCCAGCACGCTCGACGCCGATCCCACCTGTACCTCGAGCACGGTCGTGACGCCGGCAGCGATGAGGCCCCACGGCTGAGTGATGGGCGCGAGGGCCGCGGCAAACCAGAGCGACATGTCGTCGATCCCCTGCTGCCACTTCGGTGGCGCCTTGGGCCTCTTCGGCCGCGCCATGGTGCGCCATTTTCGGAGGCCAATGATCAGCAGCAGCACGCCGATAAGCAGCTTGGCCATCAAGGCCACCCATGCGGGCGCTGAACCATGCTCTGGCGGCGTGTTGCCCGTGGCCACGATGGTGAGCACCACGATGGCCGAGAGCGACACCAGCCAGCCGACAAGAAATGCAGCGGCCTTCTGAACGCCCCGCTTGGAGGTGAGCAGCAGGGTGAATGGCACCAGCGGAAGGGGGTCGAGTGCGATGGCCACAGCAATGATGATGAGCGTGATGATGTCCATGGGTGGCCATCAAGGCTAGGCGACGCCCGGACCCCGTGGTGGTGCCGTGCGCTCCCTGCGTGCGCTCGCCGCATCCACACGCCTGACGGATCACGAGGAGCGACCACGGGAGCACGGGGATCTCGCCCCGCGACTCGAGCGCATCGGTGGCGAGAAGGCGTCTCATACGGCCCCGGCACGTGGGTCTCGCCAAGGTACCCCAGCACAACACTCGTGGTCGTGACAGAACATTCGCGGTTCCGTCAGTCAATCGGCTCACAATTCGTTCTTGCCTCGTTGAGAGCCTTTCCGGGTCATCGCCGCCCCATGGCGACCCCACGGAGGAGCCCCACATACCCATCGCCCGCACACCCCGCCGTGCACTCGTTGCCATTGCCAGCGCAGGCGCCCTCATCGCCGCAGGATCCACTCTGGGTGTGCAGGGGCCGCTGCACACCAGCGGTGGCCAGATCGTTGATCAAGCGAACCGCGAGGTGGTTCTGCAGGGGGTCAACTGGTTTGGCTTTGAAACCGCCAACCATGCGCCCCACGGCCTGTGGACCCGCGACTACCGCGACATGCTCGCCCAGATCAGGGCGCAGGGGTTCAACGTCATCCGCCTCCCGTTCTCGCTTCAGGCGCTGAAGAGCACCACGACGTCGGGCATCGACTACGGCAACGGGCGCAACGCTGCGCTGCAGGGCAAGACCCCACAGCATCTGATGGACGAGATCATCGCCGAGGCCGGACGCCAGGGGCTTGGGGTGATCCTCGACAACCACTCAGGCGCAGATGACAGCTTCATGTCGCCCCTCTGGTACGGCACCGGTGGCTTCACCGAGGACGACTGGGTGAACCAGTGGACCGCGCTGGCCACGCGCTACGCGAACAACCCCACGGTGCTTGGTGCCGATCTCAAGAACGAGCCTCACGGCGAGGCAACCTGGGGAACCGGGCAGGCCAACGACTGGCGACGCGCCGCTGAGCGCGCCGGCAACGCCGTGCTGGCCAAGGCGCCCAACTGGCTGGTGCTGGTGGAGGGCATCGAGGGTCCTGTCGCCGGGGGGCAGACCCTCGACCGCAACTGGTGGGGCGGCAACCTGCAGGGTGTGCGGCAGAACCCCGTGCGGCTGTCGGTGCCAAATCGCGTGGTGTATTCGCCACACGAGTACGGCCCCGGCGTGTTCGCGCAGCCGTGGTTCTCGCAGCCCGACATGGCCACCACGCTTGCCAGCCGCTGGACCATCGGCTTCGGGTACATCCGCGATGCGGGCACCGCGCCCATTCTGGTGGGCGAGTTCGGTGCCAAGAACGTGGGCACCGACACGGTGGAGAGGCGCTGGATCCGTCAGTTCGCCGACTACATGGGCCAAAAGGGAATCAGCTGGACCTTCTGGGCCTGGAACCCCAACTCGGGTGGCACCGGCGGCGTGCTGCAGGACGACGGGCGCACGGTGAACCCCGCGAAGATGGGCCTGCTGTCATCGCTCATCAAGCGCGAGCGCATTGACTACGCGCCGGGCACGGGCACCACGCCTGCCCCGGCGCCGACTCCCACCCCGACGCCAACCCCGACCCCGACGCCCACTCCGACTCCGGGCCCTGCACCGGCGCCCGGCAGCGTCAGCATCCGCGTGCAGGTCGACTCCTCGTGGAGCGGAGGCTGGTGCGGCAAGTTCGTGGTGCAGAACATCGGTGCCACGCCCGCGTCGATCACGCGTATGTCGTTCGGGCTGCCAGCGGGTGCCACGGTCACGAGTACGTGGAATGGCACGGTGTCTGGCACCGGAACATCCCGTGTCATCACCGCGCCGAGATGGGCGACGGCACCGGCCCGCGGCAGCTACAGCGATACCGGCCTGTGCGTGAATGGGGCTCAGGGGCTTACCAATGTGACGGTGGAGTGGGCGGGCGACAGCGCAACAACGCCTGCCCCCGCTCCCACGCCAATGCCGGCACCGGTACCGGTGCCGGCGCCGACTCCAGCACCCGCCCCGACACCTGGGCCCACTCCAGCTCCCACGCCCGGATCGCCCACGCTCACGGCCACGGTGAGTCGCGACTCCACCTGGGCCACGGGGTTCTGCAGGTCGTTCACGGTGACCAACGCCGGCACCGCGGCGAGCAAGTCGTGGCGGCTCACCTTCACGCTTCCGCAGGGCGCCGCCATCACGCAGTCGTGGAGCGGAACCGCGAGCGCGACGACGGGCACCGTCACGGTGACGCCCGCCGACTGGGCCGGGGCCATCGCGCCCGGGGCGAAGTCGACATCGTTCGGATTCTGCGCATCAGGCACCGGGGAGGTGACGGGCGATGCCCTTGGGTCCGTTTCATGACCAAACGCGCGCACTTGCAATGACCGCACTTGGGTGTGTAATCCGTGTGCTCCCCCTCAGATCTAGCAGCCAAGAGGACCACATGAAGCCTTATCTCTGGACCGCCATCGCGCTCGCGACAGTTGTCACTATGCCGGCAATGGCCCAAGGCGTCAACGTGTCGGGAACCGTCAAGAGCGGCAAGGGGATGAAGATCTCCGCCATCGCCCTTGATGGCACCGCGACGACGGCGTCACTCAAGAGCAACGGCGCGTTCAAGTTGAGCGTGCCCTCAAACCGTGCAAAGAACGCCACGCTGCATCTGATCAGCAGCAATGGCGACTACTACGGCCCCATCGTGCTTGCCAGGAGCAAGAGCAAGACCACGGGCTACACGCGCCTGAACAACAAGACCGTGAACCTCAGGACCATCTCCAAGAAGACCGGGTTCGCCATTGTCGGCACCACGCCGGCAGGCGGCACCTACAGCACCAAGGCCGGCACTGTGAAGGTGGCCAAGAAGACCGGCGCGCCCCTGGGGGCCGGCAAGCTCGGCCTGGTGAAGGTGGCGTCATCTGCTGCGGAGCTCTCGCGCAAGGGCGAGATGCAGAGCGGTGGTGGCAACGGGTCCGGGGGCGGAGGCCAGCAGGGCGGAGGCCAGCAGGGCGGAGGCCAGCAGGGCGGAGGCCAGCAGTTCAGCCCCACCGACCCGTGTGGCACCGCGGTTGGTGGTGACTGCGACAAGGACGGCGTGCCCAACGCGTTCGACGTGGACGACAACGGCAACCTCACCATCGACATGACCGACGCCGTCTCGGTGGTGAGCACCGCCAAGCTGCTCACCTACAGTGACGTGCGCCCGAGTATCGGCAACACCATCAACGCCAACGCCGGTGCCACGCCCGAGCAGATCAACGCGTTCCTCGGCAGCACCAACGAGCAGACGTCCACGGGGCTTGCGCTCACCTTCTACTACTCATCGGAGGACCTGATCGGACAGAGCAGTGGAACGCTCACCAGTGTGTGGGCCACCTGTGGCACCGGCGCGCCGTGGTGCGCGCCGGGCACCGGCACTGCCACGGCGTCGGGCTCCAGCGAGTTCCCGCAGATCCTCCCCGACGTCGCCCAGTTCGGGTCGGTGAGCTGGGGCGCCTACACGGGCAGCACCTGCGCCACGCAGGGGCAGCCGTGTCAGCCGACAGCCACCCCGTCGCCGGGCAACGGCTTCCAGTCGTCAAGCCAGCAGGGCGCACCGGCCGGGTCGAGCGTGTGGACCGCGTTCACCAAGCCGAACGCCGCCGACACGCTCGGCACGGTCAACGCCGGCAGCGTGCTCACGCTCAACTACACGGGCAACGGCGTCACGCAGTCACAGAAGCCCATCGCAATCAGCCCGTACTTCGTCACCACGCCGGCCATCAGCAACGTGACCACCAGCGCGACGGACCGGGCGCTCTCATACCCGTACACGGCGAATGAGGGCACCAACAGGAGCAACGGCTTCCAGTTGGGTGCCGACGGCGATCTGGCTCTCACGCTCTGGCGTCCGCAGCGCCTGGCGCTCCCGGGCGAGGCCGGTCAGTTCTACGACGTGGGTGGCCTGCACTACGGAATCACGCTCGACAGCATCAGCACGGCCGCCAACCCCAACGGGGAGCAGCAGCGGGCCAATCAGGAGGTCGGCTGCAGCGTCGCGGCCGGGAGTGGCCTCGGTGGCAACAGCCCGGCGCTTGACGGGTCGTGGAACACCATCACTCCGCTGCAGGACATCACGCTCACCGACCAGGCGCCGAACGCGGCCAACACGGTAATAATTGCCAGCAACATCCTGGCGTGTGCACAGGCAGCCTTCCCCGGCCAGAACCTGGCGGGTGGCTCGGCCAACCTGTCGCTGCTGGCCATCGGTCAGCCGCTGTCAAACGGTGCCAACCGCACCGGCGAGAGTTTCTCGGTGAAGTTCGCCGGGGGCAACAACTAGCAGCATCCACGGAGCCGGCACTCAGGCGGGGGAGTTCCACCGCCTGAGTGCCGGCCACTCGTGTTCGTGGCCGATCACCGACACGGTGGCCGGGTCGAGCACAAAGCGCCTGCCCTCCCGGGGGTCGAGGCCCAGCCGCACCGCGGTGAGCACCCGCAATGTGTGCCCGTGGGCGAAGAGCAGCACGTCACCATCCGCAGCGTCGGCGCGTGCGATCACACGGGCCACACGGGCGGCCACCTGGTCGGCCGACTCTCCACCCGGTACCGCGCCATCCCAGATTGACCATCCCGGGTCCGTCTCGCGGATGGTGGATGTGGTGACGCCCTCGTAGTCGCCGTAGTCCCACTCAAGAAGGTCGGTGTCCACCTCGGCCTGTGCAAAGCCGGCCAGTGCCGCGGTCTCACGCGCCCGTTGAAGCGGACTGGTCAGCACCAGTGCAAATGCATTCGCCGACAGCACCGGCGCCACCGCGGTGGCGCGTTCACGCCCCTCGGGGAGCAGCGGCAGGTCGGTACTGCCGGTGTGGCGCCCGTTCTGGCTCCACTCCGTGGCCCCGTGCCGTACCAGCCAGATCGTTGTCGGCACTGTGACCCGTCAGTCCTTCAGCCGGGCCTTCGCGCGCGAGATGAAGCCCTCCTCGATCTCTTCAAGCGTGCGGCCCTTGGTCTCGGGCACCAGGAACCACACAAACACAAGTCCCAGCACGGCCACCGCGGCGTAGATGAAGAACGTGGCCGACTCGCCGATGAGGTCGAGAAGACCCAGGAACGTAAATGAGATGAACAGGTTGCCGAGCCATCCCACCACGGTGGCAATGGATGCCGCCTTGCCACGCACGCCCACCGGAAAGAGCTCCGATGCCATGAGCCACGGGATGGGGCCGAGTGAAATTGCAAAGAAGGCGACAAAGGCCCAGACCGCCACCACCGTCACCAGATCGGCTGCGGTGATCGTTCCGCCGGACGACAGCACTGACGACACCGCAATGGCCGACAGGCTCACCGCCATGCCGGCAAGACCGGTGTAGAGCAGCGGCTTTCGGCCCACGCGGTCAATGAGGGCAAGTGCCCCAAGCGTGGCCAGCACATTGATGACACCCACGCTGACTGTGGCCCAGATGGCGGCCGACCCCGCCCCGAACCCGGCGTCCTTGAAGATGCGTGGTGCGTAGTAGATGACCGTGTTGATACCGGTGAACTGCTGGATGATGAAGAGACCCACGGCCACGATGAGCGCGGGGCGCAGCACCGGCTGCACCAGCGCGCGGAACGACGCCGTCTTCTTCTCGTCAATGCCCCGGCGCATCTCGGCCATCTCCGACTCAAGTTCAGCTGGGTTGACCTTCTCCAGCACCTTGCGCGCATCGGCGTCGCGGCCCTTCAGCATGAACCAGCGCGGACTCTCCGGCAGGCCCCGCATTCCGATGAGCAACACGATGGCCGGTGCAACACCCGTGACGAGCATCCAGCGCCACTGGCCATTACTCGAGAATGCTTCGTCATTGACGTAGGCGGCCAGAATGCCGATGGTGATCATGAGCTGGAAGAACGACACCAGTTGCCCACGGCGGGCCGCGGGCGCAATCTCAGTGATGTACATCGGTGCCGCGACTGCGCTGATGCCGATGGCCACGCCCAGCAGCAGACGTGCAACATCGAGGGCACCCACGCCGGGTGCCACGGCCGATGCCACGGACCCGACGATAAAGACCGCGCCCGATGCGATGAGGCTGCGGCGGCGACCGATGCGGTCGATAATCGCCATCGCCACGAGCGAACCCGCCACCGCACCCAGCAGCACAGACGACACGACGGCGCTCTTGCCGATGTCGCTCAGGTTGAATGCATCGCCGATGTAGTCGAGTGCGCCGGAAATAACACCGGTGTCAAACCCCAAGAGCAGCCCGGCGAGCGCCGCGACCACGGCGATGCGCGTGATCAGGCCCTGGGTGCCGCTATCCCACATGTCATCGTGGGTTTTCGTGCCGCGGCGGCCGCTCATGCGGGAGAAACTACCCCTGAGCGCCGTGCCCGCGCCGTGCTGTGCCCGTCAGGCGGCGGCGCGCAGATACGGATTCCAGGCATCGGGGCGTCTGGGGGCGGCCACGTCGATAAATACATCGGGTCGTGGCGGGCGTGGCGTGAGCCGGGGAAACATGGCGATCTCGTGGCATAGGGCGCTGCCCTTTCGTGCATTGCAGGGGGCGCATGAAGTCACCACGTTGCCCCACGATGAGTCACCGCCCCGACTCTTTGGCACCACATGGTCGATGGTGAGGCGGGTCCGGCTTCCGCAGTACTGGCATTCGTAGCCATCGCGGGCGAACAGCGCGCGCCTGCTCATTCGGCGTGCTTCATACCTCGGTACCTTCACCCGGTATACGAGCCGGATGACATGCGGCGTGGCAAAGTCGCGTCCCACCCCGCGAACAGGGCGCGCCGCGTGCTCGAGTATCTCTGCCTTCTCCTTCAGCAGAAGTACGAGCGCACGTCGGATTGAGCACACGTTGATGGGCTCGTACGACGCGTTAAGGACTAACACGTGCTGTGGGACCACCCCCCTTCGCGAGGGATGCTAGCCATACCGAACGGCGAACCCGCCCGTGAACTACGTCTGGGTTGCAACCCTGTAGGACCCAAGCGCAATGACGTGGGCGATGCCACCCTGCTCGATGGCATCGAGTGCGGCCGCAAGCGGCAGGTCACGTGCACGGCTCCCCTCGGCATCGATGAAGAACACGTAACGCCCAAGGCCGGTCCGTGCCGGACGGCTCTCGAGGCGCGTCAGGTTGACCGCGCGCAGCGAGAACTCTTGGAGAATGGACAGCAGCGCGCCGGGCCGGTCACGAGGGATCGCACACACGATCGACGTTGTGAACGCACCCTCGCCAGCGGCGTCGGCCTCGTCGCGGCCCAGCAGGACGAATCGTGTGTGGTTCTCCGTCGAGTCGGCCACATCCTCGGCCACGACCACGCCGCCATAGATCTCGGCGGCACGAAAGTTGCCGATCGCGGCTTCGGGCTGGTGCGATTTCACCACAGTGCGCACAGCATCAGCGGTGGAGAGCGCCGCCGCCACCTCGGCTCCGGGCAGCATCTCGGTGAGCCACCGGCCGCACTGCGCAGTGGCATGCGGGTGGCTCTGCACACGGGTGATCTCGGCGAGCCCGAGCCCCGGGCGGGCGATGAGGTGATGGCGGATGGGGTGGATGACCTCGCCACGGATCACGATGTCGCCCGAGTGGGTCACCAACTGGTCGAGCGTCTGCGTGACGCCGCCCTCAATGGCGTTCTCGATGGGCACCAGCGCCTGTGCCACCTCGCCTGCTGCCACGGCGTCGAAGCATGCAGTGATGCTTCGCTTCGGCACCTCCCGCGCGGCGGCCTCAGCGCCCACGAGGGCGATGAGGGCCTCCTCGCAGAAGGTGCCCGGCGGACCGAGATAGGCGATGCCTCCGCTCATGCGGTCATGACCGGAGGAACTAGAAGACGATCTTGACGGGGTATTCGGCCCGGTTGTTGTCGGTGCGTGTCTCGTTGGGCACCGGCACCACCTCGACCTTGAGCACCGAGGCATCCCCGAACGTGGGGCTCTTCGGTCCCGGCAGCGTCACCGACTGCTGCTGACCCGACTCGATCGAGGGAATGGACTTCTCCGCGGTCTGAGCGTCCTTGGCGGATGCCGTGCTTGAGAACGTCACGCGCACCACGACATTGGTCTCGGTGGCGTCACCGGCGTTCTCCACCGTGATCTGCCACTGCAACTTGTCGGATGCCTGGATCTGGGTCTCGGAGTCTGCCGATAGGGCAAGGCCCTCCGGAAGCGCCTGCACCGATGCGATGCCCGTGCCGTGAAGCACGCCCGACGTGGCCGTTGCGTCGGTGCCCGTTAGCGCGCTGCTGCCCGTGCGCTGGAGGCCCGGGATGAGCTGGGCGGCGCCGGTGGGCGATGACTGGTCGGCACGGATGCCGCTCAGGAAGAACTGGCGATCGGGAACCTGCACACCAGTTACGTCGGCGTCGGCAAGCGTGCGCTTGGCGGGGCCCACGAACGAGTCTTGGTAGATGACGTCACTCGCGAGAAACCGCTGCATGGCGCTGGCCAGGGTGGCCGACGAGTACGCGCGGTTCTTTGAATCGACAACCGAAGGCAGCGAATCAGCCAGCGCCTTCAGGCCGGTCACGCGGTACTGCAATGCTGTAACCAGGCTCTGGTTAGGAGCTGAGAGCGAATCGGGCGACTCGAGGCTCTCGGCCTGACCCACCAGGGCCTGGGCCTTGCTGGAGAGGTCGCGCACCTGCATCTGCAGTTCGGCCGATTTCGCGCCGTTCTGGTTTGCGAGGAGCTGCTGTAGGGAGTCACCCTCCTTGGCCGAGGCGGTCACGATCGTTGTGACATCACCCATGTACGACTTGTAGGAGTCCTCCAGCTGGCTGCGGCGGCACCCCTGGATGACGAGCGTGGAGATGATGATGAGGATGATGACGCCGGCAACCGCAATTCCGATGCGCACAGCCGGCTTCTTGAGCGCTGCGGAGCCGCCGCCCGGCATGGAGCGGCGCGAGCCACCACCACCGCTGCCGCTGCCGCTGCCGCCACCGGAGCCCCCACGTCGACGGCCGCCACCCGACCCACCACGCCCCCGACGGCTGCCGCCGGAGTCGCTGCTGCTGCGCGAGGATCCGGAGCCCGACGATGGCTCACGTGCGGCATCGTCGGGAAGCGGCCCCGAGATGCCCGTGGGCTGGTCGTCATGACCGTGATCTGTACCTGTGTCGTCCATGTCCACTTCAGTGACCCCCGCTTCGTAACGCGTGATGCCGTCCGGAGCAGATGCACGCCCCGAGAGGACGCGCTGATTGAGATGGGCGAGGGGGGACTCGAACCCCCACGTTC